>Ga0136614_10000801_pt1 | contig 17123 bp, 16 predicted proteins | sample AntDrymUQ2792106_2_FD_106643 | JGI IMG/M metagenome (GOLD analysis project Ga0136614, IMG submission 106643) | Polar desert sand microbial communities from Dry Valleys, Antarctica - metaG UQ279 (21.06) | ecosystem: Environmental > Terrestrial > Soil > Desert | place: Antarctica: Dry Valley... | reverse complement strand
GGCTTACGGGTCGGCGTCAGCTTCACGACCGTCCAGGTCACCACGGCGGCGATCGCGATCACGGCGAGGATGTAGCCGACGACGCCGAGCAGGCCGAGAACGGTCTCCACGGAACTACAATAGCCTCACGCTCCGTTCTGGTCCCAGGATCAGTGCTCAGCCGACGAGGTCCGGCTGCCGAGCGCGCGTCATCGGCCGCCCAGCGGTGTCGGAACACCGCCGGGGTTTGCCGATACCTCCTGCCGGACCCACTCCCACTGGGCCCGGATCCCCTCCTCGAGCGAAACACGCGGCTGCCAGCCGAGATCCGCCGCGACCCGCGAGACGTCCGCCGCCGTTCGCCTCACGTCGCCCGCCTGGACCGGGTGGCTGCGTACATTCAGGCGGCGTTCGGAGATTCGCTCCGAAAGTCCGATCACCTCTCGCATCGTGGCCTCGCTACCGCCGCCGACGTTGTACAGCGGGCGCACCCCCTCCGCCTCCATCGCCGCGATCGTCGCGTCGACTGCGTCCGCGACGTAAGTGAAGCTGCGCGAGGCCGAGCCGTCGCCGTAAAGGTCGAACGGCGCACCGTTCGCAAGGGCTCGCAAGAGTCGGGTGAACGCCATGTCCGGCCGCTGCCGCGGCCCGTAGACGGTGAAGTAGCGCAGACCGACAGCCTCGAGCCCGGCGCTCTCGGCGTAGGCAGCGGCCAGGTGCTCGCAGGCGAGCTTGGTGATCCCGTACGGCGAGATCGGCCGGGGCGGGACGTCCTCGCTCGTCGGGTACCCCTCGGCGTTGCCGTAGATCGACGAGGAGGAGGCAAAGACGACCCGCACACCTGGTTCCACCGCCTCGAAGAGGCGTTGCGTCGCCAGGAGGTTGCGTCTCAGGTAGTCCTCGAAGTCATCGCCCCAACTCGCCCGGACACCCGGCTGGCCCGCCAGGTGGAACACGCCGTCCACCGAGTCGACGAGGCAGTCGAGAGGATCGTCCGCGAGGTCGAACCGCTGGATCTCGAGGCTCACAGCGTTCGCCTGCTTCAGGCGCGGGTCGTAGTAGTCCGTGAAGCTGTCGACGGCGAGCACGTCGTCGCCCCGGGCGGCCAGGGCCTCGGCCAGGTGCGATCCGATGAAACCGGCAGCCCCTGTAACCACGTATCTCATGGGGTTTCTCTTCGGAAAGCCGGCCCCGCGCTCGAGCAGTCCAGGCACGCGTCCAACGAGCCTAGAATAGCCCCATGCCGCGGGCCTGCGTGATCGTGCTCGACGCCGTGGGAGCAGGCGCGCTGCCGGACGCCGCGGAGTACGGCGACGAGGGCTCCGACACGCTCGGCAACGTGGCGCGCGCCGTCGGCGGTCTCGACTTGCCGAACCTCGAGGCCCTCGGCCTGGGCAACGTCGCCCCGCTGGCAGGCTGCCCGCCGCAACCGGGAGCGCCCGCCGTCGCGGGACGGCTGATCGAGCGCTCGAAGGGCAAGGACACCACGACCGGGCACTGGGAGCTGATGGGCGTCGTCACGCCGCAGCCGATGCCCACCTACCCGCACGGCTTTCCGCACGACGTGATCGACCCGTTCATGCACCGCACCGCGCGCGGCGTCATCGGCAACCGCGCCGCCTCCGGCACCGAGATCATCCAGGAGCTCGGCGAGGAGCACCAGCGCACGGGCAAGTGGATCGTCTACACGTCCGCGGACTCCGTCTTCCAGATCGCCGCCCACGAGGAGACGACCCCGCTCGAGGAGCTTTATGAGGCCTGCCGCACTGCCCGGGAGATCCTGACCGGCAAGCATGCGGTCGGACGGGTGATCGCGCGGCCGTTCACCGGGGAGGCCGGGAACTACGAGCGGACTGCGAACCGGCACGACTTCTCGCTCGAGCCGCGCCGTCCGAACTACCTCAGCCTGGTGCGCGACGCGGGCGCCCCGGTGCACGGGGTCGGGAAGATCCACGACATCTTCGCGGGCCGCGACGTCGACCACGCGCACCCGACGAAGTCGAACGTCGAGGGGATCGCGACCACGATCGACCTGCTGCGCTCGCTGGAGGAGGGGTTCGTCTTCACGAACCTCGTCGAGACGGACATGCTCTGGGGACATCGCAACGACCCGGTCAACTTCCACCGCTGCCTGCAGGACTTCGACTACCGCCTGCCCGACGTGCTCGACGCGCTGCGCTCCGGAGACGTGCTCGTGCTCACGTCCGACCACGGCTGCGACCCGACGACCACCTCCACCGACCACTCGCGTGAGCACGCCCTGCTCCTTGCCTACGTCGAGGGCAAGAACGCGGCCGGCCGGGTGCACGAGGGCGAGTTCGCCGACGTCGGAGCGACGGTCAACGCCTGGCTCGGCGGGAAGGCGCCCTCGCGCGGGATCCCGGGCCAGCCGATCGTCACGCCGTGACGCCGGGGGGCGAACGGGTGGGCTCGAACGACCCGGACGTCGTCCGCCGCCAGTACGCGAGCGAGCAGGGGCTCGCCGCGCGCTCGTCGCTCTACGCGGAGACGACCGGGCCGTTCGCCGGTGACGTCGCCTTCGCCGCGGTCGCCGAGGTGGCGCCGCGGTTCCTCGAGGTGGGGTGCGGGACGGGGTGGTTCGCCGCACGGGTGCGGGCCGAGCTCGGTGCGGATGTCGTCGCCGTGAACCAATCGGAGCGCATGGTCGAGCTCGCCTGCGCGGAGGGGCTCGACGCGCGGGTCGCCGACGCGCAGGCGCTGCCGTTCGACGACGGTGAGTTCGACTGCGTCGCCGCGAACTGGATGCTCTACCACGTCGCCGACCTCGACCGCGGCCTCGCCGAGATCGCGCGCGTGCTCGGCTCGGACGCGGGCCGGCTCGTGGCGATGACGAACGGCGTCGACCACCTGGAGCTGTGGGAGCTCGTCGGCGCGGCCGAGCTGCGGGTCGGTCGCGACCTGACGTTCAACGCCGCGAACGGCGAGGAGATCCTCCGCAGGCACTTCCCCCGGGTCGAGCTGCGCGACTCCGCCGGCACCGTCACGATCCCCGGCCGCGAGGCCGTGGTGCGGTACGTGCGCTCGACCGAGCGGTGGCGCTCGTACGCCGACGGGGTGCCGGAGCGAGTCGAGCCGTTCATCGCCCGCCGCTCGAACGTCGTCTTCGTCGCCGACACGGCGTGATCCGCCCGGCCGAGCTGATCCGGCGCAAGCGAGACGGCGAGGAGCTCGCGCCGGAGGAGCTGACGGAGCTCGTGCTCGCGTACGCCCGCGACGAGATCCCCGATTACCAGATGGCGGCGTTCCTGATGGCGGTCTACTTCCGCGGGCTCTCGGGAGGCGAGACCTTCGCGCTGACCGACGCGATGATCGCGAGCGGCGAGACGATCGACCTCGCCGCCGCGCTCGGGCGGAAGGTCGTGGACAAGCACTCGACGGGCGGGGTCGGCGACAAGACCTCGCTGGCCGTCGGGCCGATCGTCGCCGCGTGCGGCGTCCCCTTCGGCAAGATGAGCGGCCGCGGCCTCGGCCATACGGGGGGCACGCTCGACAAGCTCGAGTCGATCCCGGGCTTCCGTGTCGAGCTGACGACGGAGGAGTTCATCGCGCAGGTGCGCGACGTCGGTCTCGCGATCGTCGGCCAGAGCGCGGACCTCGTGCCCGCCGACAAGCGCCTGTACGCCCTCCGAGACGTGACCGCGACGGTCGAGAACGTCTCGCTGATCGCAGCGAGCATCATGTCCAAGAAGCTCGCTGCGGGGGCGGATGCAATCGTGCTGGACGTCAAGGTCGGTGACGGGGCCTTCATGAAGACCGAAGCCGAGGCCCGGGAGCTGGCGGAGGCGATGCTCGAGCTGGGTCGGCGCGCCGGCCGAGAGGTGGTGTGCCTGCTGACAGACATGGACCAGCCGATCGGGCGGGCCGTTGGGAATGCGCTCGAGATTCGTGAGGCGCTGGGGATGGTGCGCGGGATGGCCCCGCCCGACTTCCGCGAGCTCGTCCTGGACGCCTGTGGGCACCTGCTGGCGCTCTCAGATCTCGGCGTCGATCGGACGGAGGGGCGCAGACGCGCCGAGGAGGCCGTCGCAAACGGCGCAGCGTCCGACGTCTACGAACGCTGGATCCGCGCGCAGGGGGGCGACCCCGACCCGGCGGCCCTCCCCGTTGCGCCGGTCGTGCGCCCGGTGACGGCGGACGAGGCCGGAGTGGTGACGCGCCTCGGCGCGCTCGACATTGGGCTCGCCGCCCTCCGCCTGGGCGCCGGGCGGACGACGAAAGCGGACACGATCGACCACGCTGCGGGCGTCGTCTGCGTCGCCAAGCGCGGCGACCGCGTCGAAGCGGGGGCGGCCCTCGCCAAGGTCCACGCCGCCACGTCCGAGGACGCGGATCGGGTGGCCCCCCAGGTGGTGGCCGCCTACGAGCTCGGCGAGGAACCTCCGGCCGACCGACAAATCACACTGGGAGTCGTCGCCTAGCAAGCCCGCCAGGGTCGAGGTATGGTTGCCGGGTGACACGGCCTTTACGGGGGTTCGCAGCCGCAGCCATGCCACGTTGCCAGATTGATCGTCTGACCACGCCCCGAGCTTGCCGTGCTCGGGTCCCCAGCCGAGGAGGCTGACGGTTGGAGACGCGCCGGGGCCATGAACGCTCGACGCTCACCGTCGGAAATGGGTGGTCGTACAGGCGATCCTGCTCGTCCCCGTGCTCGCCGTCCTGCTGTCCCTGCGCCAGGAGCCGCTGTACGAGTCCTCGGCTCACGTGCTGATCAGCCGCCAGAACGTCGCCGCGCTCCTGAGCGGCACGCAGGATCCGACCCAGTACATCTCGCCCGAGCGAGTGATCGATACGCAGGCGCGGTTGGCGCGGGTGCGCTCGGTCGCGCGCCGCGCCCTGGCCACCGCGGGGATCACGGACCGCTCGGCGGACGAGCTGTTGGCCCGATCGACGGTGTCGGCCGACGCCAGCGCCGACCTCCTGGTGTCCGGGTCACCGACCTCGTTCCGGACGTCGCCCGGCGACTGGCGACGTCGTATGCACGAGCCTTCACGATCTACCGCCGCGAGCTCGACACGGCCGCGTTGAAGCGCGCTCGGGTCGAGGTGGAGAGCAACCTCGTCCGGCTCAAGCAGCAGGGCGACAAGCGCAGCGCGCTCTACGCGCAGCTCGCCGACAAGGCGCAGCAGCTCCGCACGCTCGAGGCCCTACAGACCTCGAACGCCTCGGTGGTGGAGACACCCGTCGACGCGGGCCAGACTCAGCCGCAGCCCGCCAGGGCCGGAAGCCTCGGCGTCGGCCTCTTGCTCGGCATCGGCCTCGCATTCTTGTGGGAGGCGTTCGATACGCGCGTCCGCAGTGCGGACGAGATCGGGCAACGGCTGCGGCTGCCACTGCTCGGACGCCTGCCCGAGCCGCCTCGATCGGTGCGCACGGACGACCAGCTGGTGATGCTGGCGAAGCCGAGGAGCATCGAGGCGGAGGCCTTCCGCGTCTTACGCACCAACGTGGAGTTCGCCAACCTCGACCGCGAGGCGCGAACGATCATGGTCACGAGCGCGGTCCAGGGTGAGGGGAAATCGACGACGGTGGCCAATCTCGCCGTCGCGATGGCGCGCAGCGGCAAGCACGTGATTCTCGTCGACCTCGACCTGCGGCGGCCCTACATCGACCGGTTCTTCAAGCTCAGCCGCCAGCCGGGCGTGACCGACGTCGCGCTCGAGCATGCTCGGCCGCTGGACGCGATCGCGCCGGTGGCGATCATGGAGCCGGCGGCGCACGAGGGCCAGCGGGCGAGCAACGGCCGCGGCCAGGTCAGCGGCCTGCTCGAGGCGGTGACCTCCGGGCCGCTGCCTCCCGACCCCGGCGAGTTCCTCGGCACACATGCGCTCTCCGGCCTGCTGGCGATGCTGTCCGACCGGGCCGACATCGTCCTCGTCGACTCTCCGCCGCTGCTCGGCCCCGGCGACTCGCTCACGCTCAGCGCCAAGGTGGACGCCATCATCGTCGTCACGCGCCTGAACATCGTGCGCCGGCCGATGCTGACGGAGCTCCACGGCATCCTCGAGGCCTCGCCGGAGATCGTCGCCGGCCAGTGGCTGAAGCTCCTCGGCCTGGAGGCCCGCGCGGCCGGCGCCGGCTCGACCCGGAGGGCGGCCTGAATGTGCGGGATCGCGGGCAAGGTCGACTTCGCGGGACCGGTCGACCCGTTGCTGATCGACCGCATGTGCGAGGTGCTGACCCACCGTGGGCCCGACTCCCGCGGGACCTACGTCCGCGACGGCGTCGGCCTCGGCGTGCAGCGCCTCGCGATCATCGACGTCGCCGGGGGCGATCAGCCGCTCTTCAACGAGGACGGATCGATCGCCGTGGTGCTGAACGGGGAGATCTACAACTTCCAGGAGCTGCGCCGGCAGCTCCTCGGCCGCGGCCACCGGTTCTCGTCCGAGTCCGACACGGAGGTCCTCGTGCATCTCTACGAGGAGCACGGCGACGGGATGCTGGCGCACCTGCACGGGATGTTCGCCTTCGCCCTCTGGGACGCCGGGCGGCGGCGCCTGTTCATCGCGCGCGATCGGGTGGGCAAGAAGCCGCTCTTCTGGGCGAGGAAGGGCAGCACGGTGTGGTTCGCCTCGGAGCTGCGAGCGCTCCTCGAGGATCCCGAGCTGGAGCGAGAGGTCGATCCGGTCGGCATCGCCGCCTATCTCGCGCTCCAGTACGTCCCCCATCCGCTCTCGGCCTTCCGGGGCATCCGCAAGCTGGCGCCCGCCTCCCGGTTGAGCGTCACGGCCGACCGTGACGAGATCGTTGGCTACTGGTCGCTCGACTACACGCCGAAGCTCGAGGGCGTCCCGACCCCCGAGCTCGAGGAGGAGGTGCTGGCGCAGATCCGCGAGGCGACGCGAGTCCGGCTGATGAGCGAGGTCCCGCTCGGCGCCTTCCTCTCGGGCGGCGTCGACTCGAGCGCCATCGTGGCGGCGATGTCGGAGTTGCTGGTCGAGCCCGTCAAGACCTTCTCGATCGGCTTTCGGGAGGAGGACTACGATGAGCTGCGCTACGCCCGGCTCGTGGCCGAGCGCTTCGGCACCGATCACCACGAGTTCATGGTCGAGCCCCAGGCCCTGGAGGTGATGCCGAAGCTCGCCCGCCACTACGGCGAGCCCTTCGCGGACTCGTCGGCGATCCCGAGCTTCTACCTCGCCGAGCTCACGGGCCGCCACGTCACGGTCGCCCTCAACGGCGACGGGGGCGACGAGAGCTTCGCCGGCTACCACCGCTACGTCACCGATCACGCCGTCAAGCGACTCGACTGGCTGCCGGCGCCCCTGCAGCGGGCGGCGTCGATCGCACGGCTCGTGCGCGAGGGGCCCGAGGAGAACAGCCTCCGCACGAGGGTGAACCGGCTCGGCCGGCTCCTGGCCATGCCTCCGCAGGAGCGGTACGCCATGCGCATGTCGATGTTCGACAAGGCGCGCCAGGGCAGCCTGCTGACGGCGGGCTTCAGGGATCGGCTCGGCGGGGCGCACCCCGAGGCGTTCATCCTCGATGCGTGGGCCGGCTCCACGGCCTCGGATCACGTCGACGTGATGCTGGACACCGACGTCCGCACGTACCTGCCGGGCGACCTGCTCGTGAAGATGGACATCGCGACGATGGCGTACTCCGTGGAGGCGCGCTCGCCGTTCCTCGACCACAGGCTGATGGAGTTCGCCGCGTCGCTTCCCGCCCGGCACAAGCTCTGCGGCACCAGCGGGAAGCACCTGCTCAAGTCCGCGCTGCGGCGGCAGCTTCCGCCCGAGATCCTCAACCGCCGGAAGATGGGGTTCGGCGTCCCGATCGGCCGCTGGTTCCGGAAGGAGCTCCGCCACCTGCCGGAGGAGGTCCTCCTCGATCGCCGGTCGCTCGACCGCGGCTACTTCCGCCGCGAGGAGATCGAGCGCCTGATCCGCGAGCACCGCGCGGAGCGGGCAGACCACGCCTCGCGCCTGTGGGTCCTCCTCCAGCTCGAGCTGTGGCACAGAGAGGTCGTCGAGGCGCCGCCCGCGGCGAGCTCCACGCTCGCGGGCCGGGCGAGCGGCTCACGTAGCGGCCCGGCGGCGGAAAGGGTGCCGGGGGCGGGGAGCTCCCCGCGCACGACGTTGCCGTGAGGCGCCCGACGCTCGAGTTCGTCGAGCGCGACCCCGGCGCCGACGTCCTCGTGGTGACGAACATGTGGCCGGAGCCCGACCGCCCCGTCTACGGGATCTTCGTGCAGCGGCAGGTCGAGTCGCTGCGGCGCGAGGGAGTCCGCTGCGACGTGCTCTACCTAAGGGGCTTCGCCTCGCGCGGTGCGTACCCGGCCGCGGCCCTCCGTTTCCTCCGAGCGACGTTCACGTGGCGTGGCCGCTACCGACTCGTCCACGTCCATGCGGGCGAGACCGCACTCGCGGCTCGGTTTCTCCTCGGCCTCCCGATCCTCGTCTCGTACTGCGGCGACGACCTGCTCGGCGATCCTCGAGAGGATGGAGCGATCCCGCTGGTAAACCGTGCGCGCGCGGGACTTGTACGTCGCCACGCGAACCTCTTTCCCGCAACGATCACCAAGTCGCAAGAGATGCACGACCGCCTGCCGGCGCGCGCTCGCCGTCGAAACACCGTGCTGCCGAACGGCGTCGATACGGAGCACTTTCGGCCCATGGACAGAGCCGGCGCACGGCGGCGACTCGGCTGGGGGCAAGATGAGAAGATCGTGCTCTTTGCTGGAACCAAGCCGAACTCGACGAGGAAGCGGTTGTCGCTCGCCCAACGCGCATGTGCGCTGGCGGAGGAGCGCATCGTCAATCTTCGCCTGCACGTGTGTGCAGCCGTTCCGCCCGAGGACATGCCGTTGCTGATGAATGCCGCTGACTGCCTGCTTGTAACCTCGTCCCTTGAGGGATCACCGAACGTGGTCAAGGAGGCGCTGATGTGCAATCTGCCGGTCGTGGCTACCGACTGCGGCGACGTGCGTCTCCTCCTTCAAGGTGTCGAGCCTTCGTGGCTGTGCGACTCGCAGCCGGTGAACCTGGCCGCTGCGATCGTTTCGTGCCTCATGCGAGGCGAGCGGTCGAACGGTCGGGAACGAGCGCTTCCACAGCTCAGCTCGGCGGCGATCGCCAAGCGAGTGAAAGCCCTTTACGCAGAGCTTGACACGGGCTTGGATCCGCCTACGCGCCGCGAGGAGGAAGCTTTGCGAGCCAACTGAAGCTCACGCGCGCCCTCTGCGTTCCTCGATGGCTCCGCCAAGGCCACCTGCGCCGTTCAGCTACGGCCATTCGGTCCCTTATCGCCGGGGCATTTTCGCCCCGGGGCTCAACCGACTCCATTGGTATCGCCGCATGGCGCCCACGAGTGGGCAAACACTTCTGCCCAAATCGACGAGTAAAACATGAATCTGCCCCCTCGATCATATGCTGCGACCCTCACTGGGTGGACCCCATTTGGAGGGAAGCCGCCCAAGAGCTGCGCAGCAGTTGCCTGAGAGCAAGAATTTTTATGAAACCGGCTCCGCCGGTGACGAGTGCGGTGGCGATCGCGTCATCGTAGCCGAGCGAGAACCCTGCGGCTACGCTCCTCGCGTGCCCGAGCTGCCGGAGGTCGAAACCGTGCGGGCCGTCCTCGAGCCGGTGCTAGTGACCCGGATCCTCGAGCGGGTCTCGATCCTCGACGCGCGGTTGACCCGCCCCCACGAGCCCGGAGTCGTGGCCGCGCAGCTTCGCGGCGAGCGTGTCCGGTCGGTGGGGCGCCGCGGGAAGTACCTGCTCCTTAGATTCGAGAGCGGGCGCGTGCTGCTCATGCACCTCCGGATGACGGGATCGCTGCTGGTCGTGCCTCCGGGGGACCGGTACGCGGATCGGCACGCGCGCGCAATCGCCACGCTGGATGACGGAACGGCCGTCGTCTACCGCGACGTCCGGCGCTTCGGCACGTGGCTTTTGCTGGACGGGGAAGCGGTCACGCCGTACCTCGCCTCGCGGCTCGGCGACGAGCCTCTGGAGAGCCGGTTCGGACCCAAGTCGCTTGAGCGGGCACTCGCTCGACGGCGGGCGCCGCTGAAGGCCGCGCTCCTCGACCAGCGGGTCGTCGCCGGGCTGGGAAACATCTACGTGGACGAGGCCCTCTGGCGCGCCCGCCTGCATCCGCTCCGCGTCGCCGGCCAGCTCGCGGCGCCCGAGTGGGCCGCCCTGGCTCGGGCCGTGCGGGGGGCGTTGCGCACGGGGATCGCCGCGCAGGGCGCGACGCTTCGCGACTATCGCACCCCGGCCGGTGAGCCTGGCTCGATGCAGCGGGAGCTCCGGGTCTACGGCCGCGCCGCCGAACCGTGTTTCCGCTGCGCGACTCCGATCGTGCGCATTCGGGTCGCCGGCCGGGGCACGTGGTACTGCCCCCAGTGCCAGCCGCACTCACCAGAGCGCCGGGCGGGCCCCTAATGGCGGCGCGGCCCATGGCGGCCGATTTCAGGCACCATGGCGGACGTGGAGGAGCGAAACCCCGCTGATGTCGAGGCCGGACGGCGGCTGGCAGACGCTCGTCGGGGACTGGGCCTGACGCAGCGCGCTCTGGGGCAGAGGCTCGGGATCAGCCTCGGCCTCGTCGAGCGCCTCGAGCGTGGGGAGGCGAACTTCGCTCGCCACCTGGACCGGATCACAGACGTCACTGGTAGGCCCGCCTGCTGGTTCCTCGATGGATCGCGCCCGACGACATCATGGGAGCATTCGCCTGCCCGCCCGACCGTCGAACCTCCCGAGAGTCCCGCGAGCGCTCGCCGGCGGCGGAGCAGCTCGGCCGAGAACGTCGCAGGCAGCTCACAGACTGGGCGAGCATGAGCCGACGATCGCAAGCGCCTCGAGAGACTCGAGAGCGAGTGGCACCGGACGGCCGCGAGCCTGGAGGACCAGGAGGCGGCGATCACTGAGGAGCGCACCCGGCTCGCCTCCCTGGAGCAGACGATCTGCGAAGCGGAGAGAACCAACGAGGCCGAGGCGGTCGCGGTCGCGGGCCGTGCCCTCGCGCTCGAGCGGCTGAGGCACTACAGGCAGAGCGGGCCGTGCTCGACGCGCGGGCCGCAGCGGCGACGGAAATGGAGACAGCGCTGCGAGCTCGACATCGGGCCGCACAGGCGTGGGGATGCACTGGATCAGAGAGAGCGGCTCTGCGTGAGGGGGTGCCCAAGGAGGACCTGCGCGATGCACTTCGCGCCTCCCTCCGGCTTGACTCCGGAGTTCGAGTCCGTAGCGCTAGCGTCTTCGCCAGCGATGGTCAACGAGGATCAGGAAGGGCATGAGGAGTTCGGGTGGCCCTCCCCGTCGCTCGAGCAAGCCCTCGACTACGAGAATGAAATGCTCGCCCGTTCGGAGGCGTCAGCAGCCGCTGCCGCGGAGAGCCGAAACGATCGCGAAAGCGCCGCAGGCCGTGGGGCGTCAGCGACTGATCTGGGCCAGCCCGTCCAGAGCGCCGCGCCGGTCCAGCGCCCAGAGCTCCGTGTAGCCGCCGATCGGCTTCCCGTCGAGCAAGAGCTGCGGCACCGTCCACCCGCCGGTCAGGTCGAAGAGCTTCTGGCGGAACGGCGGATCGTCGTCGAGCGTCACCTCCTCGAAGGGGATGCCGCGGCTCTCGAGCAGCGCCTTCGCCCGGACGCAGTAACCGCACCAGCGCGTCGAGTACATCCGGATCCGGGCCATCCACTAGCTAACGCGGAAACGCGGTCGAGAGTTCCCCGGAGGCGTCTCTAGACTGGCTTCGATGGGGCGCGGCTACCGGACGGAGGCGGTCGTGCTGCGCTCGTTCCGGTTCGGCGAGGCCGACCGTGTGCTGCACCTCTACACGGCCGAGCGCGGCCGGATCGGCGCCGTGGCGAAGGGGATCAGGCGGACGAAATCGCGCTTCGGGGCGCGCCTGGAGCCGCTCAGCCACGTCGAGGCCATGCTCCACTCCGGCGGCGGCGAGCTGGCCACCGTCACCGGGGTCGACCTCGTCCGCTCCCACCACGCCGCGCGCGAGGAGCCCTACCGCCTTGGCGTAGGGTCGATCGGGCTCGAGGCCATGCTGCGGCTCTTCACCGAGCAGGAGGCCAACCCGCGCGCCTTCGAGGTGCTGACGCGCTTCCTCGACGTGCTCGACGATGTCGAGTCACGCTCGGGCCGGCCGGAGCTGGAGCCGCTCGTGCTCTCGTTCCAGCTGAAGCTGCTGTGGCTCTCGGGCTACTTGCCGCACCTCGGCAGCTGTGCCGACTGCGGCTCCGAGGTACCGCTGGCGGCGTACTCGCCGCGGGCTGGCGGAGGCGTCTGTGCCGGGTGCTCCGCCGGCGCGGTCGCGCTCTCGCCGGAGGGGATCGGCGGCATGGATGCCCTGCTTCGCCGGCCGCTGGCCGAGGCGCGCGCGGCCGGACTGTCCGAGCGGGCGTCGCGCGATGCGCTGCGCGTCGTCACCTCCTCATACGAGTACCACGGCGGCTTCCGCCTGCGCACCGTCTCGGCGTGAGGCGCGAGCTCGGTGACGGAATCGAGCTGGACGACGACCCCGCCCGGGTCGACCTGGTCGCCGTCCACCGCTACCTGTCCGAGGAGTCCTACTGGGCGCAGGGGCGCTCGCGCGCCGAGCAGGATCGGCTCGTCGCGGAGGCAGAGCGCGTGGTCGGGCTCTACGACGGTGCCCGCCAGGTCGGCTTCGCCCGCATCGCGCCGCCCGAAGAGGAGGGCTTCAGGTTCCTCGCCGACGTCTATGTCCTCGCCGCCTACCGCGGCCGGGGGCTCGGCGTCGAGCTCGTGCGCGAGGCCCTGGAGGAAGAGCCGGGTGGCTCGCGGCGCTGGCGACTCCGCACGGCCGACGCGCACGGGCTCTACGAGCGCCTCGGCTTCGTCCGCCTCGACGAGAAGCTGATGGAGCGTCAGTAGGGTTTCGCCGTGGCCCTGAACTACCAGGAGATGATCGCCTCGCTCCAGGGTTTCTGGGCCGAGCGCGGGTGCGTGATCATGCAGCCGTACCACACCGAAGTCGGCGCCGGCACACTCAATCCGGCGACGACCCTGCGCTGCCTGGGCCCGAAGCCGTGGCGGACGGCCTATCTGGAACCCTCAATCCGACCCGGCGACGGCCGCTACGGGGAGAACGCCTTCCGCTTCCAGCAGTTCTGGCAGTACCAGGTGATCCTGAAGCCGTCGCCCGACGACGTACTCGACGTCTACTTCGCGTCGCTCGAGCACATCGGGATCGACCTGCTGCGCCACGATCCGCGTCTGGTCGAGGACAACTGGGAGGCACCGACACTCGGCGCGTGGGGGCTTGGCTGGGAGGTGTGGCTCGACGGCATGGAGGTGACGCAGTTCACGTACTTCCAGCAGATGGGCGGGCTCGACCTCGACCTGATCCCCGCCGAGATCACCTACGGGCTCGACCGCCTGGGCCTGTTCGTCCAGGGCAAGCGCTCCGTGCTCGAGCTCGAGTGGGCTCCCGGCGTCACCTGGGGGGACGTCTTCCGCGAGAACGAACGGCAGTGGTCGGCGTACAACTTCGAGGAGGCCCCCGTCGACGTGCTGGCGAGACGCTTCTCGGAGCACGAGGCCGAGTGCCGCCACCTCGTCGAGCGCCGCCTCCCGCTCCCCGCCTACGACCAGGTGCTGAAGTGCTCGCACGGCTTCAACCAGCTCGACGCCCGCGGCGCGGTCTCCGTGACCGAGCGGGCCGCCTACATCGCGCGCGTACGCAACCTCGCGCGCGCCGTCTGCCAGCTCCAGCTCGAGCTCGAGGGCGATGCCGACGCTGCTGCTTGAGATCGGCTGCGAGGAGCTGCCCGCGAGCGCGTGCCGCGAGGCCGAGGCCCAGCTCCCGGAGCTCTGCCGGACGCTGCTCGGGGTCGCCCCGGCGCACGTCCTGGTCGGGCCGCGGCGCCTCGCCGTGCTCGTCGAGGGGCTCCCAGAGCGGAGTCCGGACGAGTGGGTCAAGGGGCCGCCCGAGGCGCTTCGCGACCGGGCTGCCGACGGGTTCGCACGCCGGCACGGGGTCTCTGTCGAGTCACTCGAGGTCCGTGCAGGCTTCCTCGGCATCGAGGTGCCGGGACGTGACGTCCGCGAGCTCCTCCCGACGCAGCTCGACGCCGTGGTTCGTGGACTCGCCTTTGGCAAGCCGATGCGCTGGGACGACAGCGGCCTGCGTTTCCCACGGCCGATCCGGTGGCTGCTCGCGAAGCTCGACGCCGAGACCCTCCTGGGGGAGACCTCGTACGGCCATCGATTCACTCACCAGCAGGTGGAGGTCGCCTCGGCGAGCGCCTATCTCGAGGTGCTCCGCGCGGCGGGCGTCGAGCCGGACGCCGCGGAGCGCCGGCGCCTGATCGTCGCCGGGCTCGATGCGATCGGCGGCTGGAGCGACCCGGCCGGCGTGCTCGAGGAGGTAATCCATCTCGCCGAGAGCCCGCTCGTGCTCGAGGCAAGCTTCGACGAGCGCTACCTGCAACTGCCGGAGCCCGTCGCCGTCGCGGCGATGCAGGCGCACCAGCGCTACTTCCCGCTCGGGGGCAACCGGTTCGCCTTCGTCGCGAACGGCGGGAACGCGGAGGTCGTCCGCGCGGGCAACGAGGCCGTGCTCGAGAACCGGCTCGAGGACGCGGCGTTCACCTTCGAGCGCGACGTCGCCCAGGGGATCGACCGCCTCGCAGAGAGGCTCGGCTCGATCACCTTCTTCGCCGGGGCCGGCAGCTTCGCGGACAAGACTGAGCGGCTGCGGCAGCTGGTGGAGCGGCTCGGCGGGGGGGAGGCCTCGCTCGAGGCTGCGCGGCTCGCCAAGGCCGACCAGGCCTCCGAGCTCGTGCGCGAGTTCCCCGACCTCGAGGGTCAGATCGGCGCCGAGTACGCCCGGCTCGCGGGGTATCCCGAGGCCGTGTGCAGCGCGGTCGAGGAGCAGTTCCTGCCGGATTCCGCAAGCGGGCCGCTACCGCAGACCGACCCCGGGAAGGTGCTGGCGGCGGCGGATCGGATCGACACCCTGACGGTCGCCTTCGAGCTCGGTCACAGGCCGACCGGCTCGCGTGACCCGTTCGGTTTGCGCCGGGCGGCGATCGGCCTCTGCCGGCTCGCCGACGAGGGGGACCTGCGGATCGAGCGCTCCGACCTCGCACCCGAGGTGCGCGACTTCGTCGAGGAGCGCTACGGGAGCCTGCTCGACGTCCCCGTCGAGGCCGTGCGGGCAGCCAGGCGCTCCGCCGTCTCCGACCTGGGCGCCGTCGCCGCGCTCGCGCGCTTCCTCGCCGAGCTGCCGGACGAGCGGCTCGGGCCCGTGCACGAGGTGTACACGCGGGCCGGCCGCATCTCGGCGAAGACCGACAGCGCGAGCGAGGTGGATCCGGCCCTCCTGCACGAGCCGGCCGAGCTCGCCCTCGCGGAGGCCCTGCAGCGGCTCGATCTCGATCAGGTGGCCGAGCGACGCTTCGACGAGGCGCTCGCCTCGGCCGCCGAGCTCGCACCCGTGGTGGAGAAATTCTTCGCCGACGTGCTCGTCATGGCCGAGGACTCGTCGATCAGGGCGAATCGCCTGCGACTTCTGCGGGACGTCCACGAGGCCGTGGGCAAGCTCGGCGACCTGGCGCAGATCCCCCGATGAACACCCCGGTCGAGCTGCACGTCGTCTCCGACTCGACCGGGGCGACCGCGGCCCGGCTCGTGCAGGCGCTCGAGGCGCAGTTTCCGGAGCAGGTGTTCGAGGAGATCCGCCACCCGCGGATCGAGACGGTGGACGATCTTCGCCTCGCGGTCGAGCGTGCGAAGGGCAGGCCGGCGGTCCTGCTCTACACGCTCGTGGACGAGGAGCTCCGCGAGCCGATGCGCGCGCTCTGCGAGGGGGCGGAGCTTCACTTCTGCGACATCCTCGGCCAGCCGCTCGCCGAGGTCGCCAAGGTCTCGGGCATGGCCGCGAGGATGCGCCCGGGTGCGAGACACCCGCTCGACTCGGCGTACTTCAAGCGGATCGCGGCGATCGAGTTCGCGGTCAAGCACGACGACGGCGTCGGCAGCGGCCTCGTGGAGGCCGACATCGTCCTCGTCGGCGTGTCGCGGACGTCGAAGACGCCCCTCTCGATGTACCTCGGCTACCAGGGCTTCAAGACCGCGAACGTCCCGATCGTCCGCGGAATCGAGCCGCCTCCGGCGCTGTTCGAGATCGACCCGCTGAAGATCGTCGGGTTGACGATCGACGCGAGCAGGCTCGTCGAGATCCGGCAGGAGCGTGTACGCCACATGCGCGCGAGCCGCCGGGCCTACGCGCAGCTCGTGGAGATCTACGAGGAGCTCGAGCATGCCGAGGCGATCCACCGGCGGCTCGGCTGCCCGGTGCTCGAGATCACCGACTTCTCGATCGAGGAGACCTCGCACCGGATCCTCCGGCTCGTCGAGCAGCGCCGGGCCGGGGTCGTGGCCGCGGAAGCATGAAGCCAAAGCCGCCCGTGCCGCTCTGGCGCTGGGGCGTGTGGTGGACCGCCCTCGGCTTCGCGACGGTTCTGTTCTACGTCCTGATGACGCCGCTGTGGATGGGCTTGCGCGCGCTCGCCTGGGTGGCGGAGTTCAGAGCGCGCCGCCACCGCTGAGCCGCCGCACGTAGCGCTCCGCCGAGCGCCGGACCGCCTCCTTGCCGCCGCGCTCGACCACCCGCCCGAACCACCCCCCGTAGATCCGGTCGAACGAGTACGGCTCGAGAGCCGCGGCCATCCGTCGCACCTGACGGGCCGACAGCGGGATCAGGTTCGGATAGCTGTACATGAAGCTGACGAAGCGCCGATCCTGGACGACCGTGACGATGTCGCCGGTCAGCAGGGCCTGCCCGTCAGCCCAGTGCAGCACCGAGCCGCCGTCGAAGTGGCCGCCGAGCCGCACCAGCGTCAGCCCTGGCGCGAGCGCGTACGTCTCCCCTTCCCAGAACACGAGTCGCTCGTCGGGGCGCATCACCCAGCTGCGGTCGGCCGCGTGAAGGAAGACCGGGCACGAGAACGCCTCCGCCCACTCGACCATCGTGGAGTAGAAGTGCGGGTGGTCGATCGCGACCGCGCTCAGCCCGCCGAGCGCCCGGATTCGGCCGGGGAGGTCGGAGTCGAGCAGCGCGGTGCACCCCCAGAGGACGTTGCCGCCCCGCCCGGGGACGAGCAGCGCGCGCTGGCCGATGCCGAACTCGGGGGTGACGCCGAT
>Ga0136614_10000799_pt1 | contig 17157 bp, 15 predicted proteins | sample AntDrymUQ2792106_2_FD_106643 | JGI IMG/M metagenome (GOLD analysis project Ga0136614, IMG submission 106643) | Polar desert sand microbial communities from Dry Valleys, Antarctica - metaG UQ279 (21.06) | ecosystem: Environmental > Terrestrial > Soil > Desert | place: Antarctica: Dry Valley... | reverse complement strand
GCTCGATGTAGCGTCCCGCGGCGACGGACTCCGCGGCCCGCTCCAGCCGTTCCACGCGGCGCGCGAGCGCGCGCGCGACCACGTAGCCGCCGAGGAGCGCGATCAGCAGCGCCGCGGCACCGCCGGCGAGCACGCGCGAGCGCACGAGGCTCACGCTCTCCGCGACGTCGGCGAGGTTGACCGAGTAGATCGCCACCCAGTCGGCGCGATCGCGGAAGTAGAGCGGCGCCGCGGCGAGCCCGACCTCGTCGCCGTCGCCTTGGACGACCGCGGTCTGGATCCTGCCGCTGCGGATCGCCCGCGTCGCGAGGCCGGCGTTGCGCTCGGCCTCTCCGGTCGCGCGCGAATCCGAGATGACGAAGAAGCTCGGCCCGCCCTCGCCCGGACCGGACGAGCGCTGGGCGCCGAGCAGCGTCACCTGTGCCCCCGCGCCATCGGCGACCGTGCGCACGATCCTGTCGAGCTCGCCGGCCGGGATCTCGCGGCCCATGACGTCCTCGAGCGTGCTGGAGGACGCCTGCGCGGTGCGGCTGAGGTCGCGCAGCTTCTGCTCCTGGAGGTTCGACTCGAGTTGCGGCACGACGACGAAGTAGACGCTGGCGAAGGCCAGCGCGACGACGCCGAAGAGCACGAGCGAGAGCTTCCAGCGCAGCGATGCGCGCATGCGCCGGCGGGTCGGGGTGGGGCGCCTCACTGGTCGCGGAAGCGGTAGCCGACCCCGCGCACCGTGAACAGGTACTCGGGCTGTTTGGGCTCGTGCTCGAGCTTCTCGCGCAGGTGGCGGATGTGGACGTCGATCGTGCGCGGATCGCGGTAGGCCGAGTCGCCCCAGACGTGCTCGAGCAGTATCGAGCGGCTGAACACACGTCCGGGGCTGCGCGCGAGCGCGGCGAGGATCTCGAACTCGACGTAGGTCAGCCGGACCGGCTCGCCGCGCATCTTGACGACGCGCTTGTCGAAATCGATCTCGAGCTCCGCGCGCTTCAGCGGCGGAGAGGTGGAGCCGTCGCTGCGGCCCTGCTCGGCGCGGCGCAGGACGGCGCGAACGCGGCTGCGGAACTCGCGCACCGAGAACGGCTTGGTGATGTAGTCGTCGGCTCCGAGCTCGAGCCCGAGCACCTTGTCGAACTCCTCGGTCTTGGCGGTCAACATGATGATCGGGACGCTCGACTGTGCCCTCACCTGGCGGCAGACCTCGAAGCCGTCGACCTCGGGCATCATCACGTCGAGGACGACGAGATCGAAGCTGCCCTCGCGCACGCGCTCGAGCGCCTCCCGCCCGTTGACCGCGGGAATCACCTCGTAGCCCTCCTTGCGCAACGGGTAGGCGAGCAGCTTCTGGATCGACTGTTCGTCGTCGACCAGCAGGATTCGTTGCGGCGACTGTGGCATCGGTTGGTCCTTGAGAGGTGCTCCGAGATTGTAGGTTGCGGGGCAGTGAAGCCAGCGCACTCGCCGCTGTGATCGAGCCGCGCCTTTACCGCGCGGCCTTCCTGCCCGCGTTGCTGGCGGCGGTCGTTGTCATGTTCTCGCTCGAAAACCGGCCACCCGCCGCACCGCAGGGCTTGCCCGCGGACGTCATCTTCGACGGCGAGCTCGCCGCGCGCCAGGCGGCGGACATCGTGCGCCGCAACCCGGACCGGCGTGCCGGCAGCGGCGGCGACGAGCGGATCGCGAATGAGGTCGCTCGCCGGCTGGCGGCAGCCGGCTTCACGACGGTGCGCGACTCGTTCAACGCGGAGGGCGAGCGGCTCGTCAACGTGGTCGGGCGCCGCGCCGGGCGCCTGCGCAACCAGATCGTCGTGATCGCGGCCCATGACGCGACGAGCGTGCCCGACGCGACCGGCAGCGCCGCCGACACCGCGGCGCTGCTCGAGCTGGCGCGCGTCTTCCGCGGCCGCCCGTCACGCCGAACGCTCGTGCTCGCCTCTGTGGACGGCGGGACGCTCGGCGACGCCGGCACGAGTCGAGTGGTCGAGCGGCTCGAGAACGGGGACCCGGTCGACGCGGTGGTCGTGCTGTCGAACTTCGGCGCGCGGCGGACGGACGGCTCGCCGCTGGTGCAGTGGGGGTCGAGTGGTACGCGCTCCAGCATCGGCCTCGTGCGCACCGCGGAGGCCTCGCTGCGCCAGGAGTTCGCCCGCCTCCCGCGCGAGGCGGGCGCGATCGGCCAGATGCTGCGCGTCGCCGCGCCCGTCGGCATCGGGGCCCAGGGCCAGCTGATCGAGGACGGCCTGCCGGCGGTACGGCTGTCTGGCAGCGGCGAGCTGCCTCCGCCGCGGAGCGAGACGCAGCTAGAGGATCTCTCGGCCGATCGGCTCGGCGACTTCGGCCGCTCCGCGCTGAGGACGCTCTCGGCTGTCGACGGCGGGCCTCGCCTCGAGCACGGGCCGGGCACGTACCTGATCGTGGCGCGCAAGGTCCTGCCCGGCTGGGCACTGGCCGCGCTGGTGGCAGCGCTGCTGCTGCCGCCTTTCGTCGCCTCGGTCGACGCCTATGCGCGCGCGCGTCGGCGCCGCGAGCATGTCGGCGCTGCGACGCCGTGGCTGCTGGCCGGGATCGTGCCGTTCCTCGGCGGGTTCGGCCTGGCCGAGCTGCTCGCGCTCGCCGGGGCGGTCGACCTGCCTGGAGGCACGCCGGCCCCCGAGGCGGTCCCGCTCGACGGCCGCGCAGGGGCGGCGCTCGGCGTGACGCTCGCCGGTATCGCCCTGCTGTGGCTCGTGGCGCGTCCGTGGATCGCGGGCGGGCGCGAGCGTCTGTCCGATCCCGGGACCGGTCACGCCTGCGCGACCGCGTTGGCGCTGAACCTCTGTTCGCCGATCCTCTGGCTCGTCAACCCGTTCACGGCGCTGCTGCTCGTGCCGGCGGCCCACGTGTGGACGCTGGCCCTGCTCGCGGAGCCGCGACCGCGTCGTCTCGCGGGAGGGCTTGCGCTCGCGACCGGATTGCTGTCCGCTGTTGCCGTCGGCGTCTACTACATGGTCAGCTTGGAGCTCAACCCGCTCGACGGGTTCTGGTACCTGTTCGTGCTCGTCACCGACGGCGAGCTCGGGCTGCTGCTGCTGCTGCTCGGCTGCCTGCTGCTCGGGGTCACGGCTTCCACGGCCGCGATCCTGGTCGGGGGCCCGCGCGCGCACGATGACCCCGCCCGGGAGCGCCCGGCCATCCGCGGACCGGGCGGCCATGTCGGCCCGGGCGCCCTCGGGGGCACGCCCTCGGGCATCCGCCGGCGCTAGCGGTCGTCCGGGCAGCAGGCGCCGGAGAGCGCTTCGCTCACTACCCTCGGAACGCGATGAGCTGGCTGCGCACGCTGTCGAACGTCTTGATCGTCGTCGGCTGCCTGATCGTCGTCGACGCCGTGCTCACGGTCGTCTGGCAGGAGCCGCTGTCGGCGCTCTACTCCGAGATCCGCCAGCAGCGACTCGAGGCGGACCTCGAACAGGCCGACCCGACCGCGGACGAGCTGCGCGCCGCCCGCCGGCTGCCGAGCCGCGAGCGACTGGCGTACCTCGCGAAGGCGTTGCGCAAGCGCGCCGAGGTTGGCGAGCCGCTCGGCAAGATCCGGATTCCCGAGCTCGGTGTCGACTGGGTGATGGTCCAGGGGGCGGACCGCGCGTCGCTGCGCAAGGGTCCCGCGCACTATCCCGACACTCCGCTGCCCGGCTCACGCGGCACGGTCGGTGTCGCCGGCCACAGGACGACCTACGGCGCCCCGTTCCGAGACGTCGACCGGCTGCGCGCCGGCGACCGCATCGAGCTGCGGATGCCCTATGCGAAGTTCGTCTATCGCGTGCGGCGCTCGCAGGTGGTCGCCCCGCGGGCGGTCCACGTTCTGCGCGGCCGCGATCGCGACCAGGTCGTGCTCTCGGCCTGTCACCCCAAGTTCTCGGCAGCGAAGCGGCTGGTGGTGTTCGCGACGCTCGACGAGGTGGAGCCGGTTTAGGTCACGTCGGCTGGGCGACCGGCGCTGGCGCGCGCGAGCGCCGTCCCATCGCCGAGCACTACCTCGCTCCGACGCTGCTGACGCTGTCGAGCTTGCCCCAGCCCTCAGACACCGTGCTCGAAGCCGCGCAGCGCCGCCGGTGATCCGTCCTCGCGCAATAGCTCGCAGCCGCTGCCGTCGAAGGCCCCTCCGATCCAGGTGACCTCCGACCCGGTCGCCCTTGCGGCCGCTTCGATCGCGTCGCGCGACTCGGGCCCGGCCGTGAACAGCAGCTCGTAGTCATCGCCGGCGCTGGCGGCGATTTCGCTCGGGTCGCGTCCGGTGGCGCGCGCGACCTCGGCGACGCCGTCCGCGAGCGGCAGCTCGGCGAGCGCTATCCGTAGCCCGACCTGGCTCTGCTCGGCGATGTGGGCGGCGTCCGTGGCGACGCCGTCGCTGAGGTCGATCATCGCGCTCACACCCGCCTGAGCCAGGGCGCGTCCCGCGGCCAGGCGCGGCTCGGGGCGCAGGTGGCGGCGCGCGAGCGCGTCGGCGACGGCTGGCCGGAGCTCGAGCTCGGGCGCTCCGAGCGCCAGCCGCCCGGCGCCCGATCCGCCGAGCTCACCGGTGACGCCGACGAGCTCGCCGGGCGCCGCGCCGTCGCGGTAGGCGAGCTCGGCCGGATCGTTCGCCCAGCCGGTGACCGCGACCGTCACGACGAGCGCGGGGGCGGCCGTGACGTCGCCGCCGGCGATCGTGGCGCCGTGGGTCTCGGCGAGCGCCTCCATCGCCTCGACCAATGCGAGCGCCCCGTCGGCGTCGAGCGAGCGACCGAGCGCGAGCCCCACGTACGCCTCGCCCGCCTCGGCGACGCCCATCGCCGCCAGGTCCGACAGCGCCGTCGCGAGCGCCTTGTGACCAATGTCGCCGGGCTCGTGTGTGGAGAGCTCGAAGTGCACGTCCTCCGCGACCGTGTCGATCGAGGTCACCGCGCACCCGCGGGCGCGCACGACCGCTGCGTCGTCGCCGATCCAGCGCTCGATCCGATCGCCCCGCTTGCGCAGGGCCTTCTCGATCGCGGTGATCAGTTCGCGCTCTCCCACAGGTCCATCTAGATTGTGGCGCAGGTGGCCGAGCGCTCCACATCCGCCGCGGACGACGACGACCGGGGCACGCTGCTCGAGCGAGCCGGCAGCGCGGCGGCGGGCGTCGGCTCGTTCGGCTCGGGCAGGCCACGCCTGCGGATGGCGCTGCAGATCGGGCTCCTGGTCCTGATCTTCGCCTTTCTCGCCGCCTTCCTGATCACGCAGTGGAGCAAGCTGCCGGACTTCGACTGGCGCTTCAGGCCCGAGTGGCTCGCGCTCGCGTTCGCCGGCGTCGCGACGTTCATGATCGCCGAGGGCGAGCTCTGGCGGCTGATCCTGCGCGCGCTCGGCGAACGCCTCGACGCGCCGGCGGCGCGCGCGGTCTGGGGCCAATCGTTGATCGCCCGCTATGTCCCGACCAGTGCGCTGATGGTCGTCGGGCGGGTAGTGCTGGCCGAGCGCCACGGAGTTCAGAAGCGGGTCTGCCTGGCGAGCATCGTCTACGAGCTCGGGATCGCCGTTTCCTCCGCGCTGATCGTCGGGTCCTACTTCGTCATCACGCTGCCCGCGCTCGACGACCGGTCGGCCCGCTGGGCGATCCTCGTGATCGTCCCGATCGTCCTCGCGGCGCTCCATCCGCGTGTGTTCAGGCCGCTCGCCGACTTTGGCCTGCGCAAGCTCGGGCGTGAGCCGCTCCCTAGCGCGCTGCCGTTCGGTCGCGTGCTCGCGTTCGTGCTCGCGTACTTTGGCTGCTGGGCGGCGATCGGGCTCGCGGTCTTCGCCTTCGCGCGCGGGCTGCACCCGGTCGACACGGCCGACCTGCCGTTCGTGGGCGCCTCCTACGCGGTCGCCTTCTGCGTCGCGGTGCTGACCTTCATCGTCCCGAGCGGCCTCGGCACGCGCGACGCGAGCGCGGTCGCAACCGCGATCGCCGTCGCCTTCCGCCTCTTCCAGACCGCGGTCGAGCTGCTCTACGTCGGCGCCGTCACGCTGCTTGCGCGGCGGGCTGAACGTCGGCGCGGCTGACGCGGCGCGCTCACAGCGGCACCGCGATCACCAGCATCCACGCGCACAGCGCCACGCTCGCCCACAGCAGCCGCCGGTCGGCCGCCAGCGCGGCGAGCGGCAGCAGCCAGAGGGCGTACCACGGGACCAGCCACGCCGACGCGACGAGGATCGCGAGCGTCGCCCAGCCCGCCATCGCGATCGCGTCGGCGCCGCGCCAGGTCTGCCACAGCAACGAGACGAAAACGGCGGCGAATGCGAGCGCGAACAGTGTGCGTACGGCGGCGCGGTAGTCAAGGCGGTCACCGGGCAGCAGCGCGCCGAGCAACTCCGCGGTCTTGTAGGGGAAGCTCCAGCGCGAGCTGCGTTCCTGGTTCGAGCTCAGCAGGCCAAGTGCGTCGAGCGCGTGCGATCCGAAGCCTGCGAGGGCCACGAGCGCGATCGCCAGCCCCGCCCCCGCGGCGGCCGCGAGCGCTCGCAGCGCGGCGCGCCGGCGCTCGGGCGAGCCGGGCACCACGGCGCTCCCGGGTGGCGAGCCGAGGGCGAGGAAGGGAACGACCAGACCCGCGGAGGCCTTGAGCGCCGCCGCCGCCGTCGCCAGCGCGGCCGAGCGCGCCTGGTGGCCGAGCACGAACAGGCCGACGCCCGCCATCGTCACCAGCACGACGAGCGCCTCGTTGTGCGCGCCGGCGACGACGTGCACGAGCACGAGTGGGTTGATCCCGACCGCGAGCGCCGGCAGCAGCGGGTCGCGGCCGAGCCGCTCGGCCAGCCGCCAGACGATCCAGACGATCGCGAGCGACGCGAGCGCCGCGATCGCCTTGAGGGTCCAGAACGCGCCGGCCACGCCGAGCAGCGCGATCGGGTAGCTGATCAGCGTGAACGCCGGGCCGTAGACCGACACCGCGTTCTTCGAGCCCGCGAAGCCGAAGACCGCATCTGAGGGGACGTCGAGCGGTGCGGTCGTGTACGGGTTGAGCGAGTGCTCGACGCCGATACGGGCGTAGGCGATGTAGGAGAAGACGTCCTGGCTCAGCAGTGGCGGCGCGAGCAGGAACAGAACGTGCAGGCCGACGATCGCGACGACCGCCGTTCGCCTGGTCAACTGAGCTACGCGCAGCAATACGACGACGTAGAGGCCGAGCGCCAGCCACAGCCCTGCGTAGAACAGCGGCCCGGCGAGCGGGCCGTCGGCGCCGTCGAGGCCGAACGCGCGCAGCGGGCCGAGCAGCCAGTCCGGCGACTCGCCAGCGCCGTCGGGTGGCGGAGCCGTGGCGAGCACGAGATCCGATCCCGCCGCGGCCGGCAACGCGGCCAGCAGCACGTAGACGAGCGCCAGCAGCGCGAGCGCCGCCGGGGCCGCGTGCTGCCCCGGTGGGAGGGCGGCGCGCAGCTTCAAAGCTCGTGAGGATCGGGGGCTGCGGCTTGCGGGCGCCGCGCCAGCGCTACTGGCCGGTCCCGTCGTCGGTCCCGTCGCCGCCTGAGGGCTGCTCGGGCGCGGGAGTCGGCGCCGGCGACGGCGCCGGCGACGGCGCCTGCTGCGGGGGCGCCTCATAGAGGCGCGGATCGTAGCCGCGGTAGTCCTGACCGCCCGCGGAGTTGTTGCCCGGGCCGCCCTGAGGCGACTGGTAGTTGTAATCGCCGGACGAGCTGCCGCTGCGCTGGTTGGCCCCGGAGAAGGCCGAGAAGCTCGCAGGCTCCTTCGGCGGCGGGAACCCGCCGCAGTTAGCGCCCTTGGCGGTGCGCATGTAGGCGCCCCAGATCTCGGTCGGGAACGTGCCGCCGGCGACGCTGATCCCGTGCACGGCGCGCATCTCGGTCAGGGCGTTGGGGTAGCCCACCCAGACGGAGGTCGCGAGCTTCGGCGTGTATCCGACGAACCACGCGTCGTTGAAGTTGTCGGTCGTCCCCGTCTTGCCCGCGACGGGGCAGCCGATGTTCGCCTTCGTGCCGGTGCCGCGCTGGACGTTCTGCTGCAGGATCTTCGTCACCTCGTAGGCGACGCCGTCGGAGAAGACCCGCTTCGAGACCGGCTCGCCGATGTTCTCGGACTTGCCGTCGGGGAAGATCACCTTCTTGATCGCGATCGGGCGATGGCGCTTGCCGCCCGCCGCGAGCGTCGCGTAGGCGTTCGCCATCTCGAGCGGCGAGACGCCGAGGCGCAGGCCGCCGAGGCCCTCGGACGGGAGGCCGTCGAGCTCGGTCGTGATGCCCATCAGCTTGGCGGTCTCCTTGACCTTCTCGGGACCGAGGTCGATGTCGAGCTGCGCGTAGACGGTGTTGTCGGACTTGATCGTCGCCTCGACCAGGTTCATGCGCCCGCCGTAGGTGTCGCCGTAGGTCTTGACCTTCCACGGGCCGTAGCCGGGCACGTTCAACGACAGCGGCTTCGAGGTGTACGACGTCGTCGCGGGGTTGACGCCCTCGCGCACGGCCGTCGTCAGCACCATCGTCTTGAACGCCGAGCCGGGCTGTCGGTGGCCCTGCGCGGCGAGGTTGAACGTGCGGTCGTCGTAGGTCCCGCTCGAGGCCATCGCCTTTATGTAGCCGTTGTGAGGGTCGATCGAGACGATCGCCGAGCTGGGGTCGTTGTCGTAGTAGAGCGAGTTGTTGATCGCCTGGCGCCCGGCCTTCTGCAGCTTCGGATCGATCGTCGTGTGGATCTTGAGCCCGCCGCGGCGGTAGACGCCGACGCCGTAGCGCTCGATCAGCTGCTCCTCGACGTAGTCGAAGAAATAGGGCTCGCGGCGCTCGGTGTAGCGCGTCCCACGCTCGAGGCCGAGCCCGCGGGCAGAGGCTTCATCGCCTTGTGCGCGCGTGATGTGGCCCGACTTGACCATCTCGTCGAGCACTTCGTTGCGCCGTTCGAGCGCGGCCGTCGGGTTGCGGAACGGGTTGAACTCGGACGGCGCCTGCGGCAGGCCCGCGAGCAACGCCGCTTCGTGCAGCTTGAGGTCGTCGGCGTGCTTGGAGAAGAAGGTTTCGGCGGCGGCCTCGATGCCGATCGCCGTGCGTCCGTCGACCGTGCCGTAGGGGATCGAGTTGAGGTACTCCTTGAGGATCCAGCGCTTCGAATGCTTGTCCTCGAGCTCCGAAGCCAGCTTCGCCTCGCGGATCTTGCGCTTGAAGTTGCGCTCGGGGTCCTTGATATAGAGCGCTCGGACGAGCTGCTGCGTGATCGTCGAGCCGCCCTCGACGGTCTTGCCGGACTCGATGTTGCGCACCGCAGCGCGGATTACGGCGCCGTAGTCGACGCCCTTGTGCTCGTAGTAGCGCCGGTCCTCGATCGCGATCGTCGCGTCACGGACGTCCTGGGTCATGTCCTTCCACGGCAGGACCGTGCGGATCTCGTCGCTCTGCACGTAGCCGAGGCGCGAGCCGTCGGCCGCGAAGATGACCGAGCTGCGGCCCTTGTCGATCGCCTTCAGCTCCGACAGGTCGGGCGCCGAGGAGGCGACCGCGATCACGTAGCCGACGACGCCGAGCACGCCGAGCAGGAGCACGCCGCCGAACACGCCGAGCGTGACGAGCAGTCCGTTGCGCGAGCGCCGCCGCCGGCGCCGCTGCTTTCGCTGACGATAGGTCATTCCAGAGAAGGCCCTCGGCCTTGATCAACTATTCGCGCGACCCGCAGTTGTGGGTCACTCCGGGCCATCGAGGGAGGATAGAGCCTCGTGGTCGAAAAGTTCGCGACAAGCCGCACTAGTCCTGGGAGCAAGCGCGCCGTCTTGGTGGACGCTCTCGGGACGCTGCTGTGGCTCGATCCGCCCGCGGGCCGGCTGTGCGCGCTGTTGGGCGAGCGCGAGGGGTTCGTGCTCTCCGAAGCGGCGGCGAGCCGGGCGTTCGCCGCCGAGATCGCTTTCTACCGCGCGCACCATCTCGCTGGACGCGACGCTGCCGGGCTAGCCGAGCTGCGGCTGCACTGTGCGGAGGCTCTGCGTGACGAGCTGCCTGGCGGAGACTCGCTGCGGCTCGAGTCCGTGCGCGACGCGCTGCTCGCGTCGCTGCGCTTCGTGGCCTATCCGGACGCGCGGCCCGCGCTCGCGGCGCTGCGCGCCCGCGGCCTCGCCGTGGTGGTCGTGAGCAACTGGGACTGCTCGCTGGCGGAGGTGCTCGCCGGCGCCGGGCTGGCCGAGCTCGTCGACGGGGTCTGCACATCCGCCGAGGCGGGTGCGGCGAAGCCCGACCCGGCCGTCTTCCGCGCGGCGCTCGCGCTCGCCGCCGTCGCGCCCGGCGCGGCGCTGCATGTGGGCGACACGGCGGCCGCCGATCTTGCGGGCGCGCGCGCGGCCGGGATCGACGCCGCGCTGCTCGTGCGCCACGGCGAGCCGCCGCCGGGGCTGGCCGCGCCGGCCGTGCGCAGCCTGGCGGAGCTGCCGGGCCTGGTCGCGTCTGCGAGCACCTAACCTTCCCCGCGCCGTGAGCCCATACCCGCACGACTACGCGCACCTGCCCCCGCCCGACCCGCCGGAGCTTCCGCCCGGCGTCCGCCGCGGGGCGCCCTGGCCGTGGTGGTACGGGCTCGCGGGTTTCGCCGCGTGGGCCGCGGCCGCGGCCGTGATCGGCGGTGCGCTTTACGTGCTCGCAGCCGGCGTCTTCGACCAGAGCCTCGACGACCCCTCGCCTGGTCTCAACGTCTTTGGGACCGTCGTCCAGGACGGCCTGCTCGTCGCGACCGCGCTCGGACTCGCGGCGCTCGTGATGCCGCCGCGGCCGTGGCAGTTCGGCCTGCGCGCGACGCGCTTCTGGCCGGCGGTCGGCTGGTCGGCGCTCGGCTACGGCTGCTTCTTCGTGTTCGCGATCGTCTACTCGGTCGCGATCGGATCGACCGAGGAGCAGACGACCCTCGACGACCTCGGCGCCAAGGACACGACGCTGTCCCTGCTCGTGGTCGGCGTGATGGTCTGCGTGGCGGCGCCCGTGATCGAGGAGTTCTTCTTCCGCGGCTTCCTCTACACCGCGCTGCGCCGGCGCCTGCCGACGATTGCCGCCGCTGTGATCGTCGGGGTGCTGTTCGGCTCGGTTCACATCCCGACCGGGGCCGAGGCGGCGCCCGTCCTCGCGGTGCTGGGGCTGATGCTCTGCCTCGTCTACGAGAAGACCGGGTCGATCTATCCGTGCATCGCGTTGCACGCGCTCCAGAACGGCGTCGCCTACTCGGTCGGCGCCGACGCCCCCGAGGTCGGGCTCCCGCTGGCGGCCGCCGTCGTCGCGGGCTGCGTATTCGTCCCCAGGTTGGGGCAAGCTCGTTCTACGCCCCCAGCGCTGGCATGAGTGGGCGCTTGGCGCGTTCGCGCAACCAGTAACCCCGATGAGTCCTTGCGTCGTACACTTCCGGACATGAAGCGGCTGCTGGTTCCGGCTTTTCTAGTCTTGCTCGTCCCTGTGGGGCCGGCGCAGGCGCAGGACGACGACGGCGCTCAGGGCGCCGCGACCCCGAGCCAGCCGCGCATGAGCCTCGCCTCGACGACCGGCATCAAGGACGGCAAGGACCGCTTCGTCCTGGCGCGCCAGGACGTCGTCGTCAAGGGGGTCGTACGCCCGTACGTGAGCGGCCAGCGGGTGCTCGTCAAGGTCGATCGCGGCGGCAAGCGCGTAGAGCGCGAGGAGGTCGCGCTGGAGCGCCGCCGCGATGGCTCGGGCGAGTTCGAGCTCTCGTTCCGGGCTGCCAAGACCGGCAAGCACACGATCACGGCCGAGCACGTGGCGACGCCTGAGCTCGCCGCGGTGTCCACGCGCTACAAGGTCCACGCGATCAAGACCCCGCGTGCCGGCGGCGGCGCGCGCGGCCAGCGCGTGCGGCTGCTGCAAACCGCGCTGACCGATCAGGGTTACGCGGTCGGGCGCAGCGGCCGCTTCGATCGCAACACCGCTTACGCGGTCGCCGCGCTGCGCAACGTCAATCGCCTCGGCCGCGAGGGCTACGCCAGCAAGCGCGTCTACGAGCTTCTGTTCCGCAATCGCGCGGCCTTCAAATTGCGCTCACCGCAGGCCTGGAGGCAGGGCACGAAGGGCAAGCACGTCGAGTTCGACAAGTCGCGCCAGGTGATCGTGCTGGCCCGCTACGGCAAGCCCGAGCGCGTCGTCTACACCTCGTCCGGAACGTCATCGACCCCGACGATCTACGGTCGCTACCGCTTCTACCGCAAGTCGCCCGGCACGAACTCGAAGGGCATGGTCCACTCGAGCTACTTCATCCGCGGTTACGCGATCCACGGCTACAAGTCGGTCCCAACCTATCCGGCCAGCCACGGCTGCCTGCGGGTCCCGATCCCGCTCGCCCGGGGCGTCTTCAACTGGGTAGATGTCGGCGATCCGATTCATAGCTACCAGTAGTCCGCACCACTAGGCTCCCGCGCGTGGATGCGCGCGAGCGACTGATCGCCGAGCTGCGCGAGCACGCGCTCGTGATCGGCGAGGTGACGCTGACGAGTGGGGCGAAAGCGTCGTACTACGTCGACGCCAAGCGGGCAATCTTGCGCCGCGAGGGGTTCCTGGCGCTCGGTGAGCTGGTGGCGGCCGAGATCTCCGAACGCGGTGCGAGGGCCGTTGGAGGGATGACGATGGGCGCCGATCCGGTCGCCTGCGCGGCGCTGGCGGCGGGCGCCGACGCGAGCGCGTTCTTCGTCCGCAAGGAGCGTAAGCAGCACGGCCTGCAGCGTTGGATCGAGGGACCCGAGCTCGCGGCCGGCGAGCGCTGCCTGATCGTCGAGGACGTAGTCACGACCGGCGGCTCGACGGTGGCTGCGATCGAGCGCGTGCTCGAGGAGGGCCTCGAGGTCGTCGGCGTCGTGAGCGTGCTCGATCGCCTCGCGGGCGGCGCTGCCGCGATCGAGGCCGCGGCTCGAGCGCCCTACACGCCGCTCGCGACGATCGACGACGTCTACCCGGATCGCCCCGACTCGTAGGATGTGGCGATGACCGACCAGCGTGTCCGCATCGACGTCGCCGACCACGTCGCCGACGTCGTCCTCAGCCGGCCGGAGAAGCACAACGCCCTCGACGCGGCGATGTTCGCCGCCATCCTCGAGGCGGCGGCCGAGGTCGCCGCCACAGACGGCGTGCGCGCCGTGGTTCTGCGCGGCGAGGGCAAGAGCTTCTGCTCCGGGCTCGACATCTCGTCGATGGGCAGCCTCGGCGACGGCTCGATCGGCGCGCAGCTTGCGCGTGATCCCGGCCGCAAGTCGAACGGGCCGCAGCGCGCGTGCACCGACTGGATCGACCTGCCGCTTCCGGTGATCGCCGCGATCCACGGCAACTGCTTTGGCGGCGGGCTGCAGATCGCGCTCGGCGCCGATATCCGCTTCGCCGCCCCCGACGCGAAGCTGAGCGTCCGCGAGTCTCACTGGGGGCTGATCCCGGACATGGGGATCACCTCGACGCTGCCGCGTCTGGTAGGCATCGACGTCGCAAAGGAGCTGACCTACACGGCGCGCACGATCTCGGGAACCGAGGCGGCCGAGCTCGGCCTCGTCACCCACCTCGCCGACGACCCGGCCGCGGCCGCTCGGGAGCTGGCGCTCGAGATCGCCGATCGTTCGCCGGACGCCGTGCGCTCGGCCAAGCAGCTGTTCGACAGCACCTGGAACGCGCCGGCCGAGGAGGGCCTCGAGCTCGAGACCGAGCTCAACATCGCGCTGATCGGCTCCGAGAACCAGATCGCGGCGGTGACGGCCGGCATGACCAACGAGCCGCCGAAGTTCGTCGACCGCAGCTCGCAGCCGGCGGCAAGTTCCTAGTCTGGACCGTGTGACGTACACCTCCGCCGAGGCCCAGCAGGAACTGCTCGACAGCGTCGCTGAAGCTGCCGACGAGATCGGGTTCGCGCTTGCGTCCCTGGGCGATGCGTACGAGCAGTTGGACGAGCAGACGGCGGACACGCTCGAAGCGCAGCTCTTCGGCCCGGTCCAAGCGGCCTATGGTCGTCTGAAGCGGACTCATGCGGAGTCCGCCCGGCGCCACCAGCTCGCGAGCCGGACGTTCGAGCCGCAGGCGGGCGGACTTCCCTCGGTTGGTGCCAAGGGCCTGATCGACCAGGCGGTTGAGGCCGTCGGCAGAGCGGACAGCATGCTCGCGGCGGTCCAGGACTCGCCGTTCTTGATCGAGGTCGGAGACGTCGAGCTACGCGCTGGACTGACGGAGACGCGCGAGCTTCTCGGCGGCGTCGGCGGACGCGCCCGCGAGCTCGAGCGAACACTCGGGCGTTAGCCGTCCCTGGTCCGCGCTAGTCGATCAGGCGCAAGGTCATGCGCTTGACGGCCAGGCGCCAGAGCGCGAGCCCGAGCACGAGCAGCAGCCCGAAGCGCGCCAGGTCGAGCAACTCGAGCCCGAAGCTGGCGTGCCGGACGAGCTCGACGAGGTGGTGCAGCGGGTTGAGGTTCGCAGCGGCCTGGGCGCCCTGCGGCAGCTGGTCGATCGGGAAGAAGGTGCCGGCGAGCAGGAACAGCGGCGTGATCAGCAGCGTCGTGACGTAGTTGAACTGGTCGATCTTCTCGGCGCTTGCCGCGACCGCGATGCCGAAGGCGGCGAACGCGAGCGCGGTGACGAAGCAGAAGATCGGCACGAGCAGCATTCCCCACGCGGGCTCGAGTCCGAAAGCCATCGTCACCAACAGCGGGAAGCAGCCGTAGAAGCCGGCGCGCAGGCCGATGAAGAGCATCTCGGCGGTCACGAGCTCCTCGACGTCGACGGGTGCGGCCAGGATCGCGTCGTAGGTTCGCTGGAAGTGGTGCTTGACGAAGGTGCCGAACATCGCCGGCAGCGCGCTCGAGAAGATCACCGCCGTCGCCACCATCCCGGTGCCGACGAACTGCACGTACTCGAGCCCGTCGACGCGGTCGACGATCGTCGCGCCGAGGCCGACGCCGAACGCGAACAGGTAGACGACCGGCTCGAGCACGCTCGAGAACGTCGTCCCCTTCCAGAAGGTTCGGAAGTTGGCTATCTCGCGGCTCATGATCCCGCCGATGGCGGCGGGGTCGAGGCGGCGGACCTTCACTCCGCCTCCTCGCCGGTCAGGAGGACGAAGACGTCCTCGAGCGAGGCTGCCCGGCGCACCGCTTCCTCGGGGACGATGCCGTTGCGCGCACGCTCGGCGCCGACGATCGCGATCGCCGGTCCGGCCGGGCGCACGCGCAGGCCCTCCGCCTCGGCCGCCGCGCGCACCTCCGCGAGGCGCTCGGGCGCGGCATAGACCTCCGCCGTCTCGCGCCCGGCGCACTGCTCGATCAGCTCGGCCGGTTTCCCGCGCGCGATGATCTTGCCCTTCGTCATCACGGCGACCTCGTCGGCGAGCCGCTGCGCCTCCTCGATGTAGTGGGTCGACATCAGGATCGTCTTCCCGCGTGCGCGCAGCTCGCCGATCAGCGTCCAGAGCTGGGTGCGGATCTGCGGGTCGAGGCCGACGGTCGGCTCGTCGAGCAGCAAGAGGCGCGGGTCATGCACGAGGCCGCGCGCGAGCAGCAGGCGCCGGCGCATGCCCCCGGAGAGATCGTCGACCGCTGCGGTGCGCCGCTCGCGCAGGCGCGCGATGTCGAGCGCACGGTCGACGGCTCCCGCCACGTCCTTGATCCGGTAGAGGCGGGCGAAGACGGCGAGGTTGTCCTGCACGGTCACGTCGACGTCGAGGTTGTCGAGCTGCGGGACGACGCCCATCTCGGCGCGCGCGGCCTTCGCGTCGCGCGGGAGCTCGTGGCCGAGCACGGTGAGCTCGCCGGCGTCGGGGATCGCCTGGCCCGTGAGCAGGCGCATCGTCGTCGACTTGCCGGCCCCGTTGGGCCCGAGCAGCCCGAGGCAGATGCCCTCCGGCACGGTCAGGTCGAGGCCGTCGACGGCGGTGATCTCGCCAAAGCGCTTGAAGACGTCCCTTAGCTCGATGGCGTTCATCCCGCGAGCGAGGGTATCGACCATTAGGCTCAACCTGTGAGCGCGGATCTGCGCACGCCACGGGTGGCGATCATCGGGGCCGGCATGTCCGGGGTCGGCATGGCCGCCAAGCTGAAGATGGCGGGGATCGAGTCCTTCCATCTCTACGAGCAGTGGACCGGCTTCGGCGGGACGTGGCAGGCGAACACCTATCCGGGGCTCTCGTGCGACGTCCCCTCGCGCTACTACCAGTACACGTTCGCGCCGAATCCCGACTGGAGCCACGTGTTCTCGCCCGGACGCGAGATCTGGGAGTACATCAACAAGGTCGCCGACGACTACGGCCTGCGCGAGCGGACCTCCTTCTCGACAAAGGTGCTCGACGCCGAATGGCTGACCGACCACTGGAAGCTGCGCAGCGACGACGGGCGCGAGGAGGACTACGACTTCATCGTCACCGCGGCGGGCGGGCTCGTCCACACGCGCAAGCCGGACATCTCAGGCCTCGACTCGTTCGCGGGCGCGGCTTTCCATTCCGCGGAGTGGGACCACTCGGTGCCGCTCGAGGACCGGCGCATCGGCGTGATCGGAACCGGGTCGACCGGCATGCAGATCACCCGCGCGCTGGCGCCTGTCGCCGGCCACTACGAGCTCTACCAGCGCACTCCGCAGTGGGTCTTCCCGCTCGGCAACCGCCGCTATTCGCGCCTGACCCGCTGGGTCCTGCGGCGCTTCCCCGCGCTCAACATGGTCCTCTACCGCGCTCACCAGCGCGCGCTCGAGGGCTCCTTCGCCACCGCTCCGGTGAACGACGGCTTCTGGCGCTGGTTCATCCAGGCGCTGTGCCGCCTCAACCTCCGTCTGATCCGCGATCCGGAGCTGCGCAGGCGTTTCACGCCCAAGGACGAGCCGATGTGCAAGCGGCTCGTGATCGGGAGTGGGTTCTACAAGCTCTTCGAGCGTCCGAACGTAGAGCTGGTCGACGCCGGGATCGATCACGTCGAGCCGCGCGGGATCGTCACCACCGACGGCCAGCTGCACGAGCTCGACGTGATCGTGCTCGCGACCGGCTTCAACGCGCACGACTTCGTACGCCCGGTGGAGCTGATCGGCCCGGACGGCTTGCGCCTGTCGCAGGTCTGGGACGAGGAGCCGTTCGCGTACCGCTCGGTTGCCCTGCCCGGCTTCCCGAACGTGCTGATGCTGATCGGCCCGCATTCGCCGTTCGGCAACCAATCGCTGTTCGCGATCTCCGAGAACCAGCAGGACTTCGCGCTCCAG
>Ga0136614_10000797_pt1 | contig 17164 bp, 8 predicted proteins | sample AntDrymUQ2792106_2_FD_106643 | JGI IMG/M metagenome (GOLD analysis project Ga0136614, IMG submission 106643) | Polar desert sand microbial communities from Dry Valleys, Antarctica - metaG UQ279 (21.06) | ecosystem: Environmental > Terrestrial > Soil > Desert | place: Antarctica: Dry Valley... | reverse complement strand
GCCCAGTAAAACGGCGCGCTGTACTTCCTGCCTGCGATCATCTGTTGCTGCGCGGCGCGCAGGGCGGCAGATGGCGAGACGTTCTGCGCCGTCTGCATTCGTTTATAGAGGTCGGGCATCAACTCGGCAGTCGAGCGATCCGCGACTGACCAGAGAGTGACGCCGACGGTCGGCGCGCCCGCGTACATGAAAGCGCGCGTCAAACCGATGACGCCCTCGCCGCGCTTCTCTTTCCCTAAGCCGGTCTCGCACGCCGACAGGATCACGAGCGGCGAGCCGAGGCGCAAATTGAACACTTCGCCCACGCGCAAGAAGCCGTCGGCCTGTTGCTCGCCGACGAGCGTGAGCGCCAGTCCGGTGAACTGCGGACGCTCGGCATTGAGCAGTCCGTGTGTCGCGAAATGTACGATGCGATAGTTGCTCAGATCGCGTTGGCGGACGTTCCCCTCGCTGGCGTCGAGGTCGAGCCACAAGTCGGCCTGCCCGCCGGTGGTGCGTGTCAGTTCCGCAATCTGCTGCGCTTCCTTGCGCGTGCCGGTCAGCCGGGCCAGTTTGATGACAGGCGTGCGCTGCTTCGTCAAATCGCCGATAGCGCTCTTGAGCGCGCCGGACTGCGCCGAACGATTGGCATCGGTCGCGCTGCCGGCGTTGCCCTTCACACGCGCGTCACTCGCCTGAAAAACCGGATCGGCCACGAGCAGCACGCCGCGTTGCGCCGCCGTCCGGTTGGCGGCCTGCTGTTGCCGCACGACGGCGACGACCGAAGCCGAAGGCGCGTAGATGACTTCGTTAGTCTGGATGAGATAGGCCAGAGTCGGGTAATCCAGCCCGCCGGTCTTGGCGACCAGCGCCTCGAACGGGACATAGTTGAGCGAGCCATCGGCAACAACGAGCAAACGCTTGCTGCCTACTGATGGCAACGCCGGAGCCAAGACCGTCTCGAACAATGCGTGCGCGGCGTTCTCGTAATCGCGGACACTTTGCGCGGCAGCAGCTTGACCGCCGAGTTGTAAGCCGCGCTCGTCCGTCATTGCGCTGACCTCTTCGTTGATCCCACGAATGCCTTCCTCGGATCGGATCAACGAGCGACGCGCGCCCGACGGGATGATCTGCTCGCGCAAGGCGATCACTTGCTGATCGATGGCATCACGTCCCGGCAGTTTGAAGAGACGCAGTTCGTCTTTCGTGGCAGCCCATAGATACGAGCGTTCTTTGCCGAGACTGTAAGCAAGCAAAGCCGTGTCTGAATCCAATATTTGCCCCTGCACTTCGGCGAGCGTGAGCGGTTGTGTGCGCGTGATGCCGGCGTAGCGCGGGCTGCTCGTCCTGAGTTGATTTTCCAGACTATTGTACTCGACGGTCAGCCGCTCCAATTCCGCTTCTAACTCGGCCACCGACTGCACGGGCGGCGTCTGCCCGCGCACTTGCAATCCGGTCAGCGCATCCGCGATCTCTTGCTGGCGCGCGACGTTCGCGGTCTTGCGTTCGAGCAACTGCGCCGGCACGCCTTCGCTGATCTCTGCGCGTGCCGCCCCCAGCAGATCGAGCAGCGCGCGGGCGCGTCCCTGCTCCGCAATTTTGAATGCTTCGGTCGCGTAGGCCAGAGCTTGGCCGCTCAATGGCGGCGCGCTCGCGGCGTGAGCGAGCGCTTGATTGGGCGACACGCCGCCGGGCTGTGTCATCAATGCCATCTCGGCGAGTGCGCCGGAGGCTTCGTCAAACACGTCTTTCGTCGTGGCGAGAAAATGCGCGCGGGCTTCGTCGGCGCGGAGACTGCCATCGAGGATCGTTTCAATCGCGGCGAGCGACAAACGATAAGCCTTGAGCGCTTCCTCGCGGCTCTTCGCCACCGCCTGCGGATCGGACGATTGCTGTGCGGCCTGCGCCAAATAACTCCGGCCAATGCCGCGATACGCGCTCCAGACCAATTCAAGGCGGTTGTCCTGCCGCGCGCCTTCGGCGGCTTGCGTGTAAAGTTTGATCGCGTCGGCGTAACGCCCCTCTCTGAAGGCCACATCGCCGAGGTTAGTGCGCGCGACTGTGCGATACAAACGTGCCGCCGCTGTGTTGCCGGCGGGTGCGCTCTTGTCCGCCGCTGCCAAGACATTTTCGTAATGCGCGCGCGCCTCGCCAAGTTGATTATCGTTGTAGCGCGAGCGACCCAAACCGAATTGGCCGATGACGTAGCTGTTGAACAAATTGTAGAGACTCAAGCACGCCGCGGCGGCGCTCGCGCTGCTGACCGCGTTCGCGGATGACTGCGCTTGTTGCGCTGCCCCTTTAGTCGCCGCCTGTGCCGCGCCCTTCGCTTGCATCACGACGCGGTAAGCCTGCGCCATCTGCGCCGGATCGACGATGATGTCCTGCGGCTCGAAGCCCTTCGCTCTGAGTTCCAGTTTGAGAACTTTGCCGATGTGGATCGGCGGCAGCAAGACGCGGCCAGTAAGGTCGGTGTTGTCCCAGCAGTCGCAGCTAATCCCGTTGGGCCGCTTCGTCGCGAGCCGGGCTTTGACGCCCTGCACCGGATTGCCGTCCTGATCGACGATGCGCAAATCCATCCGCCCGATGCCGTCCAAGCCTTTCGGCGCGCGTCCCATGTTCGGCGGCTCATTGCCGCCCGCCGCGCCGCCGGCCATATCGCCTGAAGAGTTCGACGAATTATTGTTCGAGTTGAAAGAAGGACAAACCAGACCGGGAACCGACGCGCTGACGTTGGCGAATGCGACGCCCGCTCCGCCTCGTCTCTTCGACTGCTCGCCGACATCGAACATCTGCGCGAAAGTGGCTTGCGCGGCGGCACTGTCGCCCGCCAGATATTGCGTCTCGCCGATCTTGGCGAGCAACAAATTGACGTTCGGCACATCGTTCTGCGCGCGGAAGATTTGCAGCGCGCGCCCGTAGAGGCCGAGCGCGGTGTCATATTGTCCTTGCTGCACATAGATGTCGCCCGCCACATCCTGCGCGGCGGCCATGCCCATTTGTGCATTGGCGCGTGTGTACATTTCGAGCGCAGATTCGATCAGAGGCAACGCCTGATCCGCGCGATTGCGGCGCAGCAGCGTGCGCCCTTGCGAGAGCGCCGCGTCTGCTTGCTTGACGCTATCTTGCTCCGCCGTTGCAAGCGCGGCGGACGAATTGGTAGCGAAAGCGATAGGCAGGCTGCTGAAAATGAATGTGAAGGTAATGAGACAAGATAACAGGGAACGACGAGACGACTTAAACATTGAAAACCTCCCGCATGTCGGTGGTTAAAAGGAACGGACTGTGGGACCAATCCCAGACGAGCGAAGAATTTTGTACAGCAGCAACATTCTCTTGGATGCCGTGCGGCTCCGAGCTTCGGACAAAGAATTTAACACACTCGCACCGGCCTCTTCAAACAAGGCGTTCAAGCAAGCGCCGAGCGCCCGGCGGAGAAATTACGAATAGCACGAAACTCATCTTCCAATTTGCTGATTATGCTGACGCCGTTCTCATCTACGACGAACGAGCCGCGCACAGATTGTCTCGTGACAATCCTCAATCGAACCTGACAAGATTAGGAGACAAGGAAATAGACAGGATTGACAGGATTGACAGGATGAGACCGAACAAGGGCTGGCTGTTTTTTTATCCGGTCTATTCTGTTAATCCTGTCTCATTCTTCTGTGGCTTGATTTAGCGCTGTTTAGGCGGGCAGTTGTCGGCGGACAGCTTTCTTCAGTTCACTTCACTCGTAACGCAAGCACTCAATCGGATCGAGCCGCGAGGCTTTCAGCGCCGGCCAGACGCCGAAGGTCAAACCGATGCCGATGGAAACCAACAGACCGGTCGCCACCGCCCACGAAGGAACCGAAGCCGGCAGCGACGGCACGAAGAACATGATGATCTGGCTCACGCCGAACGAGAGCAGCACGCCGAGAATGCCGCCGAAGAGCGTCAGCGTCATCGCCTCGTACAAAAATTGGCTCACGATGTCGCGGCGGCGCGCGCCGATGGCTTTGCGGACGCCGATCTCTTGCGTGCGCTCGGTGACGGAGACGAGCATGATATTCATCACGCCGATGCCGCCGACGAGCAGTCCGATTCCAGAGAACGCGATGGCGACTAACCCGACCATGCCGAAGATGCTGTCGAACTGGCCGATGAAAGCATCAGCGGTTTTGAGATCAAAGTCGTTCGCATCACTGAATTTCACGCCCCGCCGCGTCCGCAAGATTTCCTCGACTTGATCGTAAGCCTCCTGCCGCAGCCCCGTCTTGGCCTGCACGATGAATAGCAAGAATTTCCGCGCGGGCGCGACCTGCTGCGCCGTGCGGAAGGGGACCAACACGGCGTTGTCTTCGTCGTTCTCGCCGAGAAAGGCATTCTTGCGCTTCTCCAACACGCCGATAATTTCCCAGATATAGCCGCCCATCTTGACTTCAGTGCCAACGATGCGGTCGGGCTGATCCGGAAATAATGCTTGCGCGGCATTGACGCCGAGAACGATGACGTTGCGCCGGTACTGCTCATCCTGCTCGCTGATGAAGCGGCCTTCTTTTAGACGGACGTTCGTGAGTTGTCCGTGATTGGGCGTCACGCCCTGCGTGTTGCCACGCCGGTATGTTTTGCCGCTGTGGTTGATCGTGTCGTCGAACCCACTGCCCCAACCGCCGATGTTCGGCGAGACGAACGCCACGTCCGCGACCGCCGACGCCTGCGCCTTCACCGCCTCGCCGTCTTCCGGTGTCAACACCTTCCGCGCGCGCTCGTTCTGATCGCGTTCGCCGACATGAATGCCGGTCGTCAAGTGAAACGCATAGATGTTATTGGCCCCGTACTCTTCGACGATCTTAACGAGGCTGCCACGCAACCCCATCAACATCGCCGCGACCACAATTACCGTCATCACCCCGATGATGATGCCGAGAACGGTCAGAAAGCTACGGAACTTGTGCGCCCGAATGCTATCGAACGCCATCGCTAAGATGTCTTTGGTGATAAAGCCGGGCAGTCTCATAAAATTGCGGATTGCGGATTGCGGATTAGAAGACAAGCAGTTTTTCAATCCGCATTCCGCAATTGTCAGGTTCGCGTCAGCGCGACGATGGGATCGAGGCGCGACGCTTTGAAGGCCGGGTAAATGCCGGCGATAAGGCCGATGCCGCTGGAGACACCGACGGCAAGCAGCACGTACAGGAGCGTGATCGTCATCGTGATCGGCGTCAACGTCGAGACGAGCCAACTAACGCCAGCCGCCAGCAGGAGACCAATGATTCCGCCCACCGCGCACAACATCGCCGACTCGATCAGGAACTGCAACAGTATTTGTGTGCGCCGCGCGCCGAGCGCTTTTCGCAAGCCTATCTCGAACGTCCGCTCCGTCACCGAGACGAGCATGATGTTCATGACGACGATGCCGCCGACGACGAGCGAGATCAAAGTGATCGGCGTGACGACGAGCGCGATGGCTCCGGTGAACTGATCGATCTGGCCGGTCAACTCTTCCGTATTGACGAGGCCAAAGTCGTCCTCTTCGCTGCCGACCAGCTTGTGATAATTCCTGAGCGCCGTGCGCGCGTCTTCAATCGTCAGTTGAAACTGTTCCGGCGCTGCGCCCTTGCCGTGAATCTGCATGTCCGGCGGGCGACCGTAAATACGCGCGAAAGTCGTGATCGGGATATAGACGTGCTTATCCACGAGTTCGCCAAAGATCGGGCCGCGCCGCTCCTCGACGCCAATCACGCGCATCGGCAAGCCGCCGACTTTCAACTCCTTGCCGACGGCGTCCACATCGGGAAAGAATTTATCCTTGATGTCTGCGCCGAGAACGACGACTAACTGCCCGCGTTCGACCTCGCCTTGTTGTAAAAAGCGGCCTTCGGTGATCGTCTTGTCTTCGATCTCGCCCATATTCGCCGTCACGCCGAAGACGATCCCGCCCAAGAAACGCTTGCCGTCCTGCTCGAAATTCGTTCCCCGCCCGACCTGCGCGCCGACCGCGCTGCACGATTGACAATGCTCCTTCAGCCACTCCATATCGGCGATCTGCAATTTCGGGTTGCGCCGGTTGCGTTTCTCCAGCTCCTCTTCCGACAATTCTCCGGCGCTCACCATCCGCGCGATCATGAAATGGTTCGTCCCCAGCATCTTCGAGACTTTCTCGATGACGTAAGTATTCAACCCGCTAATCGCCGCGCCGACGACGACGACCGATGCCACGCCGATGATAATGCCGATCAAGGTCAGAAAAGCGCGGAGTTTATGCGCCAAGATCGATTGCAGCGCAATGCGCGCGGCTTCGGCATAAAAGGAATAAAAATTTCGCATACGCTTCGGGGCCGAAAACGGCGAGACTGCCGACCGGGACGCAAGCCTATACGCCAACGCAGCGCGCGAGGTTTACCGAAAATGTGGCCGGTTCAGTTGAGGACGCTGGGATGAAGCGGCGCGTCGCCGCTGGCAGGAGTTAAAGAGCGCAGGACAGATCGATCACTGCCGCCGCTGTAGATTCAAAGGAGTAGTGACGCCGCGCTAAATCGAAACCCACGAGAGCGGGACACGAGAGAAGAAATGATCCACGAAATCACACGAAACAGCACGAAACGAAGGCCATGTATTTCGTGTGTTTCGCTTTGTGTTATTTCGTGTGATTTCGTGGATCAGGTTTTTCCGGCTGTCTCAATCTCATCAGTTTCGATTTAGAAAGTTGCGCTGACAAATCGCATTCACGACTCAATCTAATAAGGATTGGTGATCAGAACAACGTCACGGTTAAATGCGCCGCGCGAGAGCGCGAGTTGCTTGCCGTCGGGCGAGGAGGCGAAGTTGAAAATGCGTCTGTCCGTAAAATTGGTGACTTGAAATGGTGGGCTGCCGTCAAGCGGTTGCCGCCAGATGTTGGAAACGCCGTCGCGCAGAGAGACATAGTCAATCGCTCGTCCGTCGGAAGTCCATTGCACAGCGGTCTTCCCGAAATTTTGCGGTCTCTCAATCTGAACATCAAACTCCTTAACAATTTCGCCACCATCAATCGGCGCCACCGCCAGCGCGGGAAATGACATCATGCCGCTTCTGTCGCGATAAAAAGCAATGAATTTACCATCGGGCGAAATTGCCGGCGCGTGCGGATAGCCGAGAAAGTTGGTTAATTTCACGGCTTCGCCGCCTTCAAGCGGAACTTTCCATAAAGCCACGTCGTCGGCGTAGCGGGTAAAAACAACCCATTGACCGTCGGGCGAAAATGCGGCGTCAAGGTCCGCCCCGGTCGTCAAACGCTTTTTTTCGCCGTCGTTGAACGACAATCTAAACAAGCCGCCCTCGCTTTGATAAACCAGATATTTTCCGTCCGGCGATGCGCCGCCCCCACCGGCTTCAGCCGATAATTCTTTTAAGTTGCGCCCGTCCGCGTCAATCCTCCAAACGGCGGGGCGACCGCTCGGCGCAGTTTCATAAATTATTTTGTCGTCGGTCGTCCAATTGATCGCAAAAACGCCGTCGTATTTTTCAAATCCGCTCGTCAATTGTTTGGCTTGGCTGGTATCTCCGCCCGGCATTGCCCAAAGATGCGCTTCCGCCTCGGCTCGAACGGCGACTAGCGAACGACCGTTAGCCGACAGACTAATGCTTCGATAATTGTGGGCATCATCGGTAATTCTCCGCGCCTCGCCGCCCGGATAGGAAAGCGACCAAATTTGGTTCAGAATGCTTTTGTAATCTCCGGCGGCCACGAGCAAACTTTTGCCGTCCGGTCGCCAAACGATCTCCCAAACAGTGGCCCATGGCGGCGACGGGACGGATGAAACAACCCCGTCGGCAACCCGCACGGTAACGACTTCCTGAGTTCCGCTGGAAGTCAACGCGGCGCAGGCGATAACTTTTCCGTCCGGCGACCAAACCGGCGAACGAAGAAAAATGTTCGGACGTTTGCTTGAGGCGAGTATTCGCTCGTTCGTTCCGTCTGCGTTGGCGACGACCACATGTGCGGTTTCTTCGCCTTCCGACAGGTAGCGGATAAAGGTAATTTGTTTGCCGTCCGGCAAGATAGAAACTGAACCGCCAAATTGTGGTAAAACTTTTTTCGGTGTGTCGCCTAAAACGGGAAGCTGAAAAAGCATTCCCTTCGCGCCGTAGAAAATATAATTACCATCCGGCGAAAAGGTTATGCCGTGGAGCCGAGTGTCTTTGGCGGGCGGGAGAATTTGCACCTCGCTCCCGGCGGCAACATTTTTGAGCCAGAGGCTTTCCTGCCCTTCATCGCTTATGATGTAGGCGACGAATTTACCGTCGGGCGAAACGGCTGCGAGTTTGGTCTTGCCGTTTGCAGTCAGCCGCTCAAATTTCATTTGCCGCGTCGGAGCGACATTTCCGGCGCTCGACCACCAGAAAACGACGGCGGCAAGGCCGCCAATCAAAACAACGCCGACGCTCGACCACACGAAGTAACGCCGCGCCGTCGAATGCCGCGCCACCGGCGGCAGTGGCGCTGGCTGTGCCGGCGGGCGCGCGGCCATCTCGGATAAAACGTCTGCGCTCGGCAGACTCTCACTTCCCGCCGCAAAACCATTTCCCGCGCTCGTCTCAAGATTATCGGGCCGCACGCTAATTCGACCCTGCGGCACGCCCGTTTCGGTTAAGACCTCCTCCACCTCGGCGATGAAGCGATAGCCGCGCCGCGCCACCGTCTCGATGTAGATGGGCTGGCGCGCGTGATCGCCGAGGGCTTTTCTGAGCTGCTGAATGTTGAAGGTCAGGTTGGCTTCTTCCACAAACGAATCGGGCCACAGCCGATTCATCAATTCGTCTTTCCCGACAATCCGCCCGTGCTGCTCGACGAGGATGAGGAGCGTCTCAAACACCTTCGGCGTGAGCGGCACGGGCTTGTCACGCCGCAGGAGAACGCGCTGATCCATGTCAACCGCGAAGTCTCCGAATCGATAGAAATAGCTGATGAGGGAAGACATAACCGCTCTTATAACTTTCTTAGAACTTTCTCAGCGATTTCTTAAGACTCTTGCGCGCGAAATTGTGTAGTTTCCGCCGCAGTCAAGAGCAATGAGCTTTTGCGGGCGCAGTGAAACTGCTGTTGGCAGCTTGGCTGCGCCGATCACAAGCAGGAGGCGAAGATTGCATTTTAAGCAGCCTGACGGGGGCGCACCGGAAATCCGAGCGCACGCGCATTGTACTGCCGCCGTGACGCGCGAGGCAACATCTATCTCGTGGACGCGAGGCCGTTGTCGCGCCCCTTTGCCACCCATCCGCTGCTATCTCCGGCGACCTCATGGACGCGCCGTAACACTAGCCGATGAGGCTGGCAACCCCAACGAAGAAAGGAAAAACCATGAAGCAGAATCGCAATTTGAATCTAATGGCAGCCGTCATCTTGGTAGCTCTCGCTTGCGGGCCGGCGGCAACGAACGCCGTGGCCCAACAAGGGCCACCCACAGAGTTCGAGGACACCTTTCAGATCGACGGCATCTGCGCCTTTCCCGTCCTCGTCGAACTGAGCGGCAAGACGAAGACGATAGTCTTACCCGGCGGGCGCACGCTCTTCACCTTCCCCGGCGAAATCGTCACTTTCACGAACCTTAACGACACCTCTAAACAGGAGACCCTCAGCATCACCGGGGCCATCCGCCAGAGGGTCTTGGAGAACGGCGACGTGGAGTTGGTGTTCACGGGCCGGAACCTCATCATCGGCTTCGATCCTGTGAACGCCTTCGTCATCACCATCGGGCGGTTCAGCGCGGCCTTCGACCCTGAACCGCCGTTCGATATTACTCAACCCCTGTCGGGGAACGGGCGACTGCTCAATGTCTGCGAACTCTTGCAGTGAGACGCAGCGATCACAGAACTCTACTGATTCGATGAGGCGCACCTTGCCGCCGCGCGACCAAGTGCGCCTCATTCAGTACAGATTAAAACGGCTCTCGAAAGGATAAAACCATGAATCGGATCAAGAATTCGCTCATCGCCTGTGGCGGTTTGTCGTTACTCATCGCCACCATCGCCCTCGTCACGCCGCACCCGACGCAGGGGCAGGGCGGGAACACCAAGCCGCCTTCGGACGTCAACGTCGTGAACACGCCCTCCGTCAACGTCGCCAACGCCCCAACAGTTAATCTCGCCTCGGGCTCAAGCGTCGGCATCAACCCGGCCAACAACACCGTGCGGCTCCCCAACACGACGGCCAATCCGCTGCCGGTTTTCGACGCCAACGATGGCAGACAGCCTTTCCAGGCCAGCGCCTCCAGCATTCAGGACGGCACGAACGTCAGCACCGTCACCGTCGCCACCGTGCCGGCGGGCAAAAGGCTGGTCATCGAGTTCGTCTCGGCGACCGGCCAGGTCCCGGCGGGGCAGCATGTCGCCGCAATGCAAATCACTACGATCGCCCCGCCGACCGGCGGCCACACGCACGAGTTGCTGGTCAACGGGCAGCCGCCCTTCGTCAACGGCGACGCCCTGTTCAGGGCCAGCCAGCAGGTGCGCCTGTACGCCGACCCGGGGTCAACCGGGGGGGCTGACGTCCGGGCGCATTTTATACGCAGCGGCATCGAGGGGCAGGGTCAATTCTCGGTGACCATCTCCGGCTACCTGGTGAACGTCCCGTAACCTTTGGCCGGCAGATGGCTCGCCCCGCCGAAGAGCGCGCGACGCTGACCCGGCAGCCGGTCAGGTCTGTGGCCGCCCCGGAGACGTGAGCACACAGTCGGTATCGCCCGCGGCGCAGGCCCCTTCAGTCAGCCCTTCTGAACGCCGACGCGTTCACACCCACCTCGCCCCGGACAATTAATTTTTGCGCGAAAAGGAGAACACCCGTGTACAAGCTCAAGAACTCACTCGTCGCCCTCGGCGGCGTCTCATTACTCATCGGCGTTATCGCGCTCGTCACGCCGCGCCCGACGCAGGGGCAGGGCGGCGACACGGTCGGCCCCACGAAGCCGGTCAAGGTCGTCAACACAGCAGCCGAGCCGGTCCCCGTGACTGGCACGATCAACGTCGGCAACTTCGGGGACAGCCCGCTGCCGGTGCGCGACGTGGACAGCCCCGGAAGACAGCTAGTAAGGGCTGGAGAGTCGTGCTCCGGCAGCGGCTGTAGCGCAACGGTCTTCACAGTCCCCGCAGGCAAGCGACTGGTCATCGAGTACGCATCGATCGAGGCGAACATTCCCCTTGGGAAGATGGCGCGGTGGCAGCTCCTTACAAACAGCTCGGGGATCCAAAACGCTGAATTTAACTTCCCGCTCACCCAGCCAGCCGTAGTCTTCGGCGCCATCACACAGGTCACCGCCGGCCAGCAGGTTCGGTTCTACGCAGAGGCGGGAGACGCCGTAAGAATGGGCGGCGCCACGAACGACAGCGCGCAGCCCAGTAACTACAACTTTGCGATCTCCGGCTACCTCGTGGACGTGCCGTAGCCGAGCCGCCTTGATAATCAACCGGCTTCCCGCAGTTCGGCCACGGCAGCATCCGCCTCACCGGACTGTTCAACGATCCGAGCGACGTTGAGTAGCTTGCGGAGTTGATTTGGCAAGGGCCTTGATCGACATGCTGATCGTCAACCTGTCGAGTTGAAGTTCAGGCAGGCGTCGTGTTCAAAGTCACGCCGTCTGCCTTCAGCTACACGCGGTCCGCCGAGTGGGCCGCAGCGACTTGAGGTCGTCGCCACGAATTGCGGACTCCGGCTTTTCCATCAATGCCAACGGAGAATGCTGGATTCCTAGTTGGCGCGTCGCCGACTCTTTTGAAAAGGAGAACACCATGAAGCAAACAATCTCTAAGACGGTCGTCATTCTCTTCGCTTGCCTGTCTATCTCAGGATTGATTCTCGGCAGTAGGCAGGTAAGCAGCACAGGCAGAACACCTGCTGCGCTACCTCAGGCGGGATGCAGTAACGCGACGCTGAACGGCCCGTACCGATACACGTTCAGCGGCGCTGGATTTCCCGGCGGGCCAAATGGCGGCGCTTCAGTTAATGCCGCAGCCCGTCCGTTCGCCGCCGTCGGCATCATCACCTTCAACGGTGATGGAACGCATTCCGGGGCTGACACCATCAGCGCCTCCGGCGGCAACGTGATTCAGCCGCGGCAATACAACGGCAGCTACTCGGTGAATGCCGATTGCAGAGGCAACTTCTGTCTCCAGACCGGGCCGGCGGGGGAGTGTTTCGGACCGGCTGACATCGTGGTCGCTCCCGATGGCAGTGAGATGCTGTTCATCAACACGATTCCGCACACGGCTGTGCTGGGTCAGTTTAGGAAGCAGTAACCGGGGGCGATGCTTCCGCCGGCGGTAAGTAGGAGTTGGAAAGTTCGAGTCGCTTTTGCTGACAGGAAGTTTCACGCTGGAGGCGCAAAGGGCGCAAAGCCAAAGCGCGAAGAAAAACGCCCCGAACTTTCCACCCTCTACTGTGCTGACAAATCTGATTTGGCCCGCCGGAGCGCAAGCCGACATCGAGTAACAACACGCAACCGAAGTCAAACGCAATCGGACGATCACAACACGGCGCAGACGGGCGCTTTCTTACAGCGGCCCTCGGAGGAAAGATCATGAACTCCCAAGAAACAACTCAAGGTCAATCGCTCTTCATCCGCAACGAACAGTGCGGGAGCGCCGGGAGGCGGCGGCGAACAAGGAGCTTCCTGTTAGCTGCTCTGTGGTCGTTGATGGTTTTGCTGTCGGGCAGTTCGTTCGCGCAGTCGGCCTTGACCGATGACGCGCACGTCGCACTGTCGCAAGGCAACGCGAACCACGGCGCCAACCCCCACCTCCACGTCTCCTCCGCGGAGAACGCATACATCAAGTTCAAGCTCACCACCACCCTGCCCGCCGACACGCCCGGCTCCGATGTCGAGCGGGCCACCCTTAAGCTCTACGTCGATAGCGTCAGGACCGCCGGCAAGCTCGACGTGTATGCGGTCTCGGGCGCGTGGGGCGAGTCCTCCATCACCTCCGGCAGCGCCCCGCCGCTCGGCGCGCTCATCACCACCTCGGCGCAGGTCGGGGCGGACCAGAAGGGCAAGTTCATCGTCGTTGACATCACCTCTCTTGTCCAACAGTGGCTCGGCGACGACGGGCACGGGGCGAACGGCCTTCCGAACCACGGCCTCGCCCTCGTCGCGCACCCCATTGACCCGGCGACGCCGGAAGTAGTGAGCATCACCTTCGACAGCAAAGAGAACTCGCAGACGAGCCACGAAGCGCAGTTGAACATTCAATTAGAGCGGGCGGCGGACGGGCTGCAAAAAGTCGAGCATGACGCGAGTCTGACCGGCGACGGCACGAGCGCGTCCCCTCTGGGCGTTGCCAACGGCGGCATCAACAGCGTGCATCTGGCGAATGACGCGGTGACGAATGAGAAGATCGCCGACGGCGCGGTGACTTCTACCGAGTTGGCCGACGGCACAGTGACCTCTGCCAAAGTCGCGGCCCCGCTGTCTTTGACGAGCGCGGACGCGAACTTCACGCTGTCGGCGGCGAACACGGGCGCGGGCGCGGCGATTACGGCGACGGGCGCGATCAACACCACGACGCAGTACAACATCGACGGCTTTCGCATTTTGAGCAACGACGGAACGAACAATTTGTTTGCGGGAGTGAACGCGGGCAGGAGCAACACGACGGGCCGCAGCAACTCCTTCTTTGGAGATGGCGCGGGCTTGCTCAATACGACGGGCCTCAACAACTCCTTTTTCGGCACGTCCGCAGGCTCACGCAACACGACGGGCTTCAACAACTCCTACTTCGGCGCTGTCGCCGGGGGTCTCAATACGACGGGCATTGCTAATTCCTTCTTCGGACGGAGCGCAGGCAGACAGAACACGACCGGCGGCAACAATTCCTTTTTCGGGGCGGACGCTGGTCAGAATAATATGACAGGCGACAGCAACTCCTTCTTTGGATCCGGCACAGGCTTTCCCAACACGACGGGCCGCAGCAACTCCTTTTTCGGATTGGCGGCGGGCAGTCACAACACGACGGGCAACGACAACTCATTTTTCGGAACGTCCGCCGGCACATTTAACGAGAGCGGCAACAACAACACGTTCATCGGGAGATTCGCGGCGTTCAGTTTCGGCGTGCTGAATACGACCGGAAACGACAACACGCTGCTCGGCGCAAACGCAATCGTCGAATCAAACATCAGCAACGCCACCGCCATCGGCTCTCGCGCACAGGTGACGCAAAGCCATTCGCTCGTTCTCGGCGGCATTGCGGGCGTCAACGGCGGCGCGGATACCAACGTCGGCATCGGCACGACCGCGCCCAAAGCGAAACTGCACGTGGCGTCGGGCAAAATCTACGTGGAAGCAAACGGTCAGGGCGTCATCCTGAAAGCGCCGGGCGGCGCGTGTTTCGAGCTAACCGTGACGAACGCGGGCGCGCTCGCGATTGCGCCGGTGTCATGCCCATAAGTCAGAGTTGGAATGAACAACCTGACAGGAACGATGAATCAGCAACTTTGCTTCATCATTCCTTATTCCGTATTCATCATTGCTCATCAGCCCGTATTCCTTAACCCTGACGAGATGCCGTTGATGGTGGCGGCAAGGGCGTAGTTGAGTTCGTTCGTTTCCTCGCCGGCTCGTTTGCGGCGGAGCAGTTCGACTTGGATCAGGCTCAACGGATCGACGTAAGGATTTCGCAAGCGGATCGAGCGGGCGAGGACGCGGTTACGCTCAAGCAGTTGCCGCTGTCCCGTCACGCGCAGGAGCATTCGGCGCGTGCGGTTGAACTCTTCGATGATCATTTGAAAGACGCGCTCGCGCAGGTTCGTGTCGGGGACCAGTTCCGCGTACCAACGCGCGATGGAGAGGTCGGCTTTCGCCATGCCGATCTCGACGTTCGAGAGCAAGTCCGCGAATAGCGGGAAGCCCTTGTGCATCTCTTGAAGCAATGATTCATGCTGCTCGTCACGGCCTGCGAAGCGTTCGAGCGCGTGACCGACGCCGAACCAAGCGGGCAAGACGTGGCGGCTCTGCATCCAGCCGAAGACCCACGGGATCGCGCGCAAATCTTCTAGCCCTCGGCTCTCGCCGCGCCGCGCCGGGCGCGAACTAATCCGTGCGTGTTCCAGTTCGCCGACCGGCGTCGCTCCCTCGAAATAAGGCAGGATGTCCGGGTTGTCGGCGATCTGCTCGCGATAAAAACTGAAAGCGTCCGCCGACATCTCCTCCATCGCTGCTTCCCAGCGCGCGAACGCTTCGGCATTCGTTTCGCTTTCACCGTCGCGCGTCAACACCTCGAGCGAGGCGGCGATCATCAGTTCAAGATTGCGCTCAGCCAGCACCTTATCGGCATACTTCCAGTTCAGCACTTCGCCTTGTTCCGTGATCTTGATGTGGCCGGTGAACGCGCCGGCGGGCTGCGCGAGAATAGCTTGATGTGTTGGTCCCCCGCCGCGCCCGACCGTGCCGCCGCGCCCGTGAAACAAAGTCAGGTTGACTCCGCACTCGGCGGCGACGCGGTGCAGCGCGCGGTGCGCCTTGAAGATTTCCCAAGCGCTCGTCAGCATCCCGCCGTCTTTGTTCGAGTCGGAATAACCAAGCATCACTTCCTGCCGCCGCCCCCACGCATCGAGCAGCCGCGCGTAATCCGCCGCGCGCCACAATTCGCGGCAGATGTCCGGGCAGCTTCTTAAATCTTCAATCGACTCGAAGAGCGGCACGGGCATCAAGCCCGGATCAGCTCCGTCTTCAGACGCTGCGACGCGCACGCCGCAGAGTTCGGCCAAGCGGACGAGCGCGCGCACGTCCGCGCCGGAACGCGCGCCGCTAATGACGAAGCTGCGGATTGCTTCCGCCGGATAATCGCGCTTCAACTCGGCCACCGTGCGGAGCGTGTCGAGCAGCGTCGCCGTCTCGTGAGTAGGTGGCTCAGGCAAATTCAGTTCGGGCGCAGCGGCGTCCGCCGTCGTGGCCCCCGCCGACGCGCCTTCGATCCCGCGGGCCAGTTCGGTGACGGCGCGCAGCAAGACGCGCGCGTGCTGCCGCAGGTCGAGCGTGTGCAAGTGAAAGCCGAAGGTCTCGACTTGACGGAGCAACGGATCGAGCAGCAGCCGAGCTATCCGCTCCCCTTCGTGGCTCGTGAGAGTTTCCCGCAACAACGTCAAGTCCGCCGCGAACTCTTGCGCGGTGGCGTAAGCGTCGGCGTGCGCCGGCTCGTCGCGCGCGCACGTCAGTCGGCGCGCGACGTAAGCGAGGAAGCGGCGGTACAACTCGAATGATGAGAACGACTCGATTCGCGCACGCGCGGCAGGCAGCCGCGCAGCGTAGTCGGCTAACGCGCTCTCTAGCAGTCGGGGTGTTCCAGCCTGAAGCATCGAAGAACTGAGGCGGTCGAGCAGCTCAGGGATGTGTGCGCTGTAGTGATCGAGAATCACTCGCCGCGCCAATTGCAAAGCCTCGCGCGTGCATTCGGGTGTGACATACGGATTGCCGTCGCGGTCACCGCCGATCCAAGAGCCGAAGCGCACCACGCGCGGCCACTCACGCGGCGGTAAATCGACGCCATAAGCCTCACGAAAATCCATCGCCAGACTTTCGTAGAGGCGCGGCAGCGTGTCGATCAAGCAGTGCGGGTAATAATCCAGCCCCATCTTGATCTCGTCCGAGACGGTCGGACGCTCGCGCCGCACTTCGTCGGTCTGCCAGAGCGCAGTGATCTCGGCGGCAATGACGGCTTGATGTTTAGCGGCGTCCGTATCCGTGAGCGGCAACTCGTCGAGCCGTTCTAACTCTTCGGCGATGCGCTGGCGTTTGAAGAGGATGGTGCGCCGCGCCACTTCCGTCGGGTGTGCGGTGAAGACGGGGACCACTTCGACATTTCGTAGCAGCGCGCGCGCCTCGTTCGCGTCAACGCCCTCATCGCGCAGACGCCGGAGCGTGCCGAGGAACGAGCCGGGCTGCGCCGGATGCTCTGCCGCCGTTTGCGCCGCCCGCCGCCGCCGCCGGCGATGATTCGTCTCGGCCAGATTCGTCAACTCGAAATAGATGGCGAAGGCTTTCGTCAACCCATGCGCTTCCGCCACGCTCAGACGCTTGACGATTGCTTCGGCGCGCTCCATCAATTCATGTTCGTCGGGTAGCGTGTCGTCAGCCGCGCCTGCGCGCAACTCGCGATGCTCAATCGCCAGCGTCCGCAACTCTTCGACCCGGTTGAAAAGCGCCTCTCCTTCCTGCTCTTTCAACACCTCGCCGAG
>Ga0136614_10000796_pt1 | contig 17165 bp, 3 predicted proteins | sample AntDrymUQ2792106_2_FD_106643 | JGI IMG/M metagenome (GOLD analysis project Ga0136614, IMG submission 106643) | Polar desert sand microbial communities from Dry Valleys, Antarctica - metaG UQ279 (21.06) | ecosystem: Environmental > Terrestrial > Soil > Desert | place: Antarctica: Dry Valley... | reverse complement strand
GGTACAAGCCGAATCTCGGTGGTGGCCGGCTCGGCCCACAACAACTCGTCGCGCAGAAACCGTCGATGGGGATCGAGACTGGGGCGCAATTCCTGGACCTGGCCGGTGATGGCCTGATCGACCTGGTCCAACTCGACCGACCAAACTCCGGATTTTTCGAACGTGACGAGCAGGACGGCTGGTCCAAATTCACGCCATTCGCGAGTCAGCCCAATATTGAATGGGATGATCCGAACCTGCGCTTTGTCGACCTCACCGGCGATGGACATGCCGATCTTTTAATCACAGAAGACGACATCATCTGCTGGCACTCGTCGCTTGCCGAAGAAGGTTTCGGCCCGCGCGAGTCGCTCCGGATGGCTGCGGATGAATCGCTCGGACCCAAACTCGTCTTCCACGACACCACGAATACGATCTTTCTCGCCGACATTTCCGGAGACGGGCTCTCCGACCTTGTGCGAATCCGCAACGGCGAAGTCTGCTATTGGCCCAACCTTGGATACGGACGCTTTGGCGGCAAAGTCACCATGGACAACTCACCTGTCCTCGACGCGCAAGATCTGTTCGAGCCCCGCCGTATACGTCTGGCGGATATTGATGGATCGGGCACAGTGGACATTATCTATCTCGCGGGCGATGGCGTCCGGCTCTACTTCAACCGTTCCGGCAATAGTTGGAGCTCGCCGTATAGGCTCGCGAACTTTCCACCTATCGACAATGTTGCCAGTGTCAACGTCACCGATCTGCTCGGGAACGGAACCGCTTGCCTGGTCTGGTCCACGCCTTTGCCAAACGAAGTCCGTGCGCCCTTGCATTATGCGGACTTGATGGGCGGGACGAAGCCTCACCTGTTGGTTGGTGTCAAGAACAATATGGGGGCAAGGACGCGCATCGAATATGCTGCTTCGACGCGCTTCTACCTGGAGGATCAGCTTGCCGGCCGGCCCTGGATCACTCGCCTTCCGTTTCCGGTGCACGTTGTCGAGCGCACGAAAGTCTTTGACGACATCAGCGGTGATCAGTTCGTCACGCGGTTCGCATATCACCACGGTTATTTCGACGGAGTGGAGCGCGAGTTTCGCGGCTTTGGCATGGTGGAACAGTGGGACACCGAAGAGTTCGCCGCGCTCAATAGAGATCAAGCCCTCGCGCCCACGACTAACATCGAGGCCTCGTTGCATGTTCCCCCGCTGCTGACGCGTACGTGGTTTCATACCGGCATCTATTTCAATCGCGAGCGGATATCCAACTTCTTCGCGGGTTTGAATAACGACCAGGACAAGGGCGAATACTACCGCGAGCCGGGATTGAATGATGTGCAGGCGAAGAAGCTTTTGCTTGCAGACACCGTGCTCCCGGCTGGTCTGAGTGTTGACGAAGAACGAGAAGCTTGCCGCGCACTGAAGGGCGCGATGCTGCGGCAGGAAGTCTACGCTCTCGACGGCACGGACAAGCAGCCGCATCCGTATTCCGTCGTCGAGCAAAATTTCACCATTCGACTCGTGCAACCGAAAGGCGAGAATCCCCACGCGGTGTTCTTCTCGCATCCACGCGAAGCCATCAGCTACCACTACGAGCGAAACCCGGCCGATCCGCGCGTCAGCCACGCGCTGACTCTGGAGGTGGACGACTTTGGCAATGTGCTCAAGTCGGTCGCTATCGGCTATGGTCGCCGCCCCGGCGTGACTGACTCGGCGTTGAGAGCTGACGACAAAGCCAAACAAACAAAGCTGCTGGTTACCTACACCGAAAACGATTTCACCAACGCGCTGCTGCTGGAGAAAGATCATTATCGCACTCGGCTCCCGGCTGAAACGCGAACATATGAACTGACTGGCTTTAAGCCGGAGAATGATGAGGCGCGTTTCGGCTTCGATGAATGGACGCGCGACAACTTCGAGTTGCTGGCAACAGCGACAGAGATCCCGTATCAGCAGACTGCGGACAATACCGCCAGACAGAAGCGGCTGATCGAAAACGTCCGCAACCTATATCGCAAAGATGATCTGACCGCGTTCTTGCCGCCCCGTGTGGTAGAGCCGCTGGCTCTGCCGGGCGAGACTTACAAGCTGGCCCTTACGCCGGGGCTTCTGGCCCACATCTTTAAGCGCAAATCGAGCGGACAACCCGACGAAGACTTGTTGCCCGATCCCGCAACGCTACTGGAAGGGAAGGGTGGCGATCAGGGCGGCTACATTGCTCATGACGGCAACTGGTGGATTCCTTCGGGCAGGGTTTTCTTCGATCCTTCTGCCAACATCACCGATCCGGCTATCACTGCGGCTGCGGAACTAATTGAAGCTCAGGAACACTTCTTTCTGCCGCGCAAATTCGCCGACCCGTTCAATCATACGGTGGTAGTGGATTACGACATTCACGACCTGGCAACCGTCAGGACCGAAAATGCCGTGACCAATGTAGTCAGGGCTAATTTTGACTACCGCACACTCCCCAAAGCAGGTGACAGACCCCAATGGCAACCGGGTCGCCGCCACCTTTGACGCCATGGGAATGGTGGTCGCCACGGCGGTTATGGGCAAAGAAGGTGAAAGCGTCGGTGATCTCCTCGAAGACTTCGACGCTAACCCCTCGCTCGCCGACCTTCAAGCATTCGTGGCCGACCCAACCGCCCGCAGTGCTTCGTTGCTAGGCAAAGCGTCAACTCGCATTGTCTATGACCTCGAGCGTTTTCAACGCGCAGGCCAACCACCCTTTGCCGCGACGCTCGCGCGCGAAACACACTTCCACGATCCCGGCGGCGCGCAAACAAAAATTCAATTCGGCTTCACCTATTCCGACGGCTTCGGCCGCGAGATCCAGAAGAAGATTCGCGCTGAGGCGGGCGAGGCGCCGCAACGTCAAGCTGATGTGCAGCTACCAAGCGGCGACATCCGTCCGGGTGAATTGATACGTGACGACAATGGCAAACCTGTACTGACGAATGCCGCGCAGCGTTGGGTAGGCACGGGCCGCACTGTCTTCAATGACAAGGGCAAGCCGGTCAGACAGTACGAACCGTTCTTCAGCGCCACACACCTTTTCGAGGAAGAACGGGAGATGACCGACACCGGCGTGAGCCCGGTGCTGTTCTACGATCCAGTCGAGCGTGTCATTGCCACCCTAAACCCCAACCACACTTACGCGAAAATTGTCTTCGACCCATGGCAGCAGACGACCTATGACGTGAACGACACGGTCGTCGCGAGTGGTTTGCAGACTGGCGACCCGCGCACTGATCCGGATATTGCCGGGTTCGTACGCGAGTATTTCAAGATTCAACCTGTCACGTGGCAGACCTGGCATGCCCAGCGAATCGGTAATCAGTTAGGAACTCCCGAACGCGACGCCGCGCAGAAAGCCGCCGCACATGCTGACACGCCCACTGTCACGCACCTCGATGCGCTGGGCCGACCGTTCCTGACCATTGCCCATAACAAATTCGACCGTCGGAAACCGGACGACACGATCGAAACGATAGAGGAAAAATATTCCACAAGAGTCGAGCTGGACATTGAAGGCAACCAGCGCGCAGTGATCGATGCGAAAGACCGCGTGGTGATGCGCTACGACTACGACCTGCTCGGCAGCCAAATACACCAAGCAAGTATGGAGGCAGGCGAGCGCTGGATGCTGGGCGACGTGACCGGGAACCCGATCCGCGCCTGGGACAGCCGCGGCCACAATTTCGTCACGACCTACGACGCGCTTCGCCGGCCCGTAGAGCAACGCGTGATGGGCACCACCGCCGAATCCGATCCGCGCACATTGAATCGCAACCTGCTGATCGACAAGATCGAGTACGGCGAAAGCCAGGACAATGCTGAACGACTAAACTTGCGCACCCGCATTTACCGGCATTCAGACTCGGCCGGTGTCGTAACCAACGCCCAACTGGATGACAGTGGGGATCCCACAGAGTCCTACGACTTCAAAGGCAATTTGTTACGGAGCACCCGGCAACTGGCGCAGGATTACAAGTCGATTCCTGACTGGTCAGCGAATCCAGAGCTGGAGCAGGAAACGTTCACGAGCAGCAACACTTATGACGCTCTCAACCGGCCCGTATCCGTCACCGCTCCTGACAACAGCGTCTACCGCCCAACCTTCAACGAAGGCAACCTGCTTGAGAAAGTAGACGTGAATCTGCGCGGTGCGTCGGTAGCCACACCGTTCGTTGCCAACATCGACTACGACGCCAAAGGTCAGCGCACGCTAATCGATTATGACAACGGCGCGAGAACCACTTATAGCTACGACACAGAGACTTTCCGGCTAATCCATCTTTATACTCGGCGTAGCGCAGCCTTCACTGAAGATTGTGAGAACCCTCAGCCGCCACCCGCTACCAGCGCTGCGCCGGATGTGTCGCCACCCAACACCCCCTGCGGTTTGCAAAATCTTCAGTACACTTACGATCCTGCCGGCAACATCACGCAAATCAGCGACACTGCTCAGCAAACGATCTTCTTCAACAACCAGGTCGTGACGCCTAGCAATGACTATGTTTACGACGCGGTCTACCGCTTGATCAAGGCAGAGGGGCGCGAACATATCGGTCAGGTGACCCAGCCCCAGACTACCCGTGACGATGAGTTTCGAGTAAACCTGCGGCACCCAAACGATGGGCGGGCAATGCGCCGCTACACCGAGTTCTACGAATACGATGGCGTCGGAAATTTCCGCTCACTAGTTCATGAAGCATCGGAAGGAACCTGGCGGCGAAGTTACGACTACAGCGAAGTGAGCTTGATCGAACCCGTAGTCAAAAGCAATCGACTGAGCAGTACGACCGTCGGCAGTAACACATCCATCTTTGAACCCTATCAGCATGACGCGCACGGCAACATGACCGACATGCCACACCTCACGTTGATGCGATGGGATTTCAGGGATCAGCTGAGCGCCACTTCCCGGCAGGTTAGAAACAACGGCACGCCGGAGACCACGTTCTACCTGTACGACGCGGCCGGCCAGCGCGTACGCAAGGTAATCGAAGGACAAAATGGCAAACGTAAGAAAGAACGGATCTACTTCGGTGGTTTCGAAGTGTTTCGCGAGTACGACGCCGATGGAACCAGCATAACGCTAGAGCGAGAAACCTTGCATGTGATGGATGACAGGCAGCGAATCGCGCTCGTCGAGACTCGCACTCAAGGCACTGACAGCTCACCGGCACAGCTCATTCGCTATCAGTTCGTTAACCACCTCGGCTCAGCATCATTAGAGTTGGACCAGGCGGGGCAGATCATTTCCTACGAGGAGTGTTACCCCTACGGCAGCACGTCGTATCAGGCGGTGCGGAAGGATATTCAAATTCCTCCCAAGCGTTACCGTTACACAGGCATGGAGCGGGATGAGGAGAGTGGGTTGGGTTATCACGGGGCGCGGTATTACACACCGTGGTTGGGCAGCTGGATTAGTTGTGATCCGGCGGGCGCGATCGACAGCTACAATCTTTACGCATTCTGTCGGCATAACCCGATTGTTTTCGTGGATCTGGAAGGCACAAACTCCGACAAGGCAATCACTCAACTCCAAGACGCTCGGGAAGAGCTCAACGCAGAGATAGCGACCAAGGCAAAGATCACTCAGGAAATTAACAACCAGGAAAACATCAAAAAACAGGCTTCCCAAAAAATCGATAAAGCATACAAGGAGCTGAGTGAACTGGATTCAACCGGCCGTAGCATCAAAAGTGTCGAAAAGGAGACCGAACGTCTGAATAACATCATAGAAGAGAATACAAAGCGGCACGCTGGCGCCAAAGCGAAATTAAATGACGCAACTACCAGGTTGAGTGACACGGAAAGAAAAATCGGAAAACTGAGAGGAAAGACATCCGAACTGTATAAAAAGTTGGGACAGAGAGCGAACAAGGCAGCGGACGCCGATTTGAGGAAAGCTGAAGACGCTCTCAAGCCCAAGGGCACTGGAGGATGGTGGAGCAAGTTAACTGGAAAGGACTCAGGTTCGGGCCCCGGTTCCGGCGGCAGTTCCATTAAGACGGGGAAGAGCGAATTGATGAATAACCAGGATGTTCAAGACCTTAAGGAGCTGACTGGGAACAAAATAACAGACATCGAAGCCGAAATCGAGAATCAGGAACAGTGGGGCGTCGGTATGCTGGTAGGCCTAGCCAGCGGTCCTGTCGGCGCCTTTAGAGCGGTACTGGCTGATCCGGAGAGGCTTCCAAGAGCTGTCGCTACGATTATGGTTAGCCCTGGTGCATTATCGGCGAGAGGCGGAATTCAATCGCTTGCAACACAATGCATGAACCCCATGAAGTGTCTGAGAAAGCCCACCGCGGAGGAGCAAGCAGGAGCAATGGCTGCGGCTGTCTCTGATGTATTCTTCGCCGCGAAATTTGGGGCTAGAGCTGCCGCCGCCCTGCGTCGACCACGAAGCTACTATCCAGGGGTAAAGGACAAGTGACTAATACTATTTCTTCCCGGGTGGCTCGTACTCGGAAGGGACCAAGGCCCGAGCATAGCCAAGAACAGCCATCGTCGTGCACTCCTCGTACGAGGACAACGCACCCACACCAACGGTCAAGCAGAGCGAGTGCCACCACTATCTGAGCTGCGCCACGTATTTTGTGCGCTCGAAAGAGTGGTCTTCATTCTGCCATAGGAAGCCTCGTGTGATCTTTGGACACGACATCCGACACGGTTCGATTATTGAGACTCACACTCTTAAAGAAAAGGACACAAAATGAAACTCCACGGACGCAACCTGGTATTCGGCATGCTCGGCAACGACGTGCGTGAACTGCAACGTGATTTGGTGTGGCTGGGTTTTGACATCGACTCGCAGGAAATCAAAAGCGAGCGCTTTGGTGAAGCCACTCGTTCTGCGGTGCAGTTGCTGCAACAGCAAAGTGAGCTTGTAGAGAACGGAGTGGTGGACGCAAAAATCGTTGCGGCGATCAATAAAAAGCTTGCCGGCCTACCGCGAATGGTGAGGGGCAATGTTCTCCATGCCGGTGGTGAACCAGTAGAGGACGCTGCCGTCCGACTTTTTGATAAAGACCTGCGCACGGAAACCAAACTGGGTGAAGCCACGACCAATGACAAGGGTTACTTTGAAATCCCCCATACGTTTGCAGCCAAAGACAAGGTTGCTCCAAACCTGCTGGTAAAGGTTTTTGCCAACCTGGCTAGTAAACAACCTACCGCGGTTTCTGAGGTGACCTTTGCTGCCGATCCACAGGTCATCATCAACCTGGTAGCAGGTGATGCCAAATACCGCGGTCCATCAGACTTTGAATTGTTGATGAAGGACATTAAGCCTCTGGTCGAGACGCAGAAACTCAAGTTTGCCGATCTCCTTGACAATGATGTGACCTTCCTTAGCAATCAGACCGGCCACGCCTCCGAGCGTATCGTTCACGCAATTCTTGCTGATCGATATGCGCAAGACAGTCGGCCCGTATCAGGAGCCGCCGGCGCGCCGCGCGAAGCGATTCATGCCTGGCTGCGTCAGGGTTTGCCCACCGAACCCTCCGCGCTGTTATCGCAAGACCCAGGCATTCTAAGACGCGCATTGATTCAGGCGGTCAAGGACAATGTCATTCCGCAGGGATTTGAAACCGAAGACAAGCTGAACGCCACGATGGCAAGCCTCGAAGCCTGGCGTGCCAAAGTCGCACTTGAAGATTCCCCGGACCTTAAGAAGTTGACACCAGGCAAACTGATCAAGAGCGTCTTAAGTGAGCAACCTTTACAGCAGCGGTTTATGGAAGCGTTTGCGGAACACACGGGTCCGGTTAGCGAGTTCTGGAAAAAGCTTGAACAGGATGATCAACTGAAGTCCCACGCAGCGGAGTTGCAGTTTGCGGTCACGGTGGCAAACCTTGGGCTCAACCACCTGCCGCTCGTGAATGAGATTCGGAGAAGCGACTTCAAGCAGTTGAAAGATCTGGCAGGGCTCAAGGAGAGGGCTGGCTCGCGCTGATCAGCAAGCCCGGAGTGGGCGCGCCCGAAGTTATCGAAGGTAAAGACCCCAACGAAAGAGCCCGTCGCTATGCCCGCTCAGTGGCGCATGCGGTCGAAGCCGCGGTGCCCAACGATTTTTTCGTGGCTCGTTTAGAAGAGACAGAACTTACCGGCAAAGCGGACCTGCTCGAATTCTTTCAAACGGACGATCCCTTTGATATCCAGAACACCAGGCTCGCTACCTTTCTTAAGGACCACCCCGACCTGGCTAATAAAAAAGTTGCCATAAAGCAGCTTAAGGGTCTGCAACGGCTATATCGTCTTCAACCCGGCGCAGAAGCTGCATTGACCCTGCAGGGAGCGGGCGTAAACTCAGCGAAGCGCATTAGTAGCATGGGCCAAAATGCTTTTGTCGCAACCTATGGCCAGCATTTTGATGATGCTACTCACGCCAGGGAAGTGTATGCCAACGCTCAACTTGTAACTGCCTCAGCTATCGCCCTCGCCGGTGATCTCAATCTGGCCATAGATCGCGTGACGACGGCTGCCGTGCCGGATCGGGTGGCGAGCACAATCGATGAGATTCCGCAGTGGTCGACCTTGTTTGGCTCGCTGGATTTTTGCTCTTGCGGGGACTGCCAGAGCGTCTACAGCGCTCCCGCCTATTTAGTAGATGTGCTAAATTTTCTTAAGGACCGGAAAGCCAAACTACTGGAACCAGAGTCAACCACCGAGCCAGCCCCCGAGTCACCGAGTGTCAAAGACTTATTGTTTGAACGCCGCCCTGACCTGGGCGAGATCGAACTCAGCTGCGAAAACACCAACACCGTCATGCCGTATGTGGATCTGGTGTTGGAAATACTTGAAGACGCGGTTGCTGCTCCGCCTGATTTCAGTCCAATTCCGTTAGACAGTAACCGAATCGCCGATCTCGATCAGGGGAAGTTTTCTGACGACCTGAAAAATGACTTTGCCGGCAAGCTTTCGGGTCAAGCCAGTTTTCGAGTAAAGCGCCCGGGTGAATGGTGGGTCCTGGATGACGAACGTTTCAGCTACAGCATTCGCAAGCAGGAGAACGGCGAGCCGAAGGTAGAAACCCGTAGCCGGCAGACATTCGGAAAGCAGCCGGAGCTCGCCGCCAACCCGCAGTATGTCAACCGTCAGGCATATGAAACGCTCAAAGAAGCCGTGTTCCCCTGGAGCTTGCCGTTTGATCAAAGTCTCGAAGAAGCGCGAGCCTACCTGGGCCATCTGGGTGTGTCGCGCCATCAGATCATGGAGGCCTTCACTCCGGGCGAACGTTCGGAGGTGCTCCAGAGCAGTGCGCTCGCACATGAATTTCTGGGGTTAAGCCGCAAAGAAGCAACATTGATAACCGACCCAGCACCGCAGACCCCTTGGGAGAATTGGGGTTTTGAGGAAGAAAATCCGGGCGGTGTCTCGTGGCTGAAAAGACTTGGCAGCTTAAGTGAGTTCTTGCGCCGCTCTGGACTTGAGTATTTGGAATTACTCGATCTGCTCGAAACGCGCTATGTGAACGCGAGACAGGTCCTAAGTATTGTTTCCAGGGACCCAGACGAACCGGATACCTGCGAAATAGAGAAGCTTTCGCTGCTTGACACGGACGATCTCGGCGAAGCGTTTGTGGGGTTGAACCTGGACACTGCGTCTCGCATCATCCGCTTTGTCGGGATTTGGCGCAAACTGAAATGGTCCATGTTTGATTTGGATCGGGCCATCGTTGCCTTGCGTAGTAGAGGCATCTCAGCCGCGGCTGATGGTCTTACTGATGAGTTCCTGGTGCATCTGTCGCACCTGTCCAGATTAAGGCAGCGGTTTAATCTGCCGGTCGTACGTTTGTTGGTTTTCTGGTCCTCGTTTGACACGGTGCGTTACACAAATCAGGGCGCCACTGGCAAGCCGTTGCTGCCGCTGCTCTACGACCAGCTTTTTCGAAACCGCGCCAACATTAATCCGCTTGACCCCGCGTTTACCGAAGACCCGGATAAGTTGGAGGGAACACTCGCTGAGCATGCTGACGCTATTGCCGCTGGTTTGGCAATAAGCGCGGCGGACCTGTCTGTGATGCTTGAGAACACAGCGGTATTTCCCCAGGGCACCGACACAGAGTTAAGCCGGGACACTCTCTCCCACCTTTACCGCCACTTCGCCCTGGCCAGGGCCCTGAGACTAGGTGTCGAAGATTACCATCGAGCTCTCGCGTTTATTAATGCTGATCCCTTCGCGAACACTTTAGAGACCCTTCTATTCGTGGAAGGTGTAACGGAAACCAAGGACGCGGGCTTGAGCTTTGTCGATCTTGATTACCTGCTGCGGCACCAGAGTGAGGCCTCAAGCGAGATGGCGATCAACGATCCTGCCATTGCTGAGCATCTGCAATACGTCTGGCGCGACGCGCAGGAGGGTACGACAAACGAAATCATTGAGCGCAAATTAAAGGAACTCTTTCGGCTTAAGCAGAACACAGTTCCGTCTCTTGAGCCGCAATGGACTTCGTTGACAGAGCCGGCACTCGCTGATGTGCGCAATGAGATCAAGCGAACCATCTTCCCGGTACAGTTCGGCGCCATAGCGAGATTGAGCGGCGCGCCAAACGGGGCCACTCCGAGCGAGGAAGCGATTGCGGATCGCTTAATGGAGATCCGCCAGGCTTTGCAAAAAGCAAGTGCCGCCAAGGAAGTGATCGCGCGCACATTGGCGGAAGCCTTCGGTTTTGAAATTAGTACGGTAAAGCTGCTCGAGCCGCAATGGGCATCTATGGCCGAGCGAGCTCTGGCCGATGTGCCCAAAGATCTCACGCGAGAGAACTTTCCCAGGCAGTTTAACGACCTGGTCCGTCTTCACAAGATTTCAAGGATCGCTGAACACTTTAACCTCGATGCAGGGCTGCTCGAGTGGTTGCTGCGTCATGGTGCTGGAGAGGGCTTGTTAGACTTGAGGACCTTGCCCACGGCTGCAACGGTTGCTGATTTTCGGAAGTGGCTGCGGCTGGTCAACTTGCTTGCCCTGCGCCCGGCCTTTTCCAGAGGTGAAGAGGGTCTGTTGGAAATGCTCGACTTGGCGCACCAAACTCCCGCGCCTACACAAGACGGGACTGACAAACTTGTCGAGCAAACCAACTGGAACAGCACCGACCTCGAGTTCCTGGTTGGTCCGAATGGCTTTGATCTGACATTCCCCCGAGGTTTTAAGAGCGAGAAAGCACTGAAGCGGTTGCGGGATTGCTTTGCCTTGTTGAAGCGTCTGGGGATCTCCGCAGAGCAAGCCATGAAGCTTTCAAAAGCGGATGTGGAGTCAGAGACTGCGCAAGCAGTTAGACAGGCTGTTCGGGCCAAATATGATGAAGCCCAGTGGCTTAAAATTGCCAAACCGCTCCGCGACGTACTGCGTGAAAAACAACGCGCTGCCCTGGTGGCCTATCTCGTAACTCACATCAAAGTGCCGCTCAGCCAGTTGCAGACTCCTCATCCGGATTTGAGTCAGAATAATCAAGGCCCGGCAGTGCGCGAGTTGCAGCAGAAGCTGAATGCAGCCGGCGCCCATCCACCCCTGATCGAAGATGGCGAGTTTGACCAGGCTACGGAAGACGCCCTGGTGGTGTTCCAGACCCGCGAAGGGATTGACACCCTCAGTGTGGTGGGAACGGCGACCTGGACGGCCCTCGACCAGGTACGTCGCAACCTGCGCGACTCTAACGAGCTTTATGCGCTTTTCCTAATCGACGTGGAAATGGCCCCCTGCATGATGACCTCGCGCATCAAGCAGGCCATCAGCTCGGTGCAGTTGTTCGTGCAACGCTGCCTGATGAACCTTGAACCCAAAGTGCTGGCCAGCTCCGAAACAGACGAGGCCTGGGACTGGTGGAAGTGGATGAAGAGCTACCGCGTCTGGGAGGCAAACCGCAAGGTATTCCTGTACCCGGAGAACTGGATTGAACCTGAGTTGCGGGACGACAAATCACCCTTTTTCAAGGAACTCGAGAGTGAGCTGATGGAAAGCGACCTGACGCTTGAGTCCGCTGAATCAGCCTTCCTGAATTACGTGGAGAAATTGGATCAGGTAGCGCGACTCGGAGTTAGAGGCGTTTACCACGAGAAAACAGGTGACCGCGACATCCTGCACGTTTTTGCCCGGACCGGCGCCGCTCCGCGGGTTTACTATTACCGGCAAAGAGTGAATTCGGCGTACTGGACTCCCTGGGAGAAAGTGGATCTGGACATTGAGGGCCACCACCTAATACCTGTCATGTGGAACAGCCGGCTGTTTTTGTTCTGGCCAATATTCCTGGAGAAATCGAAGCCCGCAAAGCTCAAAATTCGTTCTCTCGCCAAAGGTGGTGCGATCCAGGACCAGACCCAGAAATACTGGGAAATGAAGCTGGCGTGGAGTGAGCGCAAGCAAGGCCAGTGGACCAGTAAGAAAATCTCGTCGGGCGCAGATATGATTGAACAGCGGACCATCCCGAGGGGTGGCCCAGAGGAGAGTAAACTTGCACTCTTGTCTAAGATCTTCTTCTACCCGGAGATTCAAGGCAACGACCTCGCCATCCATCAGCTATTTGATACCGGCGGCTTGATTACGTTAGCGACAACGCAGAGACAGAATGATCCGATAGGTCCGCATATCGGACCTGGCGGTGAGGTCGATCCCGATACAGGCGACGTGATCGTTGATCCGCCTCCCGCCCCCGATCCGCCTTCCGAAGAGGACGACGAAGGACCGTCTCGGCCAGACTTCTCTAAAGCCCAAGCTCAGTTTTTATTCCAGGGCTGTCACCTCAGTCCTCAGATTAGCCGGTATACGGCCAGCAATCTTCCCGTTGGACGGTATAGGGTTTTACATGGCACTGAGCGCGGATATATGTTTTTTCGGGAGAGAGAAGAAAGCGGGCTAGCCCTGCCTGCTCGAATTGAGCTCGCCAGTAATGCCCAAGTCGCTCTTACCAAAACTCCCGGACGGTATAGGGTAGCAACCCAGGGGGCAGATTCCGTCGCTACTCGTATTCCTTTCTTCTTTGAAGACCCGGCGCGTGGCTACCTGGTTACTCCAACGCTTCCGTTGTTATTGGGTGATCGATTTATCGACCCGAGTGAAGTAGGCGGAGCGATTGCTGCAAGGCGCGTACTTCCATCGGCCGTTACCAATACCGCTGATCTTTCGCCCACCACCGCGCTGGGCACCGACAGCCAAACTGTTCCACCCTTTATTCCACGTTCCAATATCAGGTACAGCTTTCAGACCTTTTACCACCCCTACGTTTGCCCGCTCATCTCGATCTTGAACCGGGAGGGGTTGGATCAGATGCTCCGTCGCGAGGTACAGCTTGATCCGCACCGATTCATGCCTGGGCCGCCAACCTTGCCCTTTGATTTTCAACAGACCTACTTACCTAACCCCGAACTGGTAGCCAGACCATTCCCCACCGAGGAACTGGATTTCGGCTTTTCTGGTTCCTACTCCTCGTACAATTGGGAATTGTTCTTTCACGCACCCCTTTTGATTGCAGATCGGCTGACTAAAAACCAGCGCTTCGCGGAAGCAGCCAAGTGGTTTCATTACATCTTCAACCCTACCGATGCTTCCAATGAGCCGGCGCCACAGCGGTACTGGCAAACTAAGGAATTCTTTGAGAAGACGAACGAGGACTATCAGCAGAACCGGCTAAAAAATCTATTCGAGATCCTGGCCAGAGCCAGTGAGCTGCGCCAGATTACCAATCCAACTCCGCAAGAACAACGAGATCTGCGAAGCCTGGACGACCTGCAGGCTTCTATCAAAGCCTGGCGGGACCAACCCTTCAAACCCCATCTCGTCGCGCGCATGCGGACTACGGCTTATCAAAAAACGGTGGTAATGAAGTACCTGGATAACCTGATTGCCTGGGGTGATCAGCTCTTCCGCCGGGATACCCTTGAGACACTTAATGAAGCCACCCAGCTTTATGTGCTGGCGGCGGATATTCTGGGGCCGCGCCCGGTCGAGGTGCCGGCACGACTCACGCCTCAAGTTCAAACCTATAACTCCCTCGAGCCGCGGCTAGATGATTTTTCAAATGCGCTGGTTGAAATCGAAGGGTTTATCCCGGTAGATACCGATCCGGGCGTCAATGTCCCGGAGCAACAGCCTCCGTCTATCCTCTTTTTCTGTATACCAAAAAACGACAAGCTCCTGGGCTACTGGGATACGGTTGCCGACCGCTTATTCAAGCTTCGCCACTGCATGAACATTGAGGGTGTGGTCCGGCAGCTACCGCTGTTTGAACCTCCGATTGATCCGGCGTTGTTAGTGCGAGGATTCGCTGCCGGTTTGGACTTGAACAGCTTGCTAAACGATGTCGCCGCGGTGCGGCCCGGATATCGTTTCAACGTGTTTTCTCAAAAGGCTACTGAGCTTGTTGGTGAAGTGAAATCTCTCGGCGCTAACCTGCTGGCCACGCTGGAAAAACGTGATGCTGAGCAACTTTCACTCCTGCGAGCCAAACGCGAGACCGGCTTACTGGAGATGATCGAACAGGTGAGGGAACAGCAACTTGAAGAAGCCAACGCCTCTGCAGTTGCACTGCAGAAATCCAGGGAACTCGCGGTTTCGCGTTATCTTCACTACCAGGCCCTGCTTGGAGTTGAAAACGGTCCGGTTCCCGCTGTTGGCCAGGTGATTCCGGAAATTGCGGCGTCACCAATGGCGAAGATCTCGGTAACCGACGGCCTCAAGCAGATATCCCATGAGACGGCCGAGATGACTGCACTAGCAGAAGCCGCTTTTTCGCGAGGTAAAGCTACTGGAGCGAGTTTGATGGCGACACATCTTGCGCAGATTCCGGACACGGCCGCCGAGCCGATGGGTGTAGGAACTAATTTTGTACTAATGCGACTTCCATCAGAACTCGCAACGCTGTTTGGTATTATGGCGGACGAAAGCACCTATCAGGCAGGGCTCTCATCTCGGAATGCGCAGTTTGTTATGCGTGCACACGAATGGACGCTGCAAAACAATGTGGCCGCCCGTGAGATCATGCAGATTGATAAGCAAATCCTCGCTGCCGAGATTCGCACTGAGATCGCTCGGCTCGAATTACGAAACCACCGCAAGCAAATCGAAAATGCCCGCGAAGTTGAAGAGTTCATGCGCGACAAATACACCAATAAGGAACTCTATTCCTGGATGGTGGGCCAGGTGTCCGGAGTGTATTTCCAGGCATATCAATTGGCTTACGAGACGGCCAAACGTACCGAGCTATGCTTTCGACATGAACTCGGGCTAACCACTTCAAACTTTGTCCAGTTTGGCTATTGGGATAGTTTGAAGAAGGGCTTAATGGCCGGAGAAAAACTTCACCACGACCTCAAGCGGATGGAAGTTGCTTACCTCGATGCCAACACCCGCGAGTTTGAGTTGACGAAGCATGTCTCGCTCGTTTCTCTCGATCCGGAACAATTTCTTACGCTGAAGGAAACGGGGAGTTGTGAGTTCAAAATCCCGGAATGGCTGTTTGATCTGGACACGCCCGGTCATTTCATGCGCCGCCTGAAGATGGTGAGCCTGACTATCCCGTGCGTCACTGGCCCATACACCAGTATCAACTGCAAGCTTGAATTGGTGAAAAACGAATATCGCCAGAAAGCTGATTTACCTTCAGGTACGGAGGTCACGCGTTATGACCGTGATGATACGAATGGTCCAGATGCCCGCTTCGTCGATAATCTGGGCGTGGTTGAGAGAATGGTTACCAGTACTGCTCAGAACGACGCCGGGCTATTCGAGCCTAATATGCGGGACGAACGCTACCTGCCGTTCGAGGGCGCAGGAGCGATCAGCACGTGGCGTCTCGAATTGCCTATGGCGTTTAAGAGCTTTGACTACGGAACGATTTCCGATGTGATCCTTCACCTGCGATATACAGCCCGAGACGGCGGCGACGCGTTAAGTGAAGCAGCTACCGCATCAGCTAGGAATCTGCTGAATGAACCGGCAGGCGATCCACCAACTACAACCCCGAGAGGATTGGCTCGCCTGTTCAGTTTGCGCCATGAGTTTCCTTCGGAATGGCACCGGTTCGTGAGTTCGACACCTGGCGCAGGTGGAAGCACCATCACGGTGGATTTGGCGAGGACTAGATTCCCGTACTTCGTGCAAGGGCGAGAGATAAGCGTCAACAAGGCCACAGTGTTTGAGAGAACAAGTTCGGCCGCGCTGCCCCAAATCGCCATCACTCCTCCCGGTCAGACTACACCGACTGTTGGCGGAAGCACCTCGTTTGGTCCTCTTCCAGGCCTCGCCCAAGGCATATCTACTGCGCGGGGAAAGCCCGGAACTTGGACATTCGGCACAGACTCAAATCCCAAGGATGTGGAGGACGTCTTCGTAATTTTCGAATACAGCGTGAGCGAACGGGGTTGAGACTCGCACGCTTCAATCAACTGAGTTCGAATCTACAGGATTGACGCACCCGTGTGTAATTAATCCCGATTGCTTGAGAATCTACGCACGCAGTGGAAGTGATCAAAGAGAGTTTGTTGGTGTCTGTTTGGTGTCTATCATGGGAGAGCACCAGAGAGACTAAAGAGAATCAGAGAGACTTTAGAGAAATTTCTTAAGTCGAGGCCAGTTAACTGCTTACGCGAAACTCCTTCGAGGAGAATGAGTTAGACGGAGAAGGAAAGTCGATTCCCCCCTTCGGCACCAAAGCATCGATCAAGATACCGCATGCAAATGCGGTTTTTGATTTTTGCTGGCTTTTTCGCTCACCGCCTGTTCTACACTGTTCAAACCCATTGCACGTTTTACGCCTAGTTTAGACTTAATTGAGACACCAAATTTTTGGTAAGAGGGTTTTCTAGCTGACTGCGACGGCATGCCTCGACTGAAATCTTCAATGCCAGTCAGTTTCTCTGGTGTGGTCGCATTCATTGAAGTAGCCAAGTGACCGCCTCTAGTCAGTTGCCAGATCGAGTTCGCTCTTATCCATTATCGGTGGCTCCCAAAGAGGCGGGTAAGAGTCAGCCGAAGCTGATCACCTCCAACCCCTGGGCCCATGTTACGCGTGGGAAGGAGCGGGCTTCCGGCGGGTCGGCGTAGGCTCCGGTTCTGCTTCGGCAATGCCCGACAGCACGACTGGCTCACGGTCTGGGAATTCAGCAACCAATGACAGGTTGCCGCCCATTGCCTCGACGGTCTTCCGTAACGTGGAAAGCAAGAAGTCGCTGCGCTTTT
>Ga0136614_10000795_pt1 | contig 17167 bp, 19 predicted proteins | sample AntDrymUQ2792106_2_FD_106643 | JGI IMG/M metagenome (GOLD analysis project Ga0136614, IMG submission 106643) | Polar desert sand microbial communities from Dry Valleys, Antarctica - metaG UQ279 (21.06) | ecosystem: Environmental > Terrestrial > Soil > Desert | place: Antarctica: Dry Valley... | reverse complement strand
GCCTCGCGGTTGGCCAGGTAGATGTCGGTCCAGATCGCCGAGTTGGCGCCCGCGACACGTGTCGCGTCGCGAAAGCTGGGGCCGACGCGCGGAAGCGACTCGCCCTGCTCGGCGCGCGTGCGCGCGGCTTGGGCGACGAGGACGTTGGCGAGCACGTGCGGCAGATGGCTGACCGCCGCGAGCAGGCGATCGTGGGCGCCGGGATCGATCGCGACCGGGCGCGCGCCGAAGGCGACCAGCAGACCGTGCAGGCGCTCGTAGAGCAGGCCCGAGGATCGCTCCGCCGGGGTCAGGTACCAGGTCGCTCCCTGGAAGAGGTCCGCGCGGGCGTGCTCGACCCCGGCCGTCTCGGCGCCGGCTATCGGATGGCCGCCGACGAAGCGCTCGTCGTCGATCGCGGCGCACAGCTCGCGCTTGGTCGATCCGACGTCGGTGACGACACAGTCGGCCGGCGCCGCTGCGAGCGCTTGCGCGACGAGGTCACCGAGCGCGCCGACAGGGCCGCAGACGAAGCACGCCTGGGCGTCCGCGACCGCGCTCTCGATCGAGTCGGCGGCGCTGTCGATCGCGCCGCGCGCCAGCGCGCGCTCGAGGCGGGTGCGATCGCGCCCGGCGCCGATCACCTCGGCGTGCTCGACCTCCCCGCGCGCCGCCATCCCGATCGACCCACCGATCAGCCCGACGCCGACGACCGCGATTTTCATCGAGTCGCCTGCGCTAGGGCCAGGTCGCAGCTGATGTTGGCCCGGTAGGGCCTCATCGAGATGCCGCGCGCCGCGCGCGAACGTCCGCGGCGAGCCGATCGAGCACCTCGACCGTGTCCTCCCATGCCATGCAGGCGTCGGTGATCGACTGGCCATAGGTGAGCGGCTCGTCGCCCGAGAGCAGGTCTTGCCGCCCGGCGACGAGGAACGACTCGAGCATCACTCCGACGATCGCGGCCGAGCCGCCGGCCACCTGGGCGCCGATCGCGGCCGCGGCCTCCGGTTGGCGCGCCGGGTCCTTGCCGCTGTTGTCGTGCGAGGCGTCGATCACGAGCCGCTGCGGGAGGCCGGCGGCGCCCAGCTTGCCGAGCGCGTCGGCGACGCCGGCCTGCGTGTAGTTCGGAGCGCCGCGGCCGCCGCGCAGGATCACATGGCAGTCGGGGTTCCCGCGCGTGTGCAGGATCGCCGGGGCGCCGCTGACGTCGATGCCTGCGAAGGCGTGCGAGGTCGCGGCGGCGCGCACCGCGTCGACCGCGACCTGGACGTTGCCGTCGGTGCGGTTCTTGAAGCCGACGGGCATCGACAGCCCGGACCCGAGCTGGCGATGGATCTGGCTCTCGGTCGTGCGTGCGCCGATCGCGCCCCAGGCGACGGTGTCCGAGATGTACTGCGGCGTGATCGGGTCGAGGAACTCGCAGCCGATCGGGAGGTCGAGCGCCAGCACCTCCAAGAGCAGCTCGCGGGCACGATGCAGCCCCGTGTTCACGTCGCCCGAGCCATCGAGGTGAGGGTCGTTGATCAACCCCTTCCAGCCGGTCGTCGTGCGCGGCTTCTCGAAGTACACGCGCATCGCGATGCAGAGGTCCTCGCCTAGCTCCGCCGCCTTCGCGCTCAAACGCTGCGCGTAGTCGAGCCCGGCGTCGACGTCGTGGACGCTGCACGGGCCGACCACGACGAGCAGGCGGTCGTCGGTCTGGTCGAGGATCGCGGCGATCTCCGCGCGCCCGCGCAACACGACCTCGGCCTGCGCGTCCGTCGGCGGCAGCTCGTCGAAGATCCGCGCCGGAGTGAGCAGTGGCTCCGCGCGCTCGATGCGCTGGTCGCGAACGTGGTCGAGGTGCTTCGAGATATTCATGATCTTCCAGACCCTTTCAAGTTGGGTACGTAGCGGCCGCGCAGGGCGGCCAGGTGCGATCTAGCGGCGTCCGGGGGAAAGCGCGGGACGCCTAGCTAAATCGCCAGGTCCGGAGATAGGCACGCCCGTAGGCGCCCGAGGGGGCGTCGTAGATGCTGGAGGGCGTGCTCGGGTGCTGCATAGCCATCCTTTTTAGCAGGTCTAGGACACTTCCTGAAGGGCCTGCAGGAAACGCTCGTTCTGCTCGTGGGTGCCGTACGTGACGCGAATGTGCCCGGCTTCGCCGAGGTCGGCGCCCCCGCGAACGATCACGCCGCGCTCGCCGAGGCCGCGCAGCAGCTCGGCCTCGTCACGCTCGCCGAGCGCGACCCACGAGAAGTTCGCCTGGCTGGCGCTCGTGTCGAGCCCGAGGCCGGCGAGCCCCTCCTCGACGAACAGGCGCTCCGCGACCGTGCGCTCGATCCGTGACTCGATCTCGTCGCCGTCCGCGAGCGCCGCCGTCGCGGCGGCCTGTGCGAGCGCGTTGACCGAGAACGGCTGGCGAACGCGGTCGACGGCCTGCTTGAACTCGCTCGAGCCGAGCGCGTAGCCGACGCGCAGCCCGCAGAGGCCGTAGAGCTTCGAGAACGTCCGCAGCAGGACCAGATTGGGGTGGCGCTTGAGCAGGTCGAGCGACTCGTCGGGGTCCTGGAGCAGCGAGAACTCGACGTAGGCCTCGTCGACGATCACGCAGACGCGGCGCGGCAGTCCGGTGACGAAGGCGTTGATCTCGGCCGGCGTCAGCGCGGTCGCGGTCGGGTTGTTCGGGTTGCAGACGATGACCAGGCGCGTGGCTGCGTTGACCTCGCGCGCCATCGCCTCGAGGTCGTGGCGACCGTCGGCGTCGAGCGGCACGGCCAGCGCGCGCGCACCGGTCATCCGGTCGAGGTGCGGGTACATCGAGAACGACGGCCACGCGTAGACGACCTCGGCCCCCGGCTCGAGCATCGCCTCGGCGACGGCGAGCAGGATCGCGCACGAGCCGTTGCCGACCGCGATCCGCTCGGGCGCGACGTCGTGGCGCGCCGCCAGTGCCGCGCGCAGCGCCGTGGCCTGCGGATCGGGGTAGCGGTTGAGGTTGCAGATCCCCCGCTGGATCGCCTCCGCCACCGGCGCTGGCGGCGGCCACGGAGTCTCGTTCGAGGCGAGCTTGACCAGGTCGCCGTCGTAGGCGTAGGTCGAAGCCGCCGGGTAGACGGGGATCTCGCGCACGCGCGCGTTGAACTCAATCCCGGGCGTCATCGAGCCGCCTCCGCTAGGGCCATGCCGCAGTTGATGTTGGCCCGGTAGGGCCTCATTGCGCGTGCTCGAGATCGGCGCGCAGCCGCTGCGCCTCGCGCAGGTAGACGTGGCGTGGTTCGGCCTCCGCAGGCAGGTAGCAGTGGACGAGGACCCGAATCACCCGCGCCAGCGCGCCGGGGACCGGTATCTCGCGCGCGCACAGCAATGGCACGTGCTCCAGCCCGAGCCCGCGCGCCGCGACCGCGGGAAACTCGGCGTCGAGGTCGTCGGTGACCGTGAAGATGCAGCTTACGAGCCGGTCGGGCTCGAGCGAGTTGCTCTCGAGAACGGCAGCCACGTGTTCCTCGGTCCCCGCGAGAATCGCCTCGGCGCTGTTCTCCTCGACGGTCGTCGCGCCCCTGAGCGCACACAGCTTCATGGGCCCGATTGTTTCAGGCGCTCGAGCTCGGTCGAGCTGAGACGGCGGCGGTCGCCGGGCTTTAGGCGCAGCAGCTCGAGTGGGCCGAAGCCGATCCGCTCTAGCTCCGAGACGCGGTGTCCGACCGCCTCGAGCATCCTGCGCACCTGACGGTTGCGGCCCTCGCGCAGCGTGATCAGCAACAGCCCCGGCTTCGGCTGGCGCACCTCTGCCGGCGCGCTGCGGCCGTCGTCGAGCTCGACCCCTTCGCGCAGCGCCTGCATGGAGCGCTCCGAGATGCGCTTGGGCTCCACGCGAGCGCGATAGGTCTTCTCGACCCCGTAACGCGGATGGGTGAGGCGGTTGGCGAGCTCGCCGTCGTTCGTCAGCAGGATCAGCCCGGTCGAGTCGGCGTCGAGCCGCCCGACCGGATAGAGGCGGCGGTCCGAATCGACCAGCTCCGTGACCGTTGTGCGTCCCTGCGGGTCGCTGGCCGTCGAGACCACGCCGGCCGGCTTGTTGAGCATCCAGACCTCCCTGCGCTCGGGCGCGACGGCGGCCCCGTCGACCGCGACGCCGCTCGCCTCGTCGACGTCGCGCGCCGGGTCGGTCACGACCGCGCCGCCGACGCTCACGCGCCCGTCCGCGATCAGGCGCTCGGCTGCGCGCCGTGAGGCGACGCCGGCATGGGCGAGGTACTTGGCGAGGCGCATCGATCCAGGTTAAGAGCTTCGCGCTGTAACACTCTGGCGGTGGACCTCGAGTTGCTCGAGCGCAAGCTCGCCGACCGCGGCGAGCCGCCGTTCCGTGCCCACCAGGTGTGGGAGTGGGCCGCGCGCGGGACGAGCGCCTACGAGCAGATGACGAACCTGCCGCTCGCGCTGCGCGAGGCGCTCGCCGACGAGGTCCCGCTCTCGAGCCTGTCGCTACGCCGTGAGCTGACGGCCGCCGACAGCACGCGCAAGGCGCTGTTCGACACCTACGACTCGAAGCCGGTCGAAGCCGTCCTTATGAGCTATCGCGACGGGCGCCGCTCGCTCTGCATCTCGAGCCAGTCCGGCTGCCCGCTCACCTGCACCTTCTGCGCGACCGGCCAGATGGTGTTCGGCCGCAACCTGAGTGGGTCGGAGATCCTCGATCAGGCGCTGCACTTCCGCCGCTCGGAGACACTGACGAACGCGATCTTCATGGGCATGGGCGAGCCGCTGATAAACCTCGACGCGGTGCTGTTCGCCTGCGAGCGGATGCCAGACATCGGCATTGCGAGCTCGAACACGGCGATCTCGACCGTCGGCTGGATCCCCGGCATCGAGCGGCTTGCGCGCGAAGGGCCGAACGTCCGGCTCGCGCTCTCCCTGCACGCGCCCGACGACGCGCTGCGCTCCGAGCTGATGCCGGTCAACGAGCGCTACCCGCTCGCGGAAGTGCTCGACGCTTGCCGCGACTGGCACGGGCGTCGGCGCCGCGACGTCTTCGTCGAGTACGTGATGCTCGCTGGCGTAAACGACCGCTACGAGCAGGCGCTGGAGCTGGCGCGGGTGCTCCAGCCGCGACGCGCGTTCAAGGTCAACCTGATCCCGTACAACCCGACCGGCTCGGCCTTCGAGGGCTCGAGCCGCGAGGCGATCGCCGCCTTCAAGGACGCGCTCGAGCGTCAGGGCGTGCGCGCGACCGTGCGCTTGACCCGCGGCCGCGACATCGACGCGGCCTGCGGCCAGCTCGCGGCTCAGGCCTGACCGTCGAGCACGCGGACCTCGTCGCCCACGCGCAGCAGGCCGTCGGCCACGATCTCCGCGCGCAAGCCGCCGCGGTGCACGAGGCCCTTGAGCACGCCGGGCTGCGTAAGGCTTTCGAGGTGCGTGCAGGGTTCGTTCAACTCCGTGACGAGGCATTCGGCGTCCCCGACTGCGATCCGGGCGCCGACGAGGTCGTTGAGCGCTATTCCGCGCGTGACGACGTTTCGGCGGGGCTCGTGCAACTCGAGCTCGATGCCGGTCTCCTCGGCGAGCGCCTCGACCGCCTCGGCCTCGATCAGCGTCAGGTCGCGCGCGACCTTCGCCCGATCCTTGCCGCGCGCGCCGCCGACGGCGAATGCGTCGCCCTCGAGGCCCACGCCGGCGTGCGCCCGAGCCTGCTCGACCGCTACGCGCTCGCCGACCTCGGGCTGCGCGAGGAAGATCGCTTCGATCCGGCCGGCGTCGGTTGCTCGAGCGTCCACGGATCTACTGTAGTGCTCCTCATGAGAGCTCACGTTTGAGGCCCGCGCGGCGTTCTATGTCGATGAGCGAGTTGCCGCCGTTTCAGGCTCTCCTGGACCAGCACCGCGACGACGTGTTCCGCTTCCTGGTCGCGTCGGTCGGTCGCCAGGAGGCGGAGGACTGCCTGCAGGAGACCCTGTTGGCCGCTCTGCGCGCGTACCCACGCCTGCGCGACGCCTCGAACCTGCGCGCCTGGATGCTGACGATCGCCCACCGCAAGGCGCTCGATTCGCACCGCGCGCGCCGGCGGCGGCCCGTCCCGGCCGAGGAGATCCCGGCTCGAGTGGCGCCGCAAGCCGCGGACCCCGCCGCGCGTGACGGCGAGCCGTCGCTCTGGCGCGCCGTGCGCGCGCTGTCGGAGAAGCGGCGAGCCGCCGTGCTGTGCCGCTTCGCCGGCGACCTCAGCTACGCCCAGATCGGGGCGGCGATGGGGATCTCGGAGGACGCCGCACGACGCAACGTCCACGACGGACTGAAGCAGTTGAGAGGAGCGTGGCAGGGATGAACGAGCTCGAACGAGCGTTGAACGACGGGCCGGCGCTGGATGCCGGAGCAGCGACGCGAGCGCAGGACGCGTTCGCCGAGCGGGCGCAGGCGGAGGGCCTGGTGGACGTCGCCTACACGACCGTCGAGTCGCCGATCGGCGATCTCCTGCTCGCCACGACCGAACGCGGTCTCGTGCGCCTGAGCTGGATCGAGCCGGGACTCGAGCTCGACTCGCTGCTCGGACAGCTGGCCGGCAAGATCTCGCCGCGCGTGCTCGAGTCGCCGGTGCGGCTCGACGGCGTCCGCCGCCAGCTCGACGAGTATTTCGGTGGCGCGCGCAAGGAGTTCGACCTGGCGGTCGACTTCACCCTGAGCCACGGCTTCTATCGGCGTGCCCTGCGCTCGCTCGAGCGCGTGCCGTTCGGCGAGCTGACGACGTATCGCGCGGTCGCCACCAGCGCGGGCAACGAGCGCGCGGTCCGCGCCGCCGGCAATGCGGTCGGATCGAACCCGACCCCGATCGTCGTGCCCTGCCACCGGGTCGTGCGTACGGGCGGCGCGCTCGGAGGCTACGGCGGCGGCCTCGACCGCAAGCGCTTCCTGCTCGAGCTCGAAGGCTCGCTCGCCGCCTGACAGAGGCTCAGGCGCGCTGTTCGCCGGCTTTCAGCAGCCGCTCGCGGAGTTCGCCCTCCTGCTCGGGCGTCGGGTCGAAGGCGCTGACTTCCGGGAGCGCGTCGAGGCCGGCGAGCCCGAACAGGCGCTCGAAGAGCTCGGTCGTGCGGTAGAGGATCGCGCCGAACTGCGAGCGGCCGGACTCCTCGATCAGGCCGCGTTCGAGCAGCGTCCCGACCGCGGACTCCGACGAGACGCCGCGGATGCGCGCGAGCTCGGGACGCGAGACCGGCTGCAGATAGGCGACGATCGCCAGGCACTCGGCCTGGGCCTGGGTCAGCGGCGGCGTACGCGGGCGGGCGAGCAGACGGCGCGCCGCGCGCTCGGCGACCGGGTCGGTGGCCAGGGTGAAGCCACCGGCTACCTCGCGCAGCACGACGCCCCGAAAGCCCTCGGCGTAGTGCTCGCGCAGGCGCGCGAGCGCCTCGACGACCTCGCCCTCCGAGACCTCGCAGGCCTCGGCCAACTCGGTCGAGCTGAGCGGCTCGGGCGAGAGGAACAGCAGCGCCTCGACGACGCGCGCGAGCTCGTTCACCCGACACCCGCCGCTGTCGTGACAGTGATCGGGCCGAACGGCTCGCCCTGCTCCCAGTCGGCTTCGCCGGTCTTGTAGAGCTCCAGCAGCGCGAACAGCGTGAGCGCTTCCGTGAGACGGTCGGCGCCGGCCACCGCCGTGTCGAAGCTGAAGCGGCCAGCGCCCGAGAGCAGCTTGCGCAGGTGGCGCAAGCGCTGCTCGAGCGAGACCGTCGGGCGTGCCATGTGATCCAGGCGCAGTGCCGGCGGCGCGCGCAGGAGGTCGCCGATCGCCGCACCCAGCGCCGCCGGGTCATAGACCGGCTCGGCGAGCTCGACCGAGACCCGCCGCAACGCCGGCGGCAGGGGCGCCGAGCGGTAGCGGAAGCCCGACTCCTCGGCCAGGCGAGCGTGCAGGAAGTCCGCGGCCGAGCGGTAGCGGCGGTACTCGAGCATCCGCGCGAGCAGCTCCTCGGCGGCCTCGGCGGGCTCGAGCTGAGGCTCGTCATCGCCCTGCTGGACGAGCATCAGCCGCGACTTCAGCTCCAGCAGCGCGGCGATCAGGACCAGGAACTCGGTCGCGACCTCGAGGTCGAGCTCGCCGGCCTGCTCGAGATGGTCGAGGTAGGCGACCACGACATCGGCGAGCTCGACTTCGAGCAGGTCGAGCTCCTCGCGCAGGACGAGCGTCAGCAGCAGGTCGAACGGACCCTGGAAGACCTCCAGGTCGAGGTCCAGCTCGGCAAGGGTCATAGCCCGCCGGAGGCTACTCGGGCGCGCCGACGCCCATTCGCTCGCGCACCTCGGCGAGCGTTTGGGAGGCGATCGCGCGGGCGCGCTCGGCCCCGTCGGCGAGCGTGCGCTCGAGCGCCCTCTCGTCGGGCCGCAGCTCGCCGTAGCGCTCGCGCACGGGCGCCAGATGGGCAGCCGTCTCCGCGCCCACCGCCTGCTTGAAGTCGCCGTAGCGCTTACCCTCGAAGTCGCGCTCGACCTCGTCGGGCGACGTCCCGCGCACGACCGCGAGCACCTCGATCAGGCTCGAAATCCCCGGCTTGTCCGCCCCCCGTACGACCTCCGAGCCCGAGTCGGTAACGGCGGCCTTGACCTTCTTCACGATCGCCGCCTCGTCGTCGAGCACGTAGATCGTGCCCTGCTCGCTCGCGGACGTCGTCGACATCTTCTGTTCCGGCGACTGCAGGTCCATCACGCGCGCCCCGACCTCGGGGATGCGATGCCGGGGCACGACGAACGTCTCGCCGAAGCGCTCGTTGAAGCGCTCGGCGATGTCGCGCGTGAGCTCGACGTGCTGGCGCTGATCCTCACCGACCGGGACCTCGTCGGTGCGGTAGGCGAGGATGTCCGCGGCTTGCAGCACCGGGTAGAGGAAGAGCCCCGCCGAGACGAGCTCGCGCTGCTTGGCCGACTTGTCCTTGAACTGATGCATGCGGTTGAGATCGCCATGGGCCGTCACCGCGCCCAGCAGCCAGCAGAGCTCGGCGTGCTCGCGAACGTCCGCCTGACGGAAAAGGATGCAGCGCTCCGGCTCCAGCCCAGCGGCGAGCAGCATCGCCGCGGTGTCGAGCACGTTGCGGCGCAGGTCGGCGGGCTCGTAGGCGACCGTGATCGCGTGCAGATCGACGATGCAGTAGATCGCCTCGCCGCGGTCCTGGCCCTCGACGTACTGCCGGATCGCCCCGATGTAGTTGCCGAGGTGCTTGGCGCCCGAGGGCTGAATGCCGCTGAAGATGCGCACGGCCCGGCATCATAGGTCCGCCGTGAGACCTGGCTTCGCGCTCGCCACCCTCCTCTGCCTGGCGTTCACGGCCGGCTGCGGCGATGACCAGGGCGAGCCCGGCTCGAGCCCGCGGGCGAACGCCGCCCCGACGACCCTCGTCGCCGCGCTCGGCGACTCGATCACGGCAGGGACCCCGCTGTGGGACCCCGACCCGGCCATGCGCGACCTGATCGGCCCCGCGCTCGACCGCGAGAGCCAGTACGAGTACTGGGCCGAGCGCAAGCTCGGTGGTGGCTCGCGCCGCGTCCGCTTTCGCAACTGCGGGGTCAACCGCCAGCGCACCGACGAGATCGCCGCACGCCTGGACAGGTGTACCCGCGGTGCGCAGGCGCTGATCGTCCAGGGCGGGATCAACGACATCGCCCAGGGCCGTCCGGTCGAGGAGGCGGCCGCGAACCTGCGCGCCATGGTGCGGCGCGGCAAGCGCAAGCGCCTGCGCGTCGCGCTCGTCGAAGTGCTGCCGTGGAACGCGGGCTACCCCGACGCCGCGGGGCCGGTCCGCGCCCTCAACCGGCGCATCGCCGCGATCGGGCGCGAGGAAAGCGTCCCGGTGTTGCCGTGGTTTCGCGCGCTCGAAGCCGATGACGGGCGCGACCGGATGCGCCCGGAGTTGACGATCGACGGCAGCCACCCCTCTGTCGAGGGCTACCGCCGGCTCGGCCAGACGATCGAGCTGCCGCCCGCCGAGGCGCGCTAGGCGTCCGAGCGTGGCTGGCGTACGACCGGCTTGCGCGCGGCGCCGGCCTCGTCAAGGCGCCGGACGGGCGTCGTGTAAGGCGCGTTGCGGGCGATCTCGGGGTCCTCGGCGGCCTCGGCGAGGAGGGCCCGCAGAGCGTCCGCGAAGCCGTCGATGCGCTCCTTGGGCTCGGTCTCGGTCGGCTCGATCATCAGCGCCTCGTCGACGAGCAGCGGGAAGTAGACGGTCGGCGGGTGGACCTCGTGGTCGAGCAGCCGCTTGGCGATATCGAGCGTGGTGATCCCGAGCTCCTTCTTCGCGCCCCGTCCCGAGACGACGAACTCGTGCATACAGACGCGATCGTAGGCGATCGGCAGGTACTCGGCGATGCCCGGCTCGGCGAGCAGCACGCGCAGGTAGTTGGCGTTCAAGACAGCGCTCTCGGAGGCCTCCTTGAGTCCATCGCGCCCGAGCGAGCAGATGTACGCGTACGAGCGCACGAAGACGCCGAAGTTGCCCTGGAAGCCACGCAGCTTGCCGATCGACTTCGGCTTGCCGGAGTCGAGGTCGAAGCGCGGCTCGGCGCCGTTCCCGGAGGACTCGCGGCGAACGACCTGTGGGCGCGGCAGGTATGGCTCGATCCGTTCCGAGACGGCGATCGGACCCGCGCCCGGACCGCCGCCGCCGTGCGGCTGGGTGAACGACTTGTGGAGGTTGAAGTGGACGATGTCGAAGCCCATATCGCCCGGGCGCGAGATGCCCATCACGGCGTTCAGGTTGGCGCCGTCGTAGTAGAGCGTCGCGCCCGCGTCGTGGACGATGTTCGCGATCTCCTCGATGTTCGAGTCGAACAGGCCGAGCGTGTTCGGGTTCGTCAGCATCAGGCAGGCGACGTCGTCGGAAAGGTTCGCGCGCAGGTCGTCGAGGTCGACGCCGCCGTCGGGCGCGGTGCCGATCTTGACCGCCTCGTAGCCGGCCATCGTCACCGTTGCCGGGTTCGTCCCGTGCGCGGTGTCCGGGGTCAGCACCTTCGTCCGCTGCTCGCCGCGGTCCTCGTGGTAGGCCCGCGTCAGCAGCAGGCCGGCGAGCTCTGCGTGCGAGCCGGCGCTCGGCTGCAGCGAGACGTGCGGCAGGCCGGCGATCTCGCCCAGTGCCCGCTGCAGGTTCCACATCAGCTCGAGCGCGCCCTGAGCGTATTCGGGGTCCTGAAGCGGATGCAGGCGCGCGTGGCCGGGCAGCGCCGCGACGCGCTCGTGCAGCTTCGGGTTGTGCTTCATCGTGCACGAGCCGAGCGGGTAGAAGCCGGTGTCGAGGTCGAAGTTCTTCTTCGACAGGCCGTTGTAGTGGCGGACGATCTCCGGCTCGGAGACCTCGGGTAGCGCGGGCGGTTCGGCTCGGATCTGGGACGCGGGCAGCAGCTCATCGACCGGCGTCTCGGGCACGTCGGTCGCTGGGGGCGAGAACGCGCGCCGCCCCTCGCGCGAGCGCTCGTAGATCGTGACGGTGTCCTCATCGGGGCGCGGATCAAGCTTGGGGTCGGTGACGGTCGGGCTCAAGCCGCCACCCCTTCACGCACCGAGGCGACGAGCTTCGCGAGCGCGTCGATCTGCTCGCGCGTGCGCCGTTCGGTGATCGCCACCAGCAGTCCGTCCTCGTGCTCCGGGTAGGTGGTGCGCAGGCGATAGCCAGGGTTGATCTGCTTGGCGCGCGCGCGCTCGAACAGCGTGTCGAGGTCGCCCGGCACGCGGACCGCGAACTCGCGCACGACGGCGCCGGGGTTGATCGGCTCGCAGCCCGCCTCGACAAGCGCCTCGCGCGCGTAGTGTGTGCGCCGCAGCATCAGCTCGCCGAGCTCCACGACGCCGCGCCTGCCGAGCCACGAAAGGTAAATGACGCCCGCGAGCGCGTTCAGCGCCTGCGCCGTGCAGATGTTGTGCGTGGCCTTCTCGCGCCGGATGTGCTGCTCGCGCGTCTGGAGCGTGAGGACGAAGCCGCGTCGGCCTTCGACGTCGCGCGTCTCGCCGGCGATCCGGCCCGGCATGCGCCGGATGAAGCGCTCGGCCGCCGCGTAGAAGCCGAACGAGGGGCCGCCGAAATCGAGCCGGTTGCCGAGTGTCTGCCCCTCGCCGACACAGATGTCCACGCCCTGCTCGCCGGGGGGCTTCAGGATCGCCAGCGGCAGCGGGTCGGCCTGACAGACGTACAGCGCGCCGCTCGCCTTCGCGGCCTCGCCCAGTTCGCCGAGCTCCTCGACCGTGCCGAGGAAGTTCGGCTGGGCGACGAAGACGGCGGCGGTGTCCTCGTCGATCGCTGCGGCCAGCGCGTCCGGCGTCGTGCGCCCTTCCTCGTCGAGCGCGACCTCGACGACCTCCATCCCGTAGCCGCGCGCATGTGTCGCGAGCGCCTCGCGCGAGTGCGGGTGCAGCCCGCGCGAGACGACGAGCCGCGAGCGTTTGGTCTCGAGCTTCGCCATGTAACCAGCGGCGGCGACCGCGGACGGTCCCTCGTAGACCGAGGCGTTCGAGACCGGCAGCCCGGTGAGCTCGGAGATCGCCGTCTGGTACTCGAACATCACCTGGAGGCCGCCTTGGGAGATCTCCGGCTGGTACGGCGTGTACGGGGTCAGGAACTCCGAGCGCTGAAGGATCGAGTCGATCAGCGACGGCACGTAGTGGTCGTACATCCCGGCGCCGAGGAAGCCGACCTCGGCGTCGGCGTGGCGGTTGCGCTCGGCGAGCCGGGTCAGGTGCTCGGCCACGTCCTGCTCGGCCATCCCCTCCGGCAGGTCGAGCTCGCGACCCAGCCGCACGCCGGCCGGGATCTCCTCGAACAGCTCGTCGACCGAGCCGGCGCCGATCGCCGCCAGCATCTCGGCGCGGTCGGCGTCGGTGGCGGAGGTGTAGCGGCTCACTGCTTGAGCAGCCCCTTGTAGGCGCCGACGTCGAGCAGCGAGCTCTTCTCGCCCTCGTCGGAGAGCTTGATCTTGGCGAGCCAGCCGTCGCCGTAGGGGTCGGCGTTGATCGTGTCGGGCGCGTCGGAGAGCGTGTCGTTGACCTCGACGATCTCGCCGGACAGCGGCGCGAACACGTCGGAGACGGCCTTGACGGACTCGACCTCGGCGTAGGACTCGTTGGCCTTCAGCGTCGCGCCGAGGGCGGGCGGGTCGAAGAAGACGACCTCGCCGAGCGCGTCCTGGGCGTACCACGTGATCCCGAGCGTGGCGATCTCGCCCTCGATCCGGGCCCAGTCGTGCTCGGGGTGGTAGAGCAGATCGTCGGGATAGCTCTCGTCAGCCATTACTCGGGAGTCTCCTTGTCCTTGTCGTAGAGGGGCTTTTCGCGCACTTCTGCAGCGCGCCGCTTGCCGCGCACGTCGATCTCGATCGGCGTTCCAGGCTCGGTCGCGCCGAGCGGAACGTACGCCATCCCGATCCCGATCCCGAGACAGGGTGACAGCGAGCCGCTGGTCACGATGCCTCGCTCGACCCCGCCGACGAGAACGGGGTTGCCGGGCCGCGGGATGCCGGAGCCGGTGAAGGCGAACGGGACTATCCGCTGCGCAGGCTCGAAGTCGCGCAGCGCCTCGGCGCCGATGAAGTCGGTGTCGAGCTTGCACGCCCAGCCGAGGCCAGCCTCGATCGGGTTACGGTCCTCGGAGAGGTCGTTGCCGTAGAGGTGGAAGCAGACCTCGAGCCGCAGCGTGTCGCGCGCCCCGAGCCCGGCCGGCTTCGCGCCCGCGGCGACCAGCGCGTCCCAGACCTCGCCGGCGCCGTCCGGCGCGATCAAGAGCTCGACGCCGTCCTCGCCTGTATAGCCGGTACCGCAGACGAGGCAGTCGACGCCGGCGACCTCGGCCTCGGTCGTGCGCATCCGCTCCGCCGACTCGCCGTCGATCAGGCCGGCGAGGATCGTGCGCGCCGCGGGCCCCTGCAGCGCCAGCATCGCCCAGTCGGCGGCGACATCGCGTGGATCGGCGTCGAAGCCGGCGCCGCGCTCGGAGAACCAGGCATGGTCGCGCTCGTGGTTCGACGCGTTGGTGACGGTCAGGTAGCGGTCCGAGCCGAGCCTGTAGGTGAAGAGGTCGTCGAGCACGCCGCCGTCCTCGCGGCAGAGCGCGGCGTACTGGGCGCCGCGCTCGGCGATCTCGGTGACATCGTTGGACAGCACGTGCTGGAGGAACGCCTCCGCCTCGCGTCCGCGCGTCTCGATCTCGCCCATGTGCGAGACGTCGAACACACCCGCGTGCTCGCGCACGTTGAGGTGCTCCTCCTTGATGCCCTCGTACTGCACCGGCATCTCCCAGCCGGCGAACGGAACGAGCTTCGCCCCGGCCGCCTCGTGGCGGTCATACAGCGGCGTTCTACGCAGGGTCTCGGTCGCCGGCGACAAGGCTGGCAGAGGCTAGCAACGGGTCAGCGGCGCCTTCCGCGAGTCCCGCGCGGCGGCCGGCGCTACTTCAGGAACGGCGGGATGTCGATGTCGTCGTCGGAGATCTCGAGCGAGGAGCGCTGGCCCTCGTCCATCACAACGTCGCGGCGCTGGGGCTCGTCGCGCTCGCCACGCTCGCGACGCTGACGTGAGCGGCGCGGTTGATCCTCCGAGGAGGCGCTGCGCGCGGGCGCGGGCAGGCTGCGGCCGGGTCCGTCGAAGCCGGTCGCGATGACCGTCACCTGGACGTCGTCCCCGCGGCCCTCGTCGATGACCGCGCCGAAGATGATGTTGGCGTCGGAGGCCGCGGCCGACTCGACGATCTCGGCGGCCTCGTTGACCTCGAACAGACCGAGGTCGCCGCCGCCGGTCATGTTCAGCAGCAGGCCGGTGGCGCCCTCGACGGACTGCTCGAGCAGCGGGCTCGAGATCGCGTTGCGGGCGGCCTCGGTGGCGCGACTCTCGCCGGCGGCCGTTCCGATCCCCATCAGGGCGGTGCCGGCGTCGTGCATGATCGTGCGCACGTCGGCGAAGTCGAGGTTGATCAGGCCCGGGATCGTGATCAGGTCGGTGATGCCCTGGACGCCCTGGCGCAGCACGTCGTCGGCCTCGCGGAAAGCCTCGAGGATGCTGGTGCGGCGTTCGACGATCGCGAGCAGCTTCTCGTTCGGGATCACGATCTGGGTGTCGACCTGCTCGGAGAGGCGCTCGATGCCCTCGTCGGCCTGGCGCTGGCGCTGCGCGCCCTCGAACTCGAACGGCCTCGTCACGACCCCGACCGTCAGCGCGCCGATCTCCTCGCGCGCCACCTCGGCGATCACGGGGGCGGCGCCGGTGCCGGTGCCGCCACCCTCGCCGGCAGTGACGAAGACCATGTCGGCACCCTTGAGCGCCTCCTTGATCTCGTCGCGGCTCTCGTTGGCGGCGCCGTAGCCGACCTGCGGGTCCGCGCCGGCCCCGAGGCCGCGCGTCAACTGCCCGCCGAGCTGAAGCTTGATGTCGGCGTCGCACATCTGCAACGCCTGGGCGTCCGTGTTGACCGCGATGAACTCGACGTTCTTCAAGCCCGCGTCGACCATGCGCGTGACCGCGTTCGTCCCGCCGCCGCCGACGCCGACGACCTTGATTACGGCTAGATAGCTCCCGGTGTTCATGAGTTGCCCTGGTGTTGCGGGATCCTATTCGACCCGCGTGCCGAGATTCCGTCCGAAGCTCAAGCGATACTTGAGGGTTCTGCTCCGTCGAAATCCAGGACTTTCCGCACTGTAAGCGCATCCGGAGCGGTCTGTCAAGAACGGGCACGAATTCGTGCACGAAGCGAAGGCTCGACCTTAGCTTGACCCTTTCCTCGATCTGAACTTGAGGGTTAGTCGGGCGGGACCGCCCCCGTCCCGGCCCCGCCGCCCTGCGCGGCGGGCGGCTCAGGCGCGGCTTGGGGCGTCGCGGCCGGCGGCGGCGCGCTGGCGGGCGGCGCTGCCTGGTCCGGAACGGGCGCGCCGGCGGGTGGCGACGGCGCGATCGTCGCGGCGCCGAGGCCGCCCGCCGCCGGACGCTCGGGGATCCGGACGTCTACGTAGCGGGCCCCCTTGGCGCCCGGATCGGCCAGAACGCGGGCGGCGGCCAGCCACTTGGCGTCGAGGCGGTCAAGGCTGCCGAAGAACAGTTGCGGGCCGCGGCGCAACTCGACCACGATTCCCCGCCGGCGATCGCGTCGCACGCCTTCGATCCGCTCCAGCAGGGCAGGCGGCGCCGCACCGAGCAGGCGCACGAAGCGCTGCGTGCCTTCGTCGCTGACGCGCCGGCCGGCCGGGAGGCGCTCGGCTCGCAGGACGGGCAGCTGCCCGTCGGGCGTCAGCCCTTCGAGCACGGTCCCGTCGGCGCCGATAGGTAGGCGCTTGTCGCCGACCGCGAGAATCGCGGTCGGGCGGTGCTCGATCACTCGGATGCGCAGCTCGTGCGGGAAGTCCGGCGAAGCCTCGACCGCGCGGATCGCAGGGAAGCCCTAGACGGCCCGCATCAGCTCATCCTCGCGCACATGCAGGGTCGTCATGTCGTCGGCGGCGTTGCCGAGCACGTAGCGGACGCGCTCGGCGTCCTCGGTGGTGAGTCCGCTGACGTAGACCTCGTCGACGGCGACGAACGACGAATCGCGGAACCAGAAGACGTAGCCGACCGCGAGCGCGAGCACGGCTGCGAGCACGATCGCCAGGTGACGGCGCAGCCGTGGCGGCAGGTTGGAGACCGCGCCGCGCAGGGGGACATAGGCGCGCGGGAACAGCGACACGGACCAGCTCGTCGCTCGCAGGGCGAAGCCGCCGGCGACCTTCACGCGCGCTCCCGCCCGGCGTCGCCCAACAGCTGGACCTCGGCCTCGAGCTCGATCCCGAAGCGCTCGCGCACACGGCGCCGCCCCTCGTCCATCAGGGCGAGCACGTCCGCGGTGGTGGCCCCGCCGGCGTTCTCGACGAAGTTGGCGTGCTTGTCGGAGAAGCGAGCACCGCCGACGGTCAGGCCGCGCGCGCCGGCGGCCTCGAGCAACTGGCCGGCGGTCCGGCCTTCGGCCCGCTCGTCGTCCGGGTTCTTGAAGGTCGACCCGAAGGTCTTGATGCCGGACGGCTGTGCCTCGCGCCGCTGCGAGCGCATCTGCTCGAGCGTCCGCTTGACGGCGGCCGAGTCAGCGGGTGCGAGTGCGAACGACGCCCGCGCCACCACCTCGCCCGCGCGCAGGTTGGAGCGGCGGTAGGCGAAGTCGAACTGATCGGGAGTGCGCCGCTCGCTTCCGGCGGCGGTCGCGACCTCCGCCCACTCGAGCACGCGCGAGAG
>Ga0136614_10000794_pt1 | contig 17176 bp, 11 predicted proteins | sample AntDrymUQ2792106_2_FD_106643 | JGI IMG/M metagenome (GOLD analysis project Ga0136614, IMG submission 106643) | Polar desert sand microbial communities from Dry Valleys, Antarctica - metaG UQ279 (21.06) | ecosystem: Environmental > Terrestrial > Soil > Desert | place: Antarctica: Dry Valley... | reverse complement strand
GGAATTAATTGTTAAGGTGAACAAAGTCAATGACTAAGCGCGTTTTCTTTGCCTTCTTCGCCATTCCCTCGCCGCCAGAGGGGCGAGAAAGCGAGCAGGTCGAGCGGCGGCCATGAATCGCGAACGGGAACGCGGAGGTTCGCGGGCGCTAGTCAACCACACTCTCACTAACGATCTGGCGGTAAACCTGCCGCGCGTATTCGTATGCCTTTTCAGCTTCCGCCCGCTCCCTAGAGGTTATCTTTGGAGCCTTCTGGCTCCAGCACTGATCCACGGCTTTGAGACACCACTCGGCGCTACGCCGCGAGGCACGAATAGGCTGGCCTCCGACGATGACGAAAATCGGATTCGTGTGGGAAGAAGGAAGGATGCGAAGCGCTACCCAACTGCTCCGCTCGATCTCGATCTCGAAGGCAACGTCGCGCGCGACGCCGTCGGCGGCGACTTGCTTCCGGGCGACGGGCTGGCCGTTGACGATCACTTCGACCGGCACTTCACGCGTTCCCGCAACGCGCGCTCGCTCGATGTCCCAATACGGCTGCTGATCGAGCGGACGCCCTCGTATCATGTCGTTCGGTTTCACCTCCAAGAGCGCCGCCACCTGCGCCGTGACCCGCACCATGCCGCCCCGTTCAAGTTTCAACTCACTGCCGCGCGTGCCCACGTGAAGATCGTTGACGCGAAAGTCCAAAAGATGACTCTTGCCGTCGGAGACGTAGGAACGCCCATCCCGCAACCCTTCGATCCATGCGCGGTAATCTAGCCCCGCGTCTAGTTGGACGTAGGAACGTCCCATCCCGACGCGGTCGCCGTAGATGCACGGGAAGTCGGTCTCGCCCGCGATGCGCGTGCGGAAACCGCTGTTGAGCGTGTGATACCAGATGTTGAGTTCCCAGACCGCCGGGGTATCAACCGCCGAGATGAAATCCACGGCATCGTGCGTCACGTCAACGATGTACTCATTCGCCCCGATGCCATCGAACGAGGGAAGTTCATAATTAGGCAGCTTGTCGGTTTTGACTTCCAGCCCCCAGCCCGAATGAGCGAAGCCGACGATAGCACCCTGCGACTTGGCCCATTTGAGGATCGGCAGTCCCCACGTCGGCCAATCTTCGATCTTCTTCGCGCCGGGGTAGTCCTGATCTTTTAAGCCGAGCAGATTGATGTGGCCGACGTGGCTTGACGGGAAGCCGGAAACTTCAACGTCATAACGCATGAGATGAGAGGCCGTCGAAAGTTTATTCAACTTCGCCTCGAAAAACTGCTTCTGAAAGTAATAGCAAGGTCCCCACGTCAACACGTCGCCGACGTTGAGACCCTCGCCCTTAATGTGGCGGATAATGTGCTCAGGAAAGACCCCTTGCGTCGGAGCCTCGTAGTGAGAACAGCCCGCGGCGTGGATGTGATGATCGCCGGAATACCATCCTCTCGACGCCGGGTTGATCCAGCGTTTCAACCTTACCGACCACTCCTGCGGTGTCGCTCCTGTGGCGACCCGCAACGCCTCCCGCTGGACGATGTATTCGGGGCCGCGCGTGAGCTCGACCGCGTACTCTCCCGGCGGCAGCCTGAGCCGTTCGCCGTCATGGCGATAGACCTGCGGGTGGAAGGAGAAGTCCGGGGCGAGGCGTTTGGACTTCGCCGGATAGATGCGCTCCTGACGGTCGCGGATAATGAAGGAGGCGGTTGTTGGCGTGCCGTCCTCATCTTGTACGCGGAGCGTCACATCCTTCGACGGCAGACAGTTGAAAAGGATGGACACGTCATTGCGAAAGCCGATGTCCTGCGACCCCTGCCCGATGTTGAAACTTACTTGCGCTTCGCGCCGCCCGTGGTCGCGGCTGTAGAGTTGGATGATTCGATATTCGTAGAGCAGACCCGATAGGCGTGGTTCGAGCGGCTGCTTGTCGAACATCGAAAGATCGAGCCAGCGGTTAGCCACTTCGCTCCGCTTGATAGTCTGGGTGGGGCGCGGATCGAGGCTGAATCCGCCGGGGATCGTTGTGCTCTGACCGCGCGCATAGACAGGAAGCGCGTTCGGACTTGCCGCCTTGAGTTGGGCGGTCACGCCCGCCTCGTTTCGCACCCTGACGAGAAACGACCGCCAACCCTTCTCGACAAGCGTGGCTTCCGCCCGCCCGCGCGTGACTTTCACACGGCTCTCAGGACTGATCTCGATGAAGAATAAACTGCGCGCGTCGAGCACGCCGCGAAGTTGCGCGACGGCGCGCGCCTCGTCGTCCTCATCCTCGGCGGCGCGGACGAGCGTCCGCCGTTCGGCGGGGGTAAACGGCTCGCCAAGGTAATCCATCGCCTCCACCAGCCGTCTGATCTGCGCGCTGAGGGGTTGAAGTTCGACTTCCGCGTCACCCGCTTTTTCCGTGGCGGCGAGCGACCCGAACGCGATCAATAGCATGAGTGTCAAGGAGAAGCCCGCGCGTCTCCATGACAGGAAACGCGCGGGTAACATTTCGGGGAAGTGACTGCCGGGGTAATTCATTTTTGTCTGATGAAAGAGGAACAAAGGACAGAGCAAAATCAGCAGTCAAGAGTTGACGCTTCCAACCGAAGGCGCACTGCTCCGCATTGGCCGGCTGTTACCGTTCGAGAAGGCTGACCTCCCTGACTTGAGATTTGCGCCCCTTCTCGCTCGTCAGCAGCAGCGTCTTGATCTCCCACGGGCCGATCTGCGCCCGGTGACTGACGCCGAGCGGCGCGCTCTCTAGCGTGAACTCGGTCGCCTTGCCCGCGCGCTCCTGCACCCTGACGATGGTGCCCTCGTCCTGCTCCGCGCGTTTCATCGAGAGCAGCGTGACGCTGCCGGCGGGCGAGAGGCGGAAGAAGGAACGCTCCCAGCCTTCAGTGCCCTCGTGCGCCGAGTCTATCACGTACTCAGCCGGCGTCTGCATCTCCTCGGCCAGACGATCAAGTTCCAGCGCGGTGAAGTCGCCTTTGCCGCGCATCAGCCAGAAGCGGCGCTCCTGTCGGCCCTGATCCTGCCACGCGCCGTTGTCGTTATGCGGCACTTGAAATGGATCGTGGCGCGCGAACGGAGCCGAACGAATGAGGATGGTGCGCAGCAATCCTTGCTGGCAGTCGTAGCTGTAGGTTGAGTTGTTGATCAGCCCGACCGTGTAATCCTCACCCGCGATCTTACCCTGTACGGCCACCCAGTCCTGATACGGTTGCTCATCGCCGTCGGGCTGGCGCTCGATGGCCGCGCCCGGCACTTTCGCGAAGACTCGTGGCGAGGCGAGCGCCGTCGGCACTTCGAGTTTCAAAATCTGCTCGCGCTCCCGCCAGTCGATGACGAAGCGGAATTCGACGGCGTCCATCGCCTTGAACTGAGCGATGTCGAACACGATGTCGGAGTTGTTCCATTTCGCACGGTGGCGCGTGATGCGCGTGACCGCGCCGTCCTCGATCTGCTGCGAGGAGACAAAGGTAGGACGCCCCACTTCTGCGCGGTACTTGGTGATGCCGTGCCCCCACGTGTCGCTCGGGTCGCCGATGACGACGAGGCCGACGGGCGCGGCCAACAACTCCTTGCCGTCCCCGGATTTCAACGAAGAGATGCCGAAGCCCTGTTCGTTAACGGAGAAGAAATTGTTGTAAGGCGCGGTTTCGGGCGGCGTGCCGTGGACGACTTCAAAGACTTTGTAGCCGCATGCGGGCAAGTCCACCCACGCCGAGATGCGCGGGTAAACTTGAGTCATGCTGTCGGACGGGCGGAACTGGAGCGGGACTTTCTGCCCGTCCTTCGTTTCGAGATGCGTGACGGGAATGACGCCCGCCGGAACCGGAACCCACGGGTTCGATCCGGGGTTCCGCTCCGTGTGGTATTCGACGAGGCACCTACGCGGCCACGGCAGCGGGTTGAAGGCGAAGACCGCGCCCTCTTTGACCGCGCGCGTGTCCACGCGCCGCGCTATGGCTTCGAGCGCGCTGACTGTGTTCGTGAGCGCCGTGTCGCACGCCGCGCCCATCTGATCGCGCGCGTCGCGATAAGCGACGTATTGCGCGGTCCCGGCCATCAGGTCGTGGAATTGGTTGAAGAGGACTTTGCCCCAAGCGGCGGCGTAATCCTGCGAAGGGTAGCGTTGGCCGACGCCGAGGCTCGCCGCGAGCGAGATCGTTTCGGCCTGTCCCAGCCAACGCTCGGCGCGGCGGTTGATCTGCTTGATCTCGCCATGCGCCGAGTAGACGCCGCGCGAGTGGTATTGAAGCTCGGTTGAAACTACCGGCAAGCTCGCGGCAGCGGGCGAGGCTTCGACCGCCTTGAAGAACTCGCCGACGGTGCTCCAGCGCAGTTCGGGCAGCGACGAATCTTGCTGCATCTCCTTGACCTGACGAATCTGCTCTTTCGTCACGGAGCCGCCGTGATTGCCGACGCCGAGGAAGTAGGCCGCATGGTCGAAGCCGGGGGCGAAGTTGTTTTCCGCCGCGTCGGGGATGCGATTGGCGGCCATGCTGTAGCCGCGCCGGATTCTTAAAGCGAGCACGCGCGCGCCGTCCGGCGATTCCCACCAAAACAGCAGCGGGAGTTTCATCTCGTGCTCCTGCGGGCGCATGAAGACGTAGTAACGATAGCCTGCGCGACTGAGCAAGGAGGGGAGTCCCGCCGGGTGGCCGAATGAGTCGGGGTTGAAGCCAATGTGCACGTCCACGCCAAAGGCGCGCTGGAAGTAGTTCTTGCCGTAGAGACAGTGGCGCACGAGGCTCTCTGTTGAGGGGATGTTGCAGTCGGGTTCGACCGGCCAGCCGCCGACGAGTTCCCAGCGCCCTTCGCGCACGCGCTCCTTAATCTCGGCGAACATCCGGGGGTCGGAGCGTTCGACCCAATCGTAGTGTGCTGATGAGGAGTGGCTGTAGCGGAAGCCGGGCGTCTCGCGCATCCGGTCGAGCGCGCTACGCATCGTCGTGAGCACGGTGTTAGACCCGTCGCGCCACGGCCACAGCCACGCGGCGTCGATGTGCGAGTGGCCGATGATGTGCAGCACTTTGCGCTTCGCGCCACCGGAGGCGGATTGCCCCGCGCTCGTCATCGCCGCTGGCCCCAGCGCCGGATGATGCAGAGCGGCGACACCGCCGAGAGCCGCCGCGCCCGTGAGTAGAAATCGTCTGCGTGAAAACTCCGCGTGCCCGTCCGCCATCCCTTTCCCTCTCCGCTCTCATTTATGATTCTATCTGTCCCAATGCCTCGTCGATGTAAATGCACCAGACGTGCAACAGCATCAGGTGGACTTCCTGCACGTGCGCCGTCTGGTCGCTCGGCACGGCCAGCACGTAATCCGCACTGCCGCCTACCAACCCCGCGCCCCCGACGACCGCGACCGCGATTGCGCCACGCTTCCGTGCTTCTTCAAGTCCGCGCCTCACGTTCTCAGAGCGCCCGCTCGTCGTGAAGCCGAAGGCGATGTCTCCCGGCTGCGCCAAGGCACGCATCTGCCGCTCGAACAGAACTTCGTAACCGAAGTCGTTGGCGATGCAAGTCACCGTGCCCGCATCGCTCGCCAACGCGACGGCGGGGAACGGCTGGCGCGTGGCGGAAAAGCGTCCCAGCAGTTCGCCGACGAGGTGGCTCGCCTGCGCCGCGCTGCCGCCGTTGCCGAAAGCGATCACCTTGCGCCCTTCGCCGAGCGCGCGGATTAGGACGCGGGCGACCTCTTCCGCCTGCTCGCGCAACTGCTCAGCACTTCGCTCGACCACGCTCCGGTGTGCCGCGAAGTGCTCCGCGAAAAGACCTGCTCTCATCTTTTTTCCTTCGCTCCAATCAGCGCCCTATACTACATGGCTTTGGTTACTCGTCCACAACGCTCCTGAGTCGCCCGCGAACGGTTTCGAATTGGACCCCATTTTCGTTCAGTATTCTCGCCGCCAATGAATTACTCTCGCATAGCAAGCCGAGCAGTAGGTGTTCGGGTGCAACACAAGGATGCGCCAGACGCTTCGCCTCCTCCTCGGCAGATGTTAGAACACTTTTGCATTCGTCGCTTAACGGGACTTCCACGGATGTAGGGATTCTCTCGTAGATGACTATATTGTTTTCGACCTGCTTACGGATGCTATCTACCGAGCCGTGTGAGGACATGAAGCCGGAGAGCAGGCTCTCATTCTCATGCAACAGGCCAAGTATCAGGTGTTCGGTTTCGATAGCGGCGGCCCCCAACTCACTCACTTCCAGACGGGCGAAAAAGATCACCCTCCTTGCCTTCGGCGTGTACTTCTCGAACATGATCATTGCTCCTCTGATTTTCCCTTTCTCAATGCGGAGCGACATTTATCCGAAGCTAATGCCCGGCCCGGCTACGCCACTTCTTCCACATCGGAGCGTCGGTCAGCATCTTGATGTATACGCCGCCAACGACTGAGCGCGCCTGAAACCCGCGCTGCTTGCCGTCGAGCGTCCCGTACCAATCCGTGAGCGGCACCCGGTCGGGCGTCTCGTGCACGAATTTGTAGAGCGGGGTGATGAACGACTTGAACTCTTCCTGAGATTCGGCGAGCGTCGCAGTCCAGACGATCCAATCTAACTTCGTGTAGCTTTCGCGGCTGTCGAGCGGCAGGCCGTAGCGGTGCTGCTTCATCTTGTAAAAGTCGAGTTCGCGGCGCGCGACCTGCGGCGGGAAGAGATTCAGGCCGAGCAGTTTGTCCCACACGAGATTATATTTCTGGCTCCACGTGCCGGGCTTGTCGAAAGCCAGACGGTAGTGATCGCCATCGTCAGCCATCTTGATCCAACGCGCGGCCATCTCTTCCGCCAACCGGCGATAGGTTCCAGCTTCCGTCTTCCTGCCGGTCAGGTCGCAGAGCATGGCGTAGCTGCCGAGGGCGAGAATCGCTTTCAAAGAGAGGTTGGTGTTGTGTGCGAGATGGCCGGCGAAATCGTCGGTGCTCAACTGGTTCTCCGGGTCCATGCCTTTATCGCGCAGGTACTCGGCCCATTTCGCGAGCAGCGGCCAGTAACGCTCAGCGAAACGGGCGTGGCCGTCAGCATGGGCAAGCGCCGCCGTCAGTAACAGTAGGTTGCCGCTCTCTTCGACCGGCATTTGATTTACTTCCGAAGTTTCCCTGCCGCCGTAGGTTTGCCCGTTGGCGAGCGGATAAGTGCCGAGGTCGTGCGGCGCGAAGGGGAAACGCCAGCGTGGAGAAGCGGCGTAGTCGAAGACGGGCTTGAGTTGCGCTTCGAGCAGGCGCGGGTTGAAGAGCAGGAAGAAGGGAGCCGACGGGTAAGTCACGTCAACGGTCGCAATCGAGCCGTTGCTGAAGTTCTCTTTGGAGAAGAAGAGCGGCTTGCCGTCCCAGTCCGCCGCGAGCTTATGCGCCGCGACCGTCTGTCGGAAAGCGAGCGCGGCGACGCGCGCATACTCCTCGCCACCGACGCGCTTGAGGTCGGCCATCAGTTCGGCGTCGAACGCTTCGCTTCGCCGCTTCAGCGCTTCGTAATCACGCGCCGCCGTCTTCAACAGCGCGGCGGCCTCTTCGCCGCCACGCCGCCAGTAAGGCCGCAAGCGTCGCCGGAAATACTCGACGGAGTACCCATCGTCGTAGGCCAGCATCACGTGGCGCGAGACGGGCGCGGATGCGACCTCGCCGAAATCTATCGTCGTCGCCAGCACCGGCATCTCTTCGCGCGCCATGCGCGGCTGGCGCATGTCGTCCGCATCGGGCAGCGTGCCCATCGCGGCGAAACTGCTTCGCGCCGTTTGGTTCCACGCGATTACGTCCGCGCCTACGGCGGCAGGCGGAACGGCCAGATGCAGGTAGCCCCAGTCGATCCGCAGGTCGTCGCCTGCGCGCTCCAATACGGGTTGCTCCTGCGAGCCGAAGGTGAGGACGCGCAGGAGGTCGCCGACCTTCGGGCGCGACCAGACGACTTTTTCATACGTCGTGTTGACGACGAACTCCGCCGTGCAGTCGAAGTAGAGGGAGACGCGGTGCTTGCGCCCGTCAAATGCCCACGCGTCCCACGTCAAGTACGTGATGGGACGCGCGAGCGTTTCCAAGTCGTCGGGCAGCAGCGGACTCATAAACGTTAACCGGAGCCGCACGCCATCGGCCTCGAACTCGTAGACGGTGCGCGTCGGGAGCACGTCGAGGCGCACCTGCCGCATTGGCGCGGGCAGCGGATTGTAGGACAGCCCCATGAAGCGGTAAGGCTTCTCGTCGATGCGTACCATACCGACCATCCCGTGGGACGCACCAGTCCAATGCTTGGTGCGGTCGTCGGCCAAAGAGTCGCTCATAGACCAGACGCTGAAGTAAGGATCGTGCGTAATGAGCGGAACCGCGGGCGGGCGTAGCGGCGCGAGAACCTGCGACCATGATTGAACGACGAATGCCGCGACGAGGCAACAGGCGACAAGGGTGCGCCCGCGCGTTCGAGCAAACATGGGCTGAGACTTTCCGTGTAGGAGAATGGGCGGCCGGAAGCTCGTGGAGAACGTGCGGAGTGTGGGGAGCGCCGAGCGGATCACCCGGAAGCGGGCGCGGAGGTTGGGCGCGCTCATCGAGTGGCCTGTCCGCCCTGCGTCTTACCGGCTTGATCGGCGAGCACGGCTAGCAGCAGGACGACGCCGAGCGCGATCCGCTGCATGTACGGATCGACTCCTGCCAGATTCAGGCCGTTGTTGAGCACGCCGATGAAGACTGCGCCCCACAGCGTCCCGATGACGCTGCCGCGCCCGCCCGTCAAAGACGTGCCACCGACGACGGTGGCCGCGATCACGTCCAACTCGTATTGCAACCCGGCGTTCGGCACGCCTGCGCCGAGCCGCGAAGCGAGAACCAGACCGGCCAAACCCACCAGCAGCCCGTTTAGCACGTAAGGGAGAAAGGTGAATAGTTTTGTGTTGACGCCCGCGTGGAAAGCGGCCCGCGGGTTGCCGCCGAGCGCGTAGATGTAGCGCCCGAAGACGGTGCGCGTCAGCAGCACCCAGCCCGCCGCGAAGACGACGAACATGATGATCACCGGCACGGGCAGACCAAGCACGCGTTCGCGACCGACGAAGCCGAAGCTCGCCGGGAGGTTGCCGATGGAGCGACCGCCCGTGATGGTGAAGACCAGCCCGCGGCAGATCGTTAGCATGGCGAGCGTGGTCACAAACGGCGGGACGCGAAACTGCGCGACGACGAAGCCGTTAAAAATTCCGACGGCCACGCCCACACCAAGCGCGGCCACCGAACCGAGGATGACGGAACCCGTCGTGCCGCCGCTCGCCGCGATCATCGCCGCCACCACGCCCGCGAGCGCGACCACCGACCCGACAGAGAGATCAATCCCGCCGGTCAAAATCACCATCGTCATCCCCACGGCGAGGATGCCCGTGATGGCGATGCTCAGGGCAATGTTGATCAGGTTCGGCACGGAGAAGAACTCCGGCGCGATGGCCGCGAATACGATTGACTCAAGCACGATGGCGAAGACGATCACGTACTCCGTGACGCGACGCCACTCAGAGACGCGAGCACGCAGCCCGAAGCCCTTATCCGTTGTCACTTCGTTCATTTAACGTCCGCTGTCTGCCCGGTTTGAAGATGCCATCCGAGATGCCAAGTGAAGTGTCGTCCCGGGCACGCCTGAGTGTCTACTGCCCACCTGATGCTTTTAGAGATTCGGCGTCAATGATTTTGACGGGCACGGCGATGCTCGCGGGAACCTGCCCGCCGCCGAAGTGCGTACGAATTACATCGATGGTTTTCGCGCCGAGGTCGCGCGGCTGTTGCGCCACGTCCGCCTTGAGTTGGCTGCCGCGCTGAATCGCCCGCACGGCTTCTGGCGTCGCGTCGTAGCCGACGATCACGAGTTCGTTGCGCCCCCGCGCTTCAGCGGCGGAGAGCGCGCCGAGGGCGCTGTCGTCGTTGATGCCGAAGATGGCTTTGATGCCGGAGTTCCCTTGTAACATGTCCTCGGCCGCCTTGAGCGAGCGGTCGCGCACGCCCCCGCCGTTCAGCACGGCGGCGACTTTGATGTTCGGGTGTTTCGCTGCAAGCTCTTCCTTGAACCCGTTCTCGCGGTCCAGTCCCGTCTGCACCTCCTGCTGCCCGATGATGCCGACGCTTCCCTGCCCGCCGATGGCACGCGCGATGAAGTCGGCGGCGAGCCTCCCGCCCGCGAGGTTGTCCGAAGCGACGTGCGAGACGACGCGACCGCCCTGCGCCGCGATGTCGGCGGTGAAGACCGGGATGCCGGCATTATTGGCCTGTTCGATGGCCGGGCCGATGCCCTTCGAGTCCGCGGGACAGACGATAATGGCGTCCATCTTCTGCACGACGAAGTTTTCGATCTGCGACTGCTGCTTCGCGAGGTCGAAGTCGCCGGAGGTAACGGTCAGTTGATAACCTTGCTTATCGGCGGCGTCCTTCAAGCCCGCTTCAAGGTCGCGGTAAAACTCGTGCTCGCGTGTGAGCAGTGTGACACCGATACGCTTACCCGAAGAAGAAGAGGAGGAAGAGCCGCCGCCCTGACCAGCGCGCTGGCACCCGGCCATCAGCACGCAGGCCGCGAGCAGCAGTGAGAGACGGAAGAAGCGGACAAGTGATCTCATTATACGTAGGTGGACCTTTCAAGAAGGGTGAAAAGAGCCCACAGAAAATCATAAAGTCGCGGAGATGTCAAAATGAATCTTTTCGCCAGCGTTTGAAGACGATCAATCACTGTCTGCGAAGTGCGCGCCTTAAGCGCCGGGTGCAAGACTTGTGGCTTGCAAGGGAGCGAGTATAATCCTGCGCCACCTGTCACTCATGGACGCCGTCGGCGGGAGTTGAATCCTTAACTCCCTGACACAGAGATGATCGCACGCCGGCAGCAATCGTTGGAGCGTTGTCATGTCTATCGAGAAAAGAAAAATAGCTCTCATTCACACGTCGCCTGCCGCCATCGCTCCGCTAATGCGCTTCTACACTGATGCCGCGCCCGAATTGGAGATCACCAATCTACTGGACGACGGACTACTGCGACTGCTCGCGGCTAAGAAACACGCGACCGTCGAGGAGCGGCTGGCGGAGATGCTCACAATCGCCGTCCGCATCTACGGCGCGGAACTGGGCATGGTAACGTGCTCATCGGTCACGAAAGGGATGGTGGAAAGACTGACAGCACTTTTCGATCCGCCAATTCTCAAGATCGACTACCCGATGGCGCGTGAGGCCGTCGGCGCGGGACGCAGGAGGATCGGCGTCGCGGCTACATTCCCGCCGACCATCATCCCCACCTCTCAACTCATCTCGGAGGCAGCCGAAGAAGCGGACATGTCAATCGAGATCATTCAGGAAGTCATGCCCGACGCATACGACGCGCTTCTATCGGGTGACGACGAAGCGCACGACGAACTCTTGTGCGCCGGAGTCGAGCGGCTTGCCGCCAAAGGCGTGGACGTGATCGTGCTGGCTCAAATTTCCATGGCGCGCGTCCTGCACCGGCTCGAAGGGAAGATCAATGTGCCGGTGCTGTCGAGTTTACATACCAGCCTGAGCGCTATCCGCAGTGCGCTTCAATAGATGTCGAGCAACCCGGCCTCAATTTCAAAGAGCACTCCACTCGACGGGTCGGGACAATTATTGTTCGCGGCAGTAGCGGACGATGACACGGGCGCGAGCGATCTGGCCGGAATGCTGGCCGGGCAGGGTGTGCACACGCTCTTAGTCTTAGACCTACCCTCGCCTACGCAGTTCGCGGAATGGACGCGCGGCTATCAGGCCGTGGTGATGGCCGAAGGAACGCGCAACCTCGCGCCCGCCGCCGCCGCCGAACGAACGCGCGCGGCCATCCAGTTGTTACAGACGCGTCGCCCGCGCTTCTTTCAACTCAAGTATTGCAGCACCTTCGATTCGACTCCAGATGGTAACATCGGCCCTTCAATCAACGCCGCCCTCGACGAACTCAGGGAAAACTTCACCGTCGCCGTGCCCGCCCTGCCCGTCAACGGCCGGACCACTTATCAGGGCTATCATTTCGTCCATCAGCAACTGCTGAGCGACTCCTCCATGCGCGAGCACCCGCTCACGCCGATGACGAACCCGAATTTGGTCGAACTCCTCGGCCAGCAGACGAAGCGCCGCGTGGGACTCGCCTCTTATCAAGCAGTGCAGGCGGGCGCGGGCGTTCTGAAAAAGCATCTGGAAGATTTGCGCGCGGGCGGTGTCAGTGTCGTATTGGTTGACTGTCTCGACGATGAACATCTGGAAAACATCTGCCGGGCGGTAGCCGACTTGCGGCTGATCACCGGAAGTTCCGCCTTCGGGATGAAACTGCCCGCCATTTGGCGCGAGCGCGGGCTGCTCACCGGAGAGAGTTTGCTTCTCACGTCATTGTCGAGCACGGCGGCTGATAAAGGCTGCCTGCTCGTGGCCGGTAGTTGCTCGGCAGTCACCCTAAAACAGAATGTTTGGGCGGCGGAGCATGGCATCATGGTTCGGCACCTTCATCCCCCGCGCCTCTTGACTGGTGAAGTGGATCGGGCGGAGATCGTCGCCGAGGCTCGCGGCGAGTTGGGCGCAGGCAGGCATTACCTGCTGGCTACCTCCAGCGCGGCGGACGATGTACGACAAGTGCAGAAGTGGGCGGCGGCGGGGGGGGTGTCTGTCCCCGCGCTCGGCGGGGCGCTGGCCGACGCTCTGGCGGAACTCGTGCTGGAAGTAGTCAACGGTCAATCTATCGGCGGCCTGATCGTGGCGGGAGGTGAGACTTCGGGGGCGGTGTGCCGACGGCTCGAACTCGGCGCGATGAGGGTGGGACGCAACATCGAGCCGGGCGTGCCGCTCTGTCATTCACTCGGGCGGTTCCGCGTGCCCTTAGTTCTCAAGTCGGGTAATTTCGGAAGCCCCGATTTTTACGGGAAGGCCGTAGAGGCCGTAGCGCTCGTCGGCGAGTATTTGACTCTCTAGCGCGAGTCGTCCGGCTCAGCGCAGCAGAGCGTCCCACCTAGCCGGACAATTGCTGGCGCGCTAACGAGCCGAGAATTTGTAAACGGTCGTCGAGGTGAACTGGTCCCCTTTTCGCAACACGGTTGACGGGAAGTGCGGCTTGTTCGGCGAGTCGGGAAAGTGCTGTGTCTCAAGGCAAAAGCCATGACGCTGCCCGTAAGCCTTGCCGCCCTTGCCCACCATCGTGCTTTCGAGATAGTTGCCGGTGTAGAGTTGCATCCCCGGCTCCGTGGTCCAGACTTCCATCACGCGCCCCGTCGTCGGTTCGCTCGCCGTCGCCGCAAGCCTGAGCATCCCCGCCCGGCCGTTAATCACGAAAGTGTGATCGTAGCCGCGACCAAACTTCAACTGCTCATCTTCCCCTTCGATGCGCGCTCCGATGGCCATCGCACGCCTGAAGTCGAACGGCGTCCCCGTCACGCTTCGCAGTTCGCCCGTGGGGATCGATTTTTCGTCCGCCGGGGTGAAGCGGTCGGCGTTGATCACGAGTTTGTGTTTGAGGATGTCCCCGTTGCCCTGTCCGGCGAGATTGAAGTAGGCGTGATTTGTGAGATTAATGATTGTGTCTTTGTCGGTCGTTGCCGTGTAGTTGATTTTCAGTTCGTTTCCATCGGTGAGCGTGTACACGACCCTGACAGAGAGGTTGCCGGGATACCCTTCCTCGCCGTCCTTGCTGAGGTACGTCAGCTCGAGCGCCGAGCCGCCTCTCGTCCGCAACGGCCTCGCCTTCCATACTACTTTGTCCAAGCCCTTGAGGCCGCCGTGCAGGCTATTCTCGCCGTTGTTAACAGCTAGTTTGTACTCCTTGCCGTTCAGCACGAAACGACCTTTGGCGATGCGGTTAGCATAACGGCCGATGACCGACCCTACGTAAAACGAAGACTCCTTCAAATAGCCTTCGAGATTGTCGAAGCCGAGCACCACGTCTTCCAATCGGCCTTCTCTGTCGGGGACCTTGAGCGAGACCACGATAGCACCGTAGTTGGTGATCTTCGCCTCACTCCCACGACGGTTGGTGAGCGTGTAGAGTTCAACCTGCCGCCCGTCCACTTGGCCGAATGGTTCCACCTTCACTGGCCGCTGCCTTCGCTGGAAGCCGCACAGCACCACCACGGCAGACGCCAGCATCAATATAGTTATTCCTTTGCGCTTCATCGCGGTTTGCTTGTCTCCTAATGAAAGACGACTTAATTATGGGTTGGTTAGGCCGGTGACCAGACTTCGCGCGGGTCACTGAACCGGGCGTCGCCGCACATCGTAACCGAGTACAACCGGACTCGCCAAAGTGGCGCGCGGCGATAGCTAGGAACGGCTGTGGATGCACTCATCGCCGCGCCCCACACACCCGCTAACCTAATAGGCCAATGGCATGGCGAGAAGGCATCTCCGGTATCTCCTACTCGACTTTGCGACGGGTCGTTTCGGTATGAGAGTATACGCGTCGAGCAGAGAAAGAGGGAATTTTGCTTTTAATGAAGTATGGCACGATCGGTAATACGGAATGAATGTTTCGGAAATAAGTTTAGGGACGTGCCAGCTCGGCGGATCGGACTGAGGTGAGGTCTACGAGCGTAGCGCACTTGACACGCTCAAGGCGGCGGTTGAGAGCGGCGTCAATTTCTTCGACACCGCCGACGTCTACGGCCGCGGTCGCAACGAAAGCATCATCGGCAAATGTCTTAAGAGCCGCAACGAAGAGATCATCGTCGCGGGTAAATTGGGACGCTTTCCCGAACCGGATTGGCCAGGCCGTCGCTCCAACACGCACTGCGGAGACGCGGTTTAATTTAATAATGACGATCAACACTTGATCTGCTTTAACATCTGAATCATGCACACAAGCGGTCAGCACAGTCGTTTTCACATCACGCACGGGATGACGCGCGATCTGCCGGACGCGAAGGTGTTTCTCCAAACGGTTTTTCACTATGACTCAGATTCTTAAAATGCAAGGCATCGAGAAACGCTTCGGAGGCGTTCATGCGCTGAGGGGCGTGGATTTCGACATCGCGGCGGGCGAGGCGGTCGCGCTCGTCGGCGAGAACGGCGCGGGCAAATCAACCTTGATGAAAATACTCGGTGGCGTGCATCAACCCGACGCGGGAGCCATCCTCATTGACGGCACGCCCGCCTCGATTCACTCCGTGTCGGATGCCATCAAGCACGGCATCTCCTTTATCCATCAAGAACTGAACGTACTCGACAACCTCGATGTCGCGGCGAACGTCTTTCTCGGTCGCGAGCCGGTACGTGGCGGCTTTCTGAATTTGATCGATCGCAGGCGCATGTACGCGGAGACGAAGGTTTATCTGGAACGACTGGGCTTGAATGTGCCGCCCGACACGCCGCTTAACAAACTCTCTATTGCGCAGCAACAGATGGTCGAGATCGCCAAGGCGCTATCGCTGAAGGCACGCCTGCTGATCATGGACGAGCCGACTTCGAGTTTGACGTTGACGGAGACGGATCGCTTGCTCGAACTCGTTAAGGAGTTGAAAGCGCAGGGCGTCGCCATTATCTACATCTCTCACCGCCTGAGCGAAGTGGAAGAGATTTCGGATCGCGCGGTGGTCTTGCGCGACGGCGCGAATGCCGGGAGCCTCGCGCGCGAAGAAATTACGCATGACCGGATGGTCAAGATGATGGTCGGGCGCAATCTCGATAATTTCTACCGCCAGCCAACGGGCGCGGTCAGTTCGGGATACTTGCAGGTCGAGCGTTTGCACACGAGCCGTTACCCGCAGCAGACGATCTCCTTCTCCGTCGGCCAAGGCGAGATTCTCGGCTTGGCCGGACTCGTTGGTTCAGGACGCACCGAGGTGGCCGAAGCGATCTTCGGAATTGACGGCGCGAGTGATTCACGCATCATTCTCGACGGCGTGACGCTGCGCGTCCGTTCGCCCCGCGACGCCATCAAGTACGGGGTCTATCTCATCCCCGAAGACCGACGCCACGCTGGGCTGATCACCGACATGATGATCAGGGAGAACGTTACCTTGCCCGCGCTCGAACGCTACGCTTCGGCGGGACTCGTCTCGTTCGAGCGCGAGCACTCGGCGGCTACTGAGGTTTGCAAAAAACTGAACGTTAAAACGCCATCAGTTGAAGTCGCCGCCGGGAACCTGAGCGGCGGCAACCAGCAGAAAGTAGTGCTGGCGAAATGGCTCTCGCTCAATCCAAGGGTCTTGATCTTCGACGAGCCGACGCGCGGCGTCGACGTCGGCGCGAAGGCGGAGATTTACGATCTGATGCGGCAATTAGCCGAGGCCGGCGTGGCGCTCCTGATGATCTCGTCCGACATGGAAGAGATTTTGAACGTGAGTGACCGCGTCGCAGTGATGCACGAAGGTAAGCTGACCGGCATCCTCGGGCGCGAAGAATGTACTGAAGAAAACGTCATGCGGCTGGCCGTCGCCGCCGCTGCGTAGGGCTGTGGAATGTACGGGCTGCCAAGTGCAGTTCCTCGACCGGCCGATGACTCAGACCCACACGACCAGTTGCTTTTGCAGATTCGCTGCGCAGTCGCCGAATATGAGCAGACGTTGATCGCCGAGCGGATGCGGCGCGGCCGCCTGGCCAAGTATCGCGCCGGCGAGCTCGTGCCGTGGACGAGGAGACTTTTCGGCTACAGCGTTGATCCGGATCGTCTAAGAGACCCGGCGGATGTCCGAACGACACCGTGCGCGAGAGACTTGGGAAACGCGTGCGCTGCTCGACGCTTAACTAACCTCTTCAGTAACCCGGCGCCGTCTAACCCGTGTTACGCAGACCCGCTGAGATGCCGTTGATGGTCGCCGCGAGCGCGTATTTCAACTCTTCACTTTCCTCGCCGCCCCGCAGTCGCTGTAGCAGATCGATCTGGATCAAACTCATCGGGTCAACGTAAGGATTGCGCAGGCGGATCGAACGGGCGAGCACAGCGTTATTCTCCAGCAACACTTTCTGGCCGGTGATAATTAAGATCATCTCTCGTGTGCACTCGAACTCTTCCGCGATCATCCGCCACACTCGATCGCGCACCGTTTCGTCCTCGACCAGGCCGCTGTAACGGTGTGCAATCCAGAGGTCGGCTTTGGCAAGACCGTTCTCGACATTGCTGATGAGGTCGATGAATAGGGGAAACTTCCTCATCATCGTGCGGAGCAAATCTTCGCCGCCGTCGTGTGTCCGGCAATAACCCGCGAGCGCGTGCCCGACGCCGAACCATGCGGGCAGCACGTGGCGACTCTGCATCCAGCCGAAGACCCAGGGG
>Ga0136614_10000793_pt1 | contig 17182 bp, 17 predicted proteins | sample AntDrymUQ2792106_2_FD_106643 | JGI IMG/M metagenome (GOLD analysis project Ga0136614, IMG submission 106643) | Polar desert sand microbial communities from Dry Valleys, Antarctica - metaG UQ279 (21.06) | ecosystem: Environmental > Terrestrial > Soil > Desert | place: Antarctica: Dry Valley... | reverse complement strand
GGAGGCGACCACCGCCCGTCCGGCGGTGCCCATCGCCTTCACGACGGCCGTGTGGTTGTCGTGCCCGTGCGCCCGCTCCTCGCGCCAGCGGGAGACCAGCAGCAGCGAGTAGTCGATGGCCACGCCGAGCCCGACGAGCGAGATGAGGAACTGCACGACGAAGCTCACGTCGGTCACGAACGTCAGGCCAAGCACGAGCAGGAACGTCGTCAGGATCGAGACGGCCGCGACGGCCAGCGGCACCAACGCCAGGAACGACGCGAACACGAAGATCAGCACGGCCAGCGCCCCGACTGCGCCGAGCAGCGTCTCCAGCAGCACGCTGGGGCCCGTGGTGTCCCCGCCTGCTGCGAGCAACTGGTAGGAGGTCAGCCCCGGTTCCAGGCCTCTGGCGCCCGCGGCCTGCTCGAACACCGGTCGCAGGGCCGCCTCGGCGCCGGGCCCGAAGCCGGTGGGCTGCCCGCCCTGCACGAGCCCGAACGTGCGGCGCCCGTCGGCGAACACGAAGCCGGCGTCGCCGGTGCTGGCCAGGTCGACGACGCGCAGCTGCGGCAGCTGAGCGCGGACGGCGTCGAACACCGCCGCGACGTCGGCCGCGCGGCCCTGCGCGGTCTGCCCTTCGGGCACGGCCAGCACCGGGACGAGCGTGTCCTGCGGGCTGACGCCGTAGGTGGCGACCATCTGCTGCTCGGTCTCGTAACCGGGCTGCCCGGGGAGCGAGAAGTCGAAGCTGAGCCGGTCGCTGAGCTGGCTCGCCGCCGCTCCCCCGCCGACCAGCAGCACCAGCCAGAGCAGCGTCACCAGGCGGCGGTGCCGCAGTACGAGCTCGGCGAAGCGTTCCACGGGGTTCCTCCAGCAGCCGGGGCTTGGTCACGATCACCATCCCGGCCGCCGGGCCCCGTGCCATCGGGGACCACCCCAGTGCGAGTCGCCGCGAGTCCGGGCAAACCCTGAAACCAGCCTCGGGGCGGGTGAGCCGCGCTCGGGCGGCGAAGCGCCGACGCTACGCGCAGGTGTAGGCGGTTCGGTTGCCGCCGGGCAAATCCCGGCCGCGACGTGCTAGCCGGCGAGCCCGTGCACGACGGACTCGATGGCGTCACAGGCGCGGTGGAGATCCGCCTCGTCGATGACCAGCGGCGGAGCCAACCGAAGGGTGTGACCGTGGGCGTCCTTGGCCAGGACCCGGTGGGTGAGCAGGAGCTCGCAGGCGGTGCGGGCGACTGGGCCGCGGGGGTCGAGGTCGACCCCGGCCCAGAGACCCCGGACCCTGACCGCCGTCGCGCCGTGACCGACCAGCGCGGACAGCCGCCCGTGCAGGACCTGACCGAGGCCCGTGGCCCGGCGCTGCAGGTCGCCCGGCGCGAGCAACGTCAGCACCGCCCGCCCGACGGCACAGGCCAACGGCCCGCCGCCGAACGTGGAGCCGTGGCTGCCCGGCGTGAAGCAGCCGATGATGTCGGCGCGGGCGACGAAGGCCGACACCGGCAGGATGCCGCCACCGAGCGCCTTGCCGAGCACGAACGCGTCGGGGCGCACCCCGGCGTGGTCGCACGCGAATGTCCTGCCGGTGCGGCCGAGGCCGGACTGGACCTCGTCGAGGATGAGCAGCACCCCCATGCGGTCGCAGAGCCGGCGCAGCCCTGGCAGGTAGCCATCGGGCGGGATGACGACGCCGGCCTCGCCCTGGATCGGCTCGACGAGGATCGCCACGGTGTCGTCGGCGAATGCTGCCTCGGTGGCCGCGAGGTCGCCGAACGGGACGACGTCGAAGCCAGGGCCGTAGGGGCCGAAGTGGTCTCTGGAGACCGGGTCGGTGGAGAAGCCGACGATCGTCGTGGTGCGCCCGTGGAAGCCGCCGTCGGCCACCACGATGCGGGCGCGGTCGGCGGGTACGCCCTTGACCAGGTAGCCCCACCGGCGGGCGGCCTTGATGGCGGTCTCGACGGCTTCGGCCCCGGTGTTCATCGGCACCACGCCGTCGAGCTGGCACAGCTGCGACAGCTCGGCGCAGAACGGGCCGAGCTGGTCGGTGTGAAACGCGCGGCTGGTCAGCGTCAGCTTGTCGAGCTGCTGATGGGCCGCGGCGACCAGCGCCGGGTGCCGGTGGCCGAAGTTCAGCGCGGAGTACCCCGAGAGCATGTCGAGGTAGGACCGCCCGTCCTCGTCGACCACCCAGGCCCCTTCCCCGCTGACGAGCGTGACGGGCAGCGGGGCGTAGGTCGGGGCGGCGAAGCGCCGCTCGAGCTCGGCGGGCAGCTCCGGGGCGTCGATCGAGGCCGATTCGGACCCTGAGATCGGGGTGATGGTGGCGGTCATAATCCCAGCTCCAAGGTGCAGCATTTGACCGAGCCGCCGGACAGCTGCAGCTCAGAGGTGTCGATGGGCACGGGCAGGTAACCGGCCGCGGCGAGCCGCTCGCACAGCCAGGTGGCGCCGGCGGCCAGCACGACGTGGCGGCCGTCGGAGATCGCGTTCAACCCGAAGGTCACGGCGTCGGCCTCGTCGGCGACGATGCCGTCGGGGAAGCGTCGCTTGAGCACGCGCTGGGCCGCCTCGTCGAAGGCCCCGGGGAACCACATGATGTTGCCGTCGCCGAGGCTCGCCAGCGCCGTGTCGAGGTGGTAGAAGCGAGGGTCGATCAAGCGCAGGCCCACGACCTCGCGGCCGGACCAGCCGGCGACCTCGGCGAGCGCCGCGGGGTCGGTCCGGAATCCGTGTCCGGCCAGGATCTGCTCGCCGACGAGCATGAGGTCGCCCTGACCTTCGTTGGCCCGCGCCGTCTGGGTGACGCGGTAGCCGTTCGCCTCGAACCAGCTGCGGTAGGCCGCCTCCTCGCCGCGTCGCTCCGCGTAGGCGAACCGTGCGAGCAGCACCCGTACATCGAGCACGAACCCGGCGTTGGCGGCGAAGACCATGTCGGGCAGCCCGGGGACCGGTTCCACGTGCCGAACGTCCCAGCCGAAGTCGAGGTAGCGATCCACGATCGTCTGCCACTGGTGCACGGCCGTGGCGGTGCTCACCGGAGTGCCCGGCGTCATCCAGGGGTTGATCCGGTAGTCGATGGCGAAGTGACGTGGAGGGCACATGACGACCCGCATAGCCGGACGCTATGCCAGCGGATCGTCGGATGGGTGCGCCGAACACGTACTCAGACGCAACAATCCGACGTTTTTGAGGCCGTCGGTGCAAGAATCGGTCACATGGCTGCTCTCGACCAGATCGACGAACAGATCCTGACCGTGCTCGGAGCCGACGCGCGGGCCAGCTACCCGAGGATTGGACAGGAGGTCGGGCTGTCCGCGCCGGCCGTCAAGCGGCGCATCGACCGGCTCTTCCGGTGCGGGGTGATCCGGCGCTTCACCGTCGAGCTCAACCCGACCGCGCTCGGAGCCACCACGGAGTCGTTCGTCGAGGTCACGTGCACCGGACGGACCACCCCCGACGACATCACCCGGGCGCTCACCAGCCACCCCCAGGTCGTCGCCGCCTACACCGTCAGCGGCGAGGCCGACGCCCTCGTGCACCTGCGCTGCAACTCGATCACCGAGCTCGAGCAGGTGCTCGAACGGATCCGCCGCGACCGCCACATCGAGCGCACGACCAGCGTGGTCGTCCTGACCTGCCTGCTCGACCGCCGGTAGCCGGCGGTGGCCGGCCCGGCCGCGGTGATGGGAGGGTCGTGCTGTGAGCAAGACCGATGCCGATGAAACGCGGGACGGGGTGCCGCTGACCAACCTCGACCAGCCGCTGTTCGACGGCGCGGACGCGACCAAGCGCGACCTGGTCGACTACCTCGACGCGGTGCGAGACCGGATCATCCCGGCGCTGGCTGACCGGCCGCTCTCGGTGATCCGGGCGCGGGTCGGTCAGGCACCGTTCATGCAGAAGAACCTCCCGAAGTACGCCCCGGAGTGGGTCCGGACCGTCTCCATCTGGTCAGAGGCCTCGAAGCGGGACGTGGCCTACCCGCTGTGCAACGACCGGCGGACGCTGCTGTGGTTGGCCAACCAGCGCGCTGTCGAGTACCACCCGACGCTGGTCCGCACCGACCGGATGGATCACCCGACCCACCTCGTGCTCGATCTCGACCCACCGGCACCGGACGCCTTTCCGATGGCCGTCCGTGCCGCGCAGCTGGTGCGCCAGGCGCTGGCCGACGCCGGGTTGGAGGGGACGGCGAAGACGAGCGGGGCCAAGGGCCTGCATGTCTTCGTGCCGATCGCCGACGAGGTCACGATGGACAACGCCGCCGCAGCGACCCGGGCGATAGCCGCGCGGGCCGAGCGCCTCGATCCGGCGGCGGCGACCACTGAGTACATGAAGGAGAACCGCGGCGGCAAGGTGTTCGTCGACTCCACCCGAGTCGGCTGGGCGACGGTCGCCGCCGCGTACAGCCCGCGGGCCCGCCCCGACGTCCCGGTGTCGTTCCCGGTGGCCTGGGACGACATCGAGCGCGTGACACCGGCCGACTTCACCGTGCGCAGCGCCGTCCCGCTGCTGGCCGAAGGCGACCCGTGGCGGGAGCGGATGCCGACACCGCAACGGCTGCCCGAGGACCTCGTCGCGGAGGGTCACGAGATCCCGATCGCCCGGGTCCAGGCGATGCACGAGGGCAAGCGACGCGCCCGCGCACGCGGCAAGTAACGCAACGCTTGTGCCGAGAAACGATCGTTGACGAGCCCCCGCGCGGACTACGATTCCCGCCGTAGGCTCCCGATTCCGAGCGGCCTGGACACATGACGACTGCCGAGTTCTTCGAGCACACGGCCCCGGTGGCCGACGAGATCGTCGACGAGATCGTGTCCGACGAAACCGAGGTTCCGGTCGACGAGGCGTCCGCGCTCGGCCCGGCGCGGCACATCGACATGACCGTCATCGCCCAGGACCCCACGGTGAAGGACGAGAAGGGCCGGATCCTGCGCGCGAAGGTTCGGGTCGCCGCCGACCGCTTCCTACCCCCGCTGCAGACGCATCGCTTCCACGTCGTGAGCTTCGACCCCGAGAAGGGCGCACCGGGACCGGAGCTCAAGCTCGTCGACGCCACGGGCCGGTTCCGCGACCGGTTCGCCGGGTCGTCGGACCGGGTGCTGCTGCGCCAGCACGACTTCCATGCCCAGAACGTGCTCGCCATCGCCAGCCGCACGCTGTCCGTCTTCGAGGCTGCCCTTGGTCGCCGGGTGCCGTGGGACTTCGAGTCGCACCAGCTGTACCTGGTCCCGCACGGGGAGGTCCGGGCCAACGCGTACTACTCGTCGGCCAAGCGCGCCCTGATCTTCGGGTATGCAGAGAACAAGGACGGCGACAAGATCTACAGCTGCCTGTCGCACGACGTGATCGCCCACGAGACCACCCACGCGCTGCTCGCCGGCCTGCGTCCCGGCTACTTCACCCCTGGCCTGCCTGACCAGGGCGGATTCCACGAAGGCTTCGCCGACGTCGTCGCGTTGCTCTCGGTCTTCGCCGTCCCGGCGCTGGTGGAGCAGGCGCTCGGGGCCATCGACCGTCGCGGCGTGGTCACCCGCAGGGACGTCACCCGGGCAAAGCTCCGGCGCAGCGTCCTGCTGCAGCTGGCCGAGCAGTTCGGCGAGCTCGTCCACGGGCGCCGGGGCCGGCCATTGCGCGAGTCGCTGGAGATGAAGCCTGGCGGGTGGTGGCGCACGGACCCGCGCTTCCGTCAGGTTCACAACCGGGGCGAGGTGCTCGTCGCCGCGGTGGGCAACGCGCTGCTCGACATGTGGCTCGGGCGGCTCGACGAGCTGCTCAAGACCGGATCGGCCAGCCGACGCCTCGCCGCCGAGGAGGGCGCGAAGGCAGCCGAGCACCTGCTGACGATGGTCATCCGCGCCATCGACTACTGCCCGCCGCTGGAGTTCGAGTACGAGGACTTCCTGGACGCGATCATCTGGTCCGACGAGCAGCTCTCCCCTGACGACGACCACGGATATCGCAAGTCGGTGCGCGACGCGTTCGCCGTCTACGACATCGGCCGCCCGCCGCAGCAGATCGTCGAGGTCAGCAAGCTCCCGGTGCGGCCCAACTACGAACGGTTCAACTTCGCGGCAATGCGTAGCGACCGCGACGAGGTGTTCCGGTTCGTCTGGGAGAACGACGAGCTGCTCGGAATCTCGCTGCAGTTCCAGACCGGGGTGGAGTCGATTCGGCCGTCGATACGGGTCGGACCGGACGGGTTCGTGGTCCAGGAGACGGTCGTGACCTACGTCCAGCAGCTGGACGCCACGGTGGCGGAGCTCGCCGAGCTGTCGCAGGATCCGGACCACCGCTACCGCGGCTCGTCTGACGTCCTGGAGGTGCCGGCCGGCTTCGACCAGGAGCTGCGGCTGGGGATCTACGGCGGCGGGGCGATCATCTTCGACCAGTTCGGCCGGCCCAAGCTCCATCAGCACAAGCCGCTGCTGGACTGGAAGCGGCAGAGCGCACGGCTGGCGTTCCTCGCGGAGAAGACCGATCCGAGCGCGACCGGTTCCATCGGGACGCAGCGCTACGCCCGCGGCGAGCCGTTCGCGGCGCTACACCGACCCGACCCGTTCCAGGACGAGCGATGGTGAGCCCGGCGCCACGTCAACTTCGGCTCCGGATGTACAACGTCGGGTTCGGCGACTGCTTCCTGCTGTCGTTCACCTACGCCAAGCCGCTGCCGGCGCCGGGCGGGCAGTCGACGGTGCGCCACGTCCTCATCGACTTCGGCACCACCAGGCGCGCGCGCAGCCGCCTGGCACCGAAAGCGGTCGCGGACCTGGTCAAGGCCGACTGCGGCGGTCGGCTCGATGCCCTCGTGATGAGCCACCGGCACAAGGACCACCTGTCCGGCTTCGGGACCGCCGCGACCAAGAAGGTGATCGCCGAGCTCGAACCTGGGCTGGTCGTGCGGCCGTGGACCGAGGACCCGAAGCTGGCCGCCGACGCCGGGCAGCCAGGGGTGACCGGGCTCGCCGCGGACGGCCAGCGCGCCGCGGACCGGGCGCTGCTCGCGGCGCTGCGCGATGGCGAGGCGATGGCGGACCAGATCGTCAAGCGCGCCTCCGCCGCCGGCCGCGGCGGCCGCACCAGTCTCGTGCAGTTCGCGACCGACGAGGTGGCGAACCCGAACGCCATCGCCGAGCTCGACGAGCTGTCGAAGGGTGGTCGGGGCGAGTACCTGTCGGCGGGGATGGACACGAAGCTCGCCGAGCTGCTCCCCGGGGTGGACATCCGGGTCCTGGGGCCACCGCTGCCGTCGCAGTGGGAGCCGGTGTCGCGGCAGGCGGAGGACTCCGAGGAGTACTGGCTGACGTCGCGGCGGCAGATCCGCCGGTTGTTCCCCTCGGGGGCCGGCAAGAGCAACGTCCCGCTCGGTACGTCGCGGTGGATCATGGACCAGCTACTCGGCGACGAGCAGCGTCAGCTCATGTCGCTGGTCCGGTGGCTCGACGACGCCATGAACAACACCAGCTTGATCCTGACCTTCTCCACCGGCGAGCACACCTTGCTGTTCGGCGGCGACGCGCAGATCGAGAACTGGGGCTTCGCGTTGGACCAGGCGAAGTCCGACGCCGGCCTGCGGGCGCTGCTGGAGAGCGTCGACCTGTACAAGGTCGGGCACCACGGGTCCCGCAACGGGACGCCGATCAGCCTGTTCAAGATGTGGGCCGAGTCGGCGGACGCCAGGCCGTTCGTCTCGATGATGTCCACCAAGGAAGGCGTGCACGGCGACAGCGAGGCAGGCGCGGTGCCGCGCTCCACGCTCGTCACAGCGCTGAAGGACCACGGTCAGCTGCTGTCCACCGACGACGGCCTCTCCGACTGGATCGAGGTGCAGGCGTCACTGCCTGGCGGTGCGTACGAGGTCAAGCACGCGCCGCTTCACTGACCGCTCCCACGTCGGGCCTCCTGCACCGGCCGTCGTAACCCCGAAGCAACCGATCCCTCAGCCGGCGCCCGGGGGCTGGTGGAGGCCGAAGGGTGAGCCTTGGTCGTCGCGGCACAGCTTGAAGGTGCCGAAGCGTCCGATCGACTCGTCACTCCCACCCACGTCGATGTCCTCTACGGTGCCCCCGAGCTCGCGCACGCGCTCAAGCGCCTCGTCGATTGCGTCCACTCGGAAGAACACGTACGGCGCTGCCCCAGGATCGCCACGGTGCATCCCACCGGGGACGGTCGGCGTTCCAATCGTGAAGCCCTGACCCGACGGTCCTGGTTCGAAGCTCCAACCGAACAGTCCCTCGTAGAACGCGCGGCCACGCTCCACATCCGCCACTCCGAGCTCGAAAAAGGTCGGCTCGCCGGTCATGTGCGGCCCCTTGTACCTAGTTACCTGGATGTGCCCGTCCCCGCCCCATCGTGCACGGAGAGCGTCGAGTTGTGCAGATCGGGTCGGTTCGCTTCGGGGTGAGCTCCGATCACAGCCCGCCTCTACTGCGCGTCGTCGCTGTCGCCGCGCATTGATTCGCGGAGCTTGTCGAGCGTGTCCTTCGCCGCTTTCTCACGCTCGTCGAGCTGTTCCTGCAGCGTCTTGGCCTGCTGCGTCTCGCCGGCCAGCTCCTCCTCGCCCAGCGAGGTGGCGTAGCGGCCCTCGATGCGGTCGCGGACGTAGTCGAAGCTCGGCCGCCCCGCCTCGTCGTAGTCCGGCGCGAGGCCCTCGGGCTCGCTCGGCGCGGTGGGCGCGGTGAGCTGGCTGGGCTCGGGTTCCGGCGCCGGCGGCTCGTGAGGTGCTTCGGTGCCGACCGGACGTTCGTCCTCGTTCATCGTGGCCTCCTGCGCGGGTCGTCACCACGCTACGTCCAGACGCGCCGTCACCGGCAGGTGCGCGGCTCAGCGCCATGAATCGTTCCACGTCTCATGCCCGGCTGTCTGGCATGCTCAGCCAGGCGGTTCGGTACCACGGAGAGGAAGTGGGCATGAAGGACAAGCGGTTCGGCCTGGACACGCTGGCCGTCCATGCCGGGCAGCGCCCGGACCCGGTCACCGGGAGCCGGGCGGTGCCGATCTACCAGACCAGCGCCTACGTCTTCGAGGACACCGACCACGCCGCGAACCTGTTCGCGCTGCAGCGGTTCGGCAACGTCTACAGCCGGATCATGAACCCAACCGTCGGGGTGTTCGAGGAGCGGGTCGCCGCGTTGGAGAACGGCATCGGCGCGGTCGCCACCGCGTCCGGCCAGGCCGCCCAGCACCTGACGCTCTTCACGCTGATGGAGGCCGGCGACGAGTTCGTCGCCTCGCGCAGCCTCTACGGCGGCACTTACCAGCAGTTCGACGTGAGCTTCCGCAAGGTCGGCATCAACGCACGCTTCGTCGACGGGTCGGACCTGCAGCAGTGGCGCGACGCGGTGACCCCGCGGACCAAGGCCTTCTTCGCCGAGATGCTCGGCAACCCCACCATCGACGTGCTCGACATCGAGCCGCTGGCCGAGCTCGCACACGAGGTCGGGGTCCCGCTCATCGTCGACAACACCTTCGCCTCGCCGTACCTGTGCAGGCCGCTGGAGTGGGGCGCCGACATCGTCGTGCACTCGGCGACCAAGTTCATCTGCGGACACGGCACGGCGATGGGCGGGGTGATCGTCGACGCGGGCCGCTTCCCGTGGGACAACGGCCGCTTCCCGGGCATGACCGAACCGTCGAAGGGCTACCACGACCTGCGGTTCTTCGAGTACTTCGGGGACTTCGGCTGGCTGCTGAAGTGCCGGGCGGAGATGCTGCGCGACTACGGGCCGACGATGGCGCCGAACACGGCGTGGCTGATGCTGATGGGCCTGGAAACGCTGCACGTCCGGATGGAACGGCACGTGCGGAACGCGCAGCGGGTGGCCGAGTTCCTCGAGGGGCACCCTGCGGTGAGCTACGTCAACTACCCGGGCCTGGCGTCCAACCGCTATCACGAGCTGGCCGCCAAGTACATGCCGAAAGGCCCCGGCTCGATCTTCACCTTCGGGGTCGAGGGCGGTCGGGAGGCCGGGCGCCGGCTGATCGAGTCGGTGCAGCTGCTGTCGCACCTGGCGAACGTGGGTGACGCCAAGTCGCTGGTGGTGCACCCGGCCTCGACCACCCACCAGCAACTGACCGACGACGAGCTGCGGGCCGCCCGCATCGGCCCGGAGATGGTCCGGCTCTCGGTCGGCATCGAGGACGTGGACGACATCCTGTGGGATCTCGAGCAGGCGCTGGAGATCTCTCAGCGCAGCGGACCGTTGCCCGTGCGAGCTGAGCGGGACGGGCTCGGTCACTCGATTTTGTCGAAGGCGTTCGGCGCGCCCTACCAGGGCTGAGCCAGTCGACTCAGAGGACAGGAGCGGGACGTGAGTGCCGTCGGAGAACGCAACGAGCTGGGGATGACGGTCGCGGAGCGCTACCACATCCTCACCAGCTACCGCACGATCGCGATGGTGGGGCTGAGCTCGAACTACTACAACGCGAGCTCGTTCGCGGCCATCTACCTGGCTGCCAACGGATACGACATCGTCCCGGTCAACCCGGCGCAGGCCGGCAAGCGGGAGATCCTCGGCCGCACCGTCTACCCCGATCTGCTGGTGGCCGCCGCCGAGCACCCCCGTCCGATCGAGATCGTCGATGTGTTCCGGCCGTCTGGCGAAGTGCCCGGCATCGCAGAGCAGGCGATCGAGATCGGCGCCCGAGTGCTGTGGTGCCAGCTCGGCGTGGTCCACCACGAGGCCGCCGAGACGGCCCGTCAGGCTGGCCTGTCGGTGGTGATGGACCGTTGCTGCAAGATCGAGCACGCCCGCTTCTTCGGCGGCCTGCGGACCGTCGGTCTGAACACCGGTGTGATCACCAGTCGCCTTGCCATGCAGCTGCCGTCCGCGTAGCGGGCCGGGCTCAGCCGGCCGCTACGCCGGCGCGTCGAGGTGTCCCGCCAGATGGGCGGTCAGCTCCTGGGCGTCCGGCCCGGCGCCGTCGATGAGGCTGGACTTGCGGCGCCGGAGGAACGGCATGCCGATGAGGTAGAGGCCGGCGGATCTGGTCACCCCGCGGTCATGGATGACCTGGCCTTTCCGGTTGAGGACGGGCACGTCGAGCCAGGACAGGTCGGGGCGGAAGCCAGTGGCCCAGATGATGGTGTGGATCTGGCCGTTGCGGAGATCGAGTGTCAGCGGCGGAGAAGCCGGCAGCTCGGTCGGGGCGAAGCGCTCCGGAGCTGCACCTCCGTTCAGCCCGGCGTGAGACGCCCAGGCATCGATGGTGTCGAGCAGCCGTCCCAGCTTGAGGTCGGCCAGCGCGCACACGTTGAGCAGCGAACCGGAGAACTGCGCCTGCCCGTCCCGGATTGCGGCAAGGCGGCCGACGAGCGTGACCCCCATCCCCGTCAGCACGTTGAGGTCGATCGTGGCGCGGTCGGGCGAGCCGACCAGCTGCATCGACGGCAGGCTGCGGGCCCGGACGATGTCCGGCATCTCCTCGATGCGCTCGTCGAGCAGGCCCGAGGCCTCCATCCACCACAGGATGTCGCGGTCCCGGTAGACGCGAGGCATGCGGACGTGTTCGCCGACGGCGAGCGTGACGGGCCGGCCGGAGCGGTGGACCTCGTCGGCGATCTGGATTCCGCTCGACGAGGCGCCCACGACGAGCACCCCGCCGTCGGGGAGGCGATCCGGGGTGCGGTAGGTCATCGGGTTCAGCATGATTATCCCGGCGGGCACCGCCTCCTGTACTGCGGGAACGTGCGCGAGGTTGCACGCGCCCGAGGCCAGCACGACCGACCGGGCCTGCCACGAGCCCTGGTCCGTGTGCACGAGGTACCCGCCGTCGGACTGTTGCACCGAGGTCACCGTGGTGCTGGTCCGCACCGGTGCGTCCGTCACGGTCGCGTAGTCGTCGATCAGCCGCACGACCTCGGGTGCGCTCAGGTACCCGTCGGGATCGTCCCCGGAGTAGGAGTAGCCCGGCAGCCGGGTCAACCAGTTCGGCGTGAGCAGCCGCAGCGAGTCCCATCGCTCGGTCCGCCAGGAGTTCGCCACCTCGCCCCGCTCGAGGACCACATGGTCGATCGAGCGGTCGGCGAGGCAGCGGCTCATGGCCAGCCCGCAGTGTCCGGCCCCGATGACGACCGTCGTCACCGTCGGCACGCGTTGCCCTTCGGGTCCGGCCGGATCGGATCAGTTCACTTCGACGGCGATGTTGGTCGGGTTGGCGACGATGTCGAAGACGGCCGAACGCTTCTGGCTCTGCGCGACGAGGGCCTTGATCTCGTCCGGTGTGGCGTCGGCGTCGATCTTGTAGGTGACCTTGATCCCGCTGAAGCCGTTGCGGACGTCAGGGTCGGCACCGAGGATGCCGTGCAGGTCCATCTCCGCCTCGATGGTGGCGTGCACCGAGCGCAGCTGGATCTGGCGCTGCTGGGCGACCGACGCCACCCCGGCGGTGAGGCAGCTGCCGAGCGCGACAAGCACGTACTCCACCGGCGTGCTGCCGTGGTCCTCGGCGGCGAATGCCAGCGGATGGTCGGCGTCGTAGCTGAAGGTCGACTTGTGCTCCTGTTCGCCCCCGAAGCCGTAGAACGTGTTGACGTCGGACCGGCTGTGGGTTCCCTTGACCCAGGAGCACGTCGCCCGCCACTGGAACTGCGCCATGTCGGGAGTCTCGGGCAGGGCGTCGCGCACCCCGAGCAGGGCTTCGACGTTGACACCGTTGTCGATCGGGGTGTCGGTTGCGGTCATTGGTGCTCCTCTGTCGGTTGTCCAGTCAAGGTCAAGGTCATCGGCACTGACAGCCGCCGGAGTGAATGTTTCATCGACGGTCCGCCGGCCGATGAGCCATGGCTCTGCCGCGTGATCGTGTCGGCGGGTTCTACCGTCATGCATGCGCCGATCGGCCCCGATGCTCGGCTGATGCCGTCCTACCACACTCCCCGGAGGGGGACCAGACCCTCAAGATCGTCTTCAACGCCCAGACGGTGGGCTGTGAATCATGCGTGCGGCGAGCAGCGCTCCTGCCAGGGTGACAGCCGCGGCTCCGAGGATCGCCATGGAGAACCCGTGGGCCAGGGCGGCTGAGCCGGCCGCTCACCCGCCCGCGCGCCCAGCTCCTGCGCGCCGGCCTCGCGGATCTCCGGGAACGGGTCGTCCGCCGCCTCGCGCAGCGCGGCGAGCGCCTCGGGCAGGCCGATCGGCCCGAGCGCCGACACGGCCTTGATCGCGATCCAGCGGCCTCGTCCCGGTCGGGCTCCCACGAGACGCGCGAGCCACTCCCATGGTCACAATTCTGGTACTGGCCGAGCAGGGTGAGACCGAGCTGACCGGGCGTCGAAATCCGGCAAACCAGCAGTCCGGGCAGTACGGCTAGTCCAGCGGGGGGCCAGCCTTGCCCCCGGTGTCCTGGGTTGTGTTGCGGTCGAAGTCGATGTACAGCCGTGCGCTGGCGTTACCACCGAGCGCCGAGAGGGTTTCCAGCTCACGCAGCCGCAGTAGGGCGGGGTGCTCGGCGTAGGCCGCGGCCGCCTCGGCCCTTCGCCGGAGGGCGTCGACGTCAGCGTCGGCCCGCACGCGCATCGCCTCGGCGTCGGCCTGCACTGTCAGCAGCGTGGCCTCCCGGCCGGCCTGCGCTTCCAGCCGCTGTGCCTCGGCCCGCGCCGCGGCCTCGATCCTGCCCTGCTCGGCCTTGGTGCGCGACTCCACCAGCGCGGCCTCCGACAGCCTTTCTGTGGCGAGCACCCGGTTCATGATCTCTTGCAGGTTGCCAGGGAACACGAGGTCTTTGACGTCCGCCCGCGAGATCGCGACGCCGTAGCCGGCGGCGGCATCGGTGACGTCGCGCAGGATGTCCTCGGAGAGCTGGTTGCGGTTGATGAGGATCTCGGCGAGTTGCATGCTGGCGAGCGAGCGCCGGGCGGCGAGTTGTACGTCGCTGTAGATCCGGTTCTCGTAGTCGGCGACCGACTCCAGCGCGGCGACCGGGTCGGTCACTCGGAACTGCGTGATCACACTCACCCGCAGCGCTACCTTGTCTGCAGTCAGGATTTCCTGGCCCTTGATCGTGATTTCTCTTTCGCGCATGTCCACCTGCACGACGTCTACGACAGGGGTTCGCCTGCCCCACCGGGGTGCCTTCGGCAGCCGGTAGCGGCCCGGCTCCAGCACGTCAGACAGCCGCCCGTCCTCGTACCGCAGGCCGCGGTGGGTGCTGCGGATGATCACTTCGTCACGACGTATCGGACGCGCTGCCATGCCGATCCCCCTGCGTGTGGTGCCTGTGGGTAGGCGGGCCCCCCGGCACTCGATCCGATCTGCAGGACGAGCTTGGTGATGAACGGCCATTAGCTGGGGATGAGTGAGTCCAATCGCACAGCCGTCGGAATGTCGCTCGCTACTGAACCGAGCCGGGGAGCCCTTGGCCGCGCAGCGTACCCCCGACCCCCGCCGGTCGGCGATCGGTTTCCCCCTGTGACATCCCCGGTGCTGGGCGCACCCGGCGGATCAGCACGCTGCCCCGCGCCGACCTCGGTGCACTGTGCCCGACTGTTCGGGCACTGTCCTGGCCGTCAAGCGGCGACGTTGGCTCACTGCGAGTCTCGAGCTGCACGCACCTACTACCGGTTACTGAGCCTTCGCCATAACCGCCCTACCCAGGTGTCGATGCCGAACCAATGGTCGAGGCTCAGCTGACCCGGGCCAGCGATCACCAACGCGAGCGCGATGGCGATGAGCGTGAGGTTGAACTCATAGCCCTGGTTCTGGATGAAGAAGCCATTGCGGCCGGTGACCAGGGCGATCGCAACGACCATATTCCCGACGAGAGCCAGTCCCACCAGGCGCGTGAGCACACCGATGATCAACAAGAGCCCACCGCCGAACTCGATGGTGCCGCCAAGCACGGCGAAGAGCATGCCCGGCTGGAGTCCGATTCCCGACATCATCCGGGCTGTGCCGTCGAGTCCGCCGCCACTAAACGCGCCGAAGAGCTTCTGCGCTCCGTGGCCGAGAAAGACGATGCCCACGACCACGCGCAGCATGAGCAACGCGAGGTCCGGATTGCGGATGGCGGTCGTTCGTTTCGAGGCAATTGTCATCAGTTCGCTCCTGTCGCACGTTCCTGCTGAAAGAAGATCAACCCAGTATGGACAACAGATAGGGAGGTCGATGGTCTAGAATTCTGCTGTGCAGAAGAAAGCTCCGACGTATCCCATCGAGTCTGTGGACCGCGCACTGCGGCTGCTCCGGCTGGTCGCCGCGGACGGATCGCTCCGGCTCTCCGACGCGAGCGCCACCCTCGGCCTCGCCCTGTCGAGCACACATCGGCTTCTCGCGATGCTTGAGTGGCACGGCTTCGTGACCCGCGAGGCCGGCGGCCGCCAATACCTGGCCGGACCGACGCTTCTCGAGCTGGGCTGGACCCCAGCTGGCGACGACCTGCGAGGTGTAGCCCGACCGCACCTTCTCCGACTCACCCAGCAATACGGTGAAACGACACACCTGCTCCTGTTGCGCGGCCGACGGACGGATTTCGTCGACGGGGTGGAGGGTGAACGCTCGGTCCGGGTGGGGCTCCGGCTCGGCCAGTCGATGCCGGCACATGCGACCACGGGAGGCAAGGCGATGCTCGCCGCGATGGCTCCCAGCGTCCTAGACCAGCTCTATCCTGAGGAGGAGCTGGAGCGCATCACTACCCGGACAGTGCCAACCAAGCGCGACCTGCTGGGTCAACTCGATCGCGTCAGACAGACCGGCTACGCGATCAATGACGGCGAGACTGAAGTCGACCTGCGGGCGGTCGGCGCCGCGATCGTCGACCGTCACGGAAGACCACGAGCGGCCATCGCCATCTCGGGCCCAGCCAGCCGCCTACCCCATTCCGACCTCCCCGTCCTTGGTGGCGCCGTCGCAGACGAGGCCCGCCAGATCGCCGGCAAACTCGCCTGACTCTGGCAGAGGGCTCGGTGCGGCGGTCGGAGGCGGCGGAGCCGAGGTGGCGATCCCGAGGGCGAGCTGTGGCGGCGGCGGTGTTGGCTATCTGCGGTGCCCGCGCGTCGCGGCCGAGATCGACGACGGTCACGCCAGAGGCACGATCACCGCATGGCGATCGAGTCGGTCACCTCGATGACAGCCCCGGCGGAATCGTGACGCTGCCTGGCGGTGCGCGTGCTCCACAGCTCGAGCGCCCGCATGACAGGTCCAAGGTCGGCAACTGCCGCAGGCAGCGTGCGTCCGCGGGTACCCGACGTAACCGCGTCGATCGCGGTCCACCCGCATACCGTCGTTGCCTGTGCGCGTCACGTTCACCAAGCAGCCTGGCCGCCGCTACCTGATGACCGTCAGGCGGCAGGCAGGACCGAGCCTGGCCCCGCGCCAAGGTCCCGGCTACGACGACCATCTGCCCCACGACGCCGTGCACTTGCTCGTCGAGAACGAGGCTGGCCTCACTGGCGGCGTGTTCGGACGGGTGGCCGCTGGACGGAGCAACATCTTCTGGCCGGCCGACCCGAAGCTGCAGCGCCGTCAAGCTCGCCGGGAGGCCAAGCGCCGCCGACCACGGCCGAGCGGGCCGACATGGCCCGTTCCGAGTTGCTCGCCTCGATCTGCCCGACGCTGTGGGAGCTACGTACCGGCCGGCGCAGCCACGTGCCGCCATGGTTTTCGTCGGTCGAGCCCCCTGAGCTGGACGCTCCGCTGGTGGAGCGCATCATCGAACGCCTGGACGACTTCGCAGTGCGCTGGCACGCACTCCCCGAGTGCGGCAGCATCACGCTCTCGTGGCTACCACGCAACCCCGACCGGACCCGCGAGAAGCAGAACAACCCCACTCGCTGGCCAATTTCGCCGGAGCTGTGCACGGCGGCCACACCGCCATGGTCTTCGACGAGGTCTGTTGCGACAAGGTCTCCATCTTGGCCAGGCCCGCGCCACCGTAGTTCCCAACAACACCTTCTCCACCAAGGCATCCACAGCACGAGAAACGTCGTGAGTGCCAGCGGCACAGCGGTCTCACCAACTCGACGTTGGGAACGGACCGATCCGAGCACTGCCGGACACGAGAGTCCCTCCGACATCAAAATCAAAGTCGTCCAAGACATGCTCGGCCACAGTTGGCTCGCCATCACCGCCGACACACTCGTTCCCAGTCGAAGCGTGCCGGTGCCGTTGGTCGGCCGCGCCGGACGGGTGCTGACGGTTGTCCGCGATCTACCCTGGCGAGGCGGGGCCGTCCCGCCTATTGCGCGACATCGCATCGTCCTGCG
>Ga0136614_10000792_pt1 | contig 17187 bp, 19 predicted proteins | sample AntDrymUQ2792106_2_FD_106643 | JGI IMG/M metagenome (GOLD analysis project Ga0136614, IMG submission 106643) | Polar desert sand microbial communities from Dry Valleys, Antarctica - metaG UQ279 (21.06) | ecosystem: Environmental > Terrestrial > Soil > Desert | place: Antarctica: Dry Valley... | reverse complement strand
CGGCGGCGAGGACTGGACGGTGGCTTTCAGCGCCAAGTGGGAGGCCGGCGCTTCGATGCCCAGTCTGGCTTTTGGCAACTACGTGGACCTCGACGACCGGACCCGCTGCTCGGATCATCAGCTTCTTCGACCGGTTGGCGCGAGCTATGGGGCACCCGAGATACTCACTCCTGGCTGGTGCACTTTGTCGATCCTTTTCAGCGATTGGGACCGATCTGGGCGGCGCGACCTGCGGATGACCAACGACCGTCACTACTACAGCGATGGCGAGGAACAGCTCTGGCGAGTCGAAGCTAATGAGCCCGCCCGCCTCTACACGCACGACGAAGGCTGGCAACCCATGCGGATCTGGGGGATGGGCATCGCCAGCTATGACCTAACCGGTGATGGGCTGCCCGAGGTTTACCTCACCAGCCAAAGCGACAACAAGCTGCAGACTTTGGCCGCAGGGCCGAGCTCGCCCAACTACGAAGACATCGCCTTCGAGCTTGGCGCCACCGCCCATCGTCCATTTGCCGGCGATGTCAACCTGCCCTCGACCGCCTGGCATCCCCAGTTCGACGACGTGAACAATGACGGGCTGGTTGATCTGTTTGTTTCCAAGGGAAACGTGGAGGCCATGGCGGACTATGCGGCCGAAGATCCGAACAACCTGCTTTTGCAGAACCCGGACGGAACCTTCACCGAGAGCGCCGCCGAAGCAGGAATCGTCGATTTCGGACGGAGCCGGGGAGCCGCGGTGGCTGATCTCAACCTGGACGGCCTGCTCGATTTGGTAGTGGTGGTCCGCCGAGAGAACGTGGCCGTGTGGAGAAACACGGGCGCGGAGTCGATGGGGAATTGGGTGGCGTTGCGCTTGCAGCAGCCGGCCCCCAACCGTGACGCGATCGGGGCATGGATCGAAGTGAGGATCGGTCGCCATGTCCAACAACGTGAGTTGACGGTTGGCGGCGGGCACGCCGGCGGCATCCTGGGTTGGGTCCATTTCGGGCTAGGCGATGCAAGCTCGGCGGAAGTGAGGGTCACCTGGCCCGACGGCGAGGTTGGTCCGTGGACGAATGTTGGCGCCAACCAATTCGTGACGGTCGCCCGCTAATGGTTGATCGCTAGGCATGGCCAAAGCCAAGCTGGCACGGGTTGAGCTGCCGGATTTCGGCATGCCCACTCGCATGCCCGAACTTCCAGCTCATCTGTATCAGGCGCGCATCGATCGGCTCCGCGAACTGGCGGGGTCGCGCGACTACGACGCGGTGGTCGTCTACGGAGATCGCGAGCACAGCGCCAACCTGTCGTATCTCTCCGGGTTCGATCCTCGCTTCGAGGAGGCGTTGCTCGTGGTTGGCAAGGACCCGGAGCCAACGATCCTGGTTGGCAACGAGTGTTGGGGGATGGCGGGGGCGGCGCCGCTTCGGATGCGCCGGCAACGCTTCCAGGAGTTCAGCCTGCCGAGCCAGCCCCGCGACAAATCGCGGTCCCTGACCGCGATCCTCGCCGACGAAGGCATCGGCCCCGGCATGCGGGTCGGAGTCGTCGGCTGGAAGTCCTTCGCTGACCGCGCGCTGACCGACATCCCGTCCTATGTAGCCGACGCGATCCGGGGTTTGACCAACGGCGACATCGAGAATGCGACGGATTTGCTGATCGATCCGGGCGCCGGGTTGCGAGTGATCAACGAACTCGAACAGCTGGTGATCTTCGAATATGCCTCGTGTGCAACATCGAGCGGAGTTCGCCGGCTGCTTTTCGGATTGGAACCCAAGCTCACCGAACAACAGGCAGTCCGCTTGCTCGAGTGGAACGGCATGCCACTGTCCTGTCATTTGATGCTGACCGCCGGGCCGCGCGCCTCACTCGGCTTGCTGAGCCCTTCAGACCGAACGATCGAGCGCGGTGATCCCCTCACCGTGGCTTTCGGAGTCTGGGGCGCTTTGAACTGCAGGGCGGGCTTTGTGGTCGAGAGGGCCGAAGAGCTTCCCGTAGAGATCGCCGACTACGTCGACCGGCTCGTCGCCCCTTACTTCGAAGCAGTCGTCGAGTGGTATGAGGCGCTTTTTGTCGGGCAGACCGGTGGAGCTCTCCAGGAGATCATCGACCGCCGCTTGGGTGATCCGTTCTTTGGGATCTTTCTCAACCCCGGCCATCAGCTCCACCTCGACGAATGGGTCAACTCGCCGGTTTGGCCAGAGTCACCGGTTGCCCTGCAATCGGGGATGGCAATGCAAGTGGACATCATCCCTGCGACCGGCACTGAGTACTTCACCACCAACATCGAAGACGGCATCATCCTCGCCGATGAGGACCTGCGACGACGATGGGCAGAGGAGTTTCCCGATTCGTGGAGGCGGATCGAAGCCCGGCGCGACTTCATGCGCGTCGTGCTCGGAATCGACGTTCACGACGACGTGCTGCCGTTATCCAACATCCCCGCGTATCTGCCGCCGTTCCTACTCAGTCCCGAGCAGGTGATGGTGATGACGGGCTAGCTGAGGTCGATCTCCGCGGCGATAAGCCACCGGTCGCCGCTGCCGGGACTCAGCACGAAAACCGAAGCGAAGGGAGCCTGGGATCGCACGAGCTCGGCCCCGGCCGTGTCGTATTCGATCTTGGTCACGCTTCCTGCGGCTTCCATCGCCAGGCTTGCGCCGCCTTGGGTCCCGTTGGTGAAGACGACGTCAAGTTGGAGGGTGTCGAAGCTGTACTCCGTGACTACTGGCCGCCCGGCGACGGCGGCAGCTTCGATCGAACGCTCCATCGCCAGGAGACGAGCGCCTTCGGAGACGGAGCGGAGAAGGCTCGTGTCGGCGTTGCGCATTGCCTCGTTCTCGACGAGCAGCGCTTCGGCCAAGTCGATCGCCACTTGTTCGGGCTCGGAGGCGGCATCGGAATTGAGCGCCGCCACTTCGGGACCCACCGTCACGTTCGGTAGCGAGTCGGCATCGACCTTCACGTTCACCGCCGGCGCGGCAAACGAGCTTGCGAACGCCGGCTCGCGGGCCGGAATCCCCGCCACAACGATGCCGACGGCGAGTACTACCACGGTCGCCCCGGTTGCTAACCCGCCAAGGAAGGCCCGGCGGACAGAGTCGAACATAATCGATTGGCGGGCGAAGAAGCGATCAATGACAAATCGCAGCGGGGTGAGCAGGACCAGTCCTGCAAGCAAGCCAACTTTCGCTCCGAATTCAGTGCCAGGCGAAGCCATCAAGAGGGTGCAGGCGATTCCGAGCAGGACCGAGAACAGGATCCGGGGGGATCGGCCGGTGGGGATCGTCTTGGGGTCGGTGATCATGAAGAAGAGGAAGATCAGCAGCTCCGGCGAGGTCATCACCACCCGCCAGAAGTCGAAACCGCACACCGGGCGCAACGACCAGGCGGCGGTGATGCAATGCCCCGAAGCGGTGAGGATGGCGAGGCCGGTGGCGAGCGAGAGCCAGAAAGTCGCGGCCATCGCCAACAGCTTGAGACGGGCTGTGATCAAGAGCCCGCCGATCAAGATGATCAGGTAGGCCGCCACCATTCCGGGGTGAAACGGGGCCCACCGGAAGTCGAGCGGTTCGATGACGCTCGAGCCCAGAACGAGAAAGGCGACGACCAGGCCCAGGTTCGATGGGTTGAACAGATGCAAGCCCCGGTACCGAATCACATATTTGGAAACAAGCGAAAGGCCGGCGACGACCGCAAAAATGTGCCAACCCCGCCAGGTCCAATGGTCGCCTCGTTCCACGCCGACGAGGCGAAGAATGAGGGCGACACCGCTCCCGGTCAGCATCGCACTGGCCGGCCAGACGATCTGCTTGCTCTTTCGGAACACCCAAACCACCTCGATCAGAGCGCAGGTGAAGATGGCGCTCAGGATCTGGGGAACCGACACCCGGAAGCCGAGCGCCGTCTGGCCCAAGATATGGACCGAGATGATCACCGCGGCCAGATGGAGCCGAGGGTCGCGGATACTCGGCAGCACCACCGGGTAGGTCTCCGATCCAAGACGCATGGTCCGCAGAGCTTGTGCCATCAGGCAGATTTTCGCTGCGATCGCCCGACGAATGCCCCCACCTCACTGGCAAAGCGCGCCGGGTCCTCCCAGCGCGGAGTGTGGCCGATGCCCGGGTACCTGCTGAGGTTTGCGTCAGGAATGGCACGTGCAAGGTGTTCCTGCATTTCCTGTCCGACCAGGGAATCGGCATCGCCCCAGATCAACAACGTGGGCGCCACGATGTGCTCGAGTTCATCCAAATCGTCGTATCGCAGGAGCCCGCTCATCGTTTCCTTCCAAACGCGAGCTGGCACTTTGAGAAGTTCCTCAACCAATCTCTCCACCATCTCTTCCCCGATGAGATCAGTAGAGGTGTCGACCACGAAATTCCGCGCGAAAGCGTGGCCAATCGGATCGACCAGATTCAACACCGTTGACCGCACGAACGCTTCGAACCGAGTGTCGCCTTTGAGCGTGGTCGGTGACGCTTCGAGCACGAGACCGGCGACGCGCTCGGGCCAATCGATCGCTACCCGGCGCGCCACCAAGCAAGAGCCCGAATGTCCTGCCAGCACGGCGCTCTTGATGCCCACGGCGTCGAGGAAAGCGACGACGTCGGCTGCGAAGTCTTCGACCTGATAGCCGAAGGCGGGCTTGTCTGAGTCCCCATGACCGCGAAGACTCAGAGCGATGACGTGGATCCAGCTCGGCAGTCGCGACAGAACTGGCTCATAAGACACCCAAGAGTCAGTCGGCCCCGGGAGCAGCAGCAGGTTTGGCCCCGATTCGTCGCCACGCTCGGCAAACGAAAGCCGGAGGCCGTTGCCGATGACGATGGTTGCTGCAGCCGTCGACATCGCCCTCAGCCTATTCCCGCGATGACGCTTACAGCCGGCCGCAGACGGTCGTTGGTTACGCTGGCCAGACGTGATTTCCCGCAGCTACAACTACGAGCGGTTCGATGAGTACGTTGAATCCGGTGAGGACGAGAGGGAGTTCTCGACCTTCTTCGATCGGCTTCATGCGGGCGAACCGGCTCCGGATGCCTCTCTGACTTCGCTCGCAGATGGCAGCCCCGTTCGCCTCGCGGAACTTTGGGCAGATCGGGACTTGGTGATCGAGTTCGGGTCCTTCACCTGACCGTACTGCTCAGTGGAGGGTCCTCTACTTTGCGAAGTCGCTGATCGGTTCCCGGAATCCAATTGGGCATTCGTCTACACCAGGGAAGCTCACCCAGGGGAGCTGGTCGGAGCCCACGGAAGCTTCGATGAGAAAAGGGCGCACGCCCGGCGGCTGCGAGATGAGATCGGAATTCGCCGGCCCATCCTGGTCGACGAGCTCGATGGGTCGGCTCATCGCTCTTATGGCCTGCTTCCAAACATGACGTGGGTCATCGGGCGCGGCGGGCGGATCATCTACAAATCTGACTGGACGAGCGCGACCAACGTGGAGGGATTTCTGCGGCGATACCAAGCGGCGAGGTCGCGACGACCTGCAACGGGTGGTGTCGGCCCCTACAACACCGAGCAGGTCGAGTTTCGCGACCTAGATCGACCAGCTTTCTATGACCTTCTCGAGCGCAACGGGCCCCGAGCCCGATCTGAGTTCCATCGGGCCGAGGAAATCTGGCGAGATCGGGAGAATCCCTAGCGATCTCACGGCGTAGCATCGCGGGAAACATGATCGTTGGCGAGATTTTGCGCGGCCTGGTTTTGGACAAGGCCGCGAGCTGGGACCCGGTCGGGCTGCAGCTAGGCGACGAGAACGCGGTCGCCGATTCGGTCGGGGTCTGTCATCAGGTGACTGACCAAGTCGTCGACGGGGCCGAAGGTCTCGACCTTCTTATCACCTACCACCCGTTGCTTTTCAAGCCCACTCAGCGACTACTCGCAGGCTCGGGGCCAGAAGGTCGAGCTCATCGCCTGATCAGAAGCGGAGTCAACCTCGCCGTTGTCCATACCGCCTGGGACGCCGCCCCCGGCGGCGCTGCCGACGCCCTTGCGTATGCCCTCGACCTGAGCAATGTCCGCGGGTTCGGCCTGATCGAACCGCTCCCTCGCAAGAAACTCGTGTCGTTTGTTCCGGTTGAAGCGGTGGCGCAGGTTGTGGATGCCCTAGCTAAAGCTGGCGCCGGGACGATAGGGAACTATCGAGGTTGCTCGTATCGATCAGAAGGGATTGGCGCCTTTCTAACCCAGGTGGGTGCCGCCCCGGCGATAGGTCGCGTTGGCCAAGCCGAAGAAGTGGAAGAGGTGCGGATAGAAGTTTTGGTGACCCCATCTGGAGCTAGCGCCGCCGTGGCTGCCCTGCTGGCGACTCACCCCTATGAGGAGCCGCCGTTCGACCTCATCGAGACGACGTCGAACGTCGGCCTCGGTGGACGCATTGGAGATTGTGAAAAATCGTTCGACGAACTGGTCGACCATCTCACGGCCCGTTTTGGGCAACATCTGCGGGCCGCAGCTCCGCCTGACCCGAGAGCTGGCCGAGTTGCTGTGCTACCTGGCTCCGGAGGCTCGTTTGTCGGGGAGGCCGCCGCGGCCGGTGCGCACGTTCTCGTCAGCGGTGACCTGGGCCACCATCAAATGGTCGAAGCGCTTGATCACGGAATGGCCGCGATCGACATTGGTCATGCGGCCAGCGAGCGGCCCGGGGTCAAAGCCCTCCTTGACTTGGTGGGCAAAATGGTTCCGAACGTGATCGACCTTTCCTACGACCCAACCCCTTGGCGCCAATGACCTTGGACTCGAGTCTCTCTGACCTCCTCGACCTCCAAGATGTCGATCTGGCCATCGATCGGCTGTTGCATCAACGTCAGACTCTGCCGGTACTGGCCGCGTATCAGGCCTTGGGTGGGGTCAGAGACGGGGTGGCCTTAGCGCTAGCCGAGAGGCATGACGTTCTTCGCCAATCCGAACGGGATCTCGACAAGGCCGAGGGCGAGCTCGAGATCCTCGAGAACAAGCTCAAGGAGAGCGAAACCCGCCTCTTCGCCGGGGGGATGAGCGGACGGGAGACAGAACAAAAGCGCCTCGAAGTGCAGGCATTGCGGGGCCAGCAGACGACGATGGAATCGAGAGTGCTCGGGCTGATCGAAGTAGTCGATCCTCTGCGGGAGGAGTCGAAGCTGCTCAACCAGGAGCTCGCCAGGCACAACGAGAAGCTCGCGACCTATGAAGCAGAGATTGCTTCGGCGTGGGCTGAGATCGACGCACAAATTGCCCGCCGGGAAACGACCAAGGCCGACCTGGCGAAGCCGATCTCGGCCGATCTCATGATCCTCTACGAACAGCTCCGCCGTTCAAAGCAAGGGGTGGCAGTGGGGCGCCTGACGGGTGGGGTCTGTGGCGGCTGCCATCTGAGCCTCTCGCTTCCCGAGCAGGCCGAGGCCGCCGAGTGGGACCCCCCGCGCTGCATCCATTGCATGCGAATTCTGGTGCTCTGAGTGCCAGGCACCTGGGTGCTTTACACCGACGGCGCCTCACGAGGTAACCCAGGCCCGGCGTCGATCGGGGCGGTGCTCTACAGCTGGGCCGAAAGCGAGCCACTGGTCGAAGTGAGCACGGTGAGCGAGACGATCGGAGAGGCAACAAATAACGTGGCGGAGTACAAGGCGGTGATCGCCGGGCTCGAGATGGCCCACACTCACCAGCCCGAGTTCTTGTGGCTGCGAGCCGACAGCCAGCTTCTGATCCGCCAGCTGGCTGGACGCTATCGGGTGAGGAACGCGGCTCTGGTTGAGCTCCACCGCCGCGCGCGGGCACTCCTCGATGAGATCCCCCACCAACTCGAGCACGTGCCTCGCCAAGAGAACACGGTCGCCGATCGCCTGGCCAATCTTGCCCTCGACCACCGGTAGAGCTTGATCCTCTGGCAAGTCGCCGGCACCATCTTCCTGTTCCGGTGGATCTTTCGCGACCCAAAGGTCGATGTGCGCCTGCTGGCGCTGGGAACGCTCATTCCCGATGTGGTCGATTTCGTTCTCGGCCTCTTTGTGGGCGGCGTCACCGTTCCCCGCATCGGTCACTCCCTTCTTCTCCCGACGCTCGTCGCCGTAGTCATCCTCCTCTCGACCCGGCGCGGCCGCCGCCGCCGCAACTTGATGACGTTGGTTGTGGCTTGGCTTTTTCATCTGGTGTTGCAGGGGATCTGGCTCAATGGGCCAGTCTTTCTCTGGCCTGTTCTCGGCTGGGAGCTGGCCCCGACCCTCCCCGGTTCCATTTGGTCGCGTGCGGCCGAGCCCTGGCGCTGGGTGAAAGAAGTCGCCGGCGTCCTCTACCTATGGGCGTTTTCGCTACCGAATCGGCCCCTGGAGGGGCCGATTCGGTAGCGAAAACGGTCGGAGCGCTACCCGGCTACGGTCGCGCCGATGGAGCTTGCCGTGAGTGCGACCACGCCGGGATTGAGCGTCCCGGACCTGGCCGGGTTGTGCCAGTTCGCCGAAGAGCTTGGTTATCGGCAGGCGTGGGAGGCCGAGGTTGCCGGACCTGATCCCTTTGTTCTCGCGACCGCCATCGCCGCGCGCACGAAGCGGATGGAAGTAGGAGTGGCGGCGATACCTGTCTACACCCGCAGTCCAACCGCTTTGGCAACTGCGGCGCTGTCGGTGAGCAACGTGATGGGTGGGCGGACGTTTCGGCTCGGGTTGGGGAGCTCCAGCGAAGTGATCGTTTCCCAGTGGCATGGCCTCGAATGGGGCAACCACCTGCAGAGAGTGACCGAGACCGTCGAAGCCATTCGATCGATCCTTAACGGGGTTAACGAATATGTCGGAGAAACTGTGGCGACGCGTCGATTTCGAGCTGCCATCGCCGCGCAAGGGCCCATAGAAATATGGGTCGCCGGTTTGCGGCCGCGGATGCTGGCTGTTGCCGGGGCGGTGGCCGACGGGGTTTGTTTGAACCTGATGCCGCCTCGGGTTGTTCGCCAGCAACTGGCGGCCGTGGCCGAAGGGGCCACGGAAAATGGACGGCCCGCGCCAAAAGGGGTGATGGCGCGACTGCAGGTGATGGTCACCGATGACCCGGCGCCTGTCCGTCAAATGCTTCGTTCTGATTTCCTCGGCCCTTACCTCGCCCAACCGGTCTACAACCGCTTCCTCGCGTGGATGGGTTACGAGGAAGAAGCCGCGGCTATCGCCGATGCCTGGAGCCGGCGCGACCGCGAGGGATTGGTCGCTTCGATCTCCGATCGGGTCGTAGATGACCTCGCGCTCATCGGCAATCGGGCGGCGGTGAGAGGCAAGCTCGACGAATTCGCCGCGGCCGGAGTCACGGTTGCCGCGATATCTGTGCTCTCCGGGGACGCCGTCGAAGACACCCTCCGGTCTTTGGCTCCGTGAACTACCAAACCGGCCAGGGCATGGCGGGCCGGTCGATCGGCGGGAGGGGATGGACTCCCGTGGTCAGGAGGTCCTGCGCACGATTCCGGAGGGCGGCCACCGAGGTCTTATCGATCAACCGCAGCAGTTCTTGGTCGAGGCCAGAACCAAGTTGAGCCTCAACCGAGGCAACCGCCTTCAGCAACTGGTCAGGAACACGGCGTCCTGCCAAGCCCCACAGCACCGTACGGAGCTTTGGCTCCGGATGGAACGTGAGCCCGTTGTCGATCGCCCAGAGCTTTTCTCGTTCAGAGAGCAGGTGGCCGAGCTTGCGGTCGGCGTTATTGGAAAGGATGTCGAGCACGGCCAGGGGCCACAGGGCGTCGCTCACCTCGGGGACGAAAAGTGGTCGCGGGTCGAACGCTTCGTCGACCTCGACGAACCTCTGCGCTGAACCCGGGCCCAGGGGGCCGGTGGCGAGCGCCGTAAGGGGTATCAGATCGAGGCCGAGAGCCTCGGAAAGAACAAACGCCGCCACTTCCCGACGCGGCAAAGTCCTCGCATCAAAGTCCCAAAGTTCGGTCATGGCCCGCTCGGCCTTGTAGACCCACTTCGCCCCGGCGGCATCGATTGCCAGCACGGTCAGATTGGACGCCGAGACGAACTCGCCGATGATCTCGGTGAGCTCGACTCGCCCATCACTCAGATCGCGGTCAGATGTGGTGACCATTGCTGGATGGGCAGCGATGACCTTCCGGGTTCATCGGGAGTTGGCAGCGCGGACAGATTGGTCTCCCGGACGCGACGACCTTGGCCGCCATCAGAGCCATCGCCCGGAACTGCTCGGCGGTGACGATGAAACGAACCTCGTCCTCAGCCTCCTCCGACCCGAAGACCAGGGTGATGAACTCGTTGGCGACGATCGCGATCGCGATGGTGGAAATGCGGAAAGCAGGAGACTCAGGATCGCTGATCTCGAGGCCGCTAGCCACCAGGTGCTCGACAGCAGCTTCGTCGATGTTGAGCCCGGCTGCCGCCAGCAACTGCAAACCCCTTTCGGCGAGGTCGGCAACCTGGGACTTTTCGCAGGGAAATGAATGCACGATGGCATTGGCGGTTACCTCGATAAAGAAAAAGCGCGATCCCGGCTCGCCGATGGCGCCGGCGGCAAATCGTTCCGCCGGTCCGAGGTCTTTCATTGCCATGTGGAAGGGTCTCCGTTGGTGTTGAGCGCCAGCAGTCGGGGCCAGGTTCCCAGGTCGAGAACCGTCACGGAGGCCGGAGCGACCGCGATTCGATTGAAGAGATCAAGCGGCTGACCCAGGTAGTGCGAGACGATCGCCTTGATCGGGTCTCCGTGGCTCACCAGGGCAATCGTGCTCTGTCGGTGGCGAGCAGCCAGCTCTTCGCACGCGACGACTGCTCTTTGCTGAGCGGCGAGGATCGTTTCGCCTCCAGGAAAACCCGCTCGGGAGGGCGTTCGGATCACTGTCTGCCAATTTCGCAGAGGCCGCAACGACTTCATCGTCCTGCCTGACCAGCTCCCGTAGTCGACTTCGAGCAAACCGGGATGAGGGATCACCTTTCGCCTTTGCCGAGCGGCGATCGGCGCTGCGGTTTCCATCGTCCGTTCGAGAGGAGATGAGTAGATGGCGCCGATTCGGACCGAGGCCAGGCGCTCACCCAGTTTCTCCGCCATCTCCTGCCCTGGCCCACTGAGCGAATGTCCAGGCAACCGGCCGCTCAACGAGCGACCGGTTTCCTTGGTGGGCGCATGCCGAATCAGAAGCAAGAGGGCCACTGCCCACGAGGGTAATTGGACGGCACTCGTCCTCACGAGCGGGTGCCCGTCAAACCAGTCGAAGCTGACCGGATTCCTCGGGCGGATCGTGGAGCCGATCATCGTTGTTGCGAACACTGTTGACCCGGCTCGAAACGGTGCGCTCCATCCACAGATCGGGATCGATTGGCTCCAGCAACGATTGCGCAGCTTCGGGATCAGTTTGGTCGCGGTCGAGCCAGGCGTCCCAGTTCGCCGGGTCGAGCGCGATCGGCATGCGATCGTGGATTGGGGCGACGACGCCGATCGCAGGTGCAGTGAGGATGGCGCAAGTTCGCACCCACTCTCCGTCGGCGCCTTTGCGGCTGGCCCAAACTCCGGCAAAGCCGACCGGATAACCGTCGGCGCGAAAGATCCAATGCGGGATCTTGGTGCCAGGTTCCCATTCGTAGAAGCCGTCGGCAGGGATGAGGCAGCGCTTGCGGGCAAACGAGTCGCGAAATATCGGAGCAGTCGCCACCGTCTCAGAACGAGCATTGATCTGGATTGACTTGGTGTCTTTGGCCCAGTGGGGGACCAGCCCCCACTGCATAGTTCCTAACGAGCGGACATCGTCGCGTTCGGCGACGACATAGACCGCGTCGGTCGGGGCAACGTTCCATGAAGGTGACAAACCGGGCGACGTCGGGTCGGCTCCGAAATACTCGGCGTAGAAGTCGATGTCCCCCGAAAGCGAAAACCGCCCACACATGGACCACAACCATAAGACGCGGCGATAAGACGGCGGATCTCCCCCGAAGGGAAGATCCGCCGTGTTCCAGTTCGTCTATAAGCCGGATTCTGTCGAGGACGACCATCCATCTGCGACGACAGTTGCCTGCCGCCTGTTGCGGCCTACCCGGGACTTGTCCGACGGGCCGTCGCTGTCCCTGCTTGGCCTTGCTCCGGGTGGGGTTTGCCTAGCCGGCCGGTCGCCCGGCTCGCTGGTGGGCTCTTACCCCACCGTTTCACCCTTGCCTGATCCGTCACCGTTGAGGTTGTGGCCATCGGCGGTTTGTTTTCTGTGGCACTTTCCGTCGGGTCGCCCCGCCTGGGAGTTACCCAGCACCCTGCCCTGCGGAGTCCGGACTTTCCTCAGGATCGCTCCCGCGGTCGTCCGACGAACTCGAGCCGTCATTGTACCGGCGCCGGTATCCGATCGTCCCAGAAACTCCGCCGATGACTATTGCGGCAAAGGCCAAAAGCAGCACGGCGGCAATCGGGGTCGGGCTGCCTCCCAGGCGCGACACGATGACGACAACCGCAGCGAGAACCAGAGCAGTGATCGACCCGTGAAAGCGCCCATTGACCCGAGCCATCCGGCCAGCGACGAAGCCAGCGACGGAAATTCCTAGGATGACCGCGACGGTCAGCGCCAAGCCGGCAAGGTCTTCCGACCCGACAGCTCGGGCCAGGAGAACCAGTAGGGCAAAGATCAGGCCGCTGCCGAGCGCTCCCGCGGCCACGCCGATCACGATCGCTTCGACGCGGAGGATGCCAAGCACTAGTCAGGCCAATCCCGCGTGGGGGAGGAGTCGATCAATATCCTGAATGGCTGTTCGCTTCATTTGTTGAAAGGAGCTGGTGGTGTCGATCAATAACTACTTGGCGGAGGCGATAGGCACCTTCATCTTGGTGTTCCTCGGTTCGATGTCGGTACTCGCCGCAATCGCCACCGACTCGCCGATCATGGTGGCCGTTCCCTTGGGGTTCGGTCTAGGGCTGATGGCTGCAATTTTCGCCGTTGGCCATGTCTCCGGTGGTCACTTCAACCCGGCGGTGACACTCGCCATGTGGCTCGACAAACGAACCTCCTCCTCCGATCTCATTGGCTATTGGATCGGCCAGTTTGTCGGCGGCATCATTGCCTCCGCGGTGGTTCTCGCCGCGACCGACCGGGATGGGGTCCGCGTCACGGTCAATGTCTCACCCGAAAGCGCCGGTGTGGGGCTGTTGATGGAGTTCGTGCTCACCTTGATCTTCGTGCTCGTCATCCTCGCCTCGACCAAGAAAGCGCCGGCGATGGCTGGGCTGGTGATCCCCTTCACCCTCGCCGTGGTGCACCTTGCGGGGATTCCTTTTTCTGGAGCGTCGGTCAACCCGGCTCGGTCGTTTGGGCCCGCCTTGGTGGGCGGCACCTTGAACGAAGTATGGATCTATTTGGTCGCCCCTCTGGCCGGCGCCGCCGTCGCCTGGGTGTTCTGGCGCATGTTCGGGGGCGACGAAGCCGACGTTTGAGCCGGATCGCCGCGTCTCGTACCTCGCACCTAAATTGGAATTTGGTCAACCTCGCGTGCTCGGATAGGAACTGTGGCTGGAACCGTTCATCAACTGACGATCACCTTGCGATCGGTCAAGCCACCCGTGTGGCGGCGTATCGCGGTGCGGTCGGATACAGCTTTGGGTGAAGCGGCCGTGATCATGGAAAGGGCCATGGGTTGGAAGAGCTACCACCTCCACTCTTTCGATGCGGATGGGACAACCTATGCCACCCCTGACCCGGATTGGGACAACGACGACGAAGACGAAGACAGATTCCGTGTTGCGGATGTGCTGCCCAACGTGGGATCCAAGTTGCGTTGGTATTACGACTTCGGCGACGGGTGGGAACACGATGTCGCAGTCGAAAAGATCGGTTCCGCCGAGGCAGGTGTCAGGTACCCGTTTTGTATCGCCGGAGCCAGGGCCTGTCCGCCCGAAGACTGTGGCGGCCCATCCGGATATGAACGTCTGCGCGACGCGTTAGCCGATCCATCCCATCCCGAACACGGTCAGCTCCGAGACTGGGCACCGCCGAATTTCGACCCGGCGCACTTCGACGTTAAGGAGGCGAGCAAGGCGATGCGTTTTCGTCGACGTGACACGATTCGCCAGTACCTAAGTGATCCCGTCTCCATTGGGCCAAGTGTCATCGGGCTCCATCACATTCAACTTGCCATGCCGGAAGGGGGAGAGGTCAAGGCCGTTGAGTTCTATGAGGGCATACTCGGCATCCCTGAGCTTCCCAAACCTTCTCATCTTGCAGGTCGAGGGGGATGTTGGTTTGAAGCGGGAAGCGTTCGTCTCCATTTGGGAGTGGAGGCTGATTTTCAACCGGCTCGAAAAGCGCACCCTGCGTTGCTGGTTGATGATCTCTCGTCGATGAGTACGCGCCTCGGCAACGCCGGAGTGGAGGTTGTCGACGATGAGCCGCTTCCTGGGTTTCTGCGTTTCTATGCCTACGACCCGTTTGGCAACCGCCTCGAGTTTCTCCAGTCGCTCGATGACGGTTCATCCTGACTGACCGGACGGTCAGTGAGGACTAGTATTGACAAGCAGTGATTGATTTTCGGACTCATCCCAGCCGATACCGACATTGGCAACTGGTGGTGGAGCCTCCGATTGCGCGTCTGATACTCGATGTCGACGAGGATGGCGGCTTGGGCAACTACGAGTTGAAGCTCAACTCGTACGACCTGGGGGTGGACATCGAGCTGGCCGACGCGGTGCAAAGGCTGAGGTTCGAGCATCCGGAGGTTGGCGCGGTGCTGGTCGAATCCGGGAAGGACCGGGTGTTCTGCGCCGGGGCCAACATCGGCATGTTGGCCGAGGCCGACCATGGCCTCAAAGTCAACTTCTGCAAGTTCACCAACGAAACCCGGATCGGCATCGAGGAGGCCAGTGAGAAGTCCCGACAGAGGTATGTCGCTGCTATCAACGGCACTGCTGCCGGTGGAGGCTATGAACTTGCCCTCGCCTGCGACCAGATCCTTTTGATCGACGATGGCTCCGCCAGTGTCTCGCTTCCCGAGGTGCCGTTGCTCGGTGTGCTGCCCGGTACAGGGGGTCTTACCCGCCTGACCGATAAACGCCATGTCTTGCGCGACCGTGCCGATGTGCTCTGCACTACCGAGGAAGGAATCAAAGGGCGCCGGGCCGTCGATTGGGACCTCGTTGACGAGCTGGTGCCTCGGTCCCGCTTCCGCGCTGACGTCCTGGAGCGAGTGACTGCAGCCGCCGCTGACAGCGATCGACCGGGAGATCGTCGGGGGATCGAGCTCTTTGATCTGAGTCGGACAATCGAGGGGGATCGAATCGGGTATGAAAACGTCTCGGTGCTGATCGATCGGAAACTTCGCACTGCGTCGATCATGATCAACGGACCGGGGACATCGCCTCCTCTCCAGCCTGCGGAGCTCTCAGATCTGGGAGCATCCTTCTGGCCGCTGGCTCTGGCGCGCGAACTCGATGACGTTTTGCTTTACCTGCGATTGAACGAGCCCACGGTCGGCACTCTGTTGTTCCGGACGATCGGCGATCCGGAAATGGTCGAGGCCCACGATCAGTTCCTGCTCGAGAACCTCGACGATTGGTTAGTTCGAGAGATTGTCCTATTCATCGGCCGGACCTGGAAGCGCCTCGACATGACCGCCCGAACGGTGGTCAGCCTGATCGAGACAGGAAGCTGCTTTGTCGGGCTACTAGCTGAGCTGCCGCTGGCGTCGGACCGGGTGTACATGTACGAGGAAAAAAGTGAGAGTGGTCCGCGTCTTCGTCTTACGGCGATGAATCAGGGAACGCTTCCGATGGGGAATGGGCTGAGCCGGCTGGCAACGCGATTTTGGGGTCGCCCCGACGGCCTGGCAGCGGCGGAGGCGACGATAGGGAAGGATCTCGATGCCAAAACCGCGGTCGAGCTCGGATTGGCCACTTTTGCTTTCGACGAAGTTGATTGGCAGGACGAGATCCGCCTCTTCTTGGAGGAGCGGGCCGCGTTCAGCCCCGATGCCTTAACCGCCATGGAGGCCAACCTGCGGGTGGCTGGCCCTGAGACCTTGGAAACAAAGATCTTCGGACGCTTGACCGCTTGGCAGAACTGGGTGTTTTACCGCCCGAATGCTTCCGGCCCTGAGGGAACGCTCCGGTCATACGGCAGCGGTCGCCGACCACAAATCGATCGAAAGAGGACGTGACATGCTGAGCGAAGAAGTCGACTACGACCAACTCATCCCTAACAACGTTGGGCTCGCGTCCGACCCCAAGCTCCAACGCGCCTTGGAGGAATGGCATCCGGGTTACATCGACTGGTGGATGGATATGGGACCCGACGGCTTTCAAAACACCGACGTGTGGCTGCGCACCGCGATCAGCGTCGACAAGTCCGGGTGGGCCAAGTTCGGATTTGTGAAGATGCCCAACTATCGGTGGGGGATTCTCCTGGCCCATCCCGAGGAAGGGAGAGTGGTCCCCTGCGGCGATCACTACGGGGACCCCGCGTGGCAAGAGGTTCCAGGCGAGTATCGGTCGATGTTGAGAAGGCTGATAGTCGTACAGGGCGACACCGAACCCGCCTCCGTCGAACAACAGCGTTTGTTGGGAAAAAGTGCTCCGTCGCTCTACGACATGAGAAATCTGTTCCAAGTCAACGTCGAAGAGGGCCGACACCTTTGGGCGATGGTCTATTTACTGCAGCGCTACTTCGGCCGGGATGGAAGAGAAGAAGCTCACGAGCTAATTCGCCGCCGGTCCGGGAGCGAGGAGGCGCCTCGGATTCTTGGCGCTTTCAACGAGGAGACTCCCGACTGGCTGTCGTTCTTCATGTTTACCTTTTTCACCGATCGGGACGGCAAGATGCAACTCGAATCACTCGCCCAGTCGGGCTTCGACCCGCTTTCTCGGACTTGTCGGTTCATGTTGGCGGAAGAGGCCCATCACATGTTCGTGGGGGACACGGGGTGCGGCCGGATCATCCGCCGGACAGCGGAAGCGATGCGGGAGGCGAACGTCGAGGATCCTTACGACGTCGAACGAGTTCGAGCGCTGGGGGTGATCGATCTGCCTCTTATCCAACGGAAAATGAATCTTCACTTTTCCCTAACCCTCGACCTTTTCGGCGCAGAAGAATCGACGAATGCTGCGAACTACTACACCGCCGGGCTCAAGGCTCGTTACCACGAGGACCAAATCAGAGATGACCATCGACTACATGGGGCGACGTACCCGGTGATGCGGTTGGTCGATGGGGCTTTCACTTCCGAGGACGTGCCCGCCCTCAATGGCCTCAACGCGCGGTTGCGAGACGACTTCGTTGCGGAT
>Ga0136614_10000791_pt1 | contig 17205 bp, 14 predicted proteins | sample AntDrymUQ2792106_2_FD_106643 | JGI IMG/M metagenome (GOLD analysis project Ga0136614, IMG submission 106643) | Polar desert sand microbial communities from Dry Valleys, Antarctica - metaG UQ279 (21.06) | ecosystem: Environmental > Terrestrial > Soil > Desert | place: Antarctica: Dry Valley... | reverse complement strand
CGGGCGAGCGCTTCGCGCATACCGGGAGGTGGACCGGCTCGGTGTGGAGCACGCCTGGCGCGCGGTGACCGGCTCCGAGCCCCCGATCTCGTCCGTACCACTCCCCGTGGTCGTCAAGAACCTGGCGCCCATTGTGCGACCTGGCGGGCCATCCGGGCCAGCTCGCGGTAGTCGCTGCCGGGCCGGGCTTCCAGTGCGGCGGCCAGCGGTTCGAGCCACCGCTCGCGGGCACGGGCCGACCGGAGCGAGGCCACCCCGTCGATGGCTTGCTTCGCCAGCCGCACCCCGTCGGGCTGGCCGGCTCTGACGTGGATGATGGCCAGGGTGACGTCGGCGAGCACGCCGTTGCGCCGCTCACCGCCGGCCCGGGCACGCACCGCGCCCACCGCATAGGACTCCGCGACGTCCAGGCGCCCCAGGTCCAGGTAAACCCGGGCGGTCAGCTCGTCCATGCCGGAGCGCTCGAAGCTGTCAGGCGCCTCCCACCCGTCGCGTGCCCGGGCCAGCGCGGCGGGCGCCTGTTCGTGGCCCATGTCGGCCAGCGCCAGCGCCGACTCGCCTTCCAGCCACGCAGCCACGACCGCTACCCGCGGGTCGTCACGTGGGGCGTCCAGGAGCTTGTACTGTCCGAGCTGGTAGAGCTTGAGCGCGTCGTTCGGGTGGCCGAGCTCCCGCTCGATCGCCCCGGCGAACCGAAGCGCACTTGCCACCCGGTAGGCGTCGCCGACCTTCCCTGCCAGCTCCGCGGCCTGCCCGAAGTAATGCCGGGCGTGCTCGTCAAGGCCGGAGTCGGCGCAGCACCACCCGGCGAGGGTGCACAACCTCGCCAGCTCGGAACCGAACCGCACCGCGACCGGCGGGGCAGCGGGCACCGCGCGCAGCCGCATGGCGTGGTCGACGACCGCGAGGACGGCACCGGCCTGCCCCCCGTGCTCGCGGGCCAGCGCTTGCACGTGTCCGGTCATGCTGTCGACCTCGGCCACGTCCGCCATTCCGAGCCGGGACGGCAACGGTGCCTCGGGAGGGGCGGGCAAGTTGGCCAGCTCCCCCAGGAGAGGCAGGCCCGACAGTGCGGCTGACCCCGCTGCTGCCAGGAGTGCCCGACGGCGCATCTCGTCGGTCACCGCCTTCCATGCCGCCTCGTCCTCCCGAGCGTAAGCGCTGCGCGCGGCGTCGGCGGACGCGAGGCGCATCCATCCTCGCTCGATACCCAGGCCGTCGCAGATCCGCTCGAGCACGTCAACCTGCTTCACCCGGCGCCCGGCAAGGACCTCCGAGACCTCGGACTGCAACTGGCCGGTCAGCGCTGCGATCACCCGTTGGGTGACCCCGGCGTCGCTGAGTGCCCGGTACAGGGCGCCGATGTCGCGGTCGGCCAGGATCCGGCGCACGTCCTCGCGCCCGTACAGCGCAGGGTCGATCTTGTCGGCGTGTCCGTAGCTCATGGCGCTCACTGCTCTACTCGGTATGTGGGGCAAGTGAGCGTAGCGACGGGGTCGCGGGTCATCGCGCCGGTCTCGGTGATCAGGAAGTTTCCGGCGCGCTCGCGCCGCCGCGCGCAGCGTTCGGCCCGCTGCGCAACTGGTGACTGTGCGTAGCGCCGAGGGGGGCGCACTGTGTCGGTTGCGTTGATGACGAATCACGCATCACAGCGCCGGTGTGATGCGTGATTCGTCATCAACGCTGGACACTCATATGCCCCCGCGCTGGAGGTCACGTGACCGGTAGGCGAGCCATGCACCGGCGGCGTCCACCGTCCGCTGCGCCGGCGTCACGACCTCACGAGCTCGCCTGCGGAGCCAGGCCGTGGATCGGCAGACGCACCTGGAACCGGGTGTCGCCGGGCTCGGAGACCACCCGCAGGTCGCCGCCGTGGCGGTTGACCACGATCCGCCAGGACAGGTCCAGCCCCAGCCCGGTGCCCTGGCCCACCGGCTTGGTGGTGAAGAACGGCTCGAAGATCTGTTGCCGTTGCTCATCGGGCACGCCGGGGCCCGTGTCACAGATCTCCACCAGCACCCGGTCCGCCTCCTGCCGGGACCGGACCGTCAGGGTACCTTCGCCTGCCATCGCGTCGGCGGCGTTGTCCACCAGGTTGGTCCACACCTGGTTGAGCTCCGCGGCATAGGCCGGGATCTCCGGCAGGCCGCGGTCGTAGTCGGTGATCACCCGGATACCGTCGCCGAGCGTGTGGCGCAGCATCACCAGGGTGGAGTCCAACCCGTCGTGCACGTCGATGCTCTGGTGCGCGCCGCGGTCCATCTCGGAGTACTGCTTCGCCGCATCGATCAGCGCCGAGATCCGGTGGGTCGCATCCGCGATCTCGCCGAGCAGCATCTCGGTCTGCACGGTGCGGGTGAGCCAGCGCAGCGCGGCAGGCAGTGTGGACGCGTCCACCGCAGCCACGACGGGAGCCAGGTCGTCGGGTCCGACACCGGCTGCGGCCAGCTCCGGGGCGAGTTCCCAGGCGCCGTCGGCACCGTGCTCGTCCAGCCACTCGGCGAGCTCGTCCTCGCGCTCGGATGTCGCCAGCGCGGAACGGACCGGCTGCTCGCCCAGCCTGCGCACGATGCGCTCCTCGATACCCACCAGCCGCGCCAGCGGCCCGTCCGGCGCCAGCTCGGCGAACTCGTGGCGAACCTCGCCGAAGCTGCTGCGCAGCGCTGCGGCCGCCCGCCCTGCCGCGGCAGCCGGGTTGTTCAGCTCGTGGGTCAGCCCGGCGGAGAGCGTGCCGAGCGCCAGCAGCCGCTCTCGCTGCCCGGCGAGGGCATCGCCGGCCTGCACCCCGTAGTACAGCCCCTGCAGCAGGTGCGTCGGCATCGGATACCAGCGACGGAACGACTCGGCGAACTCCTCGGCGGGCAGCACGAGGAACTCGCATTCGGTGATGGCGCGCAGCGAGCCGGGATAGGTCTGCGAGACCTGATCGCGCAGGTAGAACCACACCGCGCCGGCGAACACGCCGGGCTGGTCGGAGCGGGCGACCTCGACGTCGTCGCCGCGCACCCACCGGGAGATCACCAGCGTGCCGGACAGCAGCACGTAGAAGCATCGGGCGGGTTCCCCCGCAGCGGCGACCATGGTGCCCGCGCCGAAACGCTGCACCGTGCCCCGCTCGGCGATCCAGTCGAGCTTGTCCTGCTCGAGCTCGGCGAACAGGAACAGCTCGCGCAACCGCTGCGCAGGCAGCCGGTGCGACGGTGTCATCGGTCCTCCAGGTACCGGTGGACCAGCGTGACGGCCATCGCGCCCTCCCCCACCGCCGAGGCGACCCGTTTGACCGACTCGGCGCGCACATCACCGGCGATGAACACGCCGGGCAAGCTGGACTCCAGGTAATAGGGGTCACGGGCCAGTGGCCACCCCGGTGGTCGGCGCCCGTCGACCAGCAGGTCGGGACCGGTGCGCACGAATCCCCGCGGGTCTCTGGTCACGGTCTCGCCGAGCCAGTCGGTGCGTGGCTCAGCCCCGATGAACACGAACAGCGCCGCCGCAGGCACCGTCTCGGTCGACCCGCTGTCGGGCTCACAGAGCACCAGGTGCTGCAGGTGCCCGTCGCCGAGCGCCTCGGCGACCACGGTCCCGGTGCGCACGGTGACGTTCTCGATCGCTTCCAGCTGGCGGATCAGGTAGTGCGACATCGAGCGCCGCAGCGAGTCACCCCGCACGAGCAACGTGACCTCGGCGGCGTGCCGGGCAAAGAACACCGCCGCCTGGCCTGCGGAGTTGGCCCCACCGACGATGTAGATGTCCTGGCCCGCGCAGCCGGGGGCCTCGGTGATCGCGGATCCGTAGTAGACGCCCCTTCCGGTGAGCTCGGCGACGCCCGCCGCGCCGAGCGTGCGGTAGGAGACGCCGGTGGCCAGGATCACCGCGTGCGCGGCGAGCTCGGTACCGTCGGAGAAGGACACCACCCGCGACGAGCCCCGGGCGTGCAGGCCGGTCACGTCGCATGCGGAGATCACCTCGGTGCCGAACCTCGAAGCCTGCCGGCGTGCCCGGTCGGTCAGCTGCGCGCCGGAGACCCCGTCCGGAAAACCCAGGTAGTTCTCGATCCGGGAGCTCTGCCCGGCCTGCCCTCCGGTGGCATGCCGCTCGACGAGCACCGTCGACAGCCCTTCCGACGCGCCGTAGACCGCCGCGCCGAGCCCGGCCGGGCCTGCTCCGACGACCACCAGGTCGTAGAAGTCGGTGTCCGGCACCGTGGACAGCCCGACGGCGTCGGCCAGCTCGGCCTCGGACGGTGCCCGCAGCACCGTCCCGTCCGGGGTGATCACCACCGGCACGTCGTCCTCGCCGGCTCCGGCGGCATCGAGCAGTCGGGCGCCCTCCGGGTCGTCCACGCTGTACCAGCGGTAGGGCACCGCGTTGCGGGCCAGGAACTCGCGCGCCCGGTAGGACTCCGGTGACCAGCGGTGACCGACCACCCTCGGCTGCGCGACGACCTGCGAGTCGCCGGCCTGCCACACCTCCAGCAACGCGTCTATGACCGGATAGAGCTTCTCCTCCGGCGGGTCCCAGGGCTTGAGCAGATAGTGGTCGATGTCCACCACGTTGATCGCCTGGATCGCCGCGTCGGTGTCCGCGTAGGCGGTCAGCAGGGCGCGGCGAGCGGAAGGGAACAGATCCATCGCCTGCTCGAGGAACTCGATGCCGTTGCACTGCGGCATCCGGTAGTCCGCCAGCATCACCGCGACCGGCTCACCGCGCAGCTTGAGCGCGCGCAACGCCTCCAGCGCCTCGTGCGCCGAGTCGGCCCGCAGCACGCGGTAGCCTTCCCCGTAACGGCGGCGCAGGTCGCGTGCCACCGCCCGAGACACCCCGGCATCGTCGTCGACGGTCAGCAGCACCGGTTTGTTCATCTGGCGGTCTCCCTGCTCCTGGCGTTGCCGCACCGCTGTCGGCCATGCCCCATCCTGCCGGGCGCGGCTCGGCACGCCACACCGCGACGAGGAGCCGCGACACATTCACCAGATCTTCATTGTGCGACGGGTGACAACGTAGCGAAGCAATCGATACTCATTGGATGAAGAAGACCCAGTATCGGTCACACGGAGCAACCAAGCAGGGGGCAACCGTCCGCCCTGGTCGCCACGTGCAGGGGGCAGGGGGGTCCACCGTGAACGATGGCGGTCACGGGCGGAGGGAATTGGCCAAGTTCCTGCGAAGCCGTCGTCAGCGGATCACCCCGGCAGACGTGGGTCTGCCCGCCGGGCCTCGTCGCCGCACCGACGGGCTGCGGCGCGAAGAGGTGGCCGTGCTGGCCGGTCTGAGCCCGACCTGGTACACGTACCTGGAGCAGAGTCGAGACATTCATCCTTCGGCAGCCGTCCTGGACAGCCTCTCGCGGGTGCTGCACCTCACCGAGCATGAACGCCGGTACATGTACCTGCTGGCCCACGGCCAGGCACCGCAGACGGCCTCTGACTCGCCCGACCGCGACACGGCGCACGATCTTGTACGATGTCTGGTCGCCGCTACCGACGACTCGGACTACCCCGTGTACGCATTCGACCCGACCGGCACCATCCTCGCCAGAAACCCCGCCTGCACGGTGTGGTACACCGACTTCACTGATTCTTCCAACGGGTACCACAACATTATCTGGTGGATGTTCACCTCATCGCGGGCACGCGAGTGCTTCGTCACCTGGGAACACGACGCCAGGGACATGGTGGCACAGTTCCGCGCCTACCATGCCAGTCATCTGGTCATCGCCGAGCGGGGGCGGTTGATCAGCGAGCTCGAGCAGCGCAGCCCCGAGTTCCAGCGCTGGTGGCACGAGCACGACGTGCACAGCCAGCACGGACGGATCAGAGTGCTGCGCCACCCCGAACGTGGACCGGTCAGGTTGCGGGTGGCCGTGCTGCATCCCGCCGACGCCCCGAGCGTCTCAGTAGCCTTTCACCTCCCGGAGTCGACCACGAACACGCCGTGACCGAAATGCGATCACCTGCGACGGTCACGGGGTTGCGTTAGCTCCGCATTGACCGCGCCACACGCCGCCGTTGACAATTCGATAACAGCACGTTGAGTCCTTTCTTTGGGGAGGTGACGGGGTGGGCTGGCACTACGTCGGACGGGCGGAGCAGCTCGAGCGGGTCCGCGCCGCATTCGACGACGCGACAGCAGGCCCGTTGGTGATCAGCGGTCAGCGGGGCATCGGGCGAAGCGCACTCGCACTCCGTGCACTCGAGTACGTCGACATGCGCCGTGACCACGTCGTCCGGGTCGACCCGCACCCGAGCGGTGCACCGCTCGCGGCGCTGGCCCACGTGCTGCCGGCAGGCTTCGACACCGCACGTGGCCGGCTTCCCACCGTGCGTAGCGCCGCCGACGAGCTGCTTCGGCTGGCCGGGCAGCGACGGGCGGTACTCCTGGTCGATGACGCGCACCTGGTGGACCACCTCACCATGCTGGTGCTCCGCGAGCTGGTCCGCGGCGGTGCGCTGGTGCTGCTCACCCGGCCGGCGTGTGTGCCGACCCCGGATCCGACCGAGTGCCTGCGTCCGATACAGACCGTGCACATCCCGCCGTTGACCGTGGCCGAGGTCGGGCTCCTGCTGGAGGGGCTGCTCGACGGACCGGTGCACCATGCCTGCGCCGCTGCACTGCACGCGACAAGCGGCGGCAACCCCCGGGAACTGCGCGAACTGCTGATCGGTGCCCGGCTGACCGAGCTGATGGCCCGGCAGAACGGTCTGTGGCGGCTCGGCCCCTGCCCGCGCGAGCACCGCGCGCTGGATCCCGACGTGCTGGATCCGGCCGGAGTGCTGGCAGCGGTCGACGCGGCGTGGTCGGCGCTGGATCTGGACCGCACCGAGCAGCTCTGCCTGCTCGCGCTCTGGGCAGGCCAGGGCAGTCGGATCCCGGCGGTGTGGTCGGCGACACTGCTGGTCCGTGGCCGCCCGGACGAGGCGGAGCGTTTCCTCGCCGGCCTGGCCGGGTCCGAGCTCGACGAGCAGGCCGAGTGCCGACTGCTGATCACCAGGGCGTTGAACCTCGCGCTGGGGCTGGGCCAGGTCCAGACTGCGGCACGTGTGTTGGCCGACGCCGCGCACCATGCCGGGCGGTTGCGCGGCAGGCTGCTGGCACATCGGGCGTGGGTGCTCACGCTGGCACGCCAGCCGGACGTCGCCACGCACGCCGCGCAGCTGGCGGCACATGACCTCGGTGGCGACCGTGAGGCGGCGCTGATGGTCAAGACCGCGCGGGGCGTCGCGGCGTTGCAGACCGGCAGCCCTACTGCAGCCATCTCGCAGTTACGGCCGGCGCTGGCGCTGGCCGACGGGCAGCGCCACACGATGCCCTGGCTGCGGCCCTATCTCAACGCCTGCCTGATCGATGCCCTGCTACTCGCCGGCCGGGCCCGGGAGGCGACCGCCTACGCGAGCAGCTTCCACGGTGGCGCCCCCGGCAGCGGGTGGGACGTGGCCGTCGCCCTCTCGACCCTGACTACCCACCGGTCCGGCGCACGGCGAGCATGGTGATGTCGTCGGACTGCTCCGCGGACCCGACGTGCTGGGCCAGCGCCCCGTCCATCGCGGCCAGCAGCGTCTCCGCCGACTCACCGGTCCGCTGCTCGACGACGGTGAGCATCCGCTCGGTGCCGAAGAGGACGCCATCCGGGTCGCGGGCCTCGGTGACTCCGTCGGTGTAGACGAACAGCGTGTCCTCGCTGTCCAGTGTCGTGTGCCCCAGGGCATACGAGCTGTCCGGCAGCATGCCCACCGCGGGACCGGTCGGGGCGAGCAGCGCGCGCTCGCCGTCGGCACGCAGCAGGACCGGCGGGTTGTGCCCACCGTTGATGTAGAGCAGCGCGCCGGTCATCGGGTCGAGCACCCCGAAGAACAGCGTGGCGAAGTATCCCTGGCGCAGGTGGTTACGTGCCAGGTAACGGTTGGTGCCGACCACCGCCTGAATCAGGGGACCGGCGCCGACCGACAGCCGCGGCGGCGCCGCGATGCCCGTGTCGACCGCGCGGGCGGCGGCCACGCCGGGGTCGGTGTCCATCAGATCCCAGGAACCGGTGTGTTCCGCGGTGTGTCGCAGCAGGGTGCGAATCAGGGCCATGAACAGCGCCGCCCCGACGCCCTTGTCGCACACGTCGGCCACGACGAACCCGATCCGCGTGCCGTTGACCAGCTCGAAACCGTCGTAGAAGTCACCGGCCACCTGCTTCGCCGGCTGGAACCGGGACGCGAACTCCCATCCCGTCGGGCTGGGCAGCACGTCGGGCAGGAAGCCGGCCTGGATGTCGTGGGCGATGCTCATGTCACGCTCGTACTCCCGCAGGCTGGTCTCGGCGGTCATCTGCTCGACCGTGGTGGTCAGTCGGCTGCGCTCGCTGCAGGAGGTGACCCTGGTGCGCAGCAGCCCGGGCAGGAAAGGCGGTACGACGTAGTCGAACCCGCCCTGCACGCAGGACTCGAGCGCGCCGAAGTCGCCGTCCGGGAAAACCATCGTGGTGAGCGACCCGGGTAGCGCGGCCAGGTGGTGGCGCAGCTTGCCGATGCGCTCCAGGCCGAGCGACGCCGACACCAGCAGCACGTCGGGTGCGCCACAATGTGCGGCCGCTGCGAACAGCTCACCGGCAGTGGCGTGCTGGACGTCGAAACCCTCGTTACGTAATGCCTCATCGAGCTCGGGTGTCCTGCCCACCGGTTCGGCGACGACCAGGGCGATGCTCCCGGTCATTCGCACCTCCGTCCGTCATGCCCGCTCCGTCGCATGATCAGCGTGTTCCGGTTCCGGCCATCGGCGTACTCGTAGCCGAAATCGTCCAATCCGCTCAGCGCCAGGAACAGCCCGAGTCCGCCCTCCTGCCGGGCGGTCGGGTCGGTATGCAACACCTGTCGCGGGTCGTGGCCTCTCGGATCGAAGGGACGGGCGTCGTCCTCGATCCGCAGCCACACCAGCTCGTCGTCGACGTCGCCCTCGATCTCCACGACACCCCCGGCGCCGCGGTACCCGTGCGCCGCGATGTTCGTGGTGATCTCGTCGGCAGCCAGGCGCAACCGGTATGCCTGCCGTTCGGCCAGCCCGCCGCGCGCGGCCAGCGAGCGGACGAACACCGCGATCTCGTCCGCGACGCGGGTCGACGCCGTCAGCCGCAGCCGGCCTGCCGTCACGGCGCACTCGCTGGGTCCTGCATCGTCACGCTCCGGTCGAACCCGGTCAGCTGGATCGTCTCGGCCACCTTCGGTCGGGTGCCGACCAGCACGATCTCCACCCCGGGACTCATCTTCTGGTGCGCGAACACCAGGCAACGCAGACCCGCGGACGACAGGTAGGTCAGCTCGCTCATCAGCAGCACGAGGCGGTCCAGCTCGTGCGCGGCGGCCTCGTTGATCAGTTCGTGCACCCGGGGCGCGGCCCGCGCGTCGAGCTCGCCGACCAACCGCATGCTGGCGGCGCGCTGCTCCAGGTGCAGGGTGACGTCAAAACTCATCGTTGCCTCCTCGCCAACAGCACCAGCGCGGACCGTGCGCCGATGACCACTCGGAACTGGTCGTCCAGGTGCGGTTCGCTGCCCGCCTCGTACGCGTCGTGCGGTGCCTGAGCCGCGGTGTCGGCGACGAGATGCCACTCCAGGGTCGCCGGCGGAGCCGGTAGCTCCAGCTCGTGGTCCTCCCAGTGCGCGTTGGCCGCGACGTACACGCAGTCCGACGGCTGCCGGCTGCCGCCGCGAAGCATGACCGCCAGCAGCCTGCTCTGCTGCGACCAGTCCGGTGTCCACGCCCGCACGCCGTGCCAGCTCACCGCCGGGACCACGTCGTCGCGAGCCGGGCCCTGCGCAGACCCGCGCCCCCGCAGGCCCGGATGCGCGTGCCGGAACGCGATGAGCACACGCACGAACCGCAACAGGTCGCTGTTGCGCTCCACGAGCGACCAGTCCAGCCAGGACAGTTCGTCGTCGTGGCAGTACGCGTTGTTGTTTCCCTGCTGGGTGCGACCGATCTCGTCCCCTGCCAGCAGCATGGGCACCCCCTGGCTGGTCAGCAGCAGTACCAGGACGTTGCGCACCTGGCGGTCCCGCAGCGCCAGCACCTCGCGATCGCCGGTCGGACCCTCCCGGCCGCAGTTCCACGAGTCGTGGGAGGACTCGCCGTCGCGGTTGTCCTCGCCGTTGGCCTCGTTGTGCTTCTCGTTGTACGAGACGAGGTCACGCAGGCAGAACCCGTCGTGGGCGGTGACGAAGTTGACCGACGCACCGGGTCCCCTCCTGGCGTACATGTCCGGTGACCCGACGACACGGGTGGCCAGCTCGCCGACCGTGCCGGGGTCACCCTTCACGAACCGGCGTACCACGTCGCGGTAGCGGCCGTTCCACTCCGACCAGCGGCAGTAGTCCGGGAAGCTGCCGACCTGGTAGAGCCCGGCGGCGTCCCATGCCTCCGCGACCATCTTGCAGTCCCGCAGCACCGGGTCATGGGCGAGCGACTCGATCAGCGGCGGGTTGAGTAGCGGCGTCCCGTCCGGCGCGCGACCGAGGATGGCGGCGAGGTCGAAGCGGAAACCGTCCACGTGGTACTCGGACGCCCAGTAGCGCAGGCAGTCGAGCACGAACCCGCGCACCACGGGGTTGTTGCAGTTGACCGTGTTCCCGGTGCCGCTGAAGTTCTGGTAGTGCCCGTCCGCGGTGAGCATGTAATAGGTGTGGTTGTCCAGGCCGCGGAACGAGATGGTGGGGCCGAACTGATTACCCTCCGCAGTGTGGTTGAACACCACGTCGAGCATCACTTCGATACCGGCTCGGTGCAGCTGCTTGACGAGATTCTTGAACTCGTCGACCTGCATGCCGTAGGGGCCGGTGGCCGCGTAGCCCGCCTTCGGTGCGAAGAAGCCGACGGTGCAGTACCCCCAGTAGTTCAGCAGCGCGCGGCCGGAGGTCAGGTCGGTGCGGCTGTTCTCGAACTCGTCGAACTCGAAGATCGGCATCAGCTCGACGCAGTTGACTCCCAGCTCCCGCAGGTAGGGGATCTTCTCGACCAGCCCGGCGTAGGTGCCCGGTGCCGCGACGTCCGACGAGGGGTGACGGGTGAACCCGCGCACGTGCATCTCGTAGATCACGAGATCCTCCGACGGCAGGTGCAGCGGCCGGTCCCGCTCCCAGTCGAAGTCGTCGTGGGCCAGCCGCGCCCGGTACGGGTAGGGATCCGCGCGGTCCGGCGGGACGCCCCACACCTCGCGGCCGCCGAACGCCCTCGCGTAGGGGTCGGCGAGCACACGTCCGGGATCGAAGCGGTGACCGGCGACCGGATCGAACGGACCGTCGGCACGGTAGCCGTACTCGGTGCCCTCCACGTCCAGCCCGAAGACCACCATGGCGTACACCCCGCCGACACGGAACGACTCCGGGATCGGCAGCTCGGCCATCGGCTCCCGCTCACCGCGCCGGAACAGCACGAGGATGATCGCCGTGGCGTGATTCGAATAGACCGAGAAGTTCACTCCGCCGGGCACCGGTGTCGCCCCGAACGGCAGCGCCCGGCCGGGCCGCACGGCGAACCCCGAGATCCAGCCGGTCGGGTAGGCGTCGACCCGCTCCGTCAGCGACGTCGTCCTCACCGCTGCAACACCCCCAGCCCTGCCTGAACGGTGTCCGAGACCGTGAAGAAGTCCAGGAACCCGGTCGCCGACATCACGTCGAGCACGTCGGCAGGCACCGCAGCCAGCACCAACCGGGTGCCGGCCTCCCTGGCCTGCCGGTAGGTGAGCAGCATGACGCGAAGGCCGGCGCTGGACAGGTAGGTCGTGCCGGACAGGTCCAGGACGATCTTCCCGTCCTGCGGGACCAGCTCGGCGATCTCGCTCTGCGCCTGCGGGGCGGAGCGGCTGTCCAGCTCCCCCTCCAATGACAACACCACGACCTCGCCGGTCATCTGCCTGTCGATCTGCATGGCCCCTCCTGCTCAGTCGCGGGCAGGCGCCAGATGCGCCTGCACGGTCAACGGTTCGGTGGAGTCCGGCAGCTTCACGCTCATCGCATCCGGGTCGAACCCTGCGTAGGGCCTGCCGTCGACCTCCACCCGGTCCAGCTTCACCCGCCCCGGTGGCAGGACGTCCGGGGCGACCCGCAGGACGCGGTCCGGGAAGCCGTCCGGGGATGGCCGGAACCACAGCGTCAGCGGTTCGCCCCGGATCAGCAGGCGGCCGTAGACCGCGGCGAGAAAGCACAGCTCGGCGGCGTGGTACATGCTCATCGAATGGCTGCCCTTGAGCCGTTCGGTGCCCAGTAGATAGGGGATCCCGGACGCCAGCACGTTGAAATACACGCCACCCTCGTCGTGGTCGAGGAAGAACGCGTTGTAGAACGACTCGGCCTCCCTGGCATGGCGCAGGAAATCCTGATCGCCGGTGTGACCCGCCAGCACCAGATAGGCGAGGATCGCCTGCTCCTGCTGCCACCACGCCTTACGGTCGTGCCAGACGAAGCGGTGCCGGTTCTCCTCACCCACCAGGCAGCGCTGCAGCACGTCGTACCAGCCGCCACGCTGGCGGTCGCTGCCGAGATCCGGCATCGACCTCGCCAGCCGGTCGGCGAGCTCGGTGTAGGCCTGCTTCGGGCGGATCGCGTTCATCCGCGTCAGGTTCCACGCGATCTTGAGGTTGTGCCCGACCACCGCTCGATCCTGCTGCCAGCCCCAGGCGCGGTCCGGGCTCCAGTCGGCGTGGAACCGCTCCTGCACGAACGGGCTGCCCTGCTGCGGGAAGTGCTCGCAGATGAGGTCGAAGGTCTCCTCGAGCATCGCGGCATGGCGCTGCTCGCCGGTCGCCAGGAACAGGTTGATCAGGTAGGCGGGCGCGTGGTCACCGATCGAGTTCCAGTTCTTGCGGGAGCGGTTGGGACCGAGCGACTCGTGGTCCGGCCGCAGCAGGATCGGGTCGATGTGGGAGAAGTAGCCACCGGCGTGCTCGTCACGGAAGAACCGCTGGAACAGCCGCAGCGTGCCGTCGATGTCCGCGGCGATTCTCGGGTCGCCGGTGACGCGGTAGGTCTGGGTGGGCCCGACCAGCGCGTAGATCTGCTCGTATGCGGGCAGCGCGTCGTAGTCGTCGCCGAACTCCGAGGTGAACAGCTTGTGCTCGGCGTCACCGCGCACGTCGATCCCGTGGTACCAGTAGGTGACGCCCTCGTCGCGGTCCACGAAGCGCATGTGGTCGCGAAGGTAGCCGGTGCCGCGCTCGGCGACGTCGAGGTAGTCCTCGTTCCCGGTCAGCATGTACGCCGAGGCCATACCGTAGATCAGCCGGGAGATCGTGTCGGTCTCCTGGACGTACACGTCGGTCTTGTCGCCCCCGAGCCGCAGCGTCGTGCGGTAGTCGGCGTAGTCGATGGGCCCGTCGCCGAACTGCGCCCTGCGGTAGAAACCGGCCAGCTCGTCGAGCTGGCGGACCCACCAGTTCGGCTCCTCGAAGTTGTACTCCCCGGGCCTGCGGCCCAAGAAAACCAGCCGCTTGACCTCGAAATCGTTGCCCGGCGGAGAGAAGACACCGTAGGCGAAGACGTGGCGTCCCGGAGTGAGGAGATCGGGCACGTGCGCGGAGGCGTCCAGGTAGGGATCGCCCAGGTTCCGCAGGAACTCCGCGGACATCGTCTCGGACAGCCGTGCCGTGAACGTCCTGCCGTCGCTGGTGCGCAACCGCACCGACCCGCGCTGTGGATCGTGTTCGACGACGTACCCGGCGATCAGATCGGAGAAGGTGAAGTCGAGCTGATTGTCGGTGGTCATGGGAGCACCCCGAGATGTGGGCATGGTGGGTGTGAGGCCACGAGCAGGTCGATGAGTGTCCTGGCGAACAGGTGGCAGTGCCCGGCGGTGCGCCCCGTGACCAGGTCACGGTCGACCACGACATCCTGATCGGTGTACTGCGCACCCATGTTGCGCACGTCGCCGATGAGGTTGTTGTGACAGGTGACCCGCCGGCCTGCCACCGCGTCCGGAATGGGGGCGACCAGCCACATGCCGTGGCAGATGATCCCCTTGAGCAGTCCCGGCTCGGCGAACGCACGTCGCAGCAACTGCACCGCCGGTGCCAGCGCGGTCACGTCCTCGGTGTAGCGCAGCCGGTCCGAGACCATGCCGGACGGGACGATCATCGCGTCGTAGCGCGCCAGCCGTTCGCCGTCCACCGCCTCCAGGTCACCGTCAACGGTGAACGGCAGCTGGTACTCGTGCCCGGTGAAGGTGATCGATTCCTGGCCCCAGAGCCGGGTCAGGAAGTCGACGTCCGCGCCCTCCTCGGCGAACCGGCGCTGGTAGTAGTGCAGCTCCGGCTCCACGTAATCGCTCTCCATCAGGATCGCGATCGCCCTGCCCTGCAAGCGTCCGCGCGACGAGCGCACCATCGTATTCACCCGCTGTCTCCCCTCCACGTCACGCTGTGACCAGGTCGCACAGGAACGGTCCGTCGCGCTCGAGCATCCGGCGCACGGCCTCCTCAACGGCGGCCGGCTTGTCCACCCGCACCGCGTCGACCCCGAGGCCGCGTGCGGTGTCGGTGAAGCCGATCTCCGGATGAGAGAGGTCGAAACCGCCCGGGGTGGCGTGCCGGACGATGCCGCGTTCGTGCCAGTACTGCTCGATGTTCTCGTCGAGCAGCTGGTAGCGATGGTTGTTGCAGATTACGAACTTCGCGGCGATGCCGTAGCGCGCGGCCGTCCACAGTGCCTGGATCGTGTACATGCTGCCGCCGTCGCCGGTGAAGCCGACGACCTCGGCGTCCGGGCGGGCCAGCTTGGCGCCGATCGCGCCGGGGATCCCGACGCCGAGCGAGCCGCCCCTGGTCAGGAAGTAGTTGCCCGCAACCCGCGGTGGCAGGTAACGGGTGAGGGCACCGGAGTGCGTCAACGCCTCGTCGAAGATCACGAGGTCCCGCGGTGCCTGCCGCGCGAGCTCGGCGCAGAAGTGCTCGGCCAGCGGCGCATCCGGCCTGGGCTGGGGCACGTCATAGGTGCCGTTCCAGGGCGCCCTGCCGGTGCCGGGGACCGCCCCGTCGATGCGGGCGATCAGTGCCGCCAGCGTCGGCTTGGGGTCGGCCACCAGCGGCACGTCGACCGGGAAGTTCTTGGCCACCTCGTAGTCGTCCAGGTCGACGTGCACGAGCCGCGCGCCGTCGGAGAACGGGCTGGCCAGCGCGGGGAACACCTCGGGGAACACGTAGGTGCCCACGATCAGCACCGCGTCCGCGTCGGCGAGCCGCCGAGCGCTGTCGGTGCCGAACATGTGCCCGAGCTGGCCCCGGTACAGCGGGTGCGCCGTGTCGATGTTGAACTCCGAGGAGTCCACACCCCACACGGGAGCATCGAGCAGCTCGGCCAGCCGGGTCAGCTCCCGCTGGGCGCCGGAGACCGCCACGCCATCACCCATCAGAATGACCGGGGCACGTGCGGAGATCAGCAGCTCGGCCGCCGCTGCGAGCTCGGGCTGCGTGGGGATCACGGACCGGGACGGGATCGTGCTGCGGACCGCAGGCTCCTCGGTCGGAGAGTCGAGCACGTCCATCGGCAGCGAGACGAACACCGGCCCGCGCGGTGGCGTCATCGCCGTCTTGACCGCGCGACGCAGCACCCGCAACACCGACCCGGGGTGCAGCACCCGGGTGGCGTACTTGGTGACCGGGCGCGCCATCGCCACCAGGTCAGCGGACATCTGCGCGTTCATCGCGTCGTACTGCACACCGGCCTCGCCTGCCACGACGACCAGCGGTGAGTGCCCGCGCATCGCCTGGTAGAGCATGCCGATGCCATTGCCGAGCCCCACGCCCGAGTGCAGCTGGACCAGCGTGGGAGCCGACGCCGCCCTGGCGTACCCGTCGGCGATACCGACGACCGCCGACTCCTGCAACGCCAGCACATACTCGAAACCGGGCACCTGCTCCAGTATGTCGAGAAAGCCTTGCTCCACCGTTCCCGGATTACCGAACATGCGCGTGATGCCATCGGCTGCGAACTGCTCGAACATGGCCACCTTGCCGGGCCTGACGCTCATCAGCGATTCCCCTTCCAGCTCGCTCGGGCTCACCAGCCGTATCGACGGAGACCGTTCTCCAGCACTTCGACCAGCTGCTCGCCTGCCAGGAACGAGTCCGGCGTCGAGCGGGCCGTGACGAACGGGTAGTCCACGATCACCGAGAGCTCCCTGCCGACGTTGCCGTGATACCGGCCCTCGGGACCCGTCGCATCACGCAGGATGTACTCCAGTGGGTACGGCGGCGGGCCCATGTTGAAGTCGGTACCGACGAAGCCGGTGCCGTCCTTGTAGTCGTACTCCTTGCAGTGCCCGGTAACGTGCTTGCCCCAGATGATGCTCTTCCGGTCGTCCCAATCACGCGCGAACGCCAGGGCGGCCACGCCGTAGCACTCGGCCACGATCGGCTTGTCCGCCTGTTTGAAGGCGAGGACCAGATCATGTACCCGGCCGTTGTTCGCCAGGTCCACGATCGGTCCGCTGCCACCCACGATCACCAGCGCGTCGTAGCCCTCGATGTCCCTGGCGACGCGCGAGAGCTCACGGTAGTAGGCCTCCACCCTGCGCAGCTGGTCCGGCTCACTGTTGTAGGGCCGCTCCGGCAACCATTCCCGCAAGCTCAGCGGGCTGTCCAGCCGGGACGACTCGTCGAGTCGCCGCGCGGCCACCGCGACCTCGGGTGTGGTCACCGAACGTCCCAGCGGCGGGTCCACATAACCGGGGTCCAGACTCGGCGACAGCGCCTGCGGACGCTTGCCCGACGGAGTCGCGAATACCGTCTGGTAGCCATGCTCGTCGGCAGCGGTGACCGGCCCGAGCAGCTCCTCTCCCCAGTAGCCGTACTCCGAGAGGACGACCAGTATCTTTCTCATCGGATGCTCCTGTCGGTCGGAGTTCGTTCCCGGTCGAGTGAAACAGCGCCCGCGGTCCGGCACAAGCAGCCACTGTTCAGCACAGCCCTACTTACGCAAGTCGGGCCGTTGTCGCGGCTGATCGCGGGCCATTACGTCAAGTTCTCACTGCGCCGTCGCGGCGTTGCGGGCACAATGGCGTCGAACGGTGAACGTCGAGCAGGAAGGCCATGACATGCACACCCGCGTTCTCGGTGCCGGACACGGCGACGACGGACTGACGGTCTCCGCGGTCGGGCTCGGATGTATGGGCCTGACGTTCGCCTACGGCGAGCACGGCGACCCGACGGCCGATACCCGCCGGGGCACCCAGACGATCG
>Ga0136614_10000790_pt1 | contig 17207 bp, 20 predicted proteins | sample AntDrymUQ2792106_2_FD_106643 | JGI IMG/M metagenome (GOLD analysis project Ga0136614, IMG submission 106643) | Polar desert sand microbial communities from Dry Valleys, Antarctica - metaG UQ279 (21.06) | ecosystem: Environmental > Terrestrial > Soil > Desert | place: Antarctica: Dry Valley... | reverse complement strand
TATCTCGCTCATTACGTGGCGACTTACGAGACGATGACCAACGCCAAGCAGTTCACGGCTGCGATTCTCCAGCGGATGTGCTTCTCTCAGTCAGAGCCGCAGTCAAAGGAAACATGAGCCGAAGTTGTTTTATGAGGAGCGGTTGAGTGAAGCGGGGAAGCTGTAGGTGACGGTGTATCTCGCAACAGACTTCTCGCAGATGGGTTGATCGGCGACTTCGAGCCATGCGTGACCGGCCAACCCGTCTGAACCTTCCTTGCGAACGCCGAACATGATGCGCGAATGGATTCCCGACAACGACAGATAGCGGAAGAGGACGGGCGCGCGCTTCCAGCACGTCGGCGTGAAAAAGCAAAAGTTGATGCTCAAGATCACGTCCAACATCTGCGCCAGTTGTGCTGGCGAGTAGCCCTGAATTTTAGTGACGGAAGAATCCGATTGAGGCGCGATTATTTTGAAAGCGCGTTCGATGGGCAAAATCTTCAACAGCAGTGAGATCATGACGACCCAACCTGCTATCCGAAACATCAGCAAAGCCTTTCCCGGCTCGCGCCGGACGAGGCGATAGAAGTTGCTGGAGAGTTGCCGGCTACAGCTCACATAGTTGTTGAGAGAAGCTGGCATAAGTGGGAGAAAACAACAAGTTAGCCGCGAACTTTCGCCAATCGATAGCCACGCCGCGTGCGCGCTTGCAAGGCTGGGCGGGAAAGTTTGATCTCGATCTCGCGCCAGCGTCCGTCGCGCGCGCGATTGGTAGGCATGTAAGCAATCGTGTATTGATTGCTTAACTCTTCAACAATCTGCGCGAAGGCGTCGCGCAAGGCCTTGCCTCCGGGCGTCGCTACATATTGCCCGCCGCTCTTCTGCGCCATCTCACGCAACGCCCCGCTACCGGACTGAGCTAAAGAAAAAGCGCCGCCTTGACGGTTTGACATATCGACCGTGTAAATCGTGGCGTGAGCAGCTAAAGCGCTCTCTAACGCTTTGCTTGGCGACGCGGAACTACGCGTGTCTGCTCCGTCCGATAAGACCACGATGGCGCGCCGCTTCTCTGGCCTCGCAGAGAGGTCTTGTGAAGCGCGCACGATGGTATCATGCAGCACCGTCATCCCCTTGGCCTCTAAGCCAAAAGCTGTGGGCGCAAGATCGCGCAGGGCGGAAAATTCTTGCACCAGCTCGACCTTGCTGTGAAAACTATAGACAGCAGCCGTATCGTCCGCGCGCAAGCCTTCGAGGAAGCGGATGCCGGCTGAACGGGCCAGAGACAGACGCCCCTCCATGCTCCCGGAAATATCCAGCAGCAGAGCCGCCGCAAAAGGCGTCTCTTCCTCACCGAAATTAGAGATCGTTTGCTCGCGTCCGTCCTCAAAGATTTTGAAGTCCGGGCGCTGTAATCCGTGGATGAATTCTCCTTGCTTGTCCTTGACTGTGACGTTCAAGACGACGAGATCGGTCGAGACCCGCACCACTTCATCGTCTTGGTTGTTTTGTGCGCGACTGTGGCTGGACAAAGTGAGAGCGAGCAGGGAAGCGAGCGCAAGCAAAGAAAATGCCCACCAGCGGCGGCTGCCGTTGCGGGCAAATTGAAGAAGCGGATTTGCAGCGTATGAAACTGTTTTCATTGGACGAAGGAGCGTGTGTGTCGAATCAGCGCGATCAACTCGTTGGCTTGTTGAATAACAGCGGCTGAGACTTCATGGCGCGTCATCTTTTCAACTTTCTTATTTAATTCATCCGACAACTCGGCCAGCCGCCTGAGCGCCGCCTCAAGTTCGTCCGGCGAATTCTCCAATTCCGTTTTGTCATCAGAGCCGCCGGTCTCGCCGCGTATCTGGCGCGAGAGTTTTTCCATCCGGCTCAACTTTTTAACGTCGGTCGGCGACAGCGATTTGGCGTGGGAGAATTGATCGACCAATTCCGTCCCCAACTGCGCGTTCTCTTGAGCGCGTTCGAGCAGCTGCTTGAAGTCCGTTTCTTCGCGCTTGATCCGCATATCTTTCAACATCTCTTGCCGGTAACGCTCAAGATGATTCTGCTCGTCTCTCGCCGGCGATGATCCGCCGACCGAAACCGAGCCGCCAACCTGTGCCGCAGCCGGAGCGACTAGACAAATAAAACAGCAGATAGTGAGAAATGCGATCCGAAACATAAACTAATAACACTCCGTCCAATTTCAAAGTGTTTCTAAGACGATGCGCTCATGCGCTAGGGTTGTCCGATATGATAGAAAGCTGATTAAAGCCTAGCCGGTAAGCAAGATAAAGAAGTTTCTTTAAGAAGCATTATGAACTCGGTCGTCGCGCCGACTGGTTAAGTATCACATGAAGTCAGGTGCTATTTAATGGGAATTGGATTTTCCGGCGTATTGATAAACCCCTCTCCTTTTGGCTTGGGGCGTGGGGCTACGACGACCTTCGGATTCTGCGGCGTGCGCTCTGCCGGGCGCTTGTCACCGAGAGAAGTTTTGAAGGTGATGTCGTTCCGTTCGTCGCGCAGATGCACGATGCGTGCGCTGCTCCACTCCTTCGAGGCGATAGCGAATGAGTAGTGGCCTTCCTCACCGGGATTGAGATTGGGCGGCGCGACTTCGATTGTCCGATGTTCCGTCCCGCTGCCGCCGCGCTGCTTCAGTTCAAATTCAAGCGAGAGCTTCTCGATCTTTTGGTTTGAGATATTGCTGATTGTCCCACTCAGAATGGCTTCAGAACCTTTCAGACGCGCTTCATTCTCTTTGATATGAGCGATGGGCGGGGAGACTTGTTGGGCGGTGAGCTGTGCCTGCTTCTCCGCCTCAATGCGCCGGTTGTGGCGTTGACGGAGAAACAAATAGCCGAGCAATAGCGACACCGTCAGGAGGAGGGCGCAAACAACCGCCCCCAGCTTAATCAGCGATGAGGATTTCGGCGCATCGTCCGCAAACAATTTTAAGTTATCCGGCGAGTGTGCTGGGTCGTGCTTTGCGGGCATTTATTTACTTCAACGAGATTGTCAAAGAAGAATCGGTAAACTTAGATAAGCAATCAGGTTAAATATGCCAGATATCAAGGCTGAGTAGGGGTTCGTCCGGGTGGAGTTGCGCCGGTGAGCTTTTCGATCAGGGCTGTCAAGAACTCCTGTTCGGCTCCGCCGTTGCTGCGTAGAGTAATCCACTCTGCGCCCGCCGCGCCGTCGCTGCGGCCTTCGACGCGCGCGTTGACGGAAACGTCAGCGCTGGTGGCATCGATGGCCTGCACTTCGACGATGAGGGTGTATCTCCCTTGACTCCAACCGCGCGTGGTCTCGACCGGCACTTCCGCAAATTGATTCAACGCCGTCTGTGCAACGACCACGCCTTTGACGAAACGGTAAGGCTGGCTGATCAATAAACCGTCGTCGAATTTGGAAACCGAAGTGTCGAGAACGAGTTTACGCTCTTGCATCACCTCTTCGACGGCTTTGATCACTTCGTCGCGCCGCGACGTGAAACGGAAAGGATTGGGTAGCGGAGCCACTTCCGGCGTGCGGCCTGCGCCGAAGTCGATGCCGCGCCCGGTGCCGGTATTTTGCTTGACGCCATTGTTCGCCGGCGCGCGGTCGGAACTCGTGTCGCGGATCCGGTTTGTTTGCGTATCGACGCCTTTATCTTGCGCGGAAGCGACTGTGACGGCCACAACCGAAAGAAAGAAAACTGCTAGAGCTTTTTTCAACATCATCCCACCTCGATCCACAAAAATTTTGCGACTGAAATTTACCGGCACAACGGACGAAGGCAGCATAGAACAACCATTAAGTGAATTCAAGATGGAGCGATAGACAACAGCACGGCTTTATTGATTTGGGAGTTGCTGATCGCCCTTCACTTCGGTATCTGCTGCGCCGTCTTCTCTCGCCCGTGCGTCTCTGTCCCGCTCCCATTCGCGCAAGGTTTGGACCCCTTTCGCGAAGTCCGCTTCGCTTTGATAGAAATTATGCGCTCCATCGTTGCGCGACGGCTCGCGGACGTAATAAAGAAATTCCGTCTGCGCCGGACTGAGCGTAGCGGCTAACGAACTCACGCTCGGCGAAGCAATCGGGCCGGGCGGAAGACCCGTCACTTTTCGCGTGTTGTAAGGCGAGACGCGGTCGAGATCGCTTTGATAAACTTTCCCGTCATTCCGCCACTTGCCCGCGAGCTTGGAAGCATAAATCACGCTCGAATCGATGCCCAGAGGCATTCCAATGTGCAGGCGATTGTAGATCACTGATGCGATCAACGGACGTTCTTCTTTGAGCTTGGCCTCCGTCTCGATCAGAGAAGCGATGGTCAAGACATCGCGCACATCTTTATGCTGCGCGCTGGCTTTCTCTGCCAACTCTCCTTCCCAAACTTTCCGAAAGCGCTTGACCATCGCCGAGATCATTTCGCGCGCTTCAGTCGCCGGAGGGAAGCTGTAAGTGTCCGGGTAGAGATAACCTTCGAGATTCTCCGCTTCCGGATCGATGTCCCGGATCAAACTCGTGTCGTTCATCAATTGGAGTACTTCATTCGCGTCGGTCAATTGCAATTCGGGCAGACGCGCCAGCGCGGCAGCAACGTCCCAGCGCGTCCAGCCTTCGATGACGGTAAAACGCTCAAGTCGCTGCTGCCCCGCTTCGAGTTTTCGCAACACCGCAAGCGGCGAAATCGGCGAAGCGAATTTATATTCGCCGGCTTTCAAACGCGGGCCGGCATTCGTCCAGCGTACATAGAGCGCCAGCGGCCATTCACGTCTGATAACGCCAGCAGTTTCCAACTGGCTCATAATCTGCGTTGGGGAAGAGCCGCGCGGGATTTCGATGTACTCGGTGGCGCTCGCGTGTGCGTTCGGCGTTCGCAATTCGCGATACATCCAATAAGCGAAAGCGCCGCCGAGACAAGCCAGCAGCAGAACTGTGATCAGGAGTATTCGTAAGAACTTCATCGGTCGTGTTCGAGAGCCGGAGGCTCTCTTCATCGTTCTCGAATTGAAAGAAAGTCTTTAAGAATCAGCACGGCGGCTGCGCTATCGACGCGCTCCTTTAATTTATCTTGCGCTATGTTGTCCTGACGCAGAGACAATTCGGCGAAGTGCGATGTGAGCCGTTCATCTTGTAAATGCACCGGCACTTTCAATGACAATTCAAAGTTATGCGCGAGGCGGCGGGCTTCGCGGGTGGCTGCGTTTTCTGCGCCGTCCATGTCGAGCGGCAAACCGATCACTAGCTCTTGAGCGTCAAAGTTTTCACCCAGTTCGGCGACAGCGCGCAGCAGTTCTTTCCAATTAGTGCGGTGCAAAAGAGGCAAGGGGCGCACGGTCAAGCGTAATTCGTCGGAGATGGCGACGCCGATCCGTTTCGCGCCAAGATCGAGAGCCAACAGGCGTCCCGGAGCTGGACGAGTTGCAGTTGGTAAATCGGATGCTGTCGTGTTTGGATTCGGCAAAGTTATCTGCGCTTCGGAAACTCGTTTGTGAAAGTATAGCGCAGGCCGTTTGACGCTGGCGAATGCGCGTAAGTTGCTGTCTTGCGGGTGCATCGACGGCTACTGTATATTCAACTTGGATCGCAGGCGACGCGCGAATCGCCCATCGCGCTCGTTAATTAAAGGCTGATAGAAATTTTTGAGGAGAAGTTAATGTCTTTTCGCAGCAAGTTTGTCGTCGTCGTCTTTTCCGCCACGCTCGCGCTTTATACAGTGGTCGGGGGGTGGATGTACACACGCGCGCAACAGCAAAACGATCCCGGCGCTCAATTGAGAATTTTCGAGAGCGTCTTACAACACATTCAGCAGGATTATGTGGACGCGCCCGATCTGAACAAGGTGCGCGCCGGCGCGTTGCGCGGTCTGGCTTATGGCCTCGATCCTTACTCGACCTATTTGACAATTGATCAAGTCCGCGACTTTCGCGCCAACGTCGATAGGAGCCAGTTCGGGATCGGCGCGGAGCTGTCACAGGTCGCTTCTTATCTCTACGTCGTCGCACCCGTCAAAGGCGGCCCGGCGGAGCAGGCCGGCTTGCAGTCCGGTGACATCATCGAGTACATCGACGGCAAAGCGACGCGCGACATCTCTCTGTACGACGCGCGGCAATTGCTCAACGGTGCGCCCGGCAGCGAAGCGAAACTCCGCATTCTGCGCGCCGGCACACGCCCCTTCATTGCGACGGTGAAGCGCGCGCCGTTTCAGACGCCCGCCCCTGAAACCAAGATGGAAGCCGGACGCATTGGCGTGCTGCGCGTCCACAGCTTGGCCGAAGGCGAGTCAGTTCTCGTGCGGTCGCGGCTGCAAGAATTGTTGAAGAGCGGCGCGCAAAAGATCGTGCTGGATTTGCGCGGCGTCGCAGGCGGATCGTTGAACGAGGCGGTGCGCGTCGCCAATCTCTTCGTCCGCGAAGGCGCGCTGGCACAGACCATCGGCAAAGGCAACAAGCTGCTGAAGCCATTCAACGCCGATCCCGCGAACGCCTTGTTCGACGGCCCGGCAGCGGTGTTGATTGATCGCGGCACAGCGGGCGCGGCGGAAGTCATCGCCTCTGCTTTCAGCGAACGCAAACGCGGCGATGTCGTCGGCGACAAGAGCTTCGGCGCGGGTGCGGAGCAACAACTCTTCACGCTCCGCAACGGCGACGGCTTGCTGCTGACGACAGTCAAGTGGGCCTCGGCGGGCGGCAAAGCCTTCATCGGCTCCGGCGTGACGCCGACCGTCGAAGTGAAGCGTCCAGAGTTAGCCGAAGCCGTCGATCCCGACGAACTGACAGGCAACGACGACGACGCCATCGCGCAGCCGTCCGCCAACCAGCAACGCGAAGTTGCACCTGAACAGCCAGCCGCGCCGAAGCCGCAGCAGGAAGATGTGCAACTCAAGAAGGCGCTCGAAATTCTGCGCGGGGCTAAACAGACAGAACAGCCACAGCGGAAAGCCGCTTAACCAAAAACTTGCTAAAACAACAAGGCAGATGAGAGCGTATCTCATCTGCCTTTTCTTCTTTTCTGACCCTCGCTGTCCACTTTTGTTCATCCTTGACGCCGCCGACTGATGCCAAAGGTGGACGCCTGCTTGAATTGAAAAATGCGGTTGCCGAAAAAACTGAGTAAATCTGGTCTTCTTACTACGTGCGGTGTGCGGCACGAGCTTTGTGATGTGTGACGAGCGGCAATTGGTTTCAGAGACAGGCAGAGCGACACCGGCAGGGTAAAAAGGAGGGGAACATTTGCGATGCGTGTGATGATCCAGTTGCGGGAGGACGCAGCCCTTGAGCTGCACAAACAATCGAGCCAACGGAGCGCTTCTTCGCCAAGTAAGTCGGAAATAGCTCGACTGCTCGAAGCGACGGCGGAGTTAGGTGTCAGCCTCGCGCCTGTCCATCCGGGGCAGACGCACCAGTTGTTGGTCCCTTACTTCATGGTGGAAACGCCGGATCGAGAGACGGCTGAAAAAGTGATCAACCGCCTTCAGCGATTCGGCATTGTCGAGGCAGCTTACCTGCAACCCGATGCACAGCCGCCTTGACCTTTCAGCAATTCCGAAAGGAGATTTTCATGGCTACGAGAAAAAGAGCGACTAAAAAATCGACGAAAGGCGCGGCGCGCAGCAGCAGTAGAACAGCCGCGCCTTCGCCGTTTCCGGGTGAGCGAGAGCTAATCATCATCACCACACCGGAAGCCGGATTGCGCGCGACGCCGGGAGAGATCGTCTCTGCGCGCGGCGCGAATGTGTCCTCGCTCAGTTCCTTGCTTGATTCCAGCGGGGCGGCGTTGGTCCCCGTCTTCGGCAATGAAGATCGTGTGGCGCGTGCGATGTCTGCCGGCGTCGCCACGACGATGCCCGCCGAGGGCGTTCCCGATTTAACTTCTTTCTATCGAGTTGTGGCGGCAGATGAACAGCTCGATAAGCTGGCCGACAAGTTGTTGAACTTAAACTTGGTGGAAGGCGCGTACATCAAGCCGCAGATGGAGCCGCCGGTTCTATTCGAGGAAGCGGTGGAACCGCCCGCGCCGCAGGAAGCTCCGCCCGCGACGCCGAATTTCACGGCGCAACAACTTTATCTCGACGCTGCTCCGGGCGGCATTGACGCGCGTTTCGCTTGGACCAGACCCGGCGGCAAAGGTCAGGGTGTGCGGATCATCGACATCGAAGGTGCTTGGCGTTTTAGCCACGAAGATTTAATGCAAAATCAAGGCGGCGTGATCGGTGGCGTGCAGTCGAGCGATATACGCTGGCGCAATCACGGGACGGCGGTCGTCAGCGAGTTCGGCGGCGACGAAAACGCTTTCGGTGTGACCGGCATCTGCCCGCTGGCGAACACGCGCGCGATCTCGATCTTCGGCTCCGGGCAAAGCTCCGCCAAAGCCATCACTGATGCCGCCAACGCTTTGAGTCCCGGCGACATCATCTTGATCGAATTGCACGCGCCCGGCCCGCGCCACAATTTTCAAGACATCGGCGGCCAACGCGGTTTCATCGCCATTGAATTTTGGCCGGCAGATTTCGCCGCGATTGTCTTCGCGACATCCGTGCGCGGCGTGATCGTGATCGAAGCGGCAGGCAACGGGGCAGAGAACTTGGACGACGCGCTCTACAACACGCGCCCGAATGGTTTCCCTTCAACGTGGCGCAACCCCTTTAACTTAGCCAATCCGCAATCCGGCGCGGTCATCGTCGGAGCCGGCGCGCCGCCGCCCGGCACACACGGCAGAAATCACGGCGCGGATCGTTCGCGTCTGGACTTTTCCAACTTTGGCACGCGTGTGGACGTGCAAGGCTGGGGCCGCGAAGTCACCTCGTCCGCTTACGGCGATCTGCAAGGCGGCAGCAACGAAGACCTCTGGTACTCAGATGTGTTCAGCGGCACTTCGAGCGCATCGCCCATCGTCGTCGGAGCCGTCGGGTGTATGCAAGGCGGATTGCGCGCCGCTAGCCGACCACTGCTCACGCCCGCCACTGCGCGCGATATTTTGCGGACGACCGGCTCGCCACAACAAAACGAACCCGGACGCCCCGCCACACAACGCATCGGCAATCGCCCCAACTTGCGCCAAGCCTTCGAGCGTCTCAACATCGGTGGCAAGACCTTGATCAAAGACGCCATCAAGGAAAAGGTGGAAAAGATCGAGCGCAAAGAGAAGGCCGAAAAGATCGAAATCAAAGAGCGCAAAGAAAAGATCGAAAAGCTCGAGATCAAAGAGCGCAAAGACAAGCCTGAGATCAAGGAGCGCATCAAGGACTTCAAGGAGAGGAAAGAGATCAAGGAGAAAGATCTGAAAGACTTGAGCGACGGCGGGCTGCAAAGACCCGGCGGCGCAGCAGACTTCTCTTCAGGTGGCGATCTCGAATCTCGCGTGGCCGAGCTTGAACAGATGGTGTCTGAGTTGTCCCACTTCATCGGGGGCGAGTTACGACCCGATCTACAGTCTTCGGCTCTCAATCAAGAAGACGACGTGCAGGCTCTCAGCCAGCAACTCGAAAAGGAAGCCAACGATGCCAAGTCGATGAAAGACGACAAGGACATCGAGAAGTTGCGCGAGGGCTAAACGGATGTGGCTGGTTCTTTGCGCGGCTAACGATCTGGCAGCGCTGTGGGCGGCACGCGGCCTCGCAGCGCGCGGTCTCCAGCCGCTGGAGATCGTCACTGCCGAAGCGTTGGCTTACAACCTGCGCTTCGAGCATCGTCTAACTGCCAACCAGCCGAGCGTCAAGATCACGCTCGCGGACCAGCGCGTAATCGACGGCGCGCTGGTCCGCGGCACGCTCAACCGTCTGCAACTGATCCCTTCGGCGCACTTGCGCGGCGCGAACGCGACCGACCGTCAATACGCCGAGCAGGAGCTTTACGCGCTGACTCTGAGTTGGCTATCCGGCTTGCCCGGCAGAATGTTGAACCGGCCCACGCCGCAAGGCTTGGGCGGCGAATGGCGGCATTCGTCTGAATGGTTCTGGCTGGCCGCGCAAGCCGGACTCTCAACCGCAACGTATCAGCAAAGCGACGCGCGCGAAGCGTCCGCCGCTCTCGCGCATACCGCCACGCGCACGCGGATCATCGTCAGAGACATTTGCTGCGATCCGACTGTGCCGCCGTCCGTCGCCGACGGCTGTGCGCGCTTGGCTCAACTGAGCGGGACTGATCTGCTCGGACTCGATTTTTATTTGACTCCGGCGGGCGACTGGATTTTCACCAATGCAACGCCGCTGCCTGATTTGCGCTCCGGCGGCGCGTCGCTGCTCGACGCTTTAGCCGACGCTCTCCAATCATGATCCTGCTATGCGGCATTCCAACCGAACCGCCTCTGGCGATGGTGCGCGAAGCTCTCGCAGAGCTAAATGCGCCCACGCTCGTTTTCAACCAACGCCACTTCGCCAACACGCACTTCGCCTTCACGCTCGCACAAGGCCGCGTGACCGGTAGCTTGACGATTGACAAAGAGCAATACGACTTGGAAAACATCGACGGTGCTTATCTGCGATTGATGGATGAACAAGCCTTGCCTGAACTCAGCCGCCTGCCGACGCAATCGCCGGAGCGACAACGCTGCCGCCGTCTGCATGATGCGCTGCTGCGTTGGCAGGAAATCACGCCCGCGCGCGTCGTCAACCGCCTGCGGCCCATGGGTTCCAATTCATCCAAGCCCTACCAAGCCCAACTGATCGCCCGACACGGCTTCGCCATCCCCGAAACTCTGATCACCAATGATCCCGCGCTCGCCCAAGAATTTTACGTGCAGCACCGGCGAGTGATCTACAAATCGATCAGCGGCGTCCGCTCGATTGTGCAGGAATTGACGCCGGACGACACGGATCGTTTGGAGCAAATTCGTTGGTGTCCCACACAGTTCCAAGCCTTCGTTGACGGCATCAACGTGCGCGTCCATGTCGTCGGCCAAGAAGTCTTCGCCACGAAAATTCTGAGCGACGTGACAGACTATCGCTACGCACGCCGGCAAGGCGGCGAGTCCGAATTGAGCGCCGTCGAGTTGGACGACGACCTAGCCGAACAATGCGTGCGCCTCGCTGCCGCGCTCGAACTACCTTTCGCCGGCATCGATCTCAAAATCACTCCGACCGACGAAGTCTTCTGCTTTGAAGTCAATCCCAGCCCCGGCTTCAGCTACTTTGAAAACAACACCGGCCAACCGATTGCCCGCGCCGTCGCGCGCTACCTCAGCGGCAACGGTTGAACTATGAACACCCACACTCTGCTTGCAAGTTAAGACGGCAGAGAGCCACGAAAAGGCACACAAGACACAGAAGGGAAAATCGTTATCATTTTCCCTTCCGCGCTTTTTCGGCGTCCGCCTGCCCGCCGACGAGCGCGTGCGCGAGTTCGTCCGCGCCCGCGGCGGCGCACTGACGGCGACGAGCGCGAACCCCGCCGGAGAATCGCTCACGCGCACTGCGGCTGAAGTCGCCAGTTATTTCTCCGAAGACTTAACGCTCATCGTTGATGGAGGCCGCACAGTCGCGGAGCAGCCTTCGACAGTCGTTGAGGTGTGGGGCGGAGAGACTCGCTTGATTCGTGAGGGCGCGGTAGCTCGGAGTGAGTTGCAGGCGCGCGTCTGACAGTCAGCCGCATAATCAACACTGTAAGCCGTATAACACGGAGACGGAGGAGAAAACTTTAGGAAAACAGCGAGGTGCGGCGTATTATACGGCCGAACAGCCGTCTTGCAAGACGGCTGTTCGGCAGTCCAATTCAAAGTTGGGCGTCTTCGCTTTGCATGGCAAATTGAAGGAGATGAAAGGAATTATGATCGAAATTAACTGGAGCCAAGATGATCGAAATAAAGACGTGAATAAGTACCTTGTTGACCCTCGTAGCGATAACCAGAGTCGGCGTAAAGCATTTCTTGGCGGCTGGACGAGGTTTCTTAATCAAGGGGGTAGCGACTACCTTGATAGGGCAATAATATAGTTGACACACCACGCCTTTTATGAGATACTCCCGGCATGGAACACAGTCGCAAAAAGAAGGCCAGAGAAAACAACTTCCCGCAAACGCTGCAAGAGGCCATCCTATACTTTTCTGATCTCGACACCAGCACAACATTCATGGCGCAAATCCGCTGGCCTAATGGCGTGGCTTGCCCTTACTGTGAGGGCAAAGCGGTATCATACGTCTCCACACGCCGCATCTGGAAGTGCATGAACAAAACATGCCACAAACAATTTTCCGTGAAGGTTGGCACAGTGATGGAGGATAGTCCGATTAAGCTAGACAAGTGGCTTGCGGCGATCTGGCTCATTACCAACGCGAAGAACGGTATTAGCTCATACGAGGTAGCAAGGGCGATTGATGTAACTCAAAAGTCAGGATGGTTTCTGCTTCACCGCATCCGCCTCGCCATGCAAACCGGCACGTTCGAGAAACTTTCCGGCGAAGTTGAAGTTGATGAGACCTACATCGGCGGTCTTGCCCGCAACATGCACAGAGACAAGCGGCACGCACGGATTAACGGCACTGGCGGAAGCGGCAAGGTTGCTGTCATGGGATTGCTTGAACGTGATGGTAAGGTGAGAGCCAAAGTGATTGAGAAGGCGAATCAGGAAACACTGCACGGCGAAGTCAGACAGCATGTGGAGCAAGGCGCGGAGTTGTTCACGGATGGATGGAAAGGCTATAGCGGTCTTCATGCCGACTACATTCATAAGGTGATTGACCACGCCGAAAAATACGTTGATGGCAAGATTCACACATGCGGTATTGATAATTTTGGAGTCTGTTGAAGCGCTGCATCAAGGGAACGTATGTGAGCGTTGAACCGTTTCACCTGTTCCGTTACTTAGACGAACAGAGTTTTAGATTCAACTCTCGACGGGGGAAAGACGCTGATCGGTTTATTGAAGCGGTAGGGTCTGTTGCGGGAAAGCGGCTGACCTTTGATGAACTGACCGGCAAGAAAACGAGCCACTAAAGAGAAGCGGCAACAACGCGGTAAGCGTAAGGGCAAAGGCTAGTCACTGGGCTGGCCTTTTCCTTTTGCCCTCTTTTTCGCGCTGGCGTTCATACTTCGCCTTTTCTTTGTCCACTTCGCTTTTCGGGACAGCTATGAGGCGGCGTAGCGTCTGCTCAAAGCGCGTGAACTCTTCAGACTTCGTTTTGTCTTTTTTGGTGCTTATTTATGCATCTCCTTCCGTTGGCGGTTCGGTGGTTAATCAGTAGTTGTTGGATCAGCGTCAGGCTGTGCGGTCTTCTTCTCTAGCCGATACAAGATGCCGTTTACCATAAGTCTCTTTGGGTCGGGCAAGCCTGAGCCGCCTATACTGCCATCCGGCTTAATATACCAGTGGATTCTAGCGACCTCATTATTGTCTTGGTCGTAATATCTTACCTCTTGACTAACACTGCCGAGTGGAATTGTCACATCATCAACCTCACTTGGGATGCGTTCCTTTGCAACCACTGCCCTGAGTTCCCCGGCTTGCGTGCGCTCCCAGAATCGGCCTTCATTAAACATCCTTCGCATTTCCCATTCCGAAATGCGCGTAGGCGGTGTAGAATGGTTAGCCATGATTAGCGAAGCCCAAATCAGAGAACACGTTGCTAATTATCTTGCCGGTAAAGAGTCTTTAGACTCATTTGAGGATTGGCTTGTGGAACACTCGTGGAATATGCACCTTGATAGTTCTGAGAGTGTTCAAGATTTAGTCAACGAAGTCGAAATTCGTCTTTCTGAGTATTCAAGCGGACATCTCAGCGATAGAGCTTTGCGCCGCGAACTGTATCAGATTCTTAATAACAATTCGGTGGTCATAGACCTAGAAACAACGACAAGAACAAGGCTAAGAACTAGCTCGTTTCCGACGACCCACTTCCCTTTGGCTGGAAGACCACCGTTAGAGGTATCTGTGTAAACAGTTGGGCGTCTAAAAGAACACGCAACCAATACACCCCTTCGTCCTTAACTCCCATATTCAAAGCCAGCTTAAAATTGAAGCCGGGATATTCGGGCTGAAAAATAATCGGGTATTTAAGCAATTCAGTTTCTTTACCCACCGGGGATTTCATCGTTAAGGCAAGTTCCCGCGTCCCCTCTACGCCTAGTGAAGAAAATTTAACCAATATATTTATTGGAACGGTAAACGGCTTGTCGTCTGGTGAGGGAACCTCGGAGGGTACTAAAACTAACTGATCTACTATTCTGATAGCACTCAACGTACCATCTTTTTCATCTAGGATTTTCTCACAGAAAAAAACGGCACTTAGATAAGGACCAATACTCTCATCGGGCATAGCATTTCCTCCAAGCTACGCAATATACTCCTGCGCGCTTGGTGCGTCAACTATATTATTGCCCTGTTTCTTTACCGCCACGTCCTCGCACAAGAACTGCCGTGGATCGAGAACGTTGAGCGGGCCAAACGTCCGGCGCGCGTGCCGGTCGTGTTTACCAGAGAGGAAGTGCGAGCCGTCCTCGCGTGCCTTGAAGGGACCAAATGGCTGGTGACGAGCTTGCTGTATGGGTCGGGGCTGCGGCTGCACGAGTGTCTGAGCCTGCGAATCAAGGACATTGACTTTGGCTATCGCCAGATCACCGTGCGCGACGGCAAGGGCGGCAAAGACCGTGTCACCGTATTGCCTGCTACGCTCGTCGAGCCGCTACAACGGCAGATCGAGAAGGTCTGCACATTCTATGGGCATGATTTGCGGGCCGGGTGCGGGAGCGTGTGGCTGCCGCACGCGCTCGCACGTAAGTATCCGAACGCCGCGCGCGAAATGGCATGGCAGTTCGTCTTCCCCGCTGCCAAGCTAAGTCGTGATCCGGTCTCCGGCGCGCTTCGCCACCACCATCTCCATGTAACAGTCATCTAGCGCGCGGTCAAAGACGCGCTCTGCGCCGCCGGTATCGACAAGGCTGGCAGTTGTCACACGCTCCGCCACAGCTTTGCCACGCACCTACTCGAAGCGGGGAACGACATCCGCACCGTGCAGGAACTCTTGGGACACAAGGAACTCAGCACGACGATGCTTTACACACACGTCCTGAATCGCGGCGGGCGCGGCGTGCGGAGCCCGCTCGAGCACAATTGAGGCGAAGGGGAATTGCTGTACAGTTTCCGAGTCGTACCGAGGAAGCCGCAATCAGAGTGGGATGTTCCCGTGCTTCTTTGGCGGCGTGGTGTCGCGTTTGTTTTCTAAAAGTTTGAGTGCGCGGATCAGTTTTGGGCGCGTCTGTGCCGGCTCGATGATTTCGTCGATGAAGCCGCGTTCGGCGGCGACGTAGGGGTTGGCGAACTTCTCTTCAAACTCTGTGACGCGGATGCGGCGCGCAGTCTCTTGATCCGGCGCCCCTTCGATCTCGCGGCGGTAGAGGACGCCGACCGCGCCTTCTGCGCCCATGACGGCGATTTCGGCGGTGGGCCAAGCGAGGTTGAGGTCGGTGCGAATGTGCTTCGAGGCCATCACACAGTAAGCGCCGCCGTAAGCCTTGCGGGTGATGACGGTGATCTTCGGCACAGTGGCTTCGGCGAAGGCGTAGAGGAGTTTCGCGCCGTGACGGATGATGCCGCCGTGTTCTTGGCGGACGCCGGGCAGGAAGCCGGGGACATCTTCAAAGACGACGAGCGGGATGTTAAAGCAATCGCAGAAGCGGACGAAGCGTGCGGCTTTGACGGAAGCGTCGATGTCTAAGACTCCGGCGAGGAAAGCGGGTTGGTTGGCGACGATGCCGACGCTGCGTCCGTCAAAGCGCGCGAAGCCGCAGACGATGTTCGGGGCATAGTGCACGTGGACTTCAAAGAAGTAACGCTCATCGATGACTGCATGGATCACATCGCGGATGTCGTATGGCTGATTGGAAGCCTCTGGCACGATGCGGTTGAGGCTCTCGTCGGCGCGATCAACGGGATCGCTCGTCGGCGCTCGCGGGGCTTCCTCCATATTGTTTGAAGGGATGAAGGAGAGGAGTTCGCGGACGAGTTGCAAGCTATGTTCGTCGGAATCAGCGGTGAAGTGTGCCACGCCGGAGATGCGATTGTGCGTATCCGCGCCGCCGAGTTCTTCTTTCGTCACGTCTTCGTGGGTGACGGTCTTGATCACTTCGGGGCCGGTGATGAACATGTAGGAAGTGTTCCGCACCATGACGTTGAAATCCGTGATCGCGGGACTATACACCGCGCCGCCCGCGCACGGCCCCATGATGCAACTGATCTGTGGCACGACACCGGAAGCCAGAGTGTTTCGCAAGAAGATGTCGGCGTAACCGCCGAGGCTGACGACGCCCTCTTGAATCCGCGCGCCGCCCGAATCGTTGAGGCCGACAACGGGCGCGCCCACTTTCAACGCCAAATCCATCACCTTACAAATCTTCTCGGCGTGCGTCTCGGAGAGTGATCCGCCGAAGACCGTGAAATCCTGCGCGAAGACGAAGACTCTCCGCCCGTCCATTAATCCGTAGCCGGTCACGACGCCGTCGCCGGGATACTGCTGGGCGTCGAGTCCAAAGTCGCGCGAGCGATGAACGACGTGCTGATCGAACTCTTCGAACGTGCCTTCGTCGAGCAGAAAGTCGATGCGCTCGCGCGCCGTCAACTTCCCGGCAGCGTGCTGGCGCGCGGTCCGTTCCGCGCCGCCACCCGCTTCGGCGTGTTGTTCGCGTTCGCGGAGTTGTTCTAGTTTAGAGGGATGAGTTTCGAGCTGTTTACTGGTAGAAGCCATAGTCTGAGATGGAATACATTTGGATCGGCAAAAGCTCCGCTAAGATGAAACATTGTAGCCGCAAATTATGGATTGCGGAATGTGCGATTGCGAGCGCGGATTGAAGGGTAACACCGGGAGCAGCCGCGTACTGTGGCCTTCGCTGATAAAAGACTTGCTATTTGTGCATTGGCTGCATCCCTTGTTAGGTTTCAGCTCACTTCCTGCCTCCGATAAGGAAATGGAAATTGGTGACGATAATAAACGAAACCACAAACCACACAATCGTAAATGCTCCCGCCAACAGGATCGGGTACAGGTGGCGACTCGGATCATTCCTGTCCCGGAAAAACGACTGGTTAACCATGTAGAATCCAACCGGGGTAAGGATCAGTAGGAGGTATCCGAGAGCGTCCGGGCACATACTCTCGTCATTTTGCCCTGACTTAACATACATATAATCAATTAGGAGCCACATCCCTAGCGCCACAGATGCCACAAAAAAATTTTTGACAACAATCCCCATTTTGAAACCTAACTGATTTTCTAATCTGCAATCCGCAGTCCACAATCTGCAACTTGAAAAGGGAACTCGCGCCGTTT
>Ga0136614_10000788_pt1 | contig 17210 bp, 15 predicted proteins | sample AntDrymUQ2792106_2_FD_106643 | JGI IMG/M metagenome (GOLD analysis project Ga0136614, IMG submission 106643) | Polar desert sand microbial communities from Dry Valleys, Antarctica - metaG UQ279 (21.06) | ecosystem: Environmental > Terrestrial > Soil > Desert | place: Antarctica: Dry Valley... | reverse complement strand
TGACGTGCGCTCGGTGGAGCTGCGCAACCAGGGCGTGCGCCCCCGGGTGTGGTTCGGCGAGAAGTGGATCAACTCGATCCAGGAGCAGTTCGAGGAGAACAGCCGCTACTTCCCGGCGTTGCTCCCGATCTGCGAGCCCGAGGACCCGCTAGCCGAGCTTGCTGCCGGCCGGGCGCCGGAGCTCACCGAGATGCGGCTGCTCAACGGGACGATCTGGCGTTGGAACCGGCCGGTCTACGACACCGTGGACGGGATGGCGCACTTCCGCGTGGAGAACCGCGTGCTTCCGGCTGGCCCGACGATCGTGGACACGATGGCGAACGCGATCTTCTTCTACGGGCTGCTGCGTGTCCTCGCCGAGCAGGAGCGGCCACTGTGGACCCGGCTGCCGTTCGAGGCCGCCGGGGAGAACTTCAAGATCGCCGCCCGGTACGGCATGAACGCGTCGTTGTACTGGCCGGAGCTCGGCTGGGTCCGGCCGGACGAGCTGATGCTGCGGACGCTGCTGCCGATGGCCGCCGACGGGCTGGCCGGGTGGGGGGTTTCCACCTCGGTGGCGGACCGCTACCTGGACGTGATCGAACAGCGCTGCGCCAACCGGCAGACCGGAGCGGCGTGGCAGGTCGGCACGGTCGAGACGCTGGAGAGCCGTGGCCGGGACCGGCCGGCAGCGATCCGCGGCATGCTCGACCGCTACCTGGACGGCATGGCGGCCAACGAGCCCGTGCACGCCTGGGAGCTCCCCCGCAGCTGATCTACGCGGCCGTCGGTCGCCGCCGCTGATCGACTGTGCGATAGCGAAGAGACATCTCGTTCGCCAGTTCCCCGCAGACCCCTCGGTCAGGATGGCCGACGTCCGCTACCCGCTGTGAGCGGCCGCCGATGACGGCCGTGACCGGTCCGGCGAAGCACCGCTGACCGGCACCGGGAGAGGTAGAGCATGAGCGAACCGGCCGACCCGTGGAGCACGCCGACGACGCTGGTGATCGTCGTCGCGGGGTCCGAGATGACCGACGCCGAACGCACGATCTTGGCTGGGATCGCGCAGGACAGCGAGCGGTCCGACGCCGTCGAGGTCGTCGGTCACGGCGCGGGCCGGGCGGGCGGGTGAGCGCGATGCCTCTGTTCCGCGGCTTCGGGCGGCGCCCGACGTCCCGACGTCAGCGCGCCTCGCAGGGCTGGTGGTCCGCGAACGAGCCTGACCCGTACGAGGACGACTACGACTACTACGACGAACCCGTCCCGGCGACGGAGGCCTGGGCGGCGCCTCCACCGCCCCAGCCGTCGGCGCCGTCACCACCGTTGCAGCGGGAGCCCAGCGCCGCCCTGCGGCATGCCACCCCACGCTTCGACTCGCCGGTCTCCGGTGCCCCTCCCGGCGTGCCGAGCTGGACGGACGCGCGGGCGTGGACCGGTTCCTCCCCCGTCCCGCCGAGCAGCCACGCCGGCTCGACAGCCGACCCGATCACCGACCCGCGGGGGTTCCCACCGGTCGGCCGGGCCGAGCCCGCCGTCGATCCGGCCGAGGCGGCGGCGCTGGCCGCGGCGTTCGCCGCCGACTACCTGTCCTGGGACGAGACCGACCCGCAGCGTCGCGGTGGCGTGATCGCGCACTACCTCGCCGACGGCTTGCTCGGCCCCGGCAGCGACCCGGCGCGCCTCGGCTGGTCCGGGCGCGGGCGGCAGCGTGCCGAGTTCGCGCTCCCCGGCGCGGTGCTCTCCGACGGGGACGGCCGGGTAACGGTCGACGTGCGGGTCCGTGTGACGCCCTACCGGGTCGTCGGGGCCATCAGCAGCGGTCCGCCGGAGGACGAGACGGAAGTGGCCGGTGTGCCGGCCGCGGCTCCGGCGCCGACCGCGCGTGGCTGGAAGAGCCTCGGCTCGTACTGGGTGCGGCTCAGCGTCCCGGTGACCCGCGAACGCGGCCGGCTGGTGGTCGACGCCAGCGACGAGCAGCTCGGCGGCCAACCACCACCGCGCCGCGCCGGCCCGCCGCCGGCGCCGGTGGCCGACGAGCCGGACGTGGACGGCGACGACGTCGGCGTCACCGCTGGAGCCGCCGAGGCCGGGGAGCGACCCCAGTCCAAGGCCGACCGGGCCACGGGGCGCAAGGGCTCGAACGGGAGGCGGCGATGAGGCGACTGAGCGCACCCCGGATCGCCGGTGTCGCAGGCGGGGTCGGCACCACGACGCTGGCCACCGCGTTGCGGGCGCACGACCGGGGACGGAACGTCGAGCAGGGGGCGGAGGTGCTGGCCTGTCGCTGCACCGGCGACAGCCTGCAGCAGGCGGCGGTCATTGTCAGTCAGCTGCCCGCCGCCGAGCTGGCCCGACCGGTGCTCGCCGTCACCGCCGATGTACCGACCCTGCCGCGAGGGCCGTTGCGGGCCCGGCTGCGAATGATCGAGCCGCAGGTCAGCGGGCTGGTGGTGCTGCCCTACGTCGCGCGTTGGCGCGAGCTGTCCGACCCGCTGGCCGAGGTCGCGGGGCTGCTGGACACACCGCTGGAGAAGCTGCCGCGGGCGCTGCGCGACTACGTCCTTGCGGTCCGGGCCCTCGCCGCGGCGATCGTGAGCTCCGGCCAGCTGGGAGGGGCGGCGCCGCCGCAGTTTCACCGGGCATCCAGAGAGCCCCTGACACGGCTCCAGCCGCCGCCACGAGCCGAAACGCGGGACCGGCGCGGGACGCGATACGTCCCGTACGGGGTGCCTGTGCAGCCGCAACGCCGGGCCCGCCAGCCGAGGGTCGCCACGAACGGAGGCCGACCATGATCACCAGCGGTCCGCCGAACCCTGCCCCGGCCGCCCCACCGGGCGTCGGCGAGCTCGCCGAGCAGCTCATCTCGTGGCTCAAGTGGGGCGTGCTGGCCGCCGGAATGATCGGCATCCTGATCTGCGCCGGCATGATCATTCTGGGCCGCCGTCAGCGCAGCGGGCTGGCCCAGGAGGGGCTGCCCGGCTCGGTCTGGGTCCTCGGCGGGCTGGCGCTCGCCTCCGTCGCTGCGCTGGTCGTCGGCGCCTTCGCCGGTTGAGGGCGGATCAGGGATGAGCCAGCTCGCCCAGGCGGCGGACGCCGGGTCGTCGTTCGCGGCGATCGTCGAGTCCGCGGCCCGCGCCGCCGCGACGTTGGTCGGCGACGCGGCATCGTGGTGGGCGGTGCCGAGCGCGCCGTTGCAGCAACCCGCGGTACTCGGGGCGCAGAATGCGTTGCGGCCGCTGCTCGCCCTCGTACTGATCGCGGCGGTGCTCGTGCAGGCCATCCGGATCATCCTGCTGCGCCGCGGCGAGCCGGTCATCGCGGTGGCCAGCGGGCTGCTGCGCTTCGCCGTCGCGGCCGCGCTGGGCATCACCGTGCTGCAGGGTGCGCTGTGGGCCGGTGACGCGCTGGCCAGCACGCTGCTCGGCGACTCCGCCGCAGACTTCGGCGCCCTGATGAAGGAAGCGCTCACCAAGCGGGACGGGATCGCCGAGCCGTTCCTGTTGCTGCTGCTCTCGGTGGCGGTGCTGCTGCTCGCCGGCGCGCACTGGATGGCGATGGCGCTGCGTCAGGTCGGGCTGCTGGTCATCGCGGCGACGCTGCCGCTGGCCGCCGCCGGGTCGCTCACCGCGTCCACCCGCGGCTGGCTGACCCGCCTGGTCCCGTGGGCCGCGGCGCTGGTGCTCTACAAACCCGCTGCGGCGCTGGTGCACACGCTGGGCAACGGCTACCTGCGGAGCACGGCGGGCAGCGGCGGCGCGGCCGGGACGGGGTTGGGCACCGTGCTGGTCGGCATCGTGGTGCTCGCCGTCGGGGTCGCCATGCTCCCCGCGCTGCTGCGGCTGACGTCGTGGTCGTCCCTCCGCATCACTGGTCGCTCGGTCGGCGCCACTGCGCCGTTCATGGCGGGTGCGGCCGGCGCGGTCAACCTCACCGGGCGGACCCGAACCGCGGCCGCCGTCCAGCTCGCCGCATACATGGACGACGCCGGTCCCGGCAGCCGCCGGCGCTCGACCACGACGCCCGCACTGCTGGCCAGCGGCGCCGTATCCGCGCCGGCCCGCCCGGCGGAGCTCGCCACCAGCGGCCGCCGGCCCGCTCACGCGCCGCTGTTGCATGGGAGTGCGCAGAGCAAAGCGGTCGCCGCGCACAACGGCAGCGCCAACGACAGCGGCGATGGGTGGGCCAACGGGCGGCGGGAGGTGGCACGGTGAGCGCTCCGCCCGCAGCGCCGGATCCCCGGCTGTACGGTCAGTGGCGGCCCGAGCGTGGCTGGGGCATCGGCGCGCTCAGCGCCGCCCAGACCGCGACCGTGTTCGGCGCCGTACTCGTCCCGATCCTCGCCGCGTCGCTGGCACCCCGGATCGCGTTGCTGCTCGCCGCTGGCTCGGTGCTGCTCGTCGCCGGCATCGTCATCCGGGTCGGCGGCAGCACCGCGGCCGACCTGCTCACCCGCCGCGCCCGCTTCACCAGCGCGCAGAGCAAGGGCTGGACCGAACTGTCCGGAGGCGTGCTCACCGACCACCCCCGCCAGCACGACCTGCCGGGGCTGCTCGCGCCGCTGGTGGCGCTGGACTCCGACGACGGTCGCGGCGGCCGCCAAGCGCTGGTGCTCGACCGCAGGTCAGGCACGCTGTCAGCCGTCCTGCACTGCGCCCCGGTCGGGCTCGATCTCGCCGAGGCCGGCCGGGCCGACGAGTGGGTTGCCTGCTGGGGCGCGTGGCTGGCCGACCTCGGCCACCGGCCGGTCGTGCGGCACGTCGCGATCACCATCGAGACCACGCCCGGCGGGGCCGAGGTGTCGGACTACCTGCGCGGCCGGCTGGCGCCGCGGGCCCCAGCCGTCGCGCGCGAGCTCATGGAGGAGCTGATCGCGCACACCCCGTCCACCGCCGCGGCCACCGAGACCAGGGTGACGATCACGCTCGACCCCGCCAAGGCCGCGCCCCGGCCGCAGGACCAGCTCGCCTCGGTCGCCGAGGTCACCCGGTGGCTGCCCGGGCTGGAGTCCGGGCTGGCATCCTGTGGAGTTGCGGTGCTCGGACGCGAGTCGGTCGCCGGGCTGACCGCCAGGGTCAGGGCTGCGTTCGACCCGGCCGCCCGCGACGAGATCAACCGCCAGGACCGCCGACGCCTGCTGACCGAGTGGGCCGAGGCCGGCCCGGTCGGGGCGAGCGAGACGTGGGATGCCTACCGACACGACTCCGGGCTGTCCGCGACTTGGGCGTTGCGCGAGGCGCCGCGGCAGGCCGTCACCGCACGGGTACTGGTCCCGCTGCTGGTGCCGGGACCCTTCGCCCGGCGCGTCATCCTGCTCTACCTGCCCTACCCCGCCGACGAGGCCGCCGCGCAGGTCGAGCGGGAGGTCACCGCCGGCCAAGTCCGCCGCGGCTTCGCCCAGCGCATCCGCCGCGACGAGACCCAGCGCGAGCGCGACGACCGCGACCGTGCTGTGCAGGCAGCTCAGGAGGAGGCCGAGGGCGCCGGGCTTGGCCGGTTCACCGTCTACGTGACGACCACCGTCACCGACCCTGACGACCTGCCCGCCGCGGCCGCGGATCTGGAGCAGCGGGCCGGCGCGGCGCGGTTGCGGGTGCGCCGGATGTGGGGCGCGCAGGCCGCCGGCTTTGCTGCCTCGCTCGGCCTCGGCGTCAACCCGACCGAGGTCGCAGCACGGGGGCGAGGCAGATGAGCGTTCTGACCGGTTCCTTGGCGAGCCGGCCGGTGCCAAGGGCGTGGGGCTGGCCCGTACCCGGCGGCGGCCGCGCCGGCCATGTCGAGGGAGGCACGCTGTACGCCGGCACCACCAGCCAGGTCTGCGGGCTGTTCCCGTTCGCGGTCAGCGCCGGGTCCTCGGTCCGCGGCGTGCCGATCGGGCGGCACCTGCTCACCGCGGAGCCGGTCGGCCTCGACCCGGCCGAGTGGCTGCGCGGCGGGCTGGTGTCCAACCCGGGGATCTGGGTGCAGGGACAGCCCGGCATCGGCAAGAGCGCGCTGGTCAAGCGCATGATCTGCGGTCTGGTCGCGTTCGGCAGCACGGCGGTCATCCCCGGCGACGTCAAGGGCGAGTACAGCCCGCTGATCACCGCGCTCGGCGGCACCGTCTGGCGGCTGGGTCGCGGACTGCACTCGCTCAACCCGCTGGACGCCGGGCCGCTGCGCTCGGCGCTGGCCTCGGCCATCGGCAGCGAGCGCGAGGCGCTGGCCGAGACGCTGCGGGCGCGGCGGACCGCGCTGCTCGAGGCGCTCGTCGGCATCGTGCGCCGGGCCGAGGTCGACGTCACCGACCGCCGGTTGCTCGGCGTCGCCCTCGACCTTGCGGTCGCGACTGCTGGGCGCGGTCGCCGGGAGCCGCTGCTGACCGACGTGGTGGATGTCCTCACCGAAGGTGCCGAACCGCTGCGGTCCGTCGCCGCCGCCCGTAGCGAGACCGGCTACCGTCGGGTGGCCCGCGACTTGCTCAACACCCTTGCGTTGATCTGCGACGGCACGATCCGCGGCATCTTCAACCGGCCGTCCACGGTCAGCCCGACGCTGGACACCCCGGCGCTCTCACTGGACATCTCCGCGCTGGCCGACGACCCCGACGACGTGCTGGCCGCCGCCATGCTGTGCTCCTGGGCCTGGTCCTCGGCGGTGATCGACGGGGTTCGGGACGAGGGCGCCGGCAATGTGGTCGTGGTCCAGGACGAGCTGTGGCGCGCGCTGCGGGTGGCCCCCGGACTGGTGGAGCGCTCCGACCAGATCACCCGCCTCAACCGGCACCGCGGCGTGGTGTCCTTCCAGGTCACCCACTCGCTCGACGACCTGCGCGCGCTGCCCACCGAGGCCGACCGCGCCAAGGCGCACGGCCTGGTCTCGCGCAACGGCGTCGTCGTGCTCGGCGGCATGGCCGAGCGCGAGCTGGACGCGCTGGCCGGCATCACCCCGCTCTCTCCCGGCGAGCGCTCGCTGGTGACGTCGTGGGCGGCGCCGCCGACGTGGGTTCCGGGGGCGCTGCACCCCGGCCGCGGGCGGTACCTGGTGAAGTCCGGTGAGCGGGTCGGGCTGCCGGTGGCGCTGGACCTCACACCGAGCGAGCAGTCCCTCTACGACACCGACGGCGCGTTCACCCGACGCGCACCGGCGGCGGGGAGGTGAACGGTGTCATGGGGATACCGGCAGCACCCGCGAGGCCGGACGTCGACGACGCTGTGGACGGCCGGCGCGGCCGTGCTCGCGCTGCTCGCGCTGCTGGTGGTCGGCGCGGCCGGGGACGAGGGGTCACCCCCTGCCGCCGGTGTCGACCCGTCAAAGGTCCCGCAGCTGGCAAAGGCGATGCTGCCGTTGATCACCGAGGTGGCCACCCAGCAGTGCCCCGAGCTGCCGCCGCTGTGGGTGGTGGCCGAGGTGCAGGCGGAGTCGGGCTGGAATCCCAGGGCGTTCAGCGGCGACCGCAATGGCGGGTCGGCCGGGCTGTACCAGATGAACCAGGCCAACTGGCTAGCCGCGGGCGGAGCCCCGTGGGCGTCCACCCCTCCGCCGGCCGACGCCGACGTCCTGCAGCCGGAGGCGCACCTGCGCCGCGCGATCCCGTGGGTGTGCGCGAACCTGAGGGCGGCGATCGAACACCTGGCCGCCGCCGGCAAGCCGACCTCCCCGCTGGACGCCATGCTCGTCTGCCACGTCGCCGGCTGCGGCCGGGTGACGGGCAGCGCCACCGGCATCCCGCGGGAGGGCGAGGCCGGCTGCAACGCCCGCTGCGCACAGTTGATCGCGCGCTATCTCGACGCTGTGCACGGCTACGTCGAGACTTACACCGCCCCGGTGGGCGGCCCTGGCAGCCCGAAGGCTCCGCAGACGCCGGCCGGCCCGGTGCCGGTGGCCTTCACCGGGCCGATCACCGGCTGCACGGTCGACGACCCGACCGGCGGCGGCTGCCTGACCGCGACCGCGGCGTACGGCCTGCGCGCGATGGTGGCGGCCTTCGGCCCGTGGCGCAACGGCCCCAAGATCAGCACCACCGGTTGCTGGGCGCAGCGTCCATCCAGCCAGCGCAGCGACCACCCGTCCGGCAGGGCCTGCGACGTCGTCCCGGGTGCGTTGGGCCGCTTCGCGGCGGGCGAGGACCTCGCCGACGGCTGGCAGATCGCCAACTGGTTCCGCACCTACGCCGCGCAGCTGCACGTGAAGTACCTGATCTGGCAGGGCCGCTACTGGGACCGCTCGACCAAGGACGTCCCCGGCACCTGGGGAAAGCGCTACACCGGTGGCGGCATCTACAACGTCAACGACCCCACCGGCGGGCACTTCGACCACGTCCACGTGAGCTTCGCGGACTGACCATGAACTCACCCCGAACCCCGATCCTGATCGCCGCAGCCGTGGTGGTCGCGGTGCTCGTCGGCTGGGCGGTCGTCGCCGGCGGCGCGGGGTCCGACGCGCCCGCCGGCACCGAGGGAGTCGGGCCGGGCGCGGCCCTGTCCGGCCCGGAGCGCGCCGAGGTGGCCGGGCCACCCGTGCAGGCCGGCGACGCGGCGCCCGCAGCGGATCCCACCGTGGTGTTCACCGACCCGGAGGCGGTGGCCCGGGCCTACCTCGTCGCGGCGCACTCCCACCTCGCGCCCGACGCCGGCCGCACCAACCGGCGAGGGCTGCCCTACGCGGTGCCCGGTGGGCCGGACGGCAGCGTCGGCGTCGTCGTGCTGGACGCGCCACTACCCGGCCAGGTCTCCGTCGCGGCCGTCGACGGGCTGGCCCTGTTCGGCACGAGCCCGGCCGCCGATCGCCGTGGCTACCGCGCCGACTACCGCATCGCCCTCGGCCCGGCGGGAGCGCTCGGCCCACCCGGTCCGGTGCGCACCCGATACCTCGTGCTGGTCCGGCAGGCCGACGGCCGCTGGTTGGTCGCGGTGGACACCACCGACCCGCCTGCCGGCGAGAACTGAGAGGAGCGCGCCGTGAGCCAACGCAGCGCACCCGACCGCCCCGCCCGTCGGGCTGCATCGCCCGTCCTGCCATGGGACGCCGCCGTCCCGGAGACGCAGCCACCGCCTCCACCGATCCGGCCGAGGCGCTCGACGCCACGACAGCGACCCGCGGCGGCCCAGGAACCCGCGACGTACGAACCCCAGTCCTTCCAGCCTGCGCCCTTCGAGCCCGCGCCCTTCGAGCCCGCACCGTTCGACCCGGCGCTGCACGACCCGTACGACGAGGTGCAGACCCTGCCGCCGGGCGCGCTGCCCGCGACCCGCCCCGCTCGCTCAGCCCGCCAGGTCGGCCAGGTCGGCCCGGTCCGCCCAGCTCGCCCCGGGCGTGATCGGCGAGCAGCGCCACCAGCAGAGCGTCGCCAGCTGCAAGCGCGGCCGCTGCCCGAGTCCGTGCTGCCGATGCCCGCGGCCGAACCACTGCCCGTCGAGCCGCCCGTGGCGTTGTTCACGCCGCTGCCACCACCGGCTCCGCGGGGCGAGCCGACGGCCGGCAGCGCCGCAGAGCTCACCCACGACACGATCATGCGGCAGGAGACGGCCCGCCCGACGCAGGGCTGGCGCGGCTGGCTGGTGTCGGCGTCCGCGGGGCTGGTCAACCCCGGGGTCGGTCCGATCGAGCAGGCGCAGAACGACCTGCTTCGCCGGATCAGGCGCCCGCTACCGGGGCCGCACCGCATCGCGATCGCGTCCATCAAGGGCGGCGTCGGCAAGACGACGGTCGCGGCCTGCCTCGGCCTGATGCTGGCGGACTACCGGGGCGATCGGGTCGTCGCGCTGGACGCCAACCCGGACGCCGGCACGCTCGCGGATCGGCTGACCGGCGACAGCTCGCTCACGGTGCGCCAGCTGCTGGCGGCCAGCGAGTCGATCGGTTCGCTCACCGACGTGGCGCGCTTCACCAGCCTGGCCGGCCGCCTGCAGGTGTTGGCCAGCGCGCAGGACCCCGCGGTCAGCGAGTCGTTCGACCGGGCCGAGTACGAGCAGGTCTGCGAGGTCTTGACCCGGTTCTTCAACATCGTCATCACCGACTCCGGCACCGGGCTGGTGCACTCGGCGATGCACGGCACCCTCGCGCTGGCCGACAGCCTGGTGATCGTCGGGGCGCTCAGCGTCGACGGCGCGGCAGGCGCGGCCAAGACCCTGGACTGGCTGCTGGCCCGCGGCCACTCCGAGCTGGTGGCCGACGCCGTCGTCGTGCTCAGCCACGACCGGGGCAGCGAGGACGTTGACGCCGACCTCGTGCGTGAGCACTTCATCGCCCGCTGCCGGGCGCTGGTCGAGATCCCCGCCGACCGGCATCTGGCCGCCGGCGGCCGCATCCAGCTCGCCGCGTTGAGCCGCGGGGCGAACCAGGCCTATCTGGAGCTCGCGGCGAACGTGGCGGACTCGTTCGGCGCCGCGATCGCCGCGGGGTCGGCTGACGGAGGTGAGCCGGAGTGAACATCAGCCCGGAGCTGGAGAAGCTGGTCCGCCAACTGCTGGCGCTGGGAGTCGCCGTGGTCATCGTGATCACCGCGCCGGGCGGGGCGGGAGGCACAGGGACCGGAGGCTCCCCGCAGACGATCGTCCTCACCCCGACCGCGATGCCCCGACCCAGCAGCGGGGTCCCGCGGCCCAGCAGGTCTCCGCAGCCCTCCACGACGGCGTCACCATCGGCCGATGCCGGCGGCACTGCCGCTGAGGCCTTCGGATGGGGTGAACCCAACCGGGTGGACGAGTTCGACGCAGGCAACCCCGGCGAGGGTTGGACGATCTACGACGGTCCCGGGCACGACGGTCAGGGCACGCGTTCACCCAGCGCTGTCGGTCTCGTCGAGGGGATCTTGAAGATCACTGGCGACGCTTCCGGCACCACGGCCGGGATGGCATGGAACCCGGGGCAGGCTTACGGCCGGTGGGAGGCGCGCGTCAAGGCGCCGGCCGGCAATCCTTCGTACCACGCGCTGTTGTTGCTGTGGCCGGACGCGGAGGACTGGCCGGTGGGCGGCGAGATCGACTTCATGGAGATGATGGAGCCCACCCGCCAGGTCACCAACATGTTCGTGCACTACGGCGCCGACAACTCGCAGGTCTCCGGCGAGGTCAAGGTGGACGGGACGCAGTGGCGCAACTGGGCTGTGGAATGGACGCCTGACCACATCGCCGCGTTCGTCGACGGCAAGGAGTGGTACCGCACGACCGAGCCTGCGGCCATCCCGTCGCTGCCCATGCACCTGTGCATCCAGCTCGACTATCTCCCCGGAGGTGGCAACGCGGGCAACTCCACGATGGAGATCGACTGGGTCCGCCAGTACGCCGCGCCCGGAGCTTGATCTTCGCCGGGGCGCCGCGGGGCCCAGCTCCCGAAGAACTGGACCCCGCATGCGCCCGAGCTGAGGCGCTCCCACCACGAAGCGACGTAAGTGAGGTTAGCCTAACCTCTAGGCGTTAGCAAGGGTGCCCTTCCTTCGGCGCAGCCACAGGGCGACGACCGCCACCGAGAGCGCCGAGATCACCCCGCCGGCCACGATCGGCGCCCGCGCGCCGAAGGTCTCCGCGACCACGCCGAGCAGCGGAGCGCCCAGCGGCGTGCCGCCGAGGAACAGCAGCAGGTACAGGCCCATCACCCGCCCACGCATCCCCCGGTCCACCGAGAGCTGCACGGTGGCGTTCGCGGCGGTGGTGAACGTGAGCGCCGCGACGCCGACCAGTACCAGCATCACGCCGGTGCTGGCGAAGTTCGGCATCAGGCCCGCAGCGGTCTCCAGCACACCGAAGGCGAGCGCGGACCACGCGACCAGGCGCCACTGCGGCCGTCCCCGACGCCTGGCCGCCAGCGTCGCCCCCAGCAGCGAACCGACCGCGAGGAACGTCGTCAGCCAGCCGTATGCGTCGGCGCCCAGCCCGAACTCGTTGCGAGCCAGCAGCGCCAGCGTCAGGTAGAAGGTGATGCCGAACGTCGACACGAAGAACACCAGCGCCAGCACCGCCATCAGCTCCGGCCGCCCGCGGACGTAGCGCAGGCCTTCACGCAGCTGGCCCGGCTGACGTGCGGTCGGCGGCGAGCGGTGCAGCCGGTCTGGGTTCATCCGCAGCAGCCCGGCGAGCACGGCGGCGAAGCTGACCGCGTTGAGCAGGAACACCCCGCCGGTCCCGACCGCCGCGATCAGCACGCCGGCGATGGCGGGGCCGACGATGCGGGCCACGTTGAAGGTCATGGAGTTGAGCGCCACCGCGTTCGGCAGCCGCTCCGGGCCGACCATCTCGGCGACGAAGGCCTGCCGCACCGGCACGTCCACAGCGGAGAAGCAGCCCAGCACGAGACAGAGCGCGAAGACCTGCCAGAGCGTGACGAGTCCGGTCACGTCGAGCAGGCCGAGCGCCAGCGCGCACGCGCCCAGTCCGATCTGGACGACCAGCAGGATGCGGCGCTTGTCGTAGCGGTCGGCGAGCATGCCGCCCCACAGCGACAGCACCAGCATCGGCGCGAACTGCAGGGTCGCGGCGATCCCGAGTGCCACCGCGCTGCCGCCGGAGAGCTCGAGCACGAGCCAGTCCTGGGCCACCCGCTGCATCCAGGTGCCGGCGAGCGAGACGACCTGGCCGGACGCGAAGAGCCGGTAGTTGCGGCTGCGCAGGGAGGCGAACATCCCCGTGGGTACGGCGGCGGAAGCGTCGGTTTCGGCGTGATCGACGGGGGGCGCGAGCCGGTCCAGGGTGTCTGTCATCGGTATAGTTAGCATACCTCACCGATTCTGGCGAGCCGCTGGTGACGCAGGTTGCGGCGGTCGGACCCTACGCTGGGACGGTGACCGAACCGCCCGCTCTGCCCCGGCGATTCGCCTCCACTCCGCTGATGCTCGTGGTGGGCAGCGCGGTCTGGGGCGTGGTCACGGTCGTGCTGCTCGTCGCCTACGCCGTTGGCGGCCGGGCACTGGACATCTGGTTCGTCACCAGCATCGTCGGCTGGCTGCTCGGCCTGGTCGGCTACGGCATCTTTCGCTGGCAACGCGCGGCGTCGACCAGGGGTTCGCGTGGCGCCCAGTCCGGCCTCGGCGGCTGACTCCGCCGCCGTACGAACGGCACTCTCGCTCAGCCCTATCGGCCGAAAGTGCCGTTCGTACGGGGGGTGGCGAGGTAGGCGAGCAGGGCGCGGACGGGGTCGTCGGCGTGCCAGCTGCCTTGCTCGTCGCGCCACACCGGGACGGTCAGCCGCTGGGCCGCCGGCGTCTGCAGCTCGATCTCCAGGCGGTCGTGCACGAACAGCTCGCCGGCCGGGACGGTCACCCCGATCGACGCGCAGGCCCGGACTACCTCCGCGAGCTCCGACCACCGGATGCTCCGGCCGGTGGAGGCCACCGCGGCTCGCACGCCCTCGGAGGCCAGCGGCAGGTCGAGGAGCTCGGCGAGCGCCACCGGGTCGCCGCCACTGACCAGCTGATCGCCCGGCAGGGCCGCAGCCAGCCACGGCAGGTCGAGCACGACAGCGTCCGCGGCGTCGAGCACCGTGCCGGACTCGGAACGCACCCGGTCCGGTGGCTCGACGGCGTCGGGGTCCAGCCGCTCGGTGAGCACCGCCTGTGCCAGCGCAGCGTGCGCGGCGGCCACGGCGCCGGCGTCGAGCACCCGCTGCGCGTCGGCCAGCCGGGCGAGCAGGTCGGCGGCCTGGGTCGGGCCGGTGACGCTCACCTGCGCCCGCACGCCGATCGCGGCGAGGAACTCCTCGTCCAGTCCGGCTGCCTCGGCCGGCACCTCGTCGAACAGCCCCGCGAGCGCGACCGCCGATCGCAGCCGCCAGTAGCCGGGGCGCCGGCCGCCCAGCCGGGCGTACTGCGAGAGCCACCACGCGGTGTACGGCGGCGGCTCGCCGGCGCGGTGCCGGACGGCTGCGCGGGTGGCCGGGTCAGCGGCCAGCACGGCGAGCGCCTGCGGCCAGGCGTGGTCGGCGACGAGGTCGAGGTCGCGGACGGCGGTGAGCTGGTGCGGCGGCTCGCCGTCGGTGGTGACCTCCGCCCACCACCGTTCCTCGTCGGCCAGCTCGTGGTCCGGCCCGGTCGGCTGCTCGTCGGTCAGCACGGCGAAGCCGTCGAGCACGCCGACGGCGGTGAGCGCTGTGCGGTCGACGGTGGCGGCCACCTCGTCGGCGAGCACTGCCACGGGCGAGTCGGGGTCGAGCAACGGGCGGATTGCCGCGTCGGGGAGCATCAGCTCGTCCGCCCGCCAGGTCTGGCCCTCGGTGTCGGGCAGCGCCAGAGCGCCGAGCCACGGCCTGCCGGTGGCACCGAGCTCGTCCACCAGCGCGAGGACGGCGGCGGCCAGCGGGGCGGTATCCAGCCCGGCCTCGGCGTCGTCGACCGAGCGGGCGACCGCCTCGCCGACGGCCGGGTGGTCCAGCAGCTCGGCCGGCCCGGCCGGCTGGGCACCGAGCCGTGCGAGCAGCGGGTGCATGGCGTCGGGGTGGACGACCCGCAACCCGGGCAGCCCAAGCCCCCCGAGCACCCTCCCGCGAGTTGCGCGCTCCGCACCCGCGAGTTGCGCGTTCCCGACCGGCGAGTTGCGCGATTCGGGCGCGTCGTCCGCGAACACCGCACTCGCCGGACCGGTCACCACCCGCCCGTCGACGAGCGGCACCGGCAGCGCCGCGAGTTCCTCGGTCAGCCCTGGCACGACGTCCGCCGCGGGTGCCAGCGCCTGGTACACCTCCCGCCACCATGCCGGCGGGCGCTCCAGCCCGGCGAGTCGCTCGGTCAGCTCCGAGGCACCAAGCCGTTGGACGCCCAACGCCACCAACGACGTGGGCGCCCCGGCCCCGTCGGCCAGCAGCCCGGGGACCACATCGGCGAGCAGCTCAGGCAGCTCGGCCCCCGGCAGGTCGAGCAGCACGGCGTCGGAAGGCGCGAGCTCGCCGCCGCCCGCTGCCGGTAGCCACTTCGCATCGCGGAGCGCGATGGCAACCGCCTCGCGCAGCAGCCCGTCCAGCTCCGAGGCCGGGAAGCCCGGCGCGGGGATCAGCGCCCTGCGCCGCTCGGCCGGCAGCGAGCGCAGCAGCGACACGTAGGCCTCACCAGCGGCGGCGAGCACCGCGTCGGCCAGCGGGCCGGGCCGAAACCGTCGCCGCGACGGCTCCATCGGTATCGCGGCGAACAGCCGGGCTGGTAGCGACAGCCGCTCGTTGCTCGGCGTCGGCGCGTGCAGCACCTCACCGATGAGCGGCGCCGGCTCGCGATCAACAGGGTCGTCGCCGGCCAGCGGCAGCGCCCAGCTCACCGTCCACTCGGTCCGGTCCCGCTGCTCGACGGCCGTCCCGGCGAGCACCGCGGCGGCGTGCACGCCGCTGCTCCGCACCAGCAGCCAGCGCTGCGAGCCCTGGGGTCCTCCGTCGATGAGCACCGTGCCGTCGGCATCGTCTCGGCGAGCCAGGCAGGTGGATCCGATGCGGACCTCGATCAGCGCAGGCAGCGCGAGTAGCAGGTCGGCGGCGCTGGCCAGCGCGTCGGACAACAGACGCTCGCCGTCGACCTCCGGCCGCAGCGGCAGCCGAACCTCGGTGTCGTAACCCTCCGGCGGCGTCTCCCCCGCGGGCGTCGGCCACACCAGCCGCAGCACCGGCAGCTGCCCCTCCCGCCGGGCCAGCTCCGCTGCCGGGCCGGCCAGCGCAGCGACCTCGGTTGCGGTGCGGCTCGCGGAGAAGGCGACCCCGCCACCGCGGGAGACGATCGAGGGCTCGGCCGACACGGGCAGCACTGCGGCGAAACCGACACCGAAGCGGCCGACGACCTCGACCTCGGAGTCGCGCTTGGCCGACGCCCGCAGCGCCGCGAGTGCGGTGACGCCCTCGGCGTCCAGCGGCGCCCCGGTGTTCGCCACCCGGAGCTCTGATCCGTCGAGGCGTACCCACAGCCGGCCGGGGACGCCGGCGCGACCAGCGGCATCCGCGGCGTTCTGCGCGAGCTCGACCAGCCACCGGTCGCCGTAGCCGCCGAGCAGCAGGTCTTCCTCGGCGTTGGCGTCCTCGCGGAACCGGGTGGGCGAGTCCGCCCAGGACGCGAGCACGCTGGCCCGCAGCGCCGCGGTACCGAAAGGATCCGGACCGGTCACTCCCGGTCCGCGGTCTCCCGGTCGGGGTCGACCCCGATGTCGTCGGCGGTCTCATCGACGGCAGCCTCATCGACTGCAGCCTCAACGGCGGGATCGTCGACGGTCTCGACAGCAGGCTCGACGCCGGGCTCATCCACGACTGGCTCGACGGCGATCTCCACCGCGATCTCATCGGCCGGCTCGACGGCGGTCTCATCGACGGCCGCGACATCATCCGCGGCGTCAGCCGCGACCGCGTTGTCGACCGTCTCGACGTCCACGCCGTCGTCGTAGATCAGCTCGGCGACCGGCGTCGCGGGGATCGGGTCCGGAGCCACGTCGGAGTGCGCGCCACAGCCGTACTCGACACCGACAACGGTGCCGTCCGCGGGCGAGTACTCGTTGCCGCACACACCGAACACGCCGCGCATCGACCCGGCCAGGGGCAGCAGGAAACCGCACGTGCCACAGGCCGCCGGGGCAGACCGCGCCATCTCGGCATCCGGCCCGTGCTCGCCGGCCCACCACCGCACCGCCGCGTCGAGGCGTCCGTCCAGGCTGAGCACCCGCCGCCGGCCGAGGCCGACCTCGAGTGCCACCTCCTCGACCGCAGGGTCGTCGGAGGCCAGGTAGCCCGGGGCCAGCCGCGGGTCGTCGGGCTCGGTGGGCAGCAGGTCGCCGACCCCGAGGTCGCCGGCGCGTACTCGTTCCTGCCATGGCAGCCACGCCGGCGCCACCAGCGCATCCGGCCCGGGCAGCAGCACCACCTCGCTGACGGTCACCGGGGTGTCCGGCCCGGCGTGTGCGACGGTCACCGCCCATCGCCAGCCGCGGTATCCGGTCAGCTCGGCAGCGAAGAAGTGGGTCACCGATCCGTCGTCCTCGACCTGGGTGTCGATGTGCTGGCCGACCGGGTCGCCCTCGGTCTCGGCCAGCGCCGCCTCGCGCGCCTGCTCGGCCGCGGCGACGAGCCGGGGGTCGGCCACGGGCGGCACGTCAGGGGCGATCTCCGAGGACGCGTCGGGGGCTGCGTCCGGGGACGCGGCAAGGGCAACCTCGGCAGAGGTGTCAGGCGTGAGGTCGACCACGCCTGAATTGTGCCACCCTCGTCCCGGTGACCATTCGGCGCGCAGGGTTGGCGGCGGCAAACGCGCTGGCGACGCTCCTGCTGCTGAGCTGCGCGGCCGCGGCAACGCCCTCGACGGCCGG
>Ga0136614_10000787_pt1 | contig 17211 bp, 15 predicted proteins | sample AntDrymUQ2792106_2_FD_106643 | JGI IMG/M metagenome (GOLD analysis project Ga0136614, IMG submission 106643) | Polar desert sand microbial communities from Dry Valleys, Antarctica - metaG UQ279 (21.06) | ecosystem: Environmental > Terrestrial > Soil > Desert | place: Antarctica: Dry Valley... | reverse complement strand
GCCGTGCTGCGAGCCTGCCGCAAGCTGCGCACGACTTCCGCGGGCCGATCCACCGTGCAAAAGCCCTGCAGACGGACAGAAAGCAGGTCCGAGATCACCTACGATCACCCCCGGAGCCCCCAGAAACGGTGCACCGTGGCGCCGTCCGCCCGTGCTCGTCGCCGTGGCCCTCGCCGCCTGCGCCGGCGTCGTGGCGGGCACCATGGCGCTGAACGGTGACTCCGGCGACGGCGCGGCCGGTGCAGCTGACGCGGTGGTGACGGTCTTCAACGCGGAGGCGGAGTGCCGCGAGTCCGAACGGGACTCCTGCCGCCTCGGCCTTGCGCGCGATCCGTACGCGCGCTACGAGTCCGGCAACGTCGTCACCCGCGTTCGCCATGGCGACCGGCTCGTCGTCGAGTGCACCGTCCCGGACGGATGGAGCGTCACCGCGGAGGACGACCGCTCCAGCGGCCGCTGGTATCGCGTCCGGCGGGCCGGTGAAGCGGCATGGCTGCCGGCGGTGCGCCTCGCTCCCGGCGCGAACCCCGTCATCGGGCGCTGCACGGGTCGGGCTCGCACGCGCTGACCCACATCGAGACAGTCCCCACAACGTCGATGAGCCGGCGGCCCGTCGCACGAACCAGCAGCCCGAGCCGCGCTGATCTGCCTGCCCGCGCCACACCAGCCGTCGCACGATGGCTGCCACGCGCGACGGGCGGACAAACCGAGAAAAGGCGTAGCTTCGCCCGGCCGGGGCTATACGTACACCGCTGCGCGGCTCGCTTTCGCTCGGCCCTGACGGGCGTGGATGGCCCCGGCCGGCTTGGCTGATTTCAGCGGATCGCGCGCAGGCGATCACTCCGGCGCGGCTGAACGCAGGAACAGCCTCAGGCCGCGTTGCGGTCCCCGTCGTCGAACCCGGCGCGGTAGCGGTCGAAGTTGGCGTAGACCGCGTGCCTTCTGGCTTCGGCATGGACGATGCGATAGAGGAGGTCGGCGTCATCGCTGGCGGGCTCCGCGCTGCGAACGCTGTCTCCGCCACACATCGGGCAGCGCCCGTGATCGGCCTGGTGAGGCCACCAGTTCACCTCGCATGCCGCGCAGCAGTACGACGGGTGCGCCTCCTCTGGCGCTGCAGCACGCCGCACATCCATCACGAGTCGCCGCACCCCGCCGGCAGCGACCACAGCGCCTCGAGCGGATCGACGCCTGGCGTGTCCGGCTCGATGACGCCGCGTGCAACGGGCACGCTCTGCGCCTCCGGCAGCGACCACAGCGCCTCGAGCGGATCCACCCGCGAGGTATCGAGCTCGACGACGCGACGTGCCGGCGTCGCGGCCATGAAGCACGCCGCGCACAGCACGCCGTAGTGCGCCGGGCGCTTGCAGTCCTCGGAGTCACAGCACTGCTCCCAGCGCATCGAGACGCTCATCACAGCATCCCGTGCCCTGGCAGCCGCTTGAGAGCGTGTCGCATGCTGTAGAAGAGGACGCTGACTGCGTCCCTGATACACGCATGCGTTCAGCGCCGCGACAGGAGGTCGGCGGTTCGATTCCGCGGGGTTCAGCGACGCGCGCCCGCCAAGCAACCCGCCCGCGGCGCAGACCCTGAGGCCGCCGAATACCCTGCGCGCCGTGACAGATCGGGCGGCGGTGGTGCTCCCGTGGAAGGCGCTCGCCGGGAGCGCTGCGGGCAAGGGTGTCGAGGCGCTGACGCTCGCGGCTCTCGTGCTGCTCGTGCCGCGCGCGCTCGGGCCCGCCGACTACGGCGGCTTCGCGGTGGCGGTGGCGCTGGCCACGGGCATCGCGACGGCAACGGGGATCGGCGGGCCGGCGCTGTTTGCGCGCGTGCTCGCACCGCTGCACGGCGAGCGGCGCCGCGACGTCGCGCGGGCGCTGACGCGGCGGGTCGTGCGCACGCGCGCGGCGATGCTCGGCGGGCTGGCCGCGCTCGCCGGCGCGGGCGCGCTGCTCGCGCCCGGTGACGTGCGGGCGCTGCACGTCGCGCTCGTCGCGGCGGCCGCGGTGCTCGGCACGGCGGCGACGCTGCTGTCGCAGCTGTGCCTGGGACTCGAGCGAACCGCGGCGTGGAGCCTGCGCTATCCGCTGGAGAACGGCGTCATCGTGGTGGCCGCGCTGACGCTGTACCCGCGCGCGGGGCTCGACGGGGCGCTCGTGGCGATCGCACTCGGCGCGGCGGCGGCGTTCGCGCTCGGGATCGCCTCCGCCGAACCGGCGCTGCGCGGCGCGCGACCGGCCGCAGTGCTGGCGCCGGGCGTGCTCCGCTTCGCACGGCTGCAGGCGGCCGGGGGTGCGCTGACGCAGGCGGTGCACCGGGGCGCTGCGCCGGCGTGCGCGCTGGCCGGGGCGGGCGCCGCCGCGACCGGACACGCGGCGATCGCCGCCGGCGCGGCCCTGGCGATCACCTACGCCGTGCTGCAGACGATGCTCGTCGCGCTGCCCGGGGTCGCGCGCGCGCACGAGCGTGACCCGCCCACCGCGGAGGCCGTGCTGCGGCGAACGGCGCTGTGGTGCGCCGGAACTGTGCTGCCGATCTGCGCGGTGCTGGCCGTCGCTGCCGAGCCGCTGCTCGCGGCCGCCCTCGGCGAGGCGTTCCGGCCGGCTGCGGCGGCGCTGCGGATCGCCCTCGCGGCGGCGGCGCTGGCGCCGCTGTGGGCGCTCGCAAACCAGCTCGCCGCGGTGCGTGCGCAGCCCGAGGCGGTGCTCGCGGGCGCCGCCGTCGGCGCGATCGTGTTCGCCCTCGTCGCGCTGCTCGCCGTGCCGGCGGCCGGCGCGAGCGGTGCCGCGACCGCGATGCTCGCCGGCGTGGCGGCGACGAGCGCGGCAACCTTGGCGGCGTTGCGCCGGCGCGCATGATCTCCGTCGTCGTCCCGACCTGCAACCGGCCCCGGGCGCTCGCGCGCTGCCTCGCGGCGCTGGCCCTGCAGCGCACGGCGCAGGCGCTGGAGATCGTCGTGGTCAACGACGGCCAGGAGGCGATCGCGGCCGCGGCCGCGGTGCGCGTGCTCCGCGCGCGGGGGGCGGGGCCGGCCGCCGCGCGCAACCTCGGCGCGCGGGCCGCCGCCGGCAGCGTCGTCTGCTTCACCGACGACGACTGCGCGCCGGGCCCGGACTGGGCGCAGCGTCTGGCGGACGCCTGCGCGGGCGCCGGCGCGGCGGCCGGGACGACGATCGCCGACCCGGCCGGCGGTGCGGCCGCGGCGGCGGCGCAGCTGCTGACGAACACGCTCATGGCGACCTCGCGCGACGACGCCAGCGGCGGGCTGGCCTTCGCGCCGACATGCAACCTCGCCTGCGACGCGCGGCTCCTGCGCGAGCTGCCGTTCGACGAGGCGTTCACGCGCGCCGCCGGTGAGGACCGCGACTGGTGCTCGCGCCTCGTCGCAGCCGGCGCCGGGCTGCGCCACGTGCCCGCTGCCGTGGTCGTCCACCGCCCGCAGCTCGGGGTGCGCGGGCTCGTGCGCCAGCAGCTGCGCTACGGCCGCGGCGCGGTCGGGTTCCACGCGGCGGGCGGGTCGCCGGCCGGCGCCGGCTTCTACGGTGAGCTCGCGCGCGGGTCGGCGCGCGCGGGTGCCGGCACCGCGGCGCTCGTGGCGCTCGCGCAGCTGGCGGTCGCGGCGGGCGCCGCGCAACAGCTACTGCAGCAGCGACTCGCCGGCGAGGCCGTCACGGTCGACGCCGCAGACGGCCGCGACGGTGGTCGCGACGTCTGACAGCCGCGCCGGGCGGCCGGGGGGCGGCGCGGCTTCATGGGCGCCCGGGACGACGACGGCCCAGGCGTCGCCGGGCGTGTGGTTGCCCGACCGCCCGCTGCCCGTCCCGCGCCGCAGCACGTCGCCGAAGGCGGCGGAGTGCACGCCCGCAAGCGTCGTGGCGGGACGCTCGCTCCACTGCACCACCAGGTCGGGGAGCTGGTCGGCGCGAGCGCCGACATGGTGGTCGCGGACGCGGTCGACACGGGCGACGGCGGGCGCGCCGTCGGGGTCGCTGAAGGTCTGCAGGCCCTGCGCGATCGTGCGCAGCAGCCCGTCGGCCTCGGCCGGATCGACGATCCCGTCGCGCTCGCGCCCGCGCAGGTTCAGGCGGATGTAGCCCTGGTTGTCAGCGGGATGGCAGAACGCGGCGGTGTCCGACCAGGCAATCCCGCGCAGCTCCAGGCGCGCGGCCAGCTCGAGCGCAACGCGGTCGGGCAGCGCCTGGGCGATCGCCCCGCGCGCGGCCGGCGGGATCGCCGCGCGCAGGCGCCAGATCGCGCCCGCGCCGCCGCCGTCGGACCGCAGCGGGCCGCCGATGAGCACGGCCGCGAGCATCTGCGGCAGCAGGTCGGCGCGCGAGCTGTTGACGTCCATCCCGACGGCCGAGGCGACCACGACGTCGGCGCCGTCCGGCAACGCGGCGAGCACCCGCCCGAAGGCCACGTCGACGGCCGCGTACACGTCCTCCAGCGCGCTCTGCAGCAGCTCGCGGTCGCGGCCGCCCGGCTCCTCCGCGAGCTGTGAGAGATCCCAGAACTGGTGGCCGGCCAGATGCGCCGCGCTGAACGTCAGCCACGCGAGGTCGTAGGGCTCGTTCTGCGCCAGCAGCTCGCTCGCCGCCGTCGCGACACGCTCGGGCGCCGCCACGAGCTTGGCGCGCAGCGCCAGCAGCTCGCGCACGTTCGGGCGGCCGAAGATCTCGGTCGCGTGCGGCCCGCCGCCGTGGCGCTTGGCGAGCCTCGCGCCCGCCGTGCGCGGCAGCGACCAGCGTGGCAGGACGACGCGGTCGCGAAAGCCCCAGCCACAGACGTAGGTGCCCTTCCAGTCGTCCGGCGGACGGCTCTCGTAGGGATCGATCGCCAGCGTCCGCAGCCCCGCCCGCGCGAGGCGCTCCCAGATCGCCGATGGAGCGGGAAACGCGGTCATGTAGCGCGCGCGCTGCGCGGCCGCCTCCCATTGGAACGGGTAGAAGAGGCCGTGGTCGGCGAGGTCGATCCCGCTGTAGAGCGTGTGAAACGCGCCCGCGGCGAAGTGGTTGGCCGGGGTGTCCAGTGTGACGCGCCGGCCGCGCTCGATCAGCCCGGCGAGCACCGGCAACCGGCCTGCGGCGAGCATCCGCTCGACGACGGCGACGCTGGCGGCGTCGAACTGCAGGACGCAGATCAACGCAGCACCGTGACGCCCTCGACGGGTACCGTGACGCCGCCGACGGCGTCCGAGCGGCGGGCCGCGTCGAGCACGCGCATCACGGCGGCGCCCTCGCCGGCGGTCGTCAGCGGGCCGGGGTCCTCGCCGCGCAGGGCACGGCCGTAGGCCTCGAGCTGCAGCGTCAGCGAGCGCACGAGCGGGTGCGCGCGCGGAGTCAGCCGGCCGAGCACGCCGTTCAGGCGCCCGCCGCGCTCGGCGCGCGCGATGCGGCGCCCTCCCGCGCGGCGGATCTCGACGAGCTCGTGGTGGGGCCGGTTCGTCGCGCATTCGATCTTCACCTCCGCGCGCGTCGTCGCGAGCACGAGGCCGGCCCGCTCACGCGTGCTGTTCGCGCGCACGGCGAGCGGCAGGGCGGCGGTGAGAAACAGCGCGAGGTCGATCAGGTGCGGGGCGAGGTCGAGCATGGCGTCGTCGCCGCGGGCGACCGGGCGCCATGACCTGCGGCGGTAGTGCAGGACCATGTTCAGCTCGAGGTCGCCGTCGGGCGGCATCCGGCGCTCGAGCGCGAGCCCCTGGTCGAAGCGGCGGTTGAAGCCCAGCCACGGCGCCGGCGTCAGCGCGGCGATCCGCAGCGACCCGGCGGCGTCGGGCGCGGGCGGCTTCTCGACGAGCGCCGTCAGGCCGGCCTGCGCGGCGGCCGCGGCGGTCGCCTCGTGGTCCTCCGGCGGCGTGCAGATGACGATCCCGTCCAGCGGCCCCGCGGCCAGCAGCTGGTCCAGGCGGGCGTGCCCCGACACGCCGAGCTTCCCGGCCAGAAGCCCGCGGCGGTCGCGGTCGGGGTCGGCCACGGCCACGATCTCGACGTTCTTCGCACCGCGCGACGCGGGCGCGTAGCCAAGCTCGGCGAGCCGGCCGCAGCCGGCGAGCCCCAGGCGCAGAGGGCTGTCGCTCATCGGCGGTGCACCCACAGCGCCAGCCCGGCCGGAACGGATGCCGCCGCGGTGAGATGGTGCAGGAGCGAGAGCGGCACGCCGGCGAGCACCAGGCGCAGGCCGCCGAGCCGCGCGAGCAGCGCGTAGAAGCGGGCGTGGGGGGCGATCATCGCCGCCAGCGCGAGGGCCGCGACACGCGGGCGGCCGCAGACGACGCCGGCCACGGCCAGCACGGCGGCGCCCGCCGCCAGGCGGTGACGCCAGGAGAGGTTCAGCGCGCCGCCGCCGTCGCCGCCGCGCTCCAGGCGCAGCGCGACCCACGGTGCGCCGCGCGCGCCGAGGTCCGTGCGCAACATCGAATTCAGCGTCCAGCGCTTGAGGTGCGTGCCGCGGACCCGCGGGTCCAGCGCGATCCGGCGTCCCGCGGCGTGCAGGCGCATGCCCAGCTCGATGTCCTCGATCGACGGGCGTGGGTAGCGTCGCGCGTCGAAGCCGCCGACGGCCTCGAAGGCCTCGCGGCGGACGGCGCCGAGGCCCGCCCAGAAGGTCGTCGCGGGTCCGGGGGAGCTCGTGTGCACGTGGTGGTGCAGCAGGTTGCGAAATCGCGAGACGGTGGTCGCCATGGCGGGGTGCTCGTCGTAGGCGCCGAACACCGCGTCGAGCCCGCCGTCGCGCTCCAGCGCCTCGCGCAGGCGCGCCAGCGCGTCGGGATGGACCGCGACGTCGGCATCGACGAAGACGACGATGTCGCCGCCGCCGCGCGCGACGCCGGCGTTGCGCGCCGCCGCCGGCCCGCCTTCGCGCGGATCGCTCACGACCTCGAGGCCGTGCGCCTGGCTGGATCGCTCGAGTGCGGCGAGGCAGCGCCCCAGGGTGGCGGGCGCATCGGTGGCTGGGATGACGACGGTGAGCAAGTTAGGACAGCCTAAGTTAGAGTCGCCGCGCATGGGAGGCGCGAAGGGTGAGTCGTTCGCCGTGCTCGGCGCGGGTCCGGCGGGGCTGACGGCAGGCTACGTGCTCGCGCGGAGCGCACAGCCGGTCGTGGTCTTCGAGGCCGGCGATCAGGTCGGCGGCCTCGCGCGCACCGTCGTGCGCGACGGCTACCGCTTCGACCTCGGCGGGCATCGCTTCTTCACGAAGTCCGACGAGGTGCAGCGCCTCTGGGACGAGGTCCTCGGCGACGAGCTGCTCGTCCGCGAGCGCCTGTCGCGGATCTACTGGCGCGGGCGCTTCATCGGCTATCCACTGCAGCTCGCCGACGTCATGCGCCAGGTCGGCCCGGTCGAGCTCGCCCGCTGCGCCGCCTCCTACGCGTCGGCGGTCGTACGCCGCAGCGGTCGCCGGCGGCGGCCCGACACGTTCGAGGACTGGGTCCGCGATCGCTTCGGACGCCGCCTCTTCGAGCTGTTCTTCAAGACCTACACCGAGAAGGTCTGGGGCGTCTCGACCTCCGAGATCAGCGCCGACTGGGCGGCCCAGCGCATCCGTACGCTCTCGTTCTCGCGCATCGTGCGCGCCGCGCTGCTCAACGACGGCGGCGACGTGCGCAGCCTCATCGAGCAGTTTTACTATCCGCGCTTGGGGCCCGGCCAGATGTGGGAGGCGATGGCGACCGAGACGGTCGCCGCCGGTGGGCAGGTGCGGCTCAACGCACGGGTGGAGCGCATCGAGCTGCAGGAGGGACGGGTGACGGCGGTCCACGCGGCGGGCGAGCGCGTCGCCGCCGACAGCGTAATCTCCTCGCTGGCGCTGCGCGACGTCGTCGCGCTCGTCGACCCGCCGGCACCCGCCGACGTGCGCCGCGCCGCGGCGGGCCTGCGCTACCGCGACTTCCTCACGGTGGCGCTCGTCGTCCGCGGTGAGGATCTGTTCGCCGACAACTGGATCTACGTGCACGACCCGGGCGTCCGCGTGGGCCGGATCCAGAACTTCCGAGCGTGGAGCCCGGCGATGGTTCCCGACGCCGACCGCACCTGTGTCGGCCTGGAGTACTTCTGCTTCGAAGGCGACGAGCTGTGGAATGCCAGCGACCTCGATCTCGTCGCGCGCGCGATGCGCGAGCTCGAGGCGATCGGCCTGGCCCGGGCCGATCGCGTCGAGCGCGGCCACGTCGTGCGCGTGCCCAAGGCCTATCCGATCTACGACGCCGACTACGACGCGCGCGTGACGACGATCCGCGGCTGGCTGGAGCGGATCCCCAACCTCCAGCAGATCGGCCGCAACGGCCTGCACCGCTACAACAACTCCGACCACTCGATGCTGACCGCGCTGCGCGCCGTCGAGAACGCCTCCGCGGGGCGGGCGCACGACCTGTGGGCCGTCAACACCGACGCGGAGTACCACGAGGAGGCGCCGCGCAGGGCCCAGCCCTACCGCCTGGCACCGGAGACGCCGGCGCTGCGCGCCGCCGGCGGCGACGAGCTCGCCGTGGCAGGGCAGCCGATCGAGTAGAGCCTCCACTCGCCGACCTGCGCGACACGGGTCGCGGCGGCGCGCACGTCCCGGCGCAGGCCCGGCGACGCCTGCAGCCCGACGACGAAGGCGCCCGACCGGCGCGGCCGCGTGCCGAAGCTGACGACGTGCGACAGCGGGACGCCGAGCCTCCAGGCCAACGCCGTGCGCACGAGCACGTCGCTCGTTGCCAGGCGCCCGCAGGCCAGCAGGCGCCGACGTCCGACGCTGCCCGCCAGCTTGCGCAGGCGATCGTGCGAGTCGCTGATCCGCGCCGCGCTGCTCCAGGCGTGCGGCACCTGCCCGGCGCGGCCGTGAAGCCCGACGATGGTCACGGCGAGCGCCGCGAGACCGAGCGCGGCGATCGGCGCGCGCGGACGGATTGGACGGACTGGACGGACTGGACGGACTGGACGGGTTGGACGAACTGGACGCGCGAGCAGCGCGGCGAGGCCCGCGCCGCCGAGCACGCCGACGATCGCCGCTGCGGGGGCCATGAAGCGCGGCAGCCCCGCGAAGCCGGCGAGCGTCATCGCCGCCACGAGCCCGATCCAGGCCAGCGCCCCGGCGCCGAGCACGCGCGCCCGACGGTCGGGCAGCGCGGCGAGCGCCAGCGGCCAGGTGACGGCGAGCGGGAGCGCGAGCGCCCAGCCGAGCGCCTCCAGCGGATCGCCGCTCTGCGTCTGCGCACGCTGGGCGCTCGCGCCGCTGCCGCCGCCGAGCAGCTCGGGCAGCAGCCAGAGCGCCGGCACCACGAGCGCGACAGCCATCGCGAGCGGACGGATTGGACGGACTGGACGGACTGGACGGACTGGACGGACTGGACGGACTGGACGCGTTGGACGGGTTGGACGGGTTGACCGCATGCGCGGCTCGGCGCGCCAGCACCACAGGCCGTACAGCGCGAGCAGCGGGAAGGCCTCCGGGCGCAGGAGCGCCGCGAGCCCGCCGAGCACGAGCACCGTGGGCAGGCGGCCCGCGAGCGCGGCGCTGATGGCGCCGAGCACGAGCGCCACGAGCAGCGGCTCGGCCATCCCGCCGGCGACCTGGCGCGACCAGTGCGTCACCTCGTCGGCCAGCAGCCCGACACACAGCGCGGCGAACGCCGCGCCCGCGATCCGCGCCGCGCGCGGCCGCCCGGCCGTCAGGACCAGGCTGATCTGCGCGGCCAGCAGGAGCGCCATCAGCCAGGCCGTGCGCACGAGCACGAGCCACAGCTGCGGTGCCAGGTCACCGGTGAGCGAGAGCGGCACCGCGAGCAGCGCCGGCAAGGGCTTCCAGGCCGGGCCGCTCGTCGTGTCGAGCTCCAGCTGGGCCAGCTCGCGGCCCCAGACCAACCAGGACCAGGCGTCGTAGACGGGCTCGTCGGCGATGAGCAGCGAGACGGCGGCGAGCGCTACGCAGGCCACGAGGGCGCAGATGAATCGGCAGGTGGTCATGATGCAGGCGTTAGGCTGCCCTAAGCTGGCGCCGCTACGCCCAGGCCGCACCGACCGAGGAGGAGAGCGCAGAGCATGCTATTCCGTCGACGCCCTGCATCGTTGGCCGCGCTCGGCGTGCTGCTTGCCGGCCTTGCCGCGTGCGGCTCGTCGGAGGACGACAAGACGCTGACGATGTACTCCGGGCGCATCTCGCCGATCCTCAGCCCCGCCGTCAAGCAGTACGAGGACGCCAGCGGCTTCGACGTGAAGACGCGCTACGGCGACAGCCCGGCGCTGGCGGCGACGCTCACCGAGGAGGGCAAGAACTCGCCCGCCGACCTCTTCTTCGCGCAGGACGCGGGCTCGCTGGATGCCGTCGAGAAGAAGGGGTTGCTGCTCACGCTGCCGGCAGACATCCTCGCGAAGGTCCCCAAGCGCTTTCGGTCGATGGCCGGCAAGTGGGTCGGCACGACCGGCCGTTCGCGCGTGATCGCCTACGGAGAGAAGGTCAAGCGCTCCGAGCTGCCCGACTCGCCGCTGGCGCTGACCGACGAGCGGTGGAAGGGGCGCGTCGGGTGGGCGCCGCGCAACGCGTCGATGCAGGGTTACATCACGGCGCTGCGCCTCGTCGAGGGCGGGGACGTCGCCAAGCAGTGGCTGGAGGGGATGGTGGCCAATGACGTACAGACCTACGACTCGAACATCCCGATCCGCGACGCGATCGCCAAGGGCGAGATCGACGTCGGCCTGATCAACCACTACTACGTCGCCGAGGCGCAGGCCGAGAACCCCGACTACCCGGTCAAGGTCCACTTCCCGCCGAAGGACCTCGGCTCGCTCGTCAACACCGCGGGCGTCGCCGTGCTGGCGTCGAGCGACAACAGGGAGCAGGCGCTGAAGTTCGTGCGCCAGATGCTCTCCGACGAGGCGCAGCGCTACTTCGCCGACAGCTCGAAGGAGTACCCGCTCGTCGCGACCGTGCCGGGGCCGAAGGAGCTCACGCCGCTCGCCGACATCCCCGCGCCGGACATCGACCTCGCCAAGCTCGGCGATCTGCAGGGCACGCTGAAGCTCATGCGGGAGACCGGAGCCCTGTAGGCCATGGACGCGGCGGCCGCGGGACGCGCGCTCGGGCGGCGGCTGCCGTCGGCGGCACGGGCATTCGGCGTGCGGCGCCCGCCGCTCGTGCTGCTCGTCCTCGGGCTCGCGGTCGGTCTGGCGGCAGCGCTGCCGGCGCTGTATCTCGTGTTCGCCGTGCTCGACGACGCGGGCGGCGCGCGCGACGCGATCCTCACCAACCGCACCCTCGGGCTGATCACGCGCAGCCTCGGGCTCGCGGTGGCGGTGACCGCGGCGGCGATCGCGATCGCGGTCCCGCTCGCCTGGCTGACGGTGCGCTCGGACCTGCCGGGGCGCCGGATCTGGGCGACGCTGCTGACGTTGCCGCTCGTCATCCCGAGCTACATCGGCGCATACCTGTTCGTGTCGGCACTCGGGCCGCGCGGCGCGCTGGCGAACCTGCTCGGCGCCGAGCAGCTGCCCTCGATCTACGGCTTCACCGGCGCCTTCCTCGTGCTGACGCTCTTTACGTATCCGCTCGTGCTGATCCCCCTGCGCGGCGCGCTGCAGCGCATGGACCCGTCGCTCGAGGAGGCCGCGCGCGTCATGGGCCGCAGCCCGCGCGACGTCTTTCGCAGCGTCGTGCTGCCGCAGCTCGCGCCCGCGATCGGCGCCGGCGGCGTGCTCGTCGCGCTGTACGTCCTCAGCGACTTCGGCGCCGTGTCGATCATGCGCTTCAACTCCTTCACGCGCGACATCTACATCGCCTACGAGTCGGGCTTCGGGCGCACCGAGGCGGCCGCGCTGGGGATGGTGCTCGTGCTCGTGATGCTCGTGCTGTTCGCCGTCTACGCACGGGTGCGCGCGGCGCGGGCGCTGCATCGCGCGACGCCCGGCACGCAGCGCCCGGCGCAGCCGGTGCGCCTCGGGCGCTGGCGCTGGCCGGCGCTGGCGTTCTGCAGCGCGATCGCGTCGGTCGCGCTCGTGCTGCCGGTCGGGGTGCTGCTCTACTGGGCGACGAAGCATATCTCCAGCGGCCTCGAGCTCGGCGCGCTCGCGACGAACAGCTGGCACTCGCTGCTCGCCGCCGCCGCCGCCGCGGTCGCCGCCAGCCTCGGCGCCATCGTCGTCGCGCTGCTGTCGGTGCGCTACCCGAGCGTCGTGACGCGGATCGTCGAGCGCGTCGGATACGCCGGCTACGCGCTGCCGGGGATCGTCGTCGCGCTGGCGCTCGTGTTCTTCACCACGCGCGTCGCGCTGCCGCTCTACCAGACGCTCGCGGTGCTCGTCTTCGCGCTCGCGATCCACTACCTGCCGCTGGCGGTGAGCCCGATCGGCGCCGCGCTGGTGCAGGTGCCGCCGCGCCTGGAGGAGGCGGCGCGCGGCCTCGGCCGCAGCCCGCTGGCGGTGCTGCGGACGATCACGACGCCGCTCGTGGCAAGCGGCGTGCTCGGCGGCGGCGCGCTCGTGTTCCTGCATGCGCTCAAGGAGCTGCCCGCGACGCTGCTGCTCGCGCCGATCGGCTTTGACACCCTGGCCACCGACGTCTGGCACCAGACGTCGTTCGGCTTCTACGAGGCCAGCGCGATCCCGGCGCTGCTGCTCCTGCTCATCGCGGCGCCGCCGCTGTACCTTCTGAGCGCGAAGGGGAGCGTGGCGTCATAGCGATGCGGACGACAGACGGCAACGGCAACGGCACCGGCGCGGACGACGCCCCGCCCAGCGTCGGCCTGCGCCTGCGCGGACTGCGCAAGACGTTCGGGGCGGTGAGCGCCGTCGACGGCGTCGACCTCGAGCTGCCCGCGGGCGGCACCTGTGCACTGCTGGGCCCGAGCGGGTGCGGCAAGACGACGACGCTGCGCCTGATCGCGGGGCTCGAGCGGCCCGACGCGGGCGAGATCGTCGTCGGCGGCCGGGTCGTGTCGAGCGCCGATCGCTTCGTGGCCGCCGAGCAGCGGCGGATCGGCATGGTCTTCCAGGACTATGCCCTCTTTCCGCACATGGACGTCGCCGGCAACGTCGGCTACGGCCTCGGCCGCAAGCCCGATCCGGGGCGGATCCGCGAGGCGCTGGCGCTGGTCGGGCTCTCCGGCTCGGAGAAGCGCCCGGTGCACGAGTTGTCGGGCGGCCAGCAGCAGCGCGTCGCGCTGGCGCGGGCGCTCGCACCGACCCCGGACCTCGTGCTGCTCGACGAGCCGTTCTCCAACCTCGACGCCTCGCTGCGCGACCGCCTGCGCCAGGAGGTCTCGCAGATCCTGCGCACGGCCGGCGTGACGGCCCTGTTCGTCACCCACGACCAGGAGGAGGCGATGAGCATCGCCGAGACGGTCGCGGTCGTGCGCGACGGGCAGGTCGAGCAGGCCGGCACGCCGGAGGAGGTCTACCTGCGACCGGCGTCGCGCTGGATGGCGGCGTTCCTCGGCGACATCGAGGTGCTGCCGGGCGATGCCCACGGCGGGCGCGCGAGCTGCGAGCTCGGTGCGCTGCCGGCCGGCGACGTCGTCGGCGCGTGCGACGTGCTCGTGCGGCCGGAGTCGGTCGCCATCGGCGTGAGCGGGCCGGCGAGCGCCGCGCACGCGGAGGTCGTCACGCGGCGCTTCTTCGGCCACGATCAGCTCGTCGGACTGCGCCTCGGGTCCGGACAGGTCATCTGCTCACGGCGGTTGGGCTTTCCGGCGTGGCATCCGGGCGACCACGTGCAGGCGTGGATCGAGGGCCCGGCCGAGGTGCTGCCGCGCGGGAACGGCTCGGCGTCGGCGTCAGCCGAGGAGCACGTCGCCCTCGGCCACGACGACGACGTCGCCTGACACGCGCGGGCGGTCGTCCGGCCAATCCGTCCGGGCGCAGTCGATCCGGCTCGGGCGGCCCATCTCGATGCCCTGGCGCACGAGGAGCTCGTCCGTGCCGCCGCGATCGCGCAGGTAGGCGAGCAGCGGACCGGCGGCCGAGCCGGTCGCCGGGTCCTCCGCGACGGCGGCGGGATCGAGGAAGAAGCCGCGGGCGCGGGCGACAGCCGCGTCGGCGTCGATCGCGGCGAGGTACGCGCACTGCTCAGTCGTCGAAGTTGAAGTCGCGCGGGGGGCGCTGCTCGAACCCGAGACGATCGTGCTCCGGCGTCTCCTCGAGGAACTCCGGCGTCTCCTCGAGCAGGTCCTCGACGTCGGGCTCGTCGTCGGCGGGAACGATGTCGGGCTCGTGCTGGCCGGCGGGCGGCGGGTCGTGCGACGGGCGCTGGGGCGGCGGCTCGTAGAGCTCGGGCTCGGGCTCCTGCGCCGCGGGCGGCGGAGCCTGCGGCTCGCGATCGTGCTTGGACCGGCGGCCGCCGCGTAGGCGGGAGAAGAGCCCGCCGGACTCCGGCTCCGGCTCTGGCTCTGGCTCTGGCGGGGGCTCGGCAGGGGGCGGATCGAGGTCGTCGGTCATCCACGGCTCGCGCGCGGGAGGCGGTACGACGGGCGGCGGCTCGTAGGGCGGCGCGGACGACGCCAGCCCCGATGTCGGTCCGGGCAGCGGCGGGGGCGTCACCGGCGGCGGCTCGGGGGCAGACGGCGGTGGCGCGGGCGGCTCATGGGCAGACGGCGGCGGCGTGTCAGCCGGCGGCTCGTAGGCCGGCGGCGGCGGGGCAGCCGGCGGCTCGGGGGCAGACGGCGACGCAGGAGAAGGCTCGGACACCGGCGTCTGCGCCAGCGGCCTGTGGACGGTGGGCGGCTCGTCCTCCCATGGCCGCGAAGCCGCGGCCTGCGAAGGTGCCGTCGCCTCTGCGCCCGCGACATCGGGCTCCTCCTGCGGGGGCTCAAACGTGTCCGCGAGCTCGGGCACGCCCTCAGCCGAGCGGGGCACGGGCCCAAGCGCTTCGGATTCGAGCCGGGAGATCTCGCCGGCGTCGGCACCGCGGCGCCGCTTGAGCTCGAGATGCTCCTTGATGGCGTCGTCCAGCAGTCCCATCAACGTCGAAGCCTACCTCGCCCGGACCGACGTGTTCTTTCCGCTGTGCTTGGCCTCGTACAGCGCGTTGTCCGCCGCCTGCACCAGCGCGCGTCCGTCAGCCGCCTCTGCGCGCGCGGAGGCAACGCCGCAGCTGGTCGTGATGCTCACCGTGCCGGTCCCGTCGAGCCGCGGGATCTGCAGCTGGTTGATCTCCTCGCGGATGCGCTCGGCGCGGTTGTACGCGCCCTCGAGATCGGTACCGGGCAGGATGACGGCGAGCTCCTCGCCGCCGTAGCGCGCCGGATGGTCGATCTCGCGCGAGCTCGAGCGCAGCACGCGCGCGACCTCGCGCAGGACGAGGTCGCCCTGCGGGTGGCCGTAGGTGTCGTTGACGCTCTTGAAGTTGTCGAGGTCGATCAGCACGAGGCCGAGGTCGCCGCCGAAGCGCCGGGTGCGCTCGACCTCGCCGGAGAGAGCGTCGGAGAACGCGCGACGGTTGGAGAGCCCCGTGAGGTCGTCGGTGACGGACTCGCGCGTGGCGGTCTCGTGCAGCTCCACGTTCTCGACGGAGCGCGCCGCCTGTCCCGCGAGGTACGTGAAGAGCTCGCGATCGCTCGGCGTGAACGGCCGGCCCCTGCGACCGACGGATACCACGCCGACGACCTCGTCGCGGCCGTCCGCGCCACGCAGCGGGTGGGCGATCGCGTTCGCCTCGCCGACCGTCGCCTCACGCGGGCTTCCGCTGCGCAGCGCGTGCGCCTCGACCTCGTCGACGGCCTGCTCGAGGCCGTTCATGTTCCCGACGCGCGAGCGCTCCTGCAGAGCGCCGTCGTCGTTCGTGCGCACGCAGGCCCGACCGGCGTCACCGCCGACGCCGTCGATCGCGGTGCGCAGGACGAGCTCGAGGAGCGCGTCGCGATCGAGGTTCGCCCCGACGGCCTCACCGAGCCGGCGCATGGAATCCTGCACGCGCCCGCGCTCCTGCGTCAGCTCCGCAAGGCGCCGCTCGAGCTCGCGCGACATCTTGTTGAACTCCCCGCCGAGCTCGGCGAACTCGTCGTGCCCGACCGTCGGCACCTTGGCGGAGAAGTCGCCGCCGGCGAGGCGGCGGGCGGCAATGAGGAAGGCCGCGATCTGCTGCTGCAGAGTCCGCGAGACGAGCACGGCACAGGCGATCGCGATCAAGAAGAAGCCGAGCAGGATCAGGCCGGCGGTGAGCTTGGCGGGGGTGGTCGAGTCCTTGTCGGGCACGCCGAGCGTGAAGACGCGGATCTGCTGGCCGCCGAAGGCCGCGAGGTCCTTGAAGTTCTGGACGCGGTACTCGATGTCGCGGACGTTCAGCTCCGTTCCCGTCCGGCTGGGCAACCGACGGCGATCCAGTGCCGGCAGGCTGCTCGCCAGGACCCGGTCGCCGTTGAGCACGACGGCCTTCAGGCCCGTGAGGTCGCCCACGAGCCGCACGTAGGCGCGCGCATCGATGACCGACACGCCGAGGGTGCCGAGCTGGCGGCGCGACGGCGTCACGACCCGCTGCACGGCGGGGGCGATCGCGGTTTTGTCGCCGACGCGCACGAGCGTCCTTGCGCCCTTGACGAACACGATCCGCTCGATCCCCTGGTCGTCGAGCAGTTGCCTTGCTCTGCGGCGCGCCCGGTCGATGTCGCCGTCTCGCAGCGCCGCAGAGAAGATCCGGTCCTCCTTGCCGACCTGCCTGGCCGCCGCTGTCGCGAGCTTGCGCTGACCGGCGAACAAGGAACTCGCGAACCTGTGCCGCTGCGCGATCTCGGAATCCGCACGGGTCGTCTCGCCCTGGTCGATGAGCCGAAACAGCAGGAACGTCACCGCGACCATCGGGACGATGACGATGACGACGAAGAACAACCCCAGGCGATTGCGAAAGCTCACTCTTCTGGAGCGTATCGGCGCGTACGGGGCATTCCCCCACCCCTGGGTGGACGTATACGCAGGTACACTGTCGGTTCCTCGGGGCTATAGCTCAGTTGGGAGAGCGCCTGGATCGCACCCAGGAGGTCGGGGGTTCGAGTCCCCCTAGCTCCACTCGCGGCCGTCCCCGAAATCAGTCCCGAAAGTCGAGGCGGTTTCGAGGGTTTCAGAAGCGGCGTTTTGCAGCGGCTTTGGGCGCAGTCCCGAAAGTCCAGTTCCCAGTCCCGAAAGTACGAGCCTCACAAGTTCTTGGCCAGCCGAATCAGGCTACCGCGTCGAACACCTGTTCCCCGCCAACCGTGGCGGAATGCACGGCGTCGGCCAACGGGAGTTGCCATTCGAAAGTCGGGTCTGC
>Ga0136614_10000786_pt1 | contig 17215 bp, 15 predicted proteins | sample AntDrymUQ2792106_2_FD_106643 | JGI IMG/M metagenome (GOLD analysis project Ga0136614, IMG submission 106643) | Polar desert sand microbial communities from Dry Valleys, Antarctica - metaG UQ279 (21.06) | ecosystem: Environmental > Terrestrial > Soil > Desert | place: Antarctica: Dry Valley... | reverse complement strand
GCGAGGATGTTCGAGCGCGCCACGCGCGAGTGCGCGACGTCGCCGACGATCCAGATGTTGCGGCCCTCGAGCGAGCCGAGCTTCTGGCGCAGCGTGTGGACGTCGAGCAGCGCCTGCGTCGGGTGCTCGTGCTTGCCGTCGCCGGCGTTGACGATCGCCGCCGTCGTCCAGCTCGCGACGAGCGCCGCCGCGCCCGCGTACGGCGTGCGGATGACGATCGCGTCGGGCGAGTGCGCGGTCAGCGTCAGGACGGTGTCCTTCAGCGACTCGCCCTTCTCGACGCTGGAGCCGCTGGCGGCGAAGTTCACGACGTCGGCGCTGAGCCGTTTGGCGGCCAGCTCGAAGGACGAGCGCGTGCGCGTCGAGGCTTCGTAGAAGAGGTTGAGCACGGTGCGGCCGCGCAGCGCCGGAACCTTCTTGATGTCGCGGTGCGAGACCTCCTCGAAGGCCGCGGCGCGGTCCAGGATGCGCTCGATGTCGTCGCGCGTGAGGTCCTCGATCGAGAGCAGGTGCCTCATAGCGCTGGCACCTGCAGCTCACCGATCGTGACGGACTCCTCGCCGTCGATCTCGGTCACCCGCACCCAGACGCGCTCGCTGCGCGCCGTCGGCAGGTTCTTGCCGACGTAGTCGGGCCGGATGGGCAGCTCGCGGTGGCCGCGGTCGGCGAGCACAGCGAGCTGCACGCGATCGGGGCGGCCGTAGTCAAAGAGTGCGTCGATCGCCGCCCGCACGGTGCGGCCGGTGAAGAGGACATCGTCGACGATGACGATCGTGAGCCCGTCGATGTCGAAGTCCAGGTGCGTCGCGTGGACGACCGGTGCGCCGCCGCGCAGCGTCACGTCGTCGCGGTAGAAGGCGATGTCGAGGTCGCCGAGCGGGACGTCGATGCCGTGCAACTCGGCGAGCAGCTCGCGCAGCCGAGCGGCCAGGACGGCGCCGCGGCGGTGGATGCCGACGAGCGCGAGCTGCTCGGGCTCACCCGCGTTCTCGGCGATCTCGTGCGCGATGCGCGTGAGCGCGCGGCGCATGTCGTCGCCGTCGAGGACGACCTTCGGATCTGGCATGCGTGTCCTTCCTGGCCTCACGGGACCGGGTTAAAGGAGCGGTTTCGCTGCGTGTGAGGCTAGCAGCGCCCCCGGCGGCTCATGTGCCGCTCATGCGCCTGGGCTACAACTGCCCGATGATCAGGCTCACGACAGCACGCGTTGCGGCCACGGCCTGTGCTCTGGCCGCGCTCGCCGCCGGCTGCGGCTCGGAGGAGCGCCCACAGGACCGGGCGCAGGAACGGCCGGCGGGCGCCCGAGCGGCCGAGCTCCCCAAGGGCAGCGAGCGGGTCAACCTCGATCCGGCGGACTTCACGACGACGATCGACAACCCGTATTGGCCGATGACGCCCGGCAGCCGGTGGATCTACCGCGAGAGCGGCGGCACCGGCCCGGCCAACCGCATCGTGGTCACGGTCACGGCGCGGACGAAGCGCGTCGCGGCCGGGATCGTCGCGCGCGTCGTTCACGACCGCGTCACCCAGGCCGGCCGGCTCGTCGAGGACACGCAGGACTGGTACGCCCAGGACGCCGACGGCAACGTCTGGTACCTCGGCGAGGCCACGAAGGAGTACGAGGACGGCGAGGTCAGCTCGCGGAAGGGCTCATGGGAAGCCGGTGTCGATGGCGCACAGGCCGGCGTGATCATGCCCGCACGCCCGCGGGTCGGGATGATGTACCGCCAGGAGTACCGCGCCGGCGAGGCCGAGGATCGCGGGGGGGTGCTCTCGCTCGACGAGCGCGCGCAGGTGCCGGCGGGCGCCTTCGCCGGCGTCCTCATGACGCGCGATTGGACGCCGCTCGAGCCCCGGACCGTCGAGCACAAGTTCTACGCGCGCGGCACGGGCCCCGTCCTGGCGCTGGACGTCTCCGGAGGCAGCGGCCGCGAGGAGCTGCTGCGCTTCACGCGCGGCGGTCGCTGACGGCGAGGGCGGCGAGCATGAAGTCCGTGGGGCCCGTGGGGCCCGTGGGGCCCGATTCGGGTCTCGCTCATGAGAGAGTCGTGAGATGCGCATGAGGAACTCATGAAAAAGAGCCGTTCAACGGCTACTTCTCATACGAATTTCATACCTCCGAGCTTGACTCCGGTCCCCTGATCGCGTCTGCTTGCCACAAGCTCCAGATTTTCAGAGTCACCAGGGTAGCGGCGTAAAGCCGCATCATTATCTCAAAAGAAGACGCTGCGTGCAGCGCAGGCGCGGGGATCTGCCCACGTTGCTGGGCTCCGCTCGCCTTTCACCATCGCAGCCTGCTCGGCTACACGCGGCCACGCCAGCCGCCACAGCTTCACCAGGCCGCGATCTTCCTGTGAGAGGAACCGATGATGCACGGGATCATTGAGTCAAGCCGCAACGACGGATGCTCGGCGCCATGATCCGCGCGATCGTCCGTTCTGCACTGCGGTTCCGAGGCCTGATCGTCGGCATCGCCGCCGCGATCATGATCATCGGCGTCGTGACGCTCCGCGACGCGCCGGTGGACGTCTATCCCGAGTTCACGCCGCCCTACGTCGAGATCCAGACCGAATCGCTGGGCCTCTCGGCGGCCGAGGTCGAGCAGCTGTTGACGGTCCCACTCGAGGCAGATCTGCTCAACGGCGTCGAGGGCGTCGACGTCATCCGCTCCTCGTCACTGCCGGGCCTCTCGTCGATCGTCATGGTGTTCGATCCTGACTACGACGTCTACAAGGCACGCCAGCTCGTGCAGGAGCGCCTGACGCAGCTCGGCGGAGCCGCCTTCCCCAACGTCTCCAAGCCGCCGACGATGCTGCAGCCGCTGTCGTCGTCGAGCCGCGTGATGATGATCGGCCTCTCCTCGAAGAGCCTCACGCCGATCCAGAAGTCGGTCATCGCGCGGTGGACGCTGCGGCCGCGCCTCATGGGCGTGCCGGGTGTCGCGAACATCGCGGTCTGGGGAATGCGCGACCAGCAGATCCAGGTCCAGGTCAGTCCCGAGAAGCTGCGCCAGAAGGACGTCACGCTGAGCCAGGTCATCCGGACAGCTGGCAACGCGCAGATCGCGTCTCCCGTCAGCTACCTCGAGGCGTCGGTTCCGGGCACGGGCGGCTTCATCGAAACGCCACAGCAGCGCCTGCAGGTTCGCAACGTCTTCGACAAGATCGCCGACCCCAGGGAACTCGGCAAGGTTCCCGTCGAGGGCTCCGGCGGCCGGCTGCGACTGACCGACGTCGCCGATGTCGTCGAGGATCACCAGCCGCTGATCGGCGACGCCGTCGTCAACGACAGCAACGGGCTGCTGCTCGTCGTCGAGAAGTTCCCGCGTGCCAACGCCAAGGAGGTCACGCAGGGCGTCGAGGCGGCACTGGAGAGGCTCAAGCCGGGTCTTGCCGGACTGCAGACCGACACCTCGGTCTTCCGGCCGGCGAGCTTCATCGAGGAGGCGACCGACAATCTCACGACGGCGATCGTCATCGCCGCCGCGCTGCTGGCGCTCGCGCTCGTCGCCGTCCTCATGCGGTGGCGCACGGTGTTGATCGTGCTCGTGACGATCCCGACCTCGGTCATGGCGGCGGCGCTCACGCTCGACCTGCTGGGCGAGACGTTCAACGCGATCACGTTCGCCGGGCTGGCGCTCGCCCTGGCGGTGGTGATCGACGATGCCGTGAGCGGCGCTGAGAACGTCGCGCGTCGGCTGGCGCAGCGGCGCGACGCGGGCAGCGAGACGTCGGTCCCCGCGATCATCCTGGATGCCACCCACGAGATCCGCGCACCGCTGGGCTATGCCACGCTGATCGCGCTGCTGGTCATCGTGCCGCTGGCGATCATGGAGGGGCGGCCGGGCGCCTTCCTGACGCCGCTGGCCGTCGCCTATGGCGTCGCGGTGCTGATGGCGACGGTCCTGGCGATGACGCTGACACCGGCCCTCAGCCTCCTGTTGGCGCCGAGGCAGTCGCGCTCGCCGCTCGTCGAGCGGGCCAGCGCGATCTACGCCGTCGCGCTGGCCAAGGCGATCGGCAACTCGCGCGCCGCGCTCGCGACCGCCGCCGGCCTCGGGCTCGCCGTCCTCGTTGCGCTGCCGCTCATGGAAACGTCGCTGATCCCGACCCTCAAGGACCGCGACGTCCTCGTGCGGCTCGATGCCCAGCCCGGAACGTCGAACCCGCGGATGACGCGGATCGCCACCGATCTGAGCCGAAGCCTGCGCCGGATCTCCGGCGTGCAGAACGTCGGCGCCCAAGTCGGCCGGGCGGTGAGCGGCGACCGCATCGTCGACGTCAACTCGGCCGAGGTCGTGGTGAGCATGAAGTCCGGCGAGGACTACGACGTGACGCGCGCAGCGATTCAGCGGGCCGCCGACAGCGTCGAGGGGGCGAAGGCGCAGGTGGTCAGCTACTCCGCGCAGAAGATCCGCGACGTCGGGGCGCTGAAGAACGGTGAGAACGACGCCACCGGCGCCGGACTGGGCGTCCTCACGGGCTCCGGCAAGCCGCTTGTCGTGCGCGTCTATGGTCAGGATCTCGCCACGCTGCGCCGCGAGGCGGCGACCCTGCAGCGGATGATGTCCGGCGTCGACGGCGTCGTCGACCCGAAGATCGAGACGCCGTCCGAGCAGCCTACGCTCGAGATCGAGGTCGACCTCGCCAAGGCTCGCCGCTTCGGCGTCAAGCCCGGCGACGTGCGCCGTGCAGAGGCGATCCTGCTGCAGGGCATCCTCGTCGGCAGCACCTTCAAGCAGCAGAAGGTTTTCGACGTGATCGTCCAGGGCGACCCGCAGCTCGCCACGAGCGAGGCGGCGGTTCGCAACCTGCTCATCGACCGGCCGGGCGGCGGCCACGTGCGCCTCAGCCAGGTCGCGGACGTGCGCATCGGCTCGACGCCGACCGTCATCAAGCGCGATGCCGTGTCGCGCAAGCTCGACATCGAGGCCGACGTCAGCGGACGCAGCCTCGCCGACGTGAAAGCCGACGTGAAGCAGCGTCTGGCTGGCGTGAAGCTGCCGCTCGAGTACCACGCGCAGGTGATCGACGAGACGGTCTCTGACGAGATCAACGCCGGCCAGGTCGTGGGCTTCGCCCTGGCGGCGGCAATTGCGATCTTCCTGCTGATGCAGGCCGCGTTCCGTAGCTGGCGCACGGCGGCGTTGGCGTTCCTGAGCCTCCCCGTGGCCCTCGCCGGCGGCGTGCTCGGCGCGCTGGCGCTCGGTGGCGCAATCACGCTCGGCGCGCTGATCGGGCTCATGGCCGTGTTCGGCCTCGCCGCGCGTAACGGCCTCGCGCTGATCCGCCACTTCCAGCACCTCGAGCGGGAGGAGGGCGAGCAGTTCGGGCCGGAGCTCGTGTCGCGCGGCGCGCGGGAGCGTCTCGCGCCGCTGCTGGCGAGCGCCGCGGCGATCGGCGCCGCGATGCTGCCGTTCATCGTCATGGGCCCCACCGCCGGCCTGGAGATCGTGCACCCGATGGCGGTCGTCACCCTGTGCGGCCTCGCGAGCTCCTCGGCGCTCGTCCTGTTCGTCCTGCCGGCCCTGTACCTGCGCTTCGGCGTCGCACATCCGCGCGCCGAGCAGGAGGCGGACACGCCCGGCGAGACGAAGCCGAGGTCCGATCTGCCGCTCGAGTACAGCGGCCAGCCGACGATCGGGAGCACGCCGCGATGAGCCGCGACCCGCGGTTCGGGCGACGCGCCACGGTGATCCTCGCGGTCCTCGCCGCGACAGCGTCGCTGAGCGCGTGCACCGAGGTCAAACCGGCCGTGGAGGAGCACTACAGCCCGGCGGCGATCAGCCCCGTCAAGGGTGAGAAGGACCTGGTCTCCGTGACGCTCACGCGGGAGGGCGCCGAGCGCATCGGGCTCACGACCGCCGTGGTGGGCCGGGGGATCGGCCACAAGACCATCCCCTACGCGGCGCTGCTGTACGAGAACGACGGCAGCGCGTTCGTCTACACCAATCCGCGAGGTCTCGAGTACGTGCGAGCGCACGTCGCGATCGACCGCGTGGCGGGCGATCGCGTGATGCTCGACGAGGGGCCGGCGGTCGGGACGAGGGTCGTGACGACCGGCGCGCCACAGGTGCACGGCGCCGAGCTCGAGTACGGGGAGTACTGAGATGACGACGACGAATCCCAGGGGCAGGCACTGATGCGCTGGATCGTCTCGCGGAGCCTGCGCTTCCGCTGGCTGGCGATCTTCGCCGCCACGGCGCTGATGGTGTTCGGCGCCTTCGAGATCCCGGGCGCCAAGGTCGACGTCTTCCCCGAGTTCGCGCCGCCCCAAGTGGAGATCCAGACGATCGCGCTGGGGAATTCCTCGGCGGAGGTCGAGGAGCTCGTCACCGTCCCGATCGAGGAGGTGCTGCAGGGCCTTCCCGGGCTGAAGGAGCTGCGTTCGAAGTCCGTCTCGCAGCTGTCGTCGATCAGGCTCATCTTCGACAAGGGCACCGACGAGGGGCGGGCGCGCCAGCTCGTCCAGGAGCGGGTCGCCCAAGTCCTGCCGCACATCCCCACCTGGGCGAGCCCGCCGTGGATGATGCCGGCGGCGTCGGCCACCAGCCGGATCATGAAGATCGGTTTGAGCTCGGACGAGATGGACCTCGTCGAGATGTCCGCCATCTCCTACTGGACGATCCGGCAGCGACTCATGCGCGTCCCGGGCGTCTCCTCGGTCGACATCTACGGCGAACGGCTCAAGCAGCGTCACGTCCAGGTCGATCCGGCCACGCTCGCCAAGCACGGCATCCCGATCGAACGCGTGATGCAGGCCGGCTCGGAGGCGCTCGACGCCGGCGTGCTGCAGTACGCCAAGAGCTTCACGGTCGGCCAGGGCGGTTTCGTCGAGTACGGCAGCCGGCGGCTGAACATCGAGAACGTCCAGCCGATCGAGGGGCCCGAGGACCTCGCGCAGGTGCCGGTCGCCGAACGCGGAGGCCGCATCCTGCGGATGGCCGATCTCGGGCGGGTCATCCAGGACAGTCAGCAGATCTGGGGCGAGGGCGTCGTCAACGGCGGCCCGGGACTGCTGCTGATCGTCCAGAAGTACCGCGGAGCGAACACCGTCGAGGTGACGCAGGGCGTCGACGAGGCGATGAAGGAGCTCAAGGCGGGGCTGCCCGGAATCGACGTCGACTCGCAGATCTTTCGCCCCGCGACGTTCATCGAGCAGTCGATCGACAACCTGAGCAAGGCGCTGCTCATCGGCGTCCTGCTGGTGATCGCGATCATCGCGGCGTTCCTGTTCGAGTTCCGGACGGCGTTCATCAGCCTGATCGCGATCCCGCTGTCGCTGATCGCCGCGGTGCTCGTGCTCGACCTGCGCGACGCGACGATCAACGTGATGGTCCTCGCGGGGTTGGTGGTCGCCATCGGGGTGGTGGTCGACGACGCCATCATCGACGTGGAGAACATCGTCAGGCGGCTGCGAGAGGCGCGTGCCGCCGGCAGCACGAAGTCGACGTTTCGCATCGTCCTGGACGCATCGGTCGAGGTGCGGACGGCGATCACCTACGCGACGATCATCAACGTCGTCGCGATCGTCCCGGTGCTGTTCCTGACGGGCCTCTCGGGTTCGTTCTTTCAGCCGCTCGTGCTGTCATACGCCCTCGCGGTGCTCGTGTCGATGGCCGTCGCGTTGACCGTGACCCCGGCGCTGTGCCTGGTCCTGCTGTCACGCGGCATGCACCAGCGTGAGGCTCCGCTGCTGCGCGTGCTCAAGCGCGGATATGGGGCGGCGCTGGGCGTGATCCTGCGAAGGCCGAGCCCGGCGATCGGGTTCGCGGCCGCCGCGACGCTTGCGGGCCTGCTGATCTTCCCGTCGCTGGGCTCCCAGCTGCTGCCGAACTTCAAGGAGCGCGACTTCCTCATGCACTGGCTCAGCGAGCCGTCGACCAACGTCAAGCAGGAGTACCGCATCTCGGTCGCAGCCTGCAGGGACCTGCAGAAGATTCCCGGCGTGCGCAACTGCGGTTCGCACATCGGACAGGCGCTGCTGAGCGACGAGGTCTACGGCGTCTATTTCGGTGAGAACTGGATCAGCATCGACAAGGACGTCGACTACGACAAGACGCTCAGGGCGGTCGCGCGAACGGTCGACGGCTATCCCGGCATGCAGCGAGACGTGCAGACGTACCTGCGCGAGCGCATCAAGGAGGTCCTGACCGGCACGAGCGGCGCGATCGTCGTGCGCGTCTTCGGTCCCGAGCCGAAGGTCCTGGGGGAGCTCGCGGACCGTGTCGTCAAGAAGATCTCCGACACGCCCGGGCTCGTCGAGACCAACGCCGCCCTGCAGAAGGAGCTGCCGCAGATCAACATCGAGCTTGACCTCGACAAGGCGCGCCGGTACGAGCTCAAGCCGGGCGACATCCGGCGCCAGTCGTCGGCGCTGATCGCCGGCGAGGAAGTCAGCGACATCTTCGCCAACGGCAAGGCGTTCGACGTCCACATCTGGACGCTCCCGGCGGCGCGCGACAGCTTCGACGACGTCAAGAACCTGCCGATCGACATCCCGGGCGGGCGCAAGATCGCGCTCTCCGACGTGGCCGACGTCTCGATCGGCCCGAGCCCGAACGCCATCCTGCGCGAGCAGCAGTCACGCCTCACCAACGTCGAGGCCAACGTGGCGGAGGATGCCGATCTCGGGGCTGCGGTGGCAGAGGTCGAGCAGCGGATGGCCGACTTCGAGTTCCCGCAGGGCTACCACGCGGAGGTCGTCGGCGAGGCGTCGGAGCTGACCGAGGCACAAGGTCGACTGGGCCTGTTCGGCCTCGGCGCGGCGATCGCGATCTTCCTGCTCCTGCAGGCGGCCTTCGGCAGCCTACGGCTCGCGGCACTCGCGTTCCTGCTGCTGCCGATCTCGCTCGTCGGCGGTGTGCTGGCGGTGAAGCTGGGCGGCGGCATCCTGTCGCTCGGCTCGCTCGTCGGCTTCCTGACGGTGTTCGGCATCGCGGCGCGCAACGGCATCCTCATGATCAGCCACTTCCAGCACCTCGAACACGTGGAGGGGCAGCCGTTCGGTCCCCAGCTCGTGCTGCGCGGGGCCAGGGAGCGGTTGGCGCCGATCATGATGACGGCGCTGGCGACGGGCCTGGCGATCGTCCCGCTGGCTTACGCGGGCAGCATCCCTGGGCACGAGATCGAGCATCCCATGGCGATCGTCATCCTCGGCGGCCTCGTCACCTCGACGCTGCTGAACCTGTTCCTGATCCCGTCGCTCTACCTGCGGTTCGGGAGCTCCAAGCGCGCACCGCGAACCGCGATCGGGATCCCCGCGTCCGGCGAGCCGGCGAAGGCGACCATCCCGGCATGACGCGCATCGCCGCCAGGCACTCAGATGCCGATCTACGGAGCGAGCCCATGTTCCACCATCCTCGCCGTCGTGTCGCCGCGGCCGTGTCGCTGCTGCTGACCTGCCTCGTGCTCCCCGCCTGCGGCGGCGACGGCGGGACGCCGCCCGCCCAGGCCGATCCCGACACGAAGGCCCGCACCGCGACCGAGAAGGACTACGACCCGCAGGGCAACTTCGCCGCGTCGACGCGGGTCGACAACAGGTGGCATCCGCTCGTTCCGGGCACGCAGTTCGTCTTCGAGGGACGCTCCGACCGCGGCCTCGGGCGCCTCCCTCACCGCGTGATCTTCACGGTCACCGGACTCACGAAGAAGATCGACGGCGTCGACACGGTCGTGCTGTTCGATCGCGACATCAACCGCGGCAGGCTGCTCGAAGCCGAGATCACGTTCTTCGCGCAGGACGACGACGGCAACGTCTGGAACTTTGGCGAGTACCCCGAGGAGTACGCGCAGGACGGTTCGTTCGACGGAGCCCCGTCGACCTGGCTGTCGGGCTCCCGCGGCGCCCGCGCGGGCATCCTCATGCGTGGCGATCCTCAGCCTCGGACGCCCGCCTACATGCAGGGCGTCGCGCCGAAGATCGGCTTTGGTGACACCGCGAAGGTCCTGCGCTACCAGAAGCGCCGATGCGTCCCGCTGCGCTGCTACGAGAACGTCCTCGTCGTGGACGAGACGAACCCGCTCGATCCGGAGGACGGCCACCAGCTCAAGTACTACGCCGGCGGCGTCGGGAACATCAGCGTCGCGCCCGGCACGGGCGGCAAGGAGCGCGAGATTCTCGAGCTCGTCAGCGTGCACGAGCTGCGCCCGAAGACGCTCCAGAAGCTCAACAGGGAGGCGCTGCGCTTCGACCGGCGCGCGTACCGGACCGTCAGCAAGGTTTGGCGCGACACCGATCCGGCCAGGCCGGCGAGCTGATCGGGAACTGCGGTGGGCGCGGCGGTCGAGGCACGGGGCATCGCCAAGCGGTACGGGTCGCAGATCGCGCTGGAGGACCTGACCTTCTCCGTGCAGGCGGGCGAGATCATCGGTGTGCTCGGCCCCAACGGCGCTGGAAAGACGACCGCGATCCGGATCCTCACGACGATCCTGGCGCCTGACCGGGGCACGTTCTCGGTTGCCGGCATCCCCAGCAGCGAGCCGGCGAGGATCCGCGCGCGCGTCGGCGTGCTGCCCGAGAGCGCGGGCTACCCCGAGCGCCAGAAGGGCGAGGAGTACCTGCGCTTCCACGCCCGCCTCTTCGGCCATTCGAGCGCCAGTGCGCGCGCCGTCGCGCGTGCGCTGCTGCAGGAGGTCGGCCTGGCCGAGCGCGGCCGCGCCCCGATCGCGACATACAGCCGCGGCATGCGCCAGCGCCTCGGGATCGCCCGCGCGCTGGTCAACGACCCCGCTGTCGTGTTCCTCGATGAGCCGACGCTCGGGCTCGATCCCGCGGGACAGCGCGAGATCCTCGCCCGGGTGCGCGCGCTGGCCGGCGAGCGCGGCGCCGCGGTCCTGCTCAGCACCCACCTGCTCGACGAGGTGCAGCAGAACTGCTCGCGCGTGCTCATCCTCAACCGCGCGCGCGTCGTCGCCGAGGGCCCCGTGCTGGAGATCGTACGCCGCTCCGCGGCTCCGCGGCGGGCTCGGATCCGCACGACGCCGCAGCATGTCGAGCGGGCGCTCGCGACGCTCAACGACTCTGCCGAGGTGCAGGAGGCCGCCATCGCCGACGGCGCCGCCGGCTCGCTGACGCTGGTGCTCGCAGCGGCGGCGATCGGCTCGGACGACGGGGCGCTGAACGCCGTCGTCGAGGTGCTGCTCGACGCGACCGTGCCGCTGCTTGCCTGCGAACTGGAGGGCGCGCGCCTGAGCGACGCCTTCCTGGCCCTGACGGAAGGACGCTGAGATGCGCGCGAGCACGGCCGCCGCGGCCACCCACGAGCGTCAGGGGGCGCCCGGCTGGGTCGTCGTGCTGGCGCGCGAGCTGCACGATCTGTGGATCGGCGGTCGCGGCCTCCTGCTGTGCTTGGCGTTCAGCATCCTCGTCAGCACGATCGCCTATCTCGCCGCGACCAACGAAGCGCTGAACTTCCTCGAGCAGCGCGAGGCGCTGAACCTCGTCGTCCAGGTCGGGATGATCGTCGGCGCGCTGCTGACCCTGCTGGCGGGGGCCGATGCGATCAGCGGCGAACGCGAGCGCGGCACGCTCGAGAGCCTGCTCGTCACCCCCGTTTCCCGACGCCAGCTGGTCGCTGCGAAGCTGCTGGCGGCGCTCTCGCTGTGGCTGGCGGCGTACGCGGTCCTGGTGCCCTACGCCTGGTTTCTCGCGCGCGACCTCGGCGTCGTCGGCACGACGCTCGCGGCGAGCTTTGTCGTCGGCACGCTGCTGGCCGCCTGCTTCGCCGCGCTCGGGCTCGTCGTGAGCCTCCTGGCGACCTCCAACCGCGTCAGCCTCTCGGTTTCCCTGTTCGCCCTGCTGGCGCTGCTGGCGCCGACGCAGCTGCCGGGTGGCGCGAAGCAGGGCTGGTTCGCCGACGCGCTCCTGCACGTCAACCCGGCGACGGCGGGCGAGCACTTCGTCAACAGGGTCATCATCAGCGCCAGCGGCTGGGATCAGGAGCTCGGCTGGCTTGTGTCGCCGCTCGTGGCGACCGCGCTGCTCAGCGCGGGCGCACTGCTCCTGGCGGGCAGGATGCGGCTCGGCGGAGGGACAGGCGGATGAGGCGGCTGCGCACGGCGATGGCGCTGCTCGCCGCCGCCGCGGTGCTGCCCCCGAGCGCCGTGGCGGCGCCGGGGCTGTCGGCAAGCGTGGACCGCACCGCGATCTCGACACAGCTCGGCCGCAGCTTCGAGTTTCACTCGACGATCACGAACGGCGGCCCGGACACGGCGCGCGGGCTCGTCGCACACCTCAGCGTCCTCAGCCTGCGCGAGGACCCGTACGTCGATCCCGAGGACTGGGCGCCGCAGCGCGTCGTGTTCCTCGACCCGATCGCGCCCGGCGGCTCGCGGACGCTCAGATGGCGGATGACGGCCGTCAACGCCGGGACGTTCGGCGTCTACGTCACCGTGCTGGCGCAGGACCCGCGTGATCGGCCCGCGCCGAACACGCCGACCGTCGACCTGCGCGTCGCGCAGCGGCGCACCCTGAACTCGGGCGGCATCCTGCCGATCGCGCTTGCGGTTCCCGGGTTGCTGGGCGCGCTGACGGTCGCCGTGCGGCTGCGCCGGCGCGAGTGATCAAGCGGGCCCGCGCCGGCACGACGCGGCCGTCGCACGCCAGCGCGATCGCGGGGCGCCGTGCGCAGCCAACGAGACCCCGGGGGCGCGTTGCGGGCAACCCGGGTCGCGACGCACGCGGCCGCGACGCTGCCGGGCCGCAGGCGCCGCGAGACGCGCCCGCAGCGAACCGCTGGCGCGGCTGCCGAGCGCCTCGGCGACAAGAGCGCCGACGAGGGCTGCGAGCGCGCAGGCCATCATCCCGGACATCAAGATTGACAAGGTCATCGCGGTATCTCCTCCCGGGAGAACGTGCGTCCTGCTGCTGTCGGTCGATCAGGAGGGTCAGCGTGAGCGTTCCCACGCGACCGGGACCAGAAACGGGCAGCGAGGCTCAGCCCCGCCGGCGCATCTAGTCGGCCTCGGCGCCATCCCGGGCATCGTCCTGCTCGCTGTCGCCTGCGTCGTCCTCCTGTTCCTCGGCCACGACCTTCAGGTTCTCGTCGAGCTCGATCTCGGCGGTCGCGCCGCCGGGCTTGGTGACCTCGACCTCCCACCTCGCGCCGCCGTCGCCGTCGCCGTCGCGCTCCACGGCCTGCGCCGTCCCGCCGTTGGTGGCGCGCAGCGCGGCGGCCTTCGCCTTTTCGGCCTGCGCGCCGGTCACGGTCGCATCGTCCTTGCTGGAGCTGGCGCTCGCCTGGACGAGCGCGGCGGCGCCGAGCCCGATCGTGGCGAGCGCGGCGGCCGCGACGAGGGCCTGCTTCATTCGCTTGGGCATGTGGCGCTCCTCTGCTCTGCGTTTGCGTGCCAGCAAGCTACGACACGCGGATGAAAAAGGGATGAGTCTGCGTCTGGCGGCCACCGTCTCATCCAGCGCTCATATTCGCTCTGGGATGCTCTCATCACGATGCGCGTGCTGGTCGTCGAGGACGAGGTCAAGATGGCGAGTCTCATCCGGCGCGGCCTGCGCGAGGAGGGTCTCGCGGCGGACGTGGCGATCAAGGGCGAGGACGCGCTCTGGCTCGCCGACGCGACCGCGTACGACACGATCATCCTCGACGTCATGCTGCCGGGCATCGACGGCTTCGAGACGTGCCGGCGCCTGCGCGCGGGCGGCATCTGGACGCCCGTGCTCATGCTCACCGCACGCGACGGCGTCGAGGATCGCGTCGCCGGCCTCGACGGCGGCGCGGACGACTACCTCACAAAGCCGTTCTCGTTCGCAGAGCTCCTCGCCCGCCTGCGCGCGCTGGCGCGGCGCGGCGCGGTCGAGCGGCCGGCCGTGCTCGCCGTCGGCGACCTGCGACTCGACCCCGCGACCCGGCAGGTATGGCGCGAGGAGACCGAAATCTTCCTGTCGGCGAAGGAGTTCGCGATCCTGGAGACGTTCATGCGGCGACCTGGCGAGGTGCTGTCGCGCTACCAGCTGCTCGAGCACGCGTGGGACTACGAATACGAGAACCGCTCAAACGTGGTCGACGTCTACGTGCGCTACCTGCGCGAGAAGATCGACCGACCGTTTCAGCGGCAGTCGATCCAGACGGTGCGCGGAGCCGGCTACCGGCTGCGCGAGCAGCCCCCGGTGAGCGAGCGCTCCTGATCCGCCGCCTGCCGATCCGGCTCAAGGTCACGCTCGCCTTCGCGGGCGCGATGGCCGCCGTGCTCCTGATCATCGGAATCGTGCTGTACCTGCGCTTCGAGGCGCACCTCGACGAGACGCTGAACCAGGGGCTCCGGTCGCGGGCGGGCGATGTCAGCGCGCTCATCCAGCGCAACGACAGCGAGCTCGCCGCACCCGGACGCAGCGTCCTCGTCGAGCGCGGGGAGAGCTTCGCCCAGATCCTCGATGCTGGCGGCGCCGTGCTCGACGGCAGTCCGAAGCTGACCGCCGCGCCGCTGCTCGAGCCCGACCTCGTCGCGCGCGCCGTGCGCAGGACGCTGATCTTCACGCGCCCCAATCCGTTCGAGCTCGACGAGCCCGCGCGCGTGCTCGCGACCCCCGTCACCGCGCGCGGGCGCCGACTCGTCGTCGTCGTCGGCGCCGGGGCCGACGACCGCAACTCGCAGCTTGCGAGCCTCGCGCTGCTGCTGGGAATCAGCGGGCCGATCGCGCTCCTGCTCGCGTCGCTCGCGGGCTACGGCGTGGCCTCGGCCGCGTTGCGGCCGGTCGAGGCGATGCGCCGCAAGGCCGACGAGATCACCGAGGAGGATCCCGGCGAGCGGCTGCCGGTCGGCACGGCCGACGACGAGATCACCCGGCTGGGAACGACGCTCAACGGCATGCTCGCGCGTCTGGAGCGTGCCGTCGAGCGCGAGCGCGCATTCGTCGCGGACGCAAGCCACGAGCTGCGCACTCCGCTGGCGATCCTCAAGACCGAGATCGAGCTCGCGCTGCGCGGTGAGCGCACTGCCGAGGAGCTGCGCGACGCGCTGCAATCGGCCTCCGAGGAGACCGACCGCCTCGCGGAGCTCGCCGAGGCGCTGCTCGTGATCGCGCGCGCGGACGGCGGCAAGCTGCCGCTGACGACGACCCCGGTCGACGTCGCTGCGCTGCTGGACGCGGTCAGCGTGCGTTTTCGCGCGCGCGTGCGCGCGCGTGGGCGGCGGCTCGTCCTCGACGACGTGGCGCAGACGCAGGTGACGGCCGACCGGCGCCGGCTCGAGCAAGCTCTGGACAACCTTGTCGAGAACGCCCTGCACCACGGGCAGGGCGCCATCCATCTCGCGACGAGAACGCATGACGGCACGGTCGAGCTGCACGTGCGCGACGAGGGACCGGGGTTTCCGCCGGAGTTCATCGCCGAGGCGTTCGAACGCTTCACGCGCGCCGACCACGCCCGCGCCCGCGGTGGGAGCGGCCTCGGATTGTCGATCGTCCAGATGATCGCCCATGCACACGGCGGCGAGGCGCGGGCGACCAACGACCCAGAGGGCGGCGCGCGGGTCACGATCGAGCTGCCAGTGAGGGGACCGGGTGCCGGGAGCGCCGGTCGGTAGCGACGCAAGCGACACGCGCGCGTCGCTGCCGCCTTGGCCAGATGCCAGACTTGTCGGTGTGGGCGGTTGGGCCGAGTGCGTGCGTCACCCGGCGTCCATCACGTCGCCTCGTCCTATGGCTCGGGGTCGAGGTGCATCTCCTGGAGGCTCGCGATGATCGCCACGGTCAGCGAGAACAACGAGCAACACGCGCCCGTCTACCGGCTCGCCAACCGCGTGCTCATGGCCATAGGTGTCCTCCTCGCCGCGTACGTCGCCGTGCGCCTCGTCGTGGACTGGTAGGAAAGTCGTCAGAATCTTGCGCCGCCAGCCCCTTCCACGCAAGAAGCTTTCACGATGCCCGCATGGCCGCTCGCGGCCCCGACTACTTTGATGCGGCGAAGACGGGGGGCGTTCGTTGGCGCTGCCAGTCTGGCTGACGCTCGGTGCCATGCCGCTCATCTACATGGTCAGCCTGTGGAGCGCGTGCGAGCAAGCGTTCCTTCGCATCAACTTCCACGCCGACGATCCCGCGCAACGCCGCCGTCCGAAGCGGCGCTACTCCGTACCGCGCACGTCAGAGCGGCGGAGGTCGGCGGGTTCGCCGGAGCGAACACGCGGAACACATGAGCAGCGCGCGGGGCGTTCATGCGGGAGTGGCTGACGCATACGGACTGCACGTTGGCCGAGATCCATGCCGACACTCCGCCGAAGCTGGAACGGCTCGACTGCGAACAACCGCGCGACTTCAAGGCCGAGGGCCTGCGGCTGGCGTCGAACGCTACCGTGACGGACGAGGTCCGTAGCCTCCCGGACTGAGGCACTCGCCCGAGTTGTACCGGTGCGCGCCCATGGCTGGCGGCGGTCGATGCCTTTCGAGTCCCTCCTCCGGCATCAGGTCGACAACCCCTCGTTCAGGATCAATCGGACCCACTGCTCGTACTCGTCTCCGAAGCTCCGTTCGGACGCAAGCGTGGCCCGCATCTCCTCCAGCAGGCTCTGCGGCTGCAAGCCTGCGAGATGCTCCATGAGTTCTGTGATCGCTTGATCCCTCCGTGTCGCCTGCAATCGCTTCATCCCAACAACGGCGGCGAAAGCGCGCACATCAGCGATGGTCGGCAGGAGCTCTCGCTCGCGAAGCTTGAGCCAGATCTCATCGAGTAGATCCGCGCTTACTGGGTCGGCCTGCCGGATGTGTTTGATCCGCTCCCGTAGAAGCGGCACACGCGACGGCGCGTTCATCGGCGTGCGCGTTTTCGGCTTGCGCTTCGTCTTGACCTCGCGAGAAACCGCGGCCATCTCCTTCAAAAGCAGGCGGAGCTGGTCGAGGCGCTCCCCTTCCAACCACGCGGCAAGTGCTTCCCAGTCAGATGCCTTGTACTTGCCGACAAGCTGAGCAAGGTCATTTACCAGGCGCGGATTAGGCGTCGTCATTTGTGAGCCTCTCGTAGAACTCCTCTGCCACCGAGGCGAACTCGTCGATCTTGGTGCCTCTGGCGTAATCGGTAAGGAAAATCGGCGTGCCGAGGCGCGAACCCTTCGGGTACGAATCGGAGTGCGAGACTTCGTTCCGGAATACGTACCAGTCTTGCTCGGCCGCCATCCGTCGCACGTAGGTACGAGAGCGATCGTGTTCAACGGCACCAGTCGTGGCGTTGAACACGATGCCCAGGACGTCGACCTTCTTGTTGTGGGTC
>Ga0136614_10000785_pt1 | contig 17216 bp, 19 predicted proteins | sample AntDrymUQ2792106_2_FD_106643 | JGI IMG/M metagenome (GOLD analysis project Ga0136614, IMG submission 106643) | Polar desert sand microbial communities from Dry Valleys, Antarctica - metaG UQ279 (21.06) | ecosystem: Environmental > Terrestrial > Soil > Desert | place: Antarctica: Dry Valley... | reverse complement strand
TGATGTGGGTCTTGCGTGTCCTCTCCAACAACGGTCTGCTCGGCGATCTCACGATTGGAAAATCCTTGGCATCCCAACTGGAGCACCTCGGCTTCTCGCTTGGTCAGGCCGTAGTGCATTCCCGGCCAGTAGAGCCCGCGGCCGCTGCTCTCTGCTGCGGCCTTTGCGACCTTGTCCGAGAGAAGGGGATCGACCACGATCTCGCCGGCCAGCACTCCTTGCAGGGCTGTCACCAACTCGTCTGGAGTGATGCGCTTGAGGAGGTAGCCACGTGCTCCGGCTCGGAGTGCCTCGAACACGTACTGCTCCTCGTCGTAAACGGGGGAGCGGTCGGGAAGGGTGCCCATGTGGTAAGAACCGGTGAGGATTCCGTCCTTGTGGCCACCGGCTCGGAGGTCCACCTCGCTTTGGAGGCGGCTGCCTGGTTGAGCCGGCAGGGGATCGACATCACAGCGGTGAGCATGCCCTGCCGCGAAGCCTCCTTGCGACAAGACCTTGTGTACCGGGAGAGTGTTATCGATCCCACCCGGCCCGTGGCCACTCTTGAGGCGGATTCGACTTTCGGATGGGCGGAAGTCGCCGGGTCGGGCGGGTTGACAATCGGTATTGATCACTTCGGGCCTCGGGCTCCCGGCGAGGTGCTGGCGGAGAAGTTCGGCTTCACGGCCGAAGCGGGGGTCGCGGGTCGAGACCTGGGCGCCCCATGCGTCGTCTTTCAGAACCCCTGCGGTTTTGACTTTCGTCTATTGCCGGCGGAAGCCATAGTTCCAAGACATGGAGCAAATCAGTACCGACCTCCTGGTCGTCGGCGCCAGCTTGTCCGGGCTCTCTTTGGCGATCCAAGCCAAGGAAGCTGGTGTGGATCGTGTCCTGGTGATCGAACCCGGCGATCGGGTCGGAGCGGCCGAAGTGATCGGCCAGCACGCCCTTTCGGTCGAGTTCAGAACTCCGGTCGCCTCCCTCTCGATAGATGCCACCGGACGGGTACTGGTTGGAGCCGAACGGCTTACGGTGGCGGCCGATCTCGTGGCAGTAGCTTCGCGCCCGGTCCGAGCCTCCCGTCCGCTTGCCTTCCCGGTGCCGCCCAGCCTCACCGACCGGATTCATCTGATCCCGCCGGCGATCAATTTCCGGGAGAGCGACGTGCTGGTGGTGGGTTCGGGCGAGGAGGCCGCTGAGTACGCATGGTGGCTCGCCGGTCAGGAAGCGGGATTGGTCCTCGCCTTTGGGGGCGCCGACCTGGAAGTGTTGTCGCGGTTGGCTCGCCGACAGCTATTTCGGCTCGAGGCCGAACGAAGGGCCACCATCCTCTGGAACTCCCAGCCAGAAGCGATTGAGGAAGTGGCCGGTTTCCCGATGGTCTACTTCGGCGACCGCCGCACCCCCGACCTTCAATTCGACCACGTCGTCTTCCGGCAACCTGACCCGAGCGGGGAGACCGATCTCGATGACTGGGTCGTGCGTCTGTCGCCAGAAACCCCCTCCCGTGTCTACCTGATCGATCAGCTGGCTGAAGCGACCGGGGTCCCCGAAGGGGTAACAGTGGTGTCGCCCGGACGTGCCTGGGATGCGATTCGTGCTGATCATCTCACCCACCTCCCAGCCGCCTCCGGGCGGCCCCGGGTATGGCGGCACGGAGACCGCCAGCAGATCGAAGAGCTCCGCACGGCCAACTACAACGCGACCATCACCTATTTCGAACGGTCCCACTCCGATCTCTGGGTTCTCCGGGTGAAGCCTGACCATGGTGACACCCACCACCTGCCCGGCCAATACGCATCACTCGGGTTGGGGTACTGGGAGCCGCGGATCGACGGTGCCCGCGACCCTGGATTGGAACAGTCTTGGGACAGACTGATCCGCCGCTCCTACTCGATTTCGAGCCCTCTGTTCGATTCCTACGGTTACCTTTTTGACCCATGTCTCAGCCCCGGACTCGAGTTCTATGTGGTGTTGGTGCCTCCTGCGGCCGATCGGATCCCGGCTTTGACCCCCCGCTTGGCCTTGAAGGGCCTAGGCGACCGTATGTACCTCGGGCCCAAGGTTGCCGGGCGCTACACATTGGCCGGGGTCATCGACCCTCGGCGCAGTATGGTCTTCCTCGCCACCGGCACTGGGGAAGCTCCCCACAACTCGATGGTCGTCGATTTGCTTCGCAATGGTCACCGGGGCCCGATCGTGTCTGTGGTGAGCGTTCGTCATCGCAGCGACCTCGGCTACTTCGATCAGCATCAGAGGCTTGAAGACCATTTCCACAACTATCGCTACCTACCGCTGGTGACCAGGGACCCCGATCAACCAAAGCTCTACGTCCAGGACGTCATTGTCGATGGAATGCTGGAAGAGCATCTCGGAGCCCCGTTCGACCCGACGCGCACCGACGTGTTCTTGTGTGGCAATCCGGCCATGATCGGTCTTCCGGCCTTTGAGCCGGAGGGGGAGGCGAAATATCCTGACCCGGTTGGAGCCTGTCAGTTGTTGGGAGAGCTGGGCTTTGTGATCGAACGGCGCGGGATCCCCGGCAACATCCACTACGAGGAGTACTGGTAGTACAGCCCAGAAAACCCTTGTAGTAGTTGAAGAATCAGGGCGTAACGCTGGCCTTATTCAGCACAGATTCAGCGGGAGCACGGAATGCAGCGTCCACCACGTCACGAGCGCGGGCTTCGGAGTCGGGCATCAAGTGGGCGTAGATCCGCAGTGTGAACCCCGGGTCAGAGTGGCCCAGGTACTCGGCCAGGGCCTTGATCGACACCCCACCATCGAGGAGCACCGAGGCGTAGTGGTGACGCAGCGCGTGCATCCCGTTCTCCCGGGTCGGCTCAACACCCGCCTCGCGCAGAGCGGGCTTCCAGATCTAGTTGTTGTAGTACGTCCTCTGAATCAAACCGCGCTGCCACGTGAACAGAACGCCGTCTACGGATGGGTACTGGCGGACGTGCTCGGAGACCGCCACGGCCACCACATCTGGCAGCGGAATTTCGCGCTCCTTCCGGCCTTTGGGTGGAGCAGCGGTCGGCACACTGTCGAGGATCTTGACCTGCTGGCGCACCAACAACCGGCGTCCAAGGAAGTCCACATCGTCAAGCCGAAGTCCGAAGGTCTCGCCCTGACGCAAGCCCATCGACGGCTACAACCTTTCCGAGACACCCGTCGCTTCTCGAGCCCGAGCCGGCCGAGCTGCCACTGTGTGCGAACGACTGGAGATCCTCGGCCTGATCCTCAGCAGCGGCGTGCAGGTCGACGCCGACCCGACACCGGCCAAGTGAACGGGTCGAGGACACTGCCTCACGAAGCCGCGTACTGGGGCAAACCCAGATCAGTTACCCATCTCCTCGCCCTCGGCGCCGACCCCGACCGACGCGACACCGAACACCAATCCACGCCGCTCGGATTGTGCCGTCACCGCCTCTCCGAGATCAGCGGCTTCGGCGAACACCTCACCGCAAGGCACAGACACGTCGAACGTATGGTGAAGGCCGGGATTCCCGTGTCCGAGTCGCTCGCTTACCACTTTGACCGACATCCCGGCTTTGATGAGCAGGGTGCCGTGGGTGTGGCGGATCTCGTGAAGTCGGATCGTGGGGACACCGGGAACGATCATCGGCAAATACACCTGCTTCATGGTTGGCGGCCTTCGGCCGATGTATGCCAGATGGACAATTGGGCTCTGACCGATGTGGAGCGCCCCGTGTATCGGTGGCGGAGGATCGTCTACTCCCTCGTCTCGGCCGGTGCGATGATCGGCTTGATAGTAAGCCCCGACCCGCGCAGCGTGGCAACCGTGGTCGTCTTCGTGCTCACCGTTGCCCTCTCGCTACCTCCTATCCGGATTCCCATCCGCGGGCTATTGCTGCTCGACCTAGCCGTGTCTGTCGGCGTTTGGTGGCTGTATGGCCCCGTCTCAGGGGCGGCGTTCATCGCTCTGGCGGTGGTCGCGGTGGGGCCATTCCTCATGGGTGCCAGGGAGATCCGCCTGCTCGTTGCGGCGGCGTTGCTCACGGTCCCCGCCGAGGTCGGTCTTCACTTCCTCGCTGGTGAAGTGCCGCTCCCGCTCTTCCATCCCCCCGACCCGGTGCCAACCTCGGAGTTCCTAGCCGGTCAGGCCATCCAGGCGGCGCTGCTGCTCGGCATCGGCATCCTCATGGTCGGGATTGCTCGAATGCTGCGACGAGGTCAGCGTGCACTGGCAGCCGACCTCGACCGGCAGCGTGAGCTGAACTCGCTCAAAGACCGGTTCGTCGCCACCGTGAGCCATGAGCTGCGCACACCCTTGACCTCACTGAAGGGCTTCACCAGGACCCTGCTCGAGGATGAGGTGAGCCCGTCCGATCAACGGGAATTTCTCACCATCATGTCTGACCAGGCCGAAGAGCTTCACGCCCTCATCGAGGATCTAATCACCTTCAGCCGGATCGGGGCGGGAGGTGTGACCGTCAAAGCGACGCCAGTCGACCTCGGTGAGCTCACCGGAGCCGTTCTGTCCGGTTTCGGAGCCCGCGCCGGGGGCGTCTCGAATCAGGTGTCGCCAGGGACGATGACACTGGCCGACGCCCCGCGGGTGCGTCAGGTGTTACGGAATCTGATTGACAATGCGCTCAAGTACGGTGAGTCGCCGATCGTGGTGACCGCGTCGACCCACGGCACCCAGGTCCATTGTGCGGTGCTGGACTCCGGCCCCGGCATCGAGCGTGCGCACCTGAACACGGTGTTCGAGCCATATGCGCGTCTCGTCGACGACCAGACCATGTCCGCACCGGGGTTGGGTCTGGGCTTGCCCATTGTGCATGAGCTGGTGGCGGCTCACGGTGGGGAGATCCGCCTCGTCACGGACGGCGCCATGCGCGGCTTCGAGTTCACCCTCCCCTCTGCCCGCGCGACGTGGGCCCACATGCTCTCGCCGGTGAACCTGTTCGCTTCACGCTGAGTCCGGCGGCCAGTCAACTCGAACTGAACCGCCCCGAGATCAATTCTTGACAGAGCCGCTCGCGATGCGCCGTTCTCGGGCGGATGAGCTAGACGAACGTACGTGTTCCTGATTGACAGTTGTGTGCGGTTTGAAGGTTGCGAGGAGCTGTTCGCCCCGACTTAGGCGGCTGGGCTGATGTTGCGGTTGACCCGGAACAGATTGTCGGGGTCGTATTCGGCTTTGAGGCGTTGGAGCCTCTCGAAGTTGTCTCCGTAGGCGGCTGAGAGTCGATTGTCGTCGTCGTCGGCGAGTTGGAAGTTGATGTAGTTGCCACCGGTGGAGTAGCTGCGGATTCTCTGCCACGATTGCCGGACCCAGTTGATGTGCGGAGCTGTAGGTGCATCGGGTGGCCAAGTGCCTGAGAAGCCGCTGATGAATTGGGCGTCTCTGTTGCCGACCGCCCCATCATCTGGGCCGTGTTCGTTGAGGGCCCCGCCAAGGTGGAATATGACGGATTGCGACAGGGGTGAGGTGACTTCGAGTGCACCCTCACGAAACGCGTTAAGAAATTCGCTCGACAACTCGGGGAGATACTCGGTCTTCCAGTAGCGATAGGGCCCTTTGGGTTCCATGGCGTCGAGCATCGACTGCTGTGCCGTGTACGGCCTGGTAGCGATCACATTGGCGATCGGGCCACCGATGCTGTGGATGGGAGCAAGAGCGGATCCGGGGTCGTCACCGCTGTAACAGATCACCATGGCGACGATGGGCTTGCCATGCCACTCCACCGGGACGAATGGTGCTGGAGGGGCGAGACGGACCACCGCGGCTGCCGTCAACTCCCGTGGTGCCGCAGCGGTCAGGGTCTGGTAAGCCTCGAGGATCTCTTCGGCCCTTTCGGCGCTCCACGCGATGAGACCGCCGGTGATCGTCGGTCCCACCTCATGTAGACGAAACGCGAAGCGGGTAACCACACCGAAGTTGCCACCACCACCGCGAACCGCCCAGAACAGGTCGGGGTTCTCCTCACGGTTTGCTGTCCGGATCTTTCCGTCGGCCGTCACGATCTCCACGTCCTCGAGATTGTCGACGGTCCAGCCGAAACGACGGGTCAGATAGCCCCAGCCGCCACCCAAAGTCAGACCAGCCACCCCGGTTTCGGAGACAAAGCCCAAGACCGTGGCGAGACCGTGTTCCTGGGTGGCTCTGTCCACGTCGCCGAGAAGGCATCCTGGACCGACCTGGGCAACACGAGTCTCCGGATCGACAGAGACTGACCGCATCATCGACATGTCGAGCGTGATCCCTTGCTGAGCGATCGAAGTCCCCGCGATGTTGTGCCCACCGCCTTTGACGCTCAATAGGAGTCCCTCGTTCCGGGCGAACTCAACGATCGTTGCCACATCTGCCGGTGAAGTTGGCTGGAAGACGACTGCGGGAAGTTTGGCAACCATCCCGTTCCAGGTCGTGGTGGCCTGAGCCCAGCCTTCGTCTTCTGGAAGCAGGAGCCGACCGTCTACTCGCCGCTGGAGATCAGCTACCCGGCTTTGCTCCAGGGTTGTCGAGCCACCATCGATCCGTGTGATTTCGATTCCCGTTACGGCCATGCGAAACCTCCTCATCCGGCACTGCCACCCTGGGTCTTTCAGGCGTATACTCCAAAGTAGAGTAATCTTATACTCGCGTTTGGAGTATGTCAAGAGGTAGGGATGAGCAAGCGGCTCACCACGACGTCGTATGCGGTATTAGCCCAGGTTGCGGTACACCCCTGGTCCACCTATGAGCTCGCCCAACAACGGGTGCGCTACTTCCGATACGTGTGGCCACGTGCCGAAAGCGCTATCTACCGGGAAGTGACGCGGCTTTCCTCGATGGGTCTGATCACGGGCAGAAAGGAATACGTCGGCAAGCGTGCACGGACCGTGTATTCGATCACTGACCAAGGCTTAGCGGCACTACGGCAGTGGCTCGACACGCCGGTGTCTCCATTCGCCATGGACTTCGAGGCCATGATCCGCCTCTTCGTCGCTCCGCTCGGCACCAAGGAGCAGATCAACTCGACCCTCACCCAGGTGCAGAACGACGCCCAAGAGATGCTCCGTTTTGGGGGAGCGGTCAAACAGGAGTTCCTCGAAGGCATCGCCGTCACTCAGGACCAGGTCTACATCCGCGCCTTGGCGGTGGACTTCTTCATCAGCCTCCTCCACACGGTTGACGCCTGGGCAGAACGCACGTTGAGAGAGATCGAATCCTGGGACGACCTGACCCCCGATGGAAAGAACGAGCGCGGACTCGAGATCATACGACAACTGCCCGTCGCCACACCTGAAGAATCAGTGAAAGGACCACCGATACCGCCAGACACACAGCTACGGCTACGACGGTCGCGGTGACATCGCGGGCATGGTTGAGTACGAAAAAGCCAATCAACTAGGTGAGCGCTGCCTCCCCGAACGGACGCCCAAATCGGCCGATAGGGGAGTGCTGGGACGTTCGCCGGTCTGGGTGTCCAGACGTGGGCAGGATCTTGGCGATCTGGCCGGGCACAGACCACGACTGGTGCAGGCACTCGACCCCGAATGCGGAGGTCGTCGAGTGAACCGTCCCCCGGGCCCGAAGCAGCCTTACCACGTCGGCTGGTCAGGAGTTCGCGCCACATAGGCGACAGCCTCGGAGCGGTTCCTCAGGCCGAGCTTTACGAGCATGTTGCTGACGTGATGGGCTGCGGTCTTTCGGCTGATGTATAGCCGCTGGGCGATTTCGGGGTTCGAGAGCCCGAGGCCCACCAGTCGAAGAACCTCTCGTTCGCGCTTCTTTAGAGAGTGAGCGGATCGCCCGCCGCCCATTGAATCATTTGGTTGGCAAACTCTTGACCGGTGCCCAAGAGTCGCGGGTCAAAGAATCCAACAACCGCGACCAGCAGTCCCAGCCCAACGGGGCGAAGTATCCCCAGGCGCGAGTTGGCGGTCGCTAGCCGGTCGACGCGATCGATCAGTCCGAGAAACCCGACTGCGAGTATCACAATTAGAAGCGCGAGCCCAACGTATAGAAAAAGCTCGCGTGCGTCGCCCATGCGAAAGACGTCGGCGTGCAATCCCAGGTCATCGCGGGCAAGGCTGCGGCTGGTGACAGCTGCAACTACCGAGGCGATGACGATGGCTGACATGTGACGGACTGAAAAGCTGCGGAGGATCACCTCAAGGGCAAATAGCATCCCTGCGATGGGAGCGTTGAACGTTGCGCCGATGCCGGCGGCGGCTCCGGCGGCCACCAGGCTCCGCAGCTCCGCTTCGCCCATTCCAAAGCGTTGTCCGACAAATGAGCCGATTGCAGCTCCGATCTGAACGATGGGGCCTTCGCGCCCCGCCGAACCTCCAGTTCCGAGAGTGAGCGCCGTCGTTGCGATCTTGGTGGGGATCACGCGAGCCCTCATCTGGCCTCCATGGACCGCCAAAGCCTCAGCTGTCTCGGCCACTCCGTCGCCGGCTGTTTCAGGCGCCAGAGTCCGGGCCATCAGCCAAGCGCCGGCGAGCCCAATCGGTATCAGGGCCAGAACCCAGTAGTTTCGGTCACTCGCTCCGTCACCGAACCGGTTGATGACTCCCGAGAATCCGTTGACGATGGCCACCAGCAGCGCCGCCCCAGTTCCAACGGCTGCCCCTACTACGGCCGCGATTATCAGAAAGCCGCCCGTTTTCCCTCTCGGTAAGGGTGCTTACCGCAGGCAGTTGGCGCCAGCGATTGCGCATCCATCCGACCACACCCCAAGGGTAGGGGGTTCCCTTCAGGACATCGTTGACAGCGATCGCTCAGCCCGCCGTGATCCGAGCGAGAAGGCCGACTCGGCTGCTGGGATGGTGGAGCACCCCAGTTCAGTGGTGAGCTCAGCTTGCGATTGGGAAATACCGGATCCAGACATAGGCGGTTGCGATCACCATCGAAACCAATGTCACAACTGCTCCGTACTTGAAGAATTCCAGAAAACGGATCCTCGACCCGGCCCGTTCGGCTAGCCCGAGCACGACGACGTTGGCGCTGGCCCCGATCGCAGTGAGGTTGCCGCCGTAGTCGGCGCCGAGGGCGAGCGACCACCAGAGAACGTCGGCGTTCGCAGCGTCGGGGAGTCCGGCGATCAGCGCCGTTACGAGAGGAGCCATAGTTGCGACGTAAGGGATGTTGTCTACGACGCCGGAGAGGACTGCCGACACCGACAAGAGCAACATGGATCCGGCAAAGATGCTGCCGTCGGTGGCGTCGAGGGCCGCGTCGGCGAGCCGCCCGACCACCCCCGTCTTCACCAGGGCACCGACCATTATGAAAAGGCCGACGAAGAAAACGAGCGTCTGCCACTCGACATCACGAAAGAAGATCTCGGGATTCCGCCCGGAGATCAACAAAAGAACCCCGGCCCCTAGGAGCGCCACGACCGACGGCTCGTAGTGGAGCCATCCGTGGAGGGCGAAGCCAGCAGTGACTCCGCCCAGAACCCATAGTGAACGGTTCAGGAGCGGTCCTCGCTGAAGGGCTTCTTTCTCGTCGAGTGCCATGACCGCCGCTGCGCGCTCGGGATCGAAGGTCAACGACTTACGGAACAGCACCCTAACCAGGCGATGAAGACGATCATGGTCACCGCCACCACTGGTGCCAGGTTGACCAAAAACTCGAAATAACTGAGTCCTGCTTCGCTGGCGATGATGATGTTCGGCGGATCCCCGATCAAGGTGGCAGTGCCGCCGATGTTCGACGCCATGACCTGGGCAATCAGAAACGGTGCGGGGGTTATCCCAAGTCGCTCGCAGATGAGGAGTGTGACTGGCACCATCAATAGCACAGTGGTGACGTTGTCGAGGAGGGCCGATGCTGCCGCAGTCAGCAGGACCAGCATTACCAAAATCCGGAATGGCCGGCCTCCGGCTTTCTTCGCCGACCAAATCGCGATGAACTCAAACAAGCCGGTGTGTTTGAGCACGCCAACGATCACCATCATTCCGAAAAGCAGAAAAATCACGTTCCAGTCGATGCCGAACTCCTCGGAGTGGAAGGCATCGGTGCCGGTGACCACTCGGAGGGTGAGGAGGAGTCCGGCCGCGCCCAGCACCACAACCACTCGATGAACCCACTCGGTAGCGATGAGGACGTACGCGACCAAGAAAACGGCGACGGCTACGAGCTCGGTCATCGGGCCAGTTGTTCCAATAAATCGGTCAGGGCGATTCCGCCGATGATTCTTCCTTGATCCTGCACCGCCACCAGGGAGGAGCTGGTCCTCACCATCACCGACGCCACCTCGATCAACGAATCCTCCCCCTCGACCAGCGGGACGTCACCAACTGCCAGCAACTCCTCGACCTTACGCTCATGGGCCTTGGCGAACAGCGTTGCAGCAGATTTCTCGTCGAGCACTCCGGCTAGGAGATCCTCGGATTGGACATAGGCAGGGAGAAGACCTCGCAAAAGGGTCTCATTCGATATAACACCAAGCAAGCCGCGATGTTCGTCTACGACGAGTATCGGCCCGTGCTCAGCGACGAGCTGTAACACCCGCGCGAAGGTTTCCGTGGGCGGAATGGACGTCCGAGGGGTCGCGAGGTCCCGCGCTCTCATACGACGAGAGAAAAACCAGGTGCTTGGAAGCCGTTGGCGTTCAGCCGTTCTTGCACTGACTTTGTCACGCCGACGAAGGTAGTCGTTCCCGCCGGGTTCGAGCAACCGCAGCCAGTTCCGACCTCGGCTACGGCCTTCTCCCGCAGAAAGGCCGATCCGTCGGTGACCGACCTTGCGATCACGGGACGGGTGTTCAGGTTTGAGGTCGAAGGTTCAACCGGTGGCAACACCGGTGCGTGAAGCTGGCCGTGTATGCCGGCGGAGGCGAGGACTGAGCAGCCGGCACCATCACGGCTGGAAACTGGCGGTCCAGAGCAGGGTGCCGGGATGGAACTGGCTCCAAGCGAACCAGAAGGCTTGATGGGCCACAACCTCGTTTCCACTAGGCAACTCGGCCCGGAAACCGCTGCCGTCCGCCAGGAGGCGAACGTCTCCCAGCGTCACCTCCTTACCTTGTTCCATCGCCGAGCGGGCCTCTTCGATCGGAAATGCGATTGGCATTCCGTCCGGCCCAATCACCCCGACCACCAGTGTCTGGGCCGCCAGGCGGGGGTCGACGTCGCCGACGGGGAAGATGGGACCAGTGGCGTCCCGCCCCTGCAACGGATCGTCTGGATAGCTGCGGCCGATGCCACCGTCTCGGGCGACGATCATGGTGTCGGGGTGCTCCGTTTTCCAATCACCCCAGGAGCTGCCGACCACAGTGGTCTGCTCCAAGGTCACGGCCGCATCCTGGAGGGGGCCGGAGAGGGCCACCCCGGTAAACGTATCGATGACCGACTCGGTGTTGAGGTCATACATGACCTTGTTGGATCGCGACAAGAGGCCACTGGTCCGCAACACGATCGGTTCATCCCACGACGGTACTGAGTCGAGGAAGTATGCCTGAGCCGAGCCGCACAGGGTGCAATAGGGGATTCCCAAGCGCCGCCCGCCGATGGTGATGTTGACCAGCTCATGGATCTCCATCATGTTCTTGGGAAAGGCAACGGCTTCGCCATTGACCACAACCCCGAAGACGACGTAACCGTCCGAGTACCACTCGCCGCCGATGGCGTCCGTCAAGGCCGGGTCATCAAGAGCTGGGATGCACCCGCGCTCGCAGAAGCCGCCATCCCCGAGGGGACGGTCATCGATCAACACGCCACCCCAACTCACCCAGCGCCAGTCGATGGCCGCGTCTTCGTCGCTGAAGAAGGGTGACCAGCGCGGCTCGACCAGGACGAACAATCGACGCTTCAACCCTTGATATCCGGGCGGGGCGGGTAGGTCCCAGGCGATCAGATGGTCGGTCACTGCCCGCCAGGAACTTTCCGAACTGGTAGGGTCGGCGGCAAGGTCGACTTCGGTCAGCTTCTCGAAGGCTTCCGCAAGCGCTTCCTCGGCCCGTCCGACTTGGAGGAACCGCAGCAGATCGGCTACCACCCAGGCCAGTCGGGCGTCGCCGGATGCGGCCACCGCTTCCAGGGCTTCGAAGTCGAGGCTGGTCTCGGCGCTGGCCACCAGCTGGTCGACCGCGGTCGAGGTTGCGGGTGCCAGCTTCCCGTCCGGCACCGGGGGAGGAGGGGGAAAGAGGTAGCCGCGGGCGTCGATTGGCCTCGCGTTCCCCTCGATCGCGACCATATCTGATGACGCTTCCGTAGCGTTAGTGACTCCTTGCGAGCACGCGATCAACGGAATCGCCACAACCGCCGCAAGGGCCATTGATCTCTTCAGAGAACCTCTCGATCTTGCCTCACACCAATGGTGCCGCCGCGAAAGCTACGGAGAAACGCAGACACCAGATCAGGACAGTGCGATGAACCTCGGGATCGAAGCTTTCGGGTAGCTGATAGTTCTGCCCACCGACGTTGCCGGTGAGCCTGCCCAGGTCGAGGTACTCGTCTGGGATGCCCCCGTCATATGAGTCGGAGGCGAGCAGCCAGACGTAGAGATCGGGGCCGTTCTGAATGTCGGTGTTGTCTTCAAACCGCAAGACGTATCGACCCTCCTGGCTGTAGATCGTGGCGGTGCCCGAGGCCCGGTGATCGATGCCAATGAAGGCGCCACTGACGATATCGACGATCTCGGCCACCGGCGGTGAGGCTGTTGAGGTGGCGGTGGTCTCATCTGCCGCGCTGGTTGTCCCCGTCGTCGAGGTCGCAAACGCGTCTTCCAGCGATTCGGCTACCCGCACGTCGGTGAAGAGCGTGTCGGGCCTGAAGAGCAGAAATCCGACCACGAGCAACACGATGCCACCAGCAACAACCAACGGGTTGCGAAAGAAGGCCTTCATCAGGCTTCGGAGGGGATCAGCACCGCGTCAATCACGCCGTTGGAGGCGTGGATGTCGTAACGCTCGGCCGTGGCCTGTCCGACCATCACGGTCTCGCCCTCAACGGTGACTTCGAGCGTCTGTCCACCGGCGGTCGTGAACGACTGGCCGGCCATCCCCATCACCATCTCGGCGTCCATCATGTTGATGATGTGGTGGTTAAGGATTGCCTGGAGCATCTCGGCCCAGCAAAGACTTCGGCCTGGCTCATCCCGGCCCCGGCCAGGTAGGCCGAGAACGCGTCGCCAGTGGGGATGAACAGAGTAAAGGGACCATCGCCATGGAAGTCCGCCATGATCCCGGCCGCTTCCAACGCCGCCAGGAAGGTTGTGAGATCACCTTCGACTGCGGCGACCTCCAGAACGTCACCCATTTCTTCCACAGCCACTGCCTCGGTGGTAACGGGTGCCCGCGCTGCGGTGGTGGTCGTCGAGGCGGACCCTCCACAGGCCGCAACCATCATTGCTAGTTCGACGGGTCATCGTGCACTCCCCCTTCTCGTTCAGGGCCTGCCGTGTTGCAGGTCACATGAGGGGGCAACCCGCCCTCAGTGAACCACATGGCGATGCCTCCGGCTACTACGACCAATCATGCTTGTGCGGCAGCGCCTGTGTCGGTACGAGGGAGTAGCAGCTCGATGCTTGCCACGAACCCTCAACCTTTTTCAGCCGGTCCACTGCTCGTCCTCGGATTCCGGCTCCGAAAGCTACCAATTGCGAGCCAGGCCAGAAGAAGGAGAACAACGGCGATTGCGATCCGCAACGGCCGATCGGCGACGAGCTGGGCAACGGTGGCAGTTATCCGATCGATCCAACGAACCAACCCGACTGTGGACAGGGCGGTGCTTCCCGACCCGAGCACGGTCGCCCAATACCACACCACGAATCCGCCTGCGGCGATCAGCACCCATCCGGAGATGAGGTCGAGCCGACGGGCAAGCGGCCGTATCTTGGCGACAACTCCTTCCTTGCCGATGGCTAATGAAACGGTAAGAGCAAGGACTGCCAGGCTCATCCCAGCCCCGTATGCCACGAATGCAAGCAAGGCCTCACCGAAGGACCGGCCGGCCACGCTGCCAGCCAGCAAGCTCAAGAAGATCGGCAGGGTACAGGACAACGACGCAACCGCGTAGGAGACCCCAAACCCGAACATGCCGGTGAGAGATCGATCCTTGCGGGCTCGAGAGGGCGTACGGAGGGCGGGAAGCAGTCTTTTGCCGCCCAACTGGAAAATGCCGACAAAGATCATGCCCAAGCCGATGAGGCCGGCAAGCCAAGGTATCACGTTGATGATCGAGCGAAGGCCTGCGGTGATGACGACGCCGGCCGTCACAAAAACGGTGAGGAACCCTGCTGCCACGGTCACCCCCACCTTCAACATGTTCAGGTGGGTGCTGGTCTCCTTGCTCCCGAGCATGTAACCGAGGTAGGCGGGCAACATTGCAAACCCACAGGGATTGACCGTGGCCACCATTCCTGCGGCAAAGGCCGCGCTCAATACTGCCAACACTTCCCTGGGGAACATGCAGCTCAGCTTTGATCTGCCGGGAAAGTCGGCTTCCCGACGATCATTTTAAATGGTTCCTCGCTCGGCCACCCGGGTGAGAGCGTCGGTGTCGGTGACCCGTATCACCCGGTACCCAGTCTCGATGGCATTGATTCTCCGCAATGAGCTCAATGCTTCGTTGACGGTCTGCCGGCTCGCCCCGAGCAAGGTTCCGATAGCCGCTTGGGAGAGTTGGATCTCCTTCTTGTCGCATGCTTCCTCGACCAGGAGGTCTGCAACCTGGGCAACGACGGTCTTGTGCATCAGGTGGATGATCCGACTTTGAGCTCTTTCCAACTGCTGCAGGCCGGATACCAGCCAGCGAAGGCAAATGGCTGGGTGTTTCGCTAGTTCGGGAATCAGCTGGGCCCGATCGAACCGGAAGGCCCGCACGTGATCTACCGCCTGGGCGGAGGATTGGTAGGTCCCTTCCCCGAACATGGCGATATCTCCAATGACCGACCCTGATCCGACCCGGGCCACCACCCTTTTGCGGCCGGCGCTGGTCCGGTAGAGGTCAACTTCGCCGGATTCGATGAGATAGGCAGCAACGGCCTGCCCGCCTTCCCGAAACAGGTGAGACGCTGGATACCGGCTCATCGTCTCGCTTACCGAGCTGATCACTTCCAGGTCAGCCGACGATAGCGGCAGGTAATCGGACCGGCCGAAGGAACGGGCCAGCCAGGCCAGATGTTGGTTGTGAGGCACGGTCATCGTTGGAGTCTTCCGGTTGAGACAACCTCAACAACCAGGGTTTTCATCCGATTCGGTGGATCGATTGACTGATGACTTGATTGGGAAACGTATGCCAACCAGCCCGGTCAGCCTGCCAGCAGCTCTTGTTCGATAAGGGCGACCAGGTCGGCGGCGAAGATCGCTCCGGCGTGTACCCGCACCACCTCACCGGTGGCGGCGATGAACACGGTGGTCGGCATGGCCACTCCACCGAACATCTGGAAGATGGCACCGTCGGGGTCGTGGGCCATTCGATACTCGACACCGGTTGCCTCCACCAGACCTAGGGCGGCGTCGAGACTCACCTCTTGCATGTTCATGCCCAGGAACTCGACTCGTCCGGCGAAGCGTTCGCTGACCTCTTGGAAGTCGGGCATCTCGGCAACACAGGCCGGGCACCACGAGGCCCAGAAGTTGAGGACGAGTGGCTTTCCCCGGAAGTTGGCAAGGGTGCCGTTGGTGCCGTCGAAGTAGGTGAAGCTGGCGTCGACCTCCTCGGCGGAATCCCGTTGCTCCGCGGTGGCCAGGCCCAAAGCCAGCAGCGAGGCCGCGATAACGAGTACCAGGAGCCATAAGAAACGGGATGGTGCCGCTTTGGGGATTCCGACCATTTGGCAGACGGTAAACCCACATCAGGGGCTAGAAGGGCTTGATGGTCGGGGTCCCGACACTCCGGAGGACCCGGGTGTGGGGTGCTCCCTCCCGGAATGCGACTGCCGGGTTCTCTCCGAGCGCGAACCCGGTAGATGGTCGGAGCTACGACAATGGACGAATGCTCTTAGGCACGCAGGCGTTGCCATTGTGATGCCGACTGATTGGCGGTCCCTCCTATGGGGTTTGGTGGTGATCGTGGCTGCCTGCGGTGGAGGTATAGGCGTCACAACCGAGGGCCCGGAATTGACGACCACCACCACCGAAACGGCCGTCACCTCGACACGCCCCACGAGCACTGATTCTGCCGGTGTGCTTCCCGAGGGCCCTTCGGCCTTGACGGACCTTGGCAACTCGGCCCTGCCGCCGCCGCTGGTGGACGCTTCCGAAATCATCTCGGGTGGTCCCCCTCCCGACGGTATCCCGCCGATCGATAACCCTGTCTTCATTGGAGTAGAGGAAGCGGACGCCTGGTTGGAGGACGGCGAGCCGGTGGTCTACCTGGAGATAGGGGGAGAGGCTCATGCCTATCCAGTTCAGGTCCTGATTTGGCACGAGATCGTCAACGACACGGTAGGAGGAGTGCCGGTGTCGATTACCTACTGCCCGCTGTGCAACAGCGCCGTTTCCTACCGGCGGGTGATCAACGGAGTCGAAACCACTTTCGGTACGTCAGGAATGCTCTACGCCTCTGCCCTCGTCATGTATGACCGGGCCACCGAGTCGCTGTGGACCCATTTCGACGGCCGGGCGGTGGCGGGTGTCCTCACCGGCGAGCAACTCGAACCGATTGCATCGCCCTTGCTGGCCTGGGCGGATTTCGTGGCGGCCTACCCCGACGGAAGGGTGCTCGACCGGGAAGCCACCGGCCACAGTCGGCCCTATGGATCGAATCCTTACTCGGGATACGACAACCCCGACGCCTTTCCTTTCCTGTTCCGGGGCACGGTGGATGAGCGCACCGCAGCGATGCAACGGGTGGTAGGAGTGGCGCTCGACGGAGCTGCTGTTGCCTTTACTTTGGAGGCTATCTCCGGGGACTCGGCCCGCGCCACAATGGCAACCGTGGGGAATGATCCGATCGTGGTTTTCTGGAGGTCAGGCCAGTCCAGTGCGCTCGATACGGCCAAGATCGATGAGGGTCGTGATGTTGGTTCGGTAGGCGTGTTCTCTCCCCTAGTCGATGGTCAGACACTCACTTTCCGGGTCGAAGACGGGACTTTCGTTGATGACCAAACCGGCTCAACCTGGGATATCACCGGGCGGGCCGGCAGCGGTGCCCTGGCCGGTACCTCGTTACCCCAGATCCACCACCTTGACACCTTCTGGTTCGCCTGGGCCACTTACCAGCCGAACTCAGAGCTGGTCACGGGTTGATGGGCCGAGCTTGTATCACTCGGAGGCAACCACCCGTACTCCTCGCCAGATGGCCACGTGCCCGCGAATGTGGTCGGCCGC
>Ga0136614_10000784_pt1 | contig 17221 bp, 12 predicted proteins | sample AntDrymUQ2792106_2_FD_106643 | JGI IMG/M metagenome (GOLD analysis project Ga0136614, IMG submission 106643) | Polar desert sand microbial communities from Dry Valleys, Antarctica - metaG UQ279 (21.06) | ecosystem: Environmental > Terrestrial > Soil > Desert | place: Antarctica: Dry Valley... | reverse complement strand
CTTCATCCTCGTCTGCCGGGACATTCGCCTGGCCAAAGCCGTTTATGAGTGGATCGCCGAGGGCAGGCAATCGGTGGATCTCCCGCGCTTCGCCATCACCGAATTGCGGAACACTGAGGAAAAGATAAACACCATCCGTGTTGATACGAAGGTCGTAGCCGAGAGCGACACCGACCGCGCCAAGAGCGACGATGTGAAGTGGATGCGCTTTACGCTCGACACCGTTGGGAAGCTCGAATGGCCGCGCGACCGTCAGGGTCGGGAGGTCTATCCGACCGGCTTCCGCGACCTGGCCGAAAAGCTGGAGCGGCCGCTGCATCCTCCGGGTCGCGACATCCGCTGCATCGTGAGCGTGGGGATGTTGACCGAAGGGTGGGACGCGAACACCGTCACGCATATAATCGGACTGCGACCGTTCATGTCGCAGCTGCTTTGCGAGCAAGTGGTTGGGCGCGGGCTCAGGCGCGCGAGCTACGAGGTGGGTGAGGATGGACTCTTCACCGAGGAGATCGCCCAGGTATTCGGCGTTCCCTTTGAGATCGTTCCGTTCAAGAGCGCCGGCGGTCCGCAGCCTCCCGCGGTCAAGCGGTTTCACGTCAAGGCTCTCGACGATCGCTCGGCGTTCGAGATCCGATTTCCGCGGGTGGATGGGTACACGCAGGCAGTGAGGAGCAGGGTGACGGTTGACTGGAACCGGATGCCGCGGCTCGTCCTCAGGCCCGGTGAATTTCCGACGATAGTGGATATGGCAGGCTTGACGATCGATGCGCGGGGAAATCCCGTCGCCGCGCTTCCGGGCACGTCGCGCGAGCTGACAATGTCTCCTTATTTCGGAGGGATGCGCCTACAGCGTGGAGTGTTCGAGATGGCGTCGGCCCTGACGCGCAATTATCTCTCGCAGCGCGAGACGACGGTACCGGCCCACGTCCTGTTCCCGCAGCTTGAAGCGATCTGCCGCCGCTTCGTGAACGAGTTTGTCGTCGAGACTCCGTCGGCCGACCGGCTTCAGGTTTTTCAGGCGCCGTATTACACCTGGGCGGTCGAGATACTTCTCCAGCAGATCCGTCCCGATACCTCTGCCGGTGAAAGCGCCGAGCTCCCACGTCTGGAGCGGCCCGCCGAAGGCTCGACCGCTGACGTTGATATCTGGACGAGTAAGGATGTCCGTCCGACCACGAAAAGCCATGTCAACTATGTCATAGCAGATACTGCCGTGTGGGAGCAGCAAGCGGCCTTCTACATTGACCACCACCGATCGGTGTTCTCGTTCGTCAAGAACGCGGGTCTCGGGTTCACGATTCCCTACATGCACAACGGCGAGATGCACGACTTCATTCCCGATTTCATCGTGCAAGTCTCGACCGGTACCGACAGCGCTCCGCTGAATCTGGTTCTGGAAACGAAGGGCTACGATCCGCTGCGCGAGGTGAAGGAGGCGGCGGCGCACCGCTGGGTGAGCGCGGTCAATGCGGACGGGAACTTCGGAAAGTGGGCGTTCAGAATGGCGAATAGCGTCGCTGACGTGAGCTACATCCTCGACGAAGTCGCGATCGAGGCAGTGAAAGGGCTAGCGTCGGCCGGAGCAAACTGACTCCGATTGCTTCCCCTACGCCGATTCTTGAAGGACGAACGGATTCGAAATCGTTCTTCCTATCTCGCCAATGTGAGACAGCGTGCCGACCTTGTGGCGTATCTTCGCAGTCTAGACACCGGCAGACCACGCTGATTGGCTAATAGAGGCAGCGCAAGAAAAAAAACCGCAGCGCGGGTACACGCTGCGGTTTTCTTGTCGTGCTTCGCGACGCTGACTACTTGACCGTGAAATCCTTCGACCCTGCGGGAGAGCCATTGAGAGTAATCTCGACCTTGTAATTTCCTTTCGGCCAGGCGCTGGCCTTCCGGACGTGGAATTCATGCCACGCATCGCCCGTCGGCGCGATGCTTTGCGACGACTGGCCCACCGTCTGCCCGTCCTGGAACGTCCACTTCGCCGCGAGTGTTCCGGTGCCGGTTCCTTCGGTCTTCACCGCGACATACACCGTGTCTCTTGCACCGAAGTCCTTCATGTCGTCGTCGATCGACTTGTCCGCCTCGAGGGCTTTTCCCGTCTCGACCGCGCTGACTCGAAGCGGCGAAGTGACCGGGGGACCGCCCATCGCAAGACTATCGGTCGCTACGACCGTTTCATCCGCCTTCTTGCTGCATGCCGTGGTCGCGAAGAGGGCGACAATCATGAGTGTCGCCGCACGCCACGTGTTGAATTGCGTCATCGTCAATCTCCGGAGTCGGTAGTCACGCGCCTGGAATGGTGAGCTCCTGACCCGGACGGATCAGGTCGGGATTCTTGATCTTGTCGCGGTTTGCTTCGTAGATGCGCTTCCACTGGCTGGCATCGCCATACTGCGATTTCGCGATCTTGCTGAGCGAATCGCCGCCCTGTACCGTGTAAGTCCGCCCCGCCGACCGACCTGGTGCGCTGGTGGACTCTTCTGATGTGACGCCGGAAAAATCCGCTGCCGGAGCTCTCGGCGCCGGTGTCGATTCTGATCGCACATCCGAGAAATCTGCCGGGCCTTTCTTCGCTCCTTCCCGTGGCTTGTCGCCGAAAGCGGAGCCTGTGATCTTGTCGAATAGTCCCATTTGTCCCCCCGAGCATATGTCACCAGCGAAAGCGCTGGAATGCTCACCTGACAAGCAAGACAGGGACCACGGCCGGGTGGGGGTGCGGGGGTGCCCGCGATGAAATGAAGGGCACGCGACTGGAGTCATCTCAGCTGGGAGGGTGAATTTGAGGTCGACAGCAATCCCGCCGGCCCACGAGGGCCGAAGAGCCTTCGAGGCTCGGTTCGCAGAAATTCAGATATGGATCGGACGGCCAAGCACTGCGAGCGCCGCTTCCTTTACGGCTTCGCTGAGCGTGGGGTGAGAGTGAACCGTGATCCCGATGTCCTCCGACGATCCGCGGTACTCGAACGCCAGCACCGCTTCCTGAATCATCTCCGAGACGTTCGGGCCGATCATGTGCGCGCCGAGCAGCTCGTCGGTTTCAGCGTCAGCGATGAACTTGATGAAGCCCGATGTGTCGCCTGAAGTGCGGGCGCGGCCGTTGGCGGAGAAGGGGAACTTCCCCGTCTTGTACTTCCGCCCGCTCTCCTTCACCTCGTGCTCGGCCAGTCCTACGGTCGCGATCTCCGGCCAGGTGTAGACCACCGACGGCATCGACCTGTAGTCCATGTGCACCTTGTGCCCGGCAATCACCTCCGCCGCGATCACGCCCTCCTCCTCGGCCTTGTGCGCGAGAAGCTTTCCGCCGACGGCGTCCCCGATCGCGTAGACGTTGGGAAGATTGGTACGGAGCTGCGCGTCGACGACGATCTCGCCGCGCTTGCCGAGCTTGAGCCCGAGCCCCTCGGCGTCGATGCCAACCAGTGAGGACTTTCTGCCGACACTCACGAGCACGCGATCGGCCTTGAGAGTCTCTTTTCTTCCATCCTTCTCGATGTTGACGAGAACGCTGGTCCCTTCCTGCTGCGCCCCGGTGACTTTGGTTCCAACGCGAATGTCGAGGCCCTGCTTGCGGAAGATCTTGTCCGCCTCGCGAATGATATCCTCGTCGTTGCCGGCAAGGATCGTAGGCAACAGCTCGACGACCGTCACCTTAGCGCCGAGCCGGCGCCAGACCGAGCCAAGCTCGAGACCGATCACTCCGCCACCGATGACAACGAGATGCTCCGGTACCGACTCGATGGCGATAGCGCCGGCATTGGATAGCACCCGCTTCTCGTCGAACTTCAGGAACGGCAGCTCGACGGGCACCGAGCCGGTGGCGATGATGACGTTCTTCGCGCTCCACGATTCGGTCTTTCCGTCGTCGCCGGCGACGTCGACGACATTGCCCTTCCTGAGCGTCCCGCGTCCCCTCGCCCAGGTGATCCTGTTCTTGCGGAAAAGGAACTCGATTCCCTTGGTGTTCTGCCCGACGACGGTGTCCTTGCGCTTCAACATGGTCGCGAGATCGAGTGAGACGTCGCCGAGCCTGACGCCGTGCTCCGCGGCGTGAAGCCGCGCGAACTCGTAGTGCTCCGACGATGAGAGCAGCGCCTTGGTCGGGATGCAGCCGACGTTCACGCATGTTCCGCCCAGGGTCTTGTCCATCTCGATGCAGACGGTGACGAGTCCCAGCTGGGCGGCGCGTATCGCGGCGACATATCCACCAGGCCCCCCCCCGATGATCGCTACATCACAGTCGGGCATCTACTCGATCAGCAGCGCGGCCGGATCTTCGATGAGCTCCTTCACGCGTACGAGGAAGAGCACCGCCTGCTGTCCATCGACGATGCGGTGGTCGTAGGAGAGCGCGATGTACATCATCGGGCGGATCTCGACCTGCCCGTTGATCGCGACCGGGCGATCCTGGGTTTTATGGAGGCCGAGGATGCCGACCTGCGGGTAGTTGATGATCGGCGTGGAGACGAGAGAGCCGAACACTCCGCCGTTGGTGATGGTGAAAGTCCCGCCGGTGAGATCGTCCATGCCGAGCTTTCCGTCGCGCGCCCGTTTGGCGACCGACGCGATGTCGGAGCTGAGCTCGATCACCCCCTTACGGTCCGCGTCCTTGATGTTGGGGACGACGAGCCCCTGATCCGATGCGACGGCGATGCCCATGTTGACGTAGTGCTTGTAGATGATGGAATCGCCATCGATCTGCGCATTGACCATCGGAAACTGCCGGAGCGCCGCGCACGCCGCCTTGATGAAGAAAGGCATGAAGGTGAGCTTGACGCCGTGCTCCTTCTCGACGCGCTCCTTGTGCTTCTCGCGCAGCGCGTTGACGACGGTCATGTCGACCTCATTGAACGTCGTGAGGTGCGCGGTGTTGTGCTGTGACTGGAGCAGGTTCTCGGCGATGCGCTTCCGCCGGGTAGTCATCTTCTCGCGCGTCTCGCGCTCGCCCGGCGTAGCGCCATTCCCTCCACGCGCGGGGGCTCTCGGGGTTTGTGCTCCGGAGCTCGCCGGGGCGGATGTCGCTGGTGCGCGTCCACCTGCGCCGGCACGCTCACCGCCGGTGTGTCCAATCACGTCGGGCTTGGAGACGACGCCGCCCCGTCCGGTCCCGGCGACAGCGGCGATATCGATGCCCCGCTCGTCCGCGGTACGCCGCGCAGCCGGAGACGACTTCGTACTTCCAGACTGTGAAGGAGAGGTACCGGTTGCCGCGGAGCCCGCGCCCGCAGCCTCCCGGAGACCGCGGCTGTTTGCGGGCTCCGGGTTAAGGCGAGGACTAGCGGGCGGAGTGGCAACCGGTGCCTCTCCCTTCGCGACGGAACCGGTCGATGCGCTCCCGGAAGCGCCAGCCGAAGCCGGAACAGCGGAGTCATCGAGCTCGCCCAGCACTTCGTCGACCTTGACGACGTCGCCCTCGGCCCTGGCCTGCCTGCCGAGCACGCCGGCTTTGAGCGCCGGCACCTCCACCGTGATCTTGTCCGTCTCCAGCTCCACGAGCGTGTCGCCCGCGGCGACGGCATCGCCCTCCTTCTTCAGCCAGCGCGAGACCGTGGCCTCGACGATGGATTCACCGAGCGGGGGGACCTTGATGGAGAGCATTGATTAGTGGGCTTGAACCAGAAGTTCCCGCAACGCGCCGGAAATCAGCGCTGATCACGGTACAACCGGCGTTTAGACGGTAAATTCAGCAGCATGACGGCCGAATCATCGCTCCAACTGAATATAACGCTCCCCTTATAGCGTGCGAGGACTGACCATCTCGGCGCACGGCGGACTCGATCAGATCGAGTACCGCACCGATCTGCCGAAGCCCGAGCCGAAGCGCGGCGAGATACGCATCCGCGTCAAAGCGGTCGGGCTGAACCATCTCGACCTCTTCGTTCTGGGCGGCCTCCCCAACCTGAAGATCGTCCCACCCTGGATACTTGGCGCCGATGCGGCAGGAGTCGTCGATGCGATCGGGGATCTGGGCGGCGACGCCGCCGGCAGCATCAAGGTCGGCGATACGGTCATCGTCAATCCGGGGCTTAGCGATCACACCTGCGAGTTCTGTCTCCAGGGAGAACACTCCCTCTGCGTGAGGTTCGGAATGCTGGGAGAGCACGTGCCCGGGACCCTGGCCGAGTTCGTCACCATTCCCGCGCGCAACGCGCGGAGCATCCCGAGGGACAAGCCAATCGAGTCGGCCGGCGCGTTCACGCTCTCGACGCTGACGGCGTGGCGGATGGTCGTCACCCGCGCCCGCGTGAAGAAGGGCGACAACGTGCTCATCTGGGGAATCGGTGGCGGCGTCGCGCTCGCGGCGCTGGAGATCGTGCGCCGCATCGGCGGCATCGCGTGGGTGACATCCCACAGCGATGAAAAGCTCGCCCTCGCCCGCGGTCTCGGCGCCGAGCACGTGATCAACTACACGAATACGGACGTCGGAAAAGAGATCCGCGCGCGCACGGCCAAGCGCGGAGTGGACGTCGTATTCGATACCGTCGGCGAGGCGACGTGGTCCCAGTCGCTTGGCGCTCTCGGGAAGCGCGGGCGCCTGGTGACCTGCGGCGCGACGTCAGGACCGGTGGTGCAGACGGATGTCCGCCGGCTGTTCTGGAACCAGTGGGACATCATGGGATCCACCATGGGAAACGAGGCCGAGTTCGACGCTGTCGCGTCGGAGTTCTCCGGCGGACGTCTGACCCCGCTGATCGACTCGGTTTTCGACATCTCCCAGGCGCGGAAGGCGTTCGAGCGGCTCCAGAGCGGGCAGCAATTCGGGAAGGTCGTGGTGCGGATCCCTGAATAAGTGACGCGAGGGCGCAGTATACCTCCATCTACACCGGCTCCATGGGCTGGGTCGAGGCCAACTAGCGGTTCCCGGAGAGTACTGGAACGCTGCAAACATTCGCGTCGACGCTCTTCTGGAGGACGGGATTCGGGTAGCCGGTCGGTGATTCGGCGATCGGTTTCAATTATGAACTCGTTCGAGTACGCCGATATTGCGTCGGCCGAGTCCGCGAGAGAAGCTCGATGCGGTCTCCGAAGTACCACTCTCACCCTCCAGCGCCCCAAGTATGCCGAGCAATTAATGGGCGCATGGTCTCGGGTCGCTGTGCCCGGCGCGACAAGATGCCAACGTGCCCGATCGGTCTTCCATCCGCAGTCGACACTGAATCCATAGCTCGTACTCCATCGCGCGACGCGGACGTCAAATCCCTGTACTTCCAGCCCGCATGGGTCATAATACAGCGCGATTGGTGATTCGTTGACAACCGAAACCGATAGCCGCTGGTTTGGGCGATAGAAATCTCGATCTGTCCGGACACGGACTAAGGCGAGGATCGCTGAATCCAGTATTGGCTCGGCACGACCGTCGCGGATTTTTTCGATATCGGCCGAATGGAGCACGTTTACTTTGGGCAACGCCGAAGAGCAGGCGCTGCACCAAGCCCAGATGATTACGCCGACGATGGATGGGATCAGCTGTCTCAGAAAAAATCTCCGGTAATAGGGGACGTTTGACAGCCTGGCTCTTGAGACCGATCAGATGATCCGTGGCAACCCTCTCCTCAATTTAGCGAAAGGATCCCCATGTCTTCCTGGATGTTCCCGTAAGGACTGAAGGAAAATGACTGGCCTGATACTCCGCCACGAAGTATTCCCATGAAACGAATATTCCCTGCCTGGATGATTCCAAATACGGGCGCTCCGCTATCGCCTTCGTCTGCACCGGCATCCACCCTTGCCTGGCTTAGGAACACGACTCCCTGTGCGCCACGTATACGTTGACCGGTGCTGATAACAAACCCTTCGGTCCATCCGGTTGTCCGGCCGACCTTACTCAGAAGTTCTCCCTGGAACGGATATAGCGCATTCTGAGTTATTGTCCAAGCAGGGCTATTGTGGTCTACCCGCACTGAGCCGTTGGTCGCGCTTGAGTACGTCGTGCGAGCGACAGATCCAAGGGTCTTCGTTCTACCGGATCCAGTCGTGTGGATGCCAAGCAGAACATCGGCGTATCGACACGCTTCCCCGATTGGACAATCTTGGCCCGTAAACGGTGCGGGAGAGGACCAAACCCTCCCGAACACACTACCGTTGAAATCGGGCTGCCAGAAGAGAGAGTTATCGCCAGGTTGATATGGATAGGGCGTACAGTGCCCAGCCGTCAGAAACAGGGTATCGGCAACCGCTGTTCGCCGTACATTGACACCTAGCGTGCAGGGTGGTGCTGTTCCGATATAGTTGTAAACGATCCCTACTCCACCAATAATTGGGTTGAATAGACTCGCCAGCGTATGGTCGAAATCTTTTTCGGGCTCAACAATGCTGATTAGCGTTGCCGATCGAGGAATCGCCAAACTGGCAACCAACAACTCCACCCGCAGTCTCGCCGGCTCGTTCCGCACGCCTATCTCAATGCTATTACTGCTCTCATTGACATCGAAACGCTCGAATCCAGCGATCCCTTCTGACCGATCTAGAATTGCGTGAGCCCACGCTTGGAGTTGAAGCCACTCGAATTCGGCTTTCAGTACTCGCAAAGCGGCCACATCCGGCTGCCGGCGGGTTGCTATACTGACTTGGTGATTCGCAAAGAATTCAGTAAGAACGTTGACTGCTGCTTCTCGTTGAGAGGATTGGGTTAGGTATACATTTAGATTTCCCAACCGGTCGAAGAAAAAGCCGCCGAATCCAGGAATCAATACCCCCAAGCGCGAGAACTCGTCGTCGATCCCTGCGAGCATTCGTCGTGACGGTAACTCGCGGATACGAATGCCATCTGCTGCCGCAGGATCGGAGGTAGGCGCTATGGCATCCGAACACGCAAGCGGTCCAAGACCGCAGAAGGCTATTGCGCCAAAGATACGGGGCTGGAAATACGCATAAGTGCCTCACAAGAGTTAATGTCACGCAGCAATGTGCTGCGACTTAAAAAAAGCAAATTCCATTCCACAAAGTAACCTCCATTCCACGCGGGCATTCACGCCTTTGCAGCGATGCGAAAATGTTCGAGAACGCAAATCGTAAGGTCTAGCCGAGCCTGGCCCTGTGGACAATGAAATAGTGATCAATGACTATCAGCCAGCCATCTTGCCAGAGCCGCTCAAATTCGGTTCTTGAACAGCGTGCCTTCTATCCATGGGAACGCCCCGATCGCGTCCGAGAACTCCGGTGGTCGGCTGTTGATTCGGTCTTCGATCCCAAGGACGGCAGGCGTTCGAGCGGCTCTAGGGCGGGCAACCCTTCTGAACGGCCGTGGTGCGGATCCCTGAATGAGTGACGGGAGGGCGCAGTACACGCCGATCGAGCTGCAGCGGATCCGCGAGGAGTTCGTGGCGGGGAACGGGGCCCAGTGTCCGCGCTGCTCGGTACCGATGACGCAGCGGCCGATTGGCGGGGGGTCGTTCGGGCTGGGGTATGCCCGCCGGCGCGACTGGCTGATTTGTCCCAAATGCCGTCGCAGCGCCATCTACGACATCCAGCGCGGCACCCGGACTTAGGGCATTGCAGAGCTACACGCCCTATCTTTGCAGATAGGGTAGTGCACTCCGTTCTCAAAAGGGATTTTGATGCGACGCCAGGCTTCAACAGGCGCTTTGTGGCTGTTCTGTCTCGGATCGGTGGCCGGTGCCCAGGTCATCGAGCGGCCGGTGCCATTCGACAGCGCCGCCGTTGTGATGGTGATGTCCCCCATGATCGCCGAGAGAGCGGCCCTGGCCCCGCCATCCTGGCCGGTGTCGGGTGATTTCGTCGAAGCACGGCTCTACACCGTCACGGACTCGTCGTACATACTGACCGTCAGGCGCGCGACCGGTGTAGTCGAGCGGTACAATCTCTCGGCGGCTGACCGTGAGGCGATCCGGGTACGCGTGTCCCGGCTGCCCCCCGACGTCGTTCGGGAGAGGAACGATGCCGGGAACGCGTTCATTCGCAACCAGACGCTGCTCGGGGTTTTTATCTACGGTCCGGCATTCGCTGCCGCGATCGGAGAGAACGCCGCGAGTGCGACCGCGGGTTATCTGGTGGTTGCGGGCGGCTCCTTTTTCGCCGCATCGGAAATCGCCCGGCGGATGTTCATCTCCCGCGCCCAGAACGACCTGTCATTCAATACCGGAAGGAACGTAGCTCTCGGTACGGGCGGGTTGGTCTACGTGTTCGGCGGCGAGGGAAAGGCGCAGGCTGCCGGAACGTTCATCGGTGGGCTCGCCGGTACCGCGCTTGGGTTGCGGTTCGGACGCGGAATGACGGAAGCCGAAGCCGTCGGGGCGGGATTTGGCGCGGATCTCGGGGCACTGATAGCCTGGGGGACCCTCAACACATTCGACGGTGAGTCGCGCTGCACCGTCAACCCCGATGGGTTCTCGTATACCTGCCGCGACCGCATCAGTGCCAAGGCAAAGGTGCTTACCGTCATCGCGTCCGGCCTCGTCGGCTATCCTCTGGGAGTGCTGTATCCGAAGAACTCCAGCTACAACGTCACCCCGGGTGACATCCAGACGCTATGGCCGGCCGCCGCCGTCGGAGTGTTCGCCGGAATTTCATTCCTGCCGGAAAGTCCCAGGACGTCCACAGCCTGGGCCGCCGGGACACTCGGCGGAATCCTGGGGGTTCTGGCCGGCGACAGATTCCTCGTTCGCCGGGCAGATCACAGTCGCACCGATGCCAGCCGGCTCACGCTCGGGACGATCGCCGGCGGGCTGATGGGCGGTGGCGTCGCTGCATTGATAGATACCGACCTCGGCAATCCCCAAATGGTCTTCGCGCTGACAACTCTCGGCGGGCTGACAGGGATGATCGTGACCGAGCGCACCATCAACCCTCGTCCCGACGCGGGGAGACAGCGCGTCCGGGTCACGTTCAACCCGTCCGGGCTCGCGATGATCGCGACTGGAACGAACGGTATGCACTCCGTCTTAACGGTGAGGTTCTAGTGGATACGACGATGACGCTGACTTTCAGCGAAAGGCTCCAGGGGAGCTTCGAGCAGCTCTATGGCTACGTCCCGGCGCTGTTCGGCGCGCTCGTCATTCTGTTCGCCGGCTATCTGCTGGCGAGACTGCTGGAGAAGGGAACCGACCGGCTGATGCGCCGGATCCGCTTCAATCAGATCCTCGAGAAAGGTGGAGTGATGCAGGCCGTCGAGAGATCCGGCTCGCACGTCAATCCGACCCGGGTGGCGGGAAGTCTCGTCTTCTGGTTCGTGATGTTCGCGGTGATGCTCGTTGCCGCAAATGCGCTGGGACTCCAGTCGCTGGCGAACGTGTTCTCGGAGCTGGTTAGCTACATCCCCAGTGTAATCGCGTCGATCGTGATCATGATCGTCGGCATTGTCCTCGGCGGCTTCGTCGGCGGGCTGATCATGGCGTCCGCGGGCGGGCTGCGCGGCGGGCCGACGCTGTCGCGAGTCGGGAAAGGCGGCGTGATCATGCTCGCCGTCTTCATGGCGCTTCAGGAGCTGGGCGTAGCGACGGAGATCGTGACCACCGCGTTCGCGATTCTCTTTGGAGCGATAGCGCTCGCACTCGCCCTCTCGTTCGGAATCGGGAACCGGGATCTCGCGGGCGAAGTCACCCGCGACTGGTACCGGCGCTACCGGGAAGAGCGCGACGCCATCGAGCGTGACAACAGGGAAATCGACCGCGCGGAAGGGATGTCCATCAACGAGGACTATGTGCGGCCCGTATACTCGAACCCGCTGCGCGACGTGCCGCCGCCTCCCCCGATTCCGCGTACTGCGCCTGACGACGTCGCCCGATCTGACGACGTCGTTCGCACGGAGTGATCAAAGGGGCTCGCTGTGGGTGAGGAACACAACGTCTGGTGAGAGCATCGACATTCGGATCGCGTGCTTTCCGGTTTTACACCGAGCTGGCTTGCCCAAGACTCTCGCGGGGTATCGCCGTGATGAATCCGTACCCAGATGCACATGTGCGCGACTGCGTGCGGATGTTTTTTGAAAGATACTTCGACGACAACCAAGAGCGCGTTCTTGTCTTTGGCATCAATCCCGGCAGGTTTGGCGCCGGAATCACGGGAGTGACCTTCACCGATCCCGTCGCGCTCGCGGAAAACTGTGGCATCGGCAACGACCCGTCGCGGAGACGGGAGATCTCTTCGGTCTTCATCTACAAGCTGATCGAGAGGTATGGTGGAGCGCGCAGGTTCTACCGCCGTTTTTTTCTAACAGCAGTCTCGCCACTGGGGTTTACCCGCAATGGCAGAAATCTGAACTACTACGACGACCCCGCTCTCGAGCGGTCGGTGACGCCGTTCATCACGAAGGCGATAGAGCAACAGATCGCGCTTGGGGGGCGCCGCGACCGCGCGATCGTGCTCGGGGTGGGGAAGAACGCGCGATTTCTGCAACGGCTCAACGAGCGACACAGATTCTTTCAGAGGATCGACGCGCTTGAACACCCGCGCTGGATCATGCAGTACAGGCGCCGGCAACTCAGCAGGTATCTCGGGAAGTACAAGAGGTTATTCGGGTGACGGAGCCGTATTCCGAGGCCGACGCCCGGCAGCATATCATCGATCAGCGTCTCCGCTTGGCTGGCTGGGACGTGGACAACAGCTCGCAAGTGATTCAGGAACTGGATATCTACGTCGGAGAAGGGGATCCAGGTGCAATTCGCGAACGCCCAAGGGTGCGTGGCGACCACCGGTTTGCTGACTACGGTCTCTTGCTCCGCGGAAAGCCGGCCGCAGTTGTCGAGGCAAAGAAAACAAGCCGCGATGCGGAGCTCGGCCAGGAGCAGGCGAAGCAGTACGCCGAGCAGCTCCAGCGAATGCACAAGGGCGCGGTCCCGCTGGTGCTGTACACCAACGGTTACGACACCTTCTTCTGGGACTCCGAGCACTATCCACCCGCAAGAGTCCCGGGATTTCCGACCCGTGACGATCTCGAATGGCTGACGGAACGACAGGAATCGCGACGACCCCTTTCTGTCGAGCTGATCAATCCCGCAATCGCGGGTCGCGACTACCAGATCGAAGCGGTCCGAACGCTGCTGGAGGCGATCGAATCCCACCGAAGAAAGTTCCTGATGGTGATGGCCACGGGCACCGGAAAGACGAGGACGGCCGTTTCGCTGGTAGACGTGCTCCAGCGTGCCCACTGGGTGAAACGGGTTCTATTCCTGGTTGACCGCATCGCGCTTCAGGAGCAGGCACTTGGTGCCTTCAAGGAGCACCTGCCCTCATCGCCGCGGTGGCCGGACCAGGGTGAAAAAGCATTCGATCGGAACCGGCGCATCTACGTGACGACGTATCCGACGATGCTCAATCTGATTCACGCCGGCACGACGCCCGCGACGTGGATCTCGCCGTTTTTCTTCGACCTGATCATCGCCGACGAAAGCCACCGGAGCATCTACAACATCTACCAGCAGGTAGTGCGCTACTTCCACGGCCTTACGCTCGGGCTCACGGCAACTCCGCGCGATCATGTGGATCACGACACCTTCGCGCTCTTCGAGTGTCACACCGGCGAACCGACGTTCGCCTACGGGTTCGAGGAGGCGGTGAATCACGACCCGCCCTATCTCTGCGACTTCGAAGTGCTGAACGTGCGCACCAAGTTCCAGGTGCAGGGAATCCGCGGACCTCAGCTCGGCGGTGGAGAGCGAGAACAGCTCGAGCTGGAAGGGCTCGATCCCGACGCGATCGATTTCGAGGGTACCGATCTCGAGCAGAAGGTCACCAACAGCGGCACCAACGCCGTGATCGTTCGCGAGTTCATGGAGGAGTCCATCAAGGATCCCGGTGGCACACTTCCCGGCAAATCCATCTTTTTCGCCGTGTCGATGAAGCACGCGCGACGGCTCCAGGATCTCTTCGACCAGCTCTACCCGGAACACCGCGGACGCCTGGCGCGCGTGCTCGTGTCTGATGATTCCCGCGTTTACGGCAAGGGCGGCTTGCTCGACCAGTTCAAGACGCAGGATATGCCTCGTGTCGCAATCTCTGTGGACATGCTCGATACCGGGGTAGATATCCTGGAAGTGGTGAATCTGGTAATCGCCAAGCCGGTGTATTCCTATGTGAAGTTCTGGCAGATGATCGGGCGTGGCACGCGCATACTTGATGCTGATCCGGCACAGCGAAAGGCGTGGTGCCCTGCGAAAGATCGATTCCTCGTCATCGACTGCTGGGGCAACTTCGAGTACTTCAGGATGCACCCGCGCGGTCGCGAGCCGGGTTTGCAGATCCCGATGCCGGTGCGGTTGTTTCGTGCCCGGATCGACCTGCTCGGGACCGCGCTCGCGAAGCAGGCGCATGAGGTGGTGGAGCTGGTGAAGGCCGATCTGAGAGCCGATATCGAATCGCTCCCGGCGAACAACGTTGTGGTGCTAGAGCGGCAGGCCGACCTCGCCGTCGTCCGCAACCCGGCGTACTGGCAACGCCTCGATCAGGGCCACCTCGGATTTCTGCGCCAGACCATCGCTCCGATCCTTCGCGCTCAGTCGGACGCCGAGTTCAAGGCACTTCGCTTCGAGATCGACCTGGTGGATCTTCGCACCGCTCTCTTGTCGGGAAATCGCGAGGCTGCCGACGCGCTGCGTGACGCGATTGTCGAGCAGATCTCGGAGCTCCCGCTCGGTGTGAATCTGGTGGCGCGCGAGCGCGACTTGATCGATGCAGTTCTTGGCGCGGAATGGTGGGGGTCGCTGGATCAACCGAAGCTGCGTGACCTCGCTTCCCGACTCGGCCCGCTCATGCGCTTCCGGCAGCAGAGACCAGGCGCGATGGTGTCGCTCAACCTTGCGGACGTAACCGCTGTGCACGAGCGCGTCGTGGTTGGTCCCGACGGCCGAGACATGCCTATCGCTGCGTATCGCCAGCGAGTCGAAGAGACCATCCGCCGGCTTCTCGTCGACAATCCGGTGCTCCAGCGACTACAGTCGGGTGAAGACGTTTCAGAAGCTGACCTGCGAGAGCTCGCCGAGCTGCTGTCGAGACAGGAACCGGGGATAGACGAAGCGAAGCTCCGGAAGGTCTACGACGTCCGGCAGGCGAGCTTTGTCCGGCTCCTGAGACACGTGCTCGGCATCGAGCCGGTCGAGAGATGGTCGACCTTCGTGACGCGCGAGTTCGAGGATTTCATCGCCGAGCACACGACGTACACGGCGCTTCAGATACGATTTCTTCAGACGCTGCGGACTTTCATTCTCCAGAGAGGTGGGGTCGAGCGCCGCGATCTCGTGGATTCGCCTTTCACCCAACTTCACCCGCAGGGCATTCGGGGGGTGTTCCCGGCCCCCGAGATTGACGAGGTTGTGGGGTTTGCGCAGGGGCTGGTGGCTTAGGCGAAGGAGGTAATTGACTCTTAATAGGGTAATAGGATATATTCTATTACCCCATTTCACAAGTCATTACCCCATTTCCTCGTGTTAGCCAAGTCCTTGGTTCCTCAATATCTGGACGCGATCTCCTTCTCGGGGGTCGATCTCTCGACGCTCAAGCGGCTGGGCGAATTTCGTGGCCGGCAGGAGCTGTTTCGTCAACGGTCGCCCGAAGTTCTGGAACTGCTCAAGCAGGTGGCCGTGATCGAGTCGGCCGAATCCTCCAATCGAATCGAGGGTGTCACGGCGCCGCACGACCGGATCGAGGCCTTGGTCATGCGCCCGACGGCTCCAGCGAACAGATCGGAGCAGGAAATCGCCGGCTACCGCGACGCGTTGAATCTGATTCACGAATCCGCGCGCGACATGGCGTTCTCAGTCAACGTCGTGCTTCAGGTGCACACCGTCCTGTACCGGTTTCTGTCCAGCGGCGGTGGGCGATGGAAGATGACGTCGAACGAGATCGTCGAGCGAAATCCGGACGGTTCAGTGCATCGAATCCGTTTCACCCCCGTCTCGCCGGTAGCGACGCCGCAAGCGATGGAAGATCTCGTCGCCGGCTATGAACGCGCTGTCGACGAGCAGCGCGAGCAGCTGGTGGTAGTCCCTCTCGCCGTGCTCGATTTCCTGTGCATTCACCCATTCACGGACGGCAACGGGCGGATGGCGAGGCTGTTGTCCCTGCTCTTTCTGTATCACTTCGACTTTGAGGTCGGCCGTTACATCAGTCTCGAGCGGGTGATCGAACAATCAAAGGAGACGTACTACGAGGCGCTGGAGGCCAGCTCGAAAGGCTGGCACGAGGGCCATCACGATGCTCGACCGTGGATGAGCTACTTCTGGGGCGTTCTGCTCGCAGCGTACAAGGAATTCGAGGATCGCGTAGGTGACGTGCGGGGTGCGCCGGGAGCCAAGACGGCGCTCATCGAGCAGGCAGTGCGCCGCCGGCTGAGGCCCTTCGGGATCGCGGACATCGAAGCTGAATGCCCGGGTGTGAGTCGGGACATGGTCCGCCACGTTCTGAGGCAGATGCGCGCGCGCGGTGAGATCGAAATTCGTGGACGTGGGCGTACCGCCAAGTGGTCACGAGTTTCCAAATGAGGAAGCATTCATGCTGACAGCGACGCTCCGGTCGAAAGTCGATCAACTCTGGGACAAATTCTGGTCGGGCGGGATCGCGAATCCGCTCACCGCGATCGAGCAGATCAGCTATCTGCTCTTCATGCGCCGGCTCGACTCCTTCGACGAGAAGCGTCGCGGCGACGCCGAATTCCTGAAAAAGGAGTTCAGCTCTGCGTTTGCCGGGAAGTACGAGACGCGCGCCGGCAAGCGTCGTCCGCGCGAAGAGCTCAGGTGGACCCGGTGGAAGCATCTTCCTCCGGAGGAGATGCTGGAGCACGTACGGGACAACGTGTTTCCTTCCATCAAGGTGCTCGAGAACGGTGGCGCAGTTTTCAGCCGTTACATGCAGGACGCGGTGTTCATCATTCCCAAGGCCTCGCTGCTCGTCGAAGCGGTGGGAATCATCGACGAGATCTACGCCGAGCTGGAGCGGGAGCGGCAGCAATCGGGTCAGCCTTTCCAGGACGTTCAGGGCGACCTCTACGAATATCTCCTCTCGGAGATTTCATCGGCCGGCAAGAACGGCCAGTTCAGGACGCCGCGGCACATCATCCAGATGATCGTCTCGCTGGTTGATCCCAGGCTGGGCGAGATGATCTGTGATCCGGCGTGCGGCACGGGCGGCTTTTTGCTCGGCGCGTACCAGCACCTGCTGACGCAACACACCAGCGCAGAGCTGCGTTTCATCGGCGAGGATGGCATCGAGCGCGGCCTGGTCGGCGACCGGCTCACCGATCCCCGGCAGTGGGAGGTACTGCGGG
>Ga0136614_10000783_pt1 | contig 17228 bp, 18 predicted proteins | sample AntDrymUQ2792106_2_FD_106643 | JGI IMG/M metagenome (GOLD analysis project Ga0136614, IMG submission 106643) | Polar desert sand microbial communities from Dry Valleys, Antarctica - metaG UQ279 (21.06) | ecosystem: Environmental > Terrestrial > Soil > Desert | place: Antarctica: Dry Valley... | reverse complement strand
GTCGTCGTCGGGCGGACGGCGCGGGGCGGGGATGCTGGGTCGGTCGTCGGGGCCGTCGTGGTCGCCCGGGCCGCCCCCTCTGGGGTTCGGCCCGGGGGCGCCCGTCGCCGAGCGCTTCGCCGCCGCCTCGGCCGCGGCCTTCGCTGCGGCAGCCGCCCTTTGAGCCGCCTTGGCCTTCTCAGCCGCCGCCGCCAGCTCCTCTGCGGCCTTGGCGGCCTGCGCGGCGCGGCTGGCTGCGGTCGCGCCCGATCCGGTGCCGGCGGTGGCGGCCGCCAGGAGGAGGTCGGGCACGAGACGCCCGGCAGCACGGGCGGGGTTCGTCTTCCAGGTCTCCCAGTCGCTGGCCACCTTGAGGAAGGCCACGGGATTCTTCACGCCGTACACGAGCCCCTCCGCGACGCCTCTCATGTCCTTGTTCCAACCGTCGGGGTCGATGAAGATCCGGTTCGGCGAGAGCTTGGCCATCAGCCAGACGCCTCGCCCATGCCCTTCACGCCCTCCCACACCCCGGTGTAGAACTCGTCGTTGTAGTGCGCGTAGGCCTCGACGAGCTTGTTGTCCGCCACCTCGAGCAGCGTGGCCTTCGTGCACAGCAGCGCCGCCAGCGCCGTCGCCTGCGCCGCGACGCGGCCGGGGGACCCACGGCCGCTTCTAGGAGGTTCTTCTCGGCCGAGGCGCCCGTGAGCGGAGAGAACGGGATGCTGCCGAGCAGGGCATGGTCGGCGGCTCCCGCGGCGACGCGCGCCGCGATCTTGCCGAGCCGCTCGGCCTTGCGGTCGAGCAGGCCGGCGGTGCTGCACATGTCATCGACGTCGCCGCCGACCTTGGGGCTCACGAGAGCACGTCCGTGATCGCATCCTTCACACCACCGGCCGCGGAAGCGAGCTTCGCCAGATGCGACTCCAACGCGTCGGCGTGCTTGAACAGCGCGCGTGCCGCGTCGTCGATCTCGCGGGCGGCCTCGTCGGCGTCCTTGGCCTGCGCGCGCAGCTGCTTGCGGTAGCGCTCGGCGGCGCCGGACGCGTAGTCGACGCCCTCGGCGCCACGCAGATCGCTCGCGATCGTGCGGGTCTGGGCCGCGAGCCGCGTCATCTGCCGGCCAAGCGCTCGAACGGCTTCGGTGTCGGCGAACACAACCGACTCCCCGTGGCTACGCCCGCGCCCGGGTCGGGAAGGTCGCGCCGGTGTGCGCCCCGGCGCCGGGTTGCGAGCCCATCATCGTCATCTGCTCGATCTCCGGTTCATTGTGTGCTCCAATCCACGAGTCCGCCGGACGTCGAAGGGCGCGCTGTCACTTAAGACGAACGTCGCCCGCAACGACAACGCCCGCTGAGAGAAATCAGGTCGCCGACGCGATGTCAGTCCGGCACCTGATCGCTCCACGCCAGCCTCGTGCCATCGTCGACGACAACGAGGTCGCCGCGGTCCAGCGCCTCCTTGATGAGCACACGGATCTGCGCTTCCGAGGCGCCGGGGTTGCTCTTGACGATCTGGCGGCCGATGTCGTTGTTGTAGAGGTCCATCGACTCCGACAGGCGATCGATCGCCCTCGGATCGCGGACGCCCTCGTGCGCGGTCGTGAAGTCGCGCGCCCAGTTCTCGCCGAAGCGGCGCGCCAGCAGGGCGCTCCAGAGCGCATGCTTGTAGGCGTTGCCGCGGTCGACGTTGCCGCCGTCCACGCCCTCGGCGGTCCGGTAGATGGCCACGAATTCGACCTTCTCCAACGAACTGAGGGCCAGGAACATCTCGCGTTCTCTCACCGTCATCTTCTTCCCGATCTTGGGGATCGGGGGCCAAATGATCTCCCCGTCGTCGAACGTCTGGTACTCGCGCTGGACCCTGTCGAAGTTCGGGCGCATCCCCTGCCCGTAGCGCGTGCCGAGCTCGGGCCTGCCGCCGAGGCCGAGCTGGTCGAACAGATCGAGCTCGGCCCGGGAGCCATCGGATCGCTCGGCCCAGCTCGCGCGCGCCGAGAGGGACTCCGCTTCCTCCGCGATGTACTCGATCTGCTCGGCGAGATCGCCGTTCGCGCGATCGAGCGCGTCCTCTCGGCCCAAGAACCTGTCGAGCGGGCGCGCGTCCGCCAGCTCCTGCAGGTGCGAGCGGGCCTCGCCGAGCCTCTGACCCGTGTCCCGGTAGGCCCCGGCCGCCTTTCGCAGATCGCCGGGGACGATGAGGATGACCGTGCTCACTCCGCCAGCTCTCGTTCGTACCGCCGTTGCCACATGTCCTGCTCCTGCTCGACCCTGTCGGCCGTACGATCGACCGCATCGGCGAGATGGCGCAGCTCACCGGCGAGCCTCGCGGTGCGCGATCCCAGCTGGTCTGCCCGAGCTCGCGTGTCGTCGCCGGCGGGGCCGACGAGCGTCGCCACGTGAACGGACTGACGCGCACTGTCGCCGGCGTCGTGGATGGTCTTTCCGATCGCGCGCACCGACCCCGCCCAGCGGCGCATGGCCTCGGGGTCACCGTCGGGCCGCGGCCCCGGGAGCTCGGCGGGGTGGTGCATCGCTGCCGGTCGCGTCGTCGTCTGCCCGATGACCGCCGCGGGCGTCAGGCCCCGGCCTGCGTCAGCGCGGTGGCACGGTTCTTGACCTCAGTCCCGCACTCGCGCAGCCCCGCCTCCACCTTCGTGAAGACTCCCTTGAACTCGCCGTTCCACTGCTCGCGGAAGCGCATCGCGGCGCCGCCCTCCCAGTCGGTCGTGTTCAGCTGCGTCGTGATGCGTGACACGAGCGAGTTGATCGTGTCCGCCTCGTTACCGAACTGGGAGCCCATCGTGGTCATCTGCTCGATCGTTCCGCCGATCCTGCCGCTCATCGTGTCTCCTGTCCTCGTTGTGTGCGCCCCGCCGCTTGAGTTCGACGCGACCTCTGTGAGCCAAGACGGCGATCGCGTGGGAAACGACGACGGCGGGTACAGAAACTCGCCCCGGGGGCGCCGTCACAATTTTTCGTGGACGCGTATCGTCAATCGCGTCGCCCGCACCGTCTGTACTCATGTGGTAGGGCACTTCCAGGAGGAGGCTGCGCTGGTCAACCTCGCCGCCAACGGCGATGATGAGGCGTTTGCGTGCCTGTACGGCCGCTACAAGCGCAACGTGTGGGAGCTCTCCTTTTACCTGTGTCAGCGCAACCACCATGACGCCGAGGAGGCCACGCAGGAGACGTTCCTCAAGGCGTGGCGCAGCCTGCGGCGATATCGGGCGGCCGGCACGTTCAAGTCCTGGCTCTTGACGATCTGCCGCCATGTCTGCATCGACCGCGTTCACCGCGCGCCGGCCAGGCCGTTGGCGCTGGAGAGCTGCGGTGGCGACGAGATCGCCGATCGCGCCTGCAACACCGGCCAGGTGGATGCGATTCTGTTGCGCATGACGCTCGCCGAGCTGCCACCCGCCGAACGCGAGGCCTGGTTTCTGGTCGATGTGCTGGGGTGCACGAGCGACGAGACGGCGCGCATCGTCGGCGCGCGGGCGGCGAGCACGGTGCGCTCGCGCGTGGACCGCGCACGCCGGCAGATCCTCGACGCGCTCAGCGAGGAGCCCGACGCGGTGAGTCCCGACGCCGGTCCGACGGAGATCTACGGCCTGTATCACTCCCCGCTGGAGAAGGCGATCGTGGTCACGTTCGTGGAGCACAGCACGCGCTCGGTCGGTTCGCGGCCGGCCCGGTTCGTGCGCGCCCGGCGGGCGAGCATCGCGCACGCCGACGGCTGTCAGGACCGGGCGGTCGGGGTGGCCCTGACCGGCGCAGCGGGAGGTCCGGCCTCGTCGCGATCTGACGTCTGCGGCGGCTTTGACCTGATCGGCTTCTTCGACGCGCTCGACAGCGATATCCCATCCGGGACGCGTCTCGTCGCGATCGTCGACACGCCCGTGGCGGCGGCCACCGCACGCTGGTGCGACGGGCGGCCACACTGGCAACTGCTCCACGCGCCGGCGCACGCCTCCTGGCGCGAGGAAGCGGAGCGCCTGCTCGGACGCTGCGCGCAGGGCCCCGGCCAGGTCCTGGCGCTGCTGGCCGCGGGCGAGCCGTTCGTGTGGACGTACAACCGCAATGGGGTTGTCCTGTGAGCGGACCGAGCAGGCGCAACTTCGCGCGCGTGCGCGCACACCTGCATCGTGGTGAACGCCCGTCCGCGATCGACCACGCGGTCAACGCCGTCCGCGCCGACATCCCGCCGCCTCCGGCGAGCCTCGACGAGCGCGTGCTGGGTCCGATCCGAGCCGACTGCGCTGCCCATACCCGACACGTACGCGGTCGCCGCATCCGCCGCACCGGCCTGTGGATGATGATCGCGGCCAGCATGGCGCTCGTCCTGCTGGTCATCAAGCCGGCGCTCCCGCCGCCCGCCCCCGAGGGCGAGCAGGCGCTCGCGAGCGTTCCGCTCACGTCGGACTGCGGCACGACCGCCGAGCCGGCGCGCGTCCGCTCCGGCCGGCGCGAGAGCGGCAGCACGCGCGAGCGGCTCGTGGTCGCCGGACCGTGGGGAGACAGCGAGGCCGATGCATTCGAGACCGTGCTCAAGCGCTTCAGCGAGAAGACTGGCATCCCGGTGCTCTATGCCTACCGGACGCGGGAGATCGACAAGGTCCTGCGCCACCGACTGACCCGCTTTTGCGCGCCGGACGTGGCGCTGCTTCCCCAGCCGGGCCTGTTGCGAGAGCTCGCCGCGGAAGGGCACCTCGAGCAGATCGATCCCGCGACGCGGCGGCTCGTGATGCATAACCAGGGCTCGTTCTGGCGCAAGGAGGGCAGCGTGAAGGAAGACCTCTACGGTGTATGGTTCAAGGCCGCCAACAAGTCGACGCTCTGGTACAGCCGCCGGCTGATGGACTCCGTCGGCGCCGGTGCGCCCGCGACCTGGTCGCAGCTGCAGCGAACCGCCACGAAGCTGCATGACAATGACATCGCGCCGTTCTCGGTCGCCGGTGCCGACGGCTGGACGCTCACCGACTGGTTCGAGAACATCTACCTGCGCAGCGCCGGCAAGGAGCGCTACGACGACCTCACCGACCACCGGATCCCCTGGACCCACCAGACCGTCCGCGGCGCACTGCGGCGGATGTCCGAGATGCTTCGTCGCGACCGGCTGCCCGGCGGTCGCAGAGCAGCGCTCATGAAGACGAAGTTCGAGGCCTCGGTCGACCAGGTCTTCGCGACGCGACCGGCGGCGGCGATGGTCTACGAGGGCGACTTCGTCGCCAGCCAGATTGACGCGGAACACGCCGATGATGCCGGCGTGGTGCCCTTCCCCGCGATCGCCGGGTCCGAGCCGTCGGTTGTCGTCGGGGGCGACGTCGCAGCCCTGATGACCCCGAACCCCGACGGGCAGCGACTCGTACGCTTCCTGGCATCGGTCGAGGCGGCGCGCCTGTGGGCGCGCTCCGGTGGCATCTCGCCCAACCGTCGGCTGGAGCCGGAGGCCTACCGGGACGCCACCACCCGCGGTCTCGCCGAGGCACTCGTCAAGACCGAGATCAAGCGCTTCGATCTCTCAGACCTGCAGCCGCCCGCGTTCGGCACGTCGGCGGACCAGGGGATGCGGAAGATCCTGAAGGACCTCCTGCGTGGCGACATCGACGTCGACGGCGCCGCGCGTCAACTGGAGGCCGCTGCCGACCGGTCGCGGTGAAGGCGTGGTCGCGACGATCTGACCTCGCGGCGTGGAACGGCCGCTCTCACGCGGCGCAGCGGCGCCCATTTCGCGCGCAGCGCCCCTGACCCTTGCCGTATGCGGACTGCGCGGGCACGATGCTCAGCATCAATGACCGCGTCGCGCGCACGATCAGCTCGCGATCGTTCGTGTGCAGGTACTCGAAGCGGCGCTCCGGCTCGGGCCCTGCGTCCCCCCGCCCGCGCCTTCACGGTGGCGGAGGCTGGCGCTCGGCCCGTTCGCGATCCTCGCTGCGGCCCACCGCATAGAACACGGTCGACAGCACGAGCACGAACGCGATGCCGCCGAGGGAGATCCCGAGGAAGGTCGTGAGGTTCGAGCCGCCGGCCGCGATCAGCGCGGCGCAGCCGATGATGCAGACGCCGGTCGCGACGAGCAGCCAGCGCGTGCCGCGGTCCAACGCCCAGGCGCGGGACCCGGGCTCGGGTGCGCGATCGGGTGCCGGATCGACCTCGCTGCGGTCAGCCGCCGCGGCGGGGGAAGCGGGCTTCGGCCGGGACGTTCGCCGGCGGGCGTGGTCATCGCGCATGTCCGTCACACCGACATGGTGATGCATCGGGTGACGCACGCCGATATGCGGGCAGCCCGGCCCACCGTCAGTCACGTCAGCGACCGACGACCCGATCGCCGGGTATCGACGCGGGCCTCGCCCACCGGCCCTGCGCAGCGTAAGCTGCGCCGGGCATGCAGGACGGCGAGCATCGCGATCTCATGATGACGGCCATCCGCGCCGAGGGCGAAGCCCACGGCGCGCTGCTGGCGGGCGACACGGACGCGGCGACCGCTGCCTACGCGCGCGCCGTCGAGGCCTACCGCGGCTCGTGGGCGGTCGCGCCGCCGAAGAGCTACGGCCGCCTCGTCGGGCTGCTGAAGGCGGCGGTACTCGGCGGCAGCGGCCGCGAAGCGGCCGACGAGGTGCGCGCCGCGCTGCGCGACGACGCGGACGCCGCCGGCTCGCCCGTGGCGTCCTACGTGCTCGCCGTCGCCGCGCTGATCGCCGGCGACGACGACGCGGTCGCGCCGCTGGCCGACGTGATGGAGCCACGTGGCGGCGCCTTTGAGCGCACCGCGGCCGCGCTGCGCGCGCTCGCGGCGGGAGACGGCGAGGCCTACGCCGCGGCGGCGGCGGCGATCGCCGACGACTTCGCCGCCCGTGACGAGCACCTGACGGGCGTCGCGATCGCCGACACGGCGATCATGCTCGAGATCGTCGCCGGCGAGCGCGGGCTCGCCGCCGAACTCCAGAGCCCGCTCGTCGTCCTGCCCTGACGCCGCGCGGCGTCAGCTTCCGGCGATGCGCTCGGGGCCGCTGTAGACGTTGACGCTCGTGCCGCGGGCGAAGCCCGCCAGCGTCATCCCGCGGTCGGCGGCGAGCGCGACGGCGAGCGAGGTCGGGGCTCCGACGCCGACGAGGATGGGCGCGCCCGCGAGCGCCGCCTTCTGCACGAGCTCGAAGGACAGCCGCCCGCTCACGCAGAGGATGTGGCCGCCCAGCGGTAGCCGCCCGTCGAGCAGCGCGCGCCCGATCACCTTGTCCATCGCGTTGTGGCGCCCGACGTCCTCGCGCACGAGCAGCGCCTCGCCGCGGGCGCTGAACAACCCCGTCGCATGCATCCCGCCGGTGCGCCCGAACGCCGGCTGGCGCAGGCGGTCGGGCAGCGCGGCGAGCAGCGCCCGCGCCACGCGCGGCCCGGCCGCGAGCATCGGCGCGTGCACGGCGACCTCCTCCAGGGAGCCTTTGCCGCAGACCCCGCACGAGGACGTCGTGTAGAACCGCCGCGCGCCGGGGTCGCGCAGCAGCGGTCCCTTCACGTCAACGACGTTCGCCGCGAGGTCATCGCTCGGCCCCGCGGCGCGCGGCCCGTCGATCAGCCCTTCGCCGTAGAGGAAGCCGAGCGCGAGCTCCTCGTCGTGACCGGGCGTGCGCATCGTGACCGTCAGCGCCGCGCCGTCGACGCGGATCTCCAGCGGCTCCTCGACGGCGACCTCGTCGCGCGTGCCGTCGCGCTGCACGACGGCGGTCATGCGACCGGCGACCGGCTCGGCGGGGGTCGTTGCGAGGCGGCGCGGCATGGCTCGCCGCCCATGCTCCCCGCGCGGCAGCGTGTCCAAGCGCGGCCGATCGCGCGACGAGCGCCGCTTGTCGCCGTGCGCCGGTTCCAATAGACCGTGCACGATGTTGCTGCGCCACTCGAGTACCTCGCAGCGCGGGACCGCGGCCGCCACGTGGGCTGCGTCGTCACCGCCCGAGCGGTTCGCCGGCGCCGGCGGCGTGCTCGAGCAGCGCCGTCTGCCGCCGGTGTGGTTATGAGCCTGCGGCGGCTCGTCGCGGCGGCGGTGGCCGCGGTGGCGCTGGCCGCGCTGGGCGGTTGCGGCGGCGGCGAGGACGAGCCGCCGCGGATCGTCAGCCGGTCGGCGACGCTGCACTTCGAGCCGCACTGGGTCGGCCGGTCGTTTGACGGGATGGCGCTCACCTCCACCGGGTCCGACGTCCCCGGCGTGGTCAGCATGTCCTACGGCACCTGCGAGCTACCCGAGGGCGAAGGCGGCTGCGCCGTGCCGGTGACGATCCAGACGACGTCGATCTGCGATCGCAACGCGCTGCTGATCGACGCGCGGCCGCGGCCCGCGCGCCGGGTGCGCGGTGTCGACCTGCGCGAGTACGACGAGCGGCGCGCCGAGCTCGCCACTGCCGACACCAACGTCACCATCTTCGCCAGCCGAACGCTGCGCGAACGGGTGCTGCCCGTCCTGCGAGCGGTCGATCGCCGACCGGCCGGCGATCGTCTGCGGCGCGCGCGCTACCCGCGCGCGTACGTCGACGAGCTGCGGCGCGTTCGCGATGCCTACGTCCGCCTCGGCAGCGTTCGCGCCGTGCGCGACAGGCTCGGCATCTCGCAACGCGCGGTGCGCGTCCGGCTGGGCCTCGCGCGCGAGCTCGGCAGCCGACGGCTGCGCCGCCCGGCCGCGCAGTTCAAGTTCAACGGCCGCTGCGCGATCGAGCCCTGAGCGCTCAGCAGGCCGGGCGCACGACGCACTCCATCGGCGCGCCGATGATCCAGGCGAAGAACAGCATCATCGCGACGATGAACAGAAAGCAGTAGAGCGCGATGACGTACGAGCCCATCGGCTCGTCGCGATCCTGTCCAGCGAGCGTCTTGAACACCCGCGCGGCTTCCTCCCCGATCCGGTGCATGTCGGATCGTCCTTCGGGGGTGGGGGTGATGCGGTTCATACGATGACGCGTAGCCGCTCTTCGGACCGGGTTGCGCGATGCCGATCGTCCCAGGATCGCAGCTCGCGGCACGCTTGCCTCGCTGCAGCACGCCGACGAGTTCGCCGCGCTCTAGGAACGGGAGGCCGAGACCGTGTTGCGGTTCGTCACCCGTCGCACGCTCGACGCGGAGGTGGCACCCGACATCACCGCTGATCGCGCAGGCCTTTCGCGGCCCGCGCTCGTTTCCGGGAACGACCCACCCCGAGGAGCGTGCGTGGTTGTTCACGATCGCGCGCCGGCAGGTCGGGCCGCTACCGCTACGCCGCGACCAGCGGCGCCGCGGCGCGGTGCGCGCGACGGCGCACGTTGCGCGGGGGCGGGCTCGTGACGCAGGTCGCGCCGGTCGGGCCTCCCTGATCGCTCGCGCGTCAGGCGTCTGCGCAACGCCTCACGCGACGCGCAGGCGCTCCCCCAACGCTTCCACGACGTCACCGGTACGCAGCTGGCGCCCGCGCCGCGCCTCGACCTCGCCGTTGACGCGCACCGCGCCGTCCTGCACGAGCTCGCGCGCCTCGCCGCCGGTGCCGGCGATCCCGGCGAGCTTGAGCAGCTGGCCGAGGCGGATCGTCTCGTCGCGGATCTCGACATCGCGCGGGTCGCCGGAGCTCATGACGCCGCGCGGCTCAGGCGCGCGAGCCCCTCGGCGATCTCCGCCGGGACGTGGGTCGTGAACGACAGCCGCAGCGCGCGCTCGTCGGGCTCGCGCGCGAAGAACGGAAAGCCGGGCACGAACGCGACGTCGTGCCGCAGCGCCGCGCGCAGCAGCTCGCCGGCGTCCCAGCCCTCGGGCAGGCGGGCCCAGACGAACATGCCGCCGTCGGGGCGGTTGAACGTCGACCCGGCGGGCAGCGCGTCGGCGAGGCCCGCGAGCAGCGCGTCGCGGCGGCGGCGGTACTCGCCGCACAGGCCGGCGATGTGCGCGTCGAGGTCGGCGACCTCCAGCGCCGTGCGCGCGGCGATCTGGTCGACGGTCGAGGTGTGCAGGTCGGCCGCCTGCTTGGCGATCGCGAGCGGACGCCGGATCGCGTCGGGCGCACGCAGCCAGCCGATCCGCAGTCCGGGTGCCAGCACCTTCGACAGCGAGGAGATCGTCACCGTGCGGTCGGCAGCGCCGGGCTGCGCACCGATCGGGGCCAGCGGCTCGCCGTCGTAGCGCAGCTCGCCGTAGGGGTCGTCCTCGATGATCCAGAGGCCGCGCTCGGCGGCGATCTCGGCCAAGCGGGCGCGGCGCGCGGCGGGCAGCGTGCGGCCGGTCGGGTTCTGGAACGTCGGGACGACGTAGAGGAACTTCGGCGCGTGCTCGGCGATCAGCCCCGGCAGCGCCTCGACCTGCAGGCCGTCCTCGTCGCATGGCACCGGGACGAGCCTCGCCCCGGCAAAGCCGAAGCACTGCAGCGCGGCAAGGTAGGACGGGTTCTCGACGAGCACGACGTCGCCGGGGTCGAGCAGGACGGCGGCGATCAGCCCGAGCGCCTGCTGGGAGCCGGTCGTCACGAGCAGCTCGTCGGCGCCGCAGTTCAGGCCGCGCCCGCAGAAGCGCTCTGCCAGCAGGGCGCGCAGTCCCGGGTCGCCCTCGGTCGAGGAGTACTGCAGCGCGCGGGCCGCGCCCGTCGGCGCGAGCGCGCGAGCGAAGGCGTCGGCGATCAGCTCGGCGGGAAAGAGCTCGGGCGCGGGCAGCCCGCCGGCGAACGAGATCACCTCCGCGCGCTGCGTGAGCTCGAGGATGTCGCGCACGGGGGAGGAGCGCACGTCGCCCAGGCGGGTCGACAGGGAGGGCGGCTGCGCGGGCATTCGCCTGCATTCTCCCTGGTATGGCCGCTCGGCGGTCAAGCCCGCGAGCCGTGGTGCCGATACGAACGTTGCTACCTTGAGTGGCACGAGCGGCGCCGCCGCTCGTGAGGTTCTTTGTCTCTGAGTGCGCTTCGCGTGGTTCGGGCCAGTCGAATCTCCCGAATCTTTCTGCGGCCATATGACGTGGCTGCACGCTAGGAGCAACTCCCTATGTCTTCGCAGAACTTCGCCGATCTCGGCGTATCCAAGGTGGTGGTCGACGTGCTGCGCGCACGAGGCATGGCCGTCCCCTTCGCCATCCAGTCGCTCGTCGTCCCCGACGTGCTGGCCGGCCACGACGTGCTCGCCAAGTCGCCGACGGGCTCAGGCAAGACGTTGGCGTTCGGCGTGCCAATGGTCGAGCGCCTCAACGCGACCGACCGCCGCCCGAGCGCATTGATCCTCGCCCCGACGCGCGAGCTCGCGCTGCAGATCGTCGACGACATCACCGACATCGCGCACGCCCGCGCACTGTCCGTCGCGGCCGTCTACGGCGGTGCCGGCATCCAGCGCCAGATCCAGCAGGCGCGCAAGGCGCACATCATCGTCGCGACGCCCGGCCGCCTGGAGGATATCCTCCAGCGCCGCGCGATCTCGCTCGAGCACATCCGCATCCTCGTCCTCGACGAGGCCGACCGGATGCTCGACATGGGCTTCCGCCCGGCGGTGGACCGCATCGTCGCGCTGACGCCGAGCCGGCGCCAGACGCTGTTCTTCTCCGCCACGCTCGAGGGCACCGCGGGCAAGATCGCGGCGGAGTACACGCGCGACGCGCGCACGCACTCCTACGTGCCGCCGGTCGATCCCTCGCGCGCCGAGACCGTGCACCGCTTCATCAAGGTCCTCCACGAGGCGAAGGTCGACGCGCTCGTGCACGAGCTCAAGGACGACGAGCGCGGCCTGACGATCGTCTTCGTGCGCACCAAGCGCGGCGCGGACCGGCTCGTCAAGCGCCTGAAGGACAACTACGTCACGGCGGTCGCGATGCACGGCAACAAGTCGCAGTCCCAGCGCGAGAAGGCGCTTGCGCGTTTTGAGCGCGGCGAGGTCGACACGCTCGTGGCGACCGACGTCGCGGCGCGCGGCATCGACGTGCGCGACGTGACCCACGTCATCAACTACGACATGCCCGAGGACCGCGACGGCTACGTGCACCGCGTCGGCCGCACCGGCCGCGCGGGAGCGGCCGGCACCGGCGTGACGTTCGTGCTCGGCGATCAGGCCCACGAGATGAGCAGGATCGCGACGGACCTCGGCCTGCACGCGGAGCTCTCGCTGAGCGGGCTGCCGACGTCGACGCGCGGCGGCCCGGGCGGTCCGGGCGGGCCGCGCTCCCGCCGTCCGCAGCAGCGCCCGGGGCGCCGCGAGCGCGCCGCCGCCGGCGGATCGGGCTCGGGCTCGGGCTCCGGCTCTGGCTCCGGGTCGGGCTCCCGCTCGGGCCGGTCGGTGGCCTCGGCGCGGCCGCGTAACCGCGGGAGGTAGCAGGACCGTCTGGGTAGGGTGCCCGGCCATGGCGGCGGCACCCGTCCCTGCGCTGTTCGAGCCCGCCGGCGACGGCTTCGCCGCGGCGCAGTCGACGCGTGGCCCGTGGGACGCGCGGATGATGCACGGCGGCGCGCCCGCGGCGTTGCTGGCGCACCGATCGAGCAGGTCCAGCCGGGCGGCGAGCTCGCCGTCTCGCGGCTGACGATCGAGTTTCTCGGCGGGGTGCCGCTCGGGGAGGTGTCCGTGGCGGCGTCGCTGGCCAAGCCGGGCAGTCGCTTTCAGATCGTCGATGCGACGCTGGATGCCGGCGAACGCGTCGCCTGTACGGCGCGCGCGGTGCGGCTGCGGCGGGCGGACATGCCAGACGCGGCCGCGTCGGCTGATGCGGCGCAGCCGCTGCCGGCGCCCGCTGCAGGCGAGCCGTGGTCGTATTTCGCCGACCTCGGCGGCGAGCGCTTCTACCCCGACGCCACGGAGATTCGCGTGGTCGGCGGAGCGGCCGGCAGCGGCCACGCGGTCGCGTGGATCCGGCTGCGGGGAGAGCTGCTGCCGGGGGTGTCGCCGTCGCCGCTGGCGCGCGTGATGGCCGCGGCCGACTTCACCAACGGGCTCAGCTGGATCCTGCCGTTCGACGAGTGGCTGTTCGTCAACACCGAGCTGACGGTCCACCTGCACCGCGAGCCGGCGGGGGAGTGGGTCGGTCTCGACGCGCGCACGGTGACCGGAGCGTCCGGGATCGGTCTGTCGACCGGCGTCCTGCACGATCTCGACGGGCCGTTCGGCATCTGCGCGCAGTCGCTGTTCGTGGAGCGGCGGTAGGGCTGCTGCCCCACCGCCGGCCCATCGACGTCAGTCATGCGCCTAAGCGGGGCACTTTCGAACCAAGCGACCGCCGATGCCTTGGGCGCCCTGGTCGATCGGAAGCGGCGGCTCGGCATGGTCGGCATCAATGAAGACGCGAGGCCGTTGATCAGGTTGCCGCAAGGTGCGATTCAGGCTGCAGTCTTGGAGGTGCTCGCTGATGCGTCCGGTTCCCTGAGAGCGGTGGAGATCCACTTGCGGGTCGAGACGCGGCTCATGCAATCAATCACGCGCGACACGGTGACAAGCTTCTTGTCGGTCGCGTGCCGATCAACAACGTCGCCTGTGATCAGGGTTGAGCGCGGGCGCTACCGGATCGCTACGAACGAGTCTGTGACAGCAACGCGTGACCGGTCAACCCAAACCCCCGAGGCTTTGAATGTATTCGTATCCGACCTCGTGAGTCCCGCGGACGATCCGGAGCGCGATCAGTCGTCAGGTCGACGCGAAGTCTCGTGATTCCTCGATCAGCGTGTCTACCTCCTCGACGGCTTCCGCGGCCCGCTCGACCGACACACGCGGCTTGAGCTCGCTGACCGCCTCCGCCCGCTCCTGAACAGCAGCGTTCTCGCCCAGACGCCGGGTCACCCACAAGGCCGTGGCGAGGCGTTCGAGGTCCATGACGCCACGGTCGCCGATCCTCGAGGCAATCCAGTCGAGCTGGCGCCGATATCGGTTCGTCGTCTTCTGAAAGCGTTCTTCGAGCTGTTGTCCGCGCTCGGTCGCCACGATCCTCGGCCCGTACGGGGGCGGTTGGGTCTGGCGGTCGATGAGCCGATCGGAGCGCATCGACGTCAGCTCGTCGCGCAGCTCGAAGCTGAAAGGCCCGTGCTTGTAGAGGATGAATTCGAAGTCGAAGGGGATGCCCGTCAGACCGTGTAGTAGGTAGGCGGCCTTCTGGATATGCGTCTCTCCGCTCCATGAGCCCTCGTCATTAAGACGACGGGCGAGGCCAACGATCACGGCCTCTTGGGCCAGTCTGTTCATGTCTTCACCTCGTCGTTGGTGTCGTTGCCGCCTTGGGTGGCGGTGTTGGTCTCGTCTTCGACCTGGGTGGCGATCGCCGCCTCCATGACGCGCTCACGCTCGCGATCCAGCCAGCCCTTCGCCTCTTTGCGCAGCTCCGGCGCAGCGAAGATGTATTGGTTATGGGAGACCGGTAGTTCGTTGAGGACGTGGGAGAGCGACAGCGCCGAGACGCTTGAGCCGTCGCGGTCGCGCACAGGAAAGTCCGCTCCGCCCCGCTTGGGCCCGCCGGCGTAGCGGATGTTCCCGTCGCCGAACTTTTCGCATGCGGCCTCGTAGAGAGCCCGGACATCGAACGTGGTGTCGTCGGGTCTGCGCTGGTAGACGACGCGGAAGTGGTCTCTCTGGATGATCCGTCGGGCCGGGTCGTGGCCGGGTACGCCGGTGTCACGTGCGGCCTTGCGCATCTCTGCCGTGATCTCGGCATCGGTCAACGCAAGATGCCCGGCGACGTCCGTGGGAAACCGCCCCGCTCCGAGCGATGCCTTGAGATAGTCCTTCAGGTGCTGGTCGTAGATTAGGCGGGTGGGATGGAAGTAGACTTGGCCGAACATGAAATAGCGCGCGAGCAGCAGGCCCTCGGCGGCCTCAAGACCTCCGCGCTCGATGCCTAGCTGTGGCTCGCGGCTAGCAGCATCGCCACCGTCATCGCCGGGAGAGGGCACGGCGGGCAGGACGCGCAGCGTGGCGATCAGCCTGTGATGGTCGAAGCGTCCGTAGGCGACTCCGGTGTGGAGGCTGTCCCGAAGCAGGTAATCGATGCGGTCGGCGCCGAAGGAGTCCCCGACGACCATCTCGGCGAGGATCCCGTCCCACGCCGAAAACGACAGGTCGATGCCGAGCTTCTCGATCTTGCGCGGACCGAGGGCGATCTTCGCGATCTCGTCGGGGTCAGGCTGCGGGCGTAGGCTGCGCCATACCGCCTGCATCTCGTCTGAGCGCAGGATCTCGTACGTGATCCGCTCGTGATCCCAGCCGTCTGGCAGCAGCTCGTCCTCAGCGGCGTGTGAGAACGGCAGATGGCCGGTGTCGTGGCAGAGCGCAGCGATGCGCACCAGCGATCGCGAATAGGCATGGTCGAGGGTGCCGGGTTCGGGAAGATCGTCGCGGACGTCATCGGAGATCTTGTCGAGCCGCGTGACGACATCGTAGATCTGTCCGGCGATCTCCATGACGCCGAGCGAGTGCTCGAAACGCCGATGGGTCGCGCCCGGATAGACCAGGTAGGACAGCGCAAGCTGGTGGATGTGCCGTAGCCGCTGGAACGGGTCGGAATCCATGACCTGCCGCTCGATCTCGTCGAGCTGGATGAAGTTGTGGACCGCATCGCGGATCTCGAAGTGCCGAGTGCCCATCTCGTCCCCATCCAACCATGTCGTGCACTCGGATCGCCGACGCCTGGGGGACGCCGGCTGTGGTTCCGCGCGTTGGGGCCTGGCGACGCGACGTGACGAGGAAATGACTGGACGAACGTATGTTCCCATCCGGCAAGGTTTGCGCAGGACTCGGACGGAAGCGCTCAACGTTCCGCATCGGCCTCGCACCGGCGGAGCATGACTGGGCCGCGCCCAATTCGGTCCGTCCGCCGTTGTGGGGAAGATTCGAAACGATGAAAACCGTCGACGGAGCATCCGGTGACGATCTCGACCTGCATCCTCGTGCTGACCGCGCGATGTGCTTGCCGCGCCTCGGCTACGGCCAACAGGGTCTCGTCCAGCTGCTGGTCGCACGCGGCGTTCGAACGACGGTGGCCCCGCTGTACTACATGGGCCACAACCCCGAGCTGTCGCTGGTACCCATCCGGCACAGGATGGGCAGCGTCTTGGATCCCTGCACGCAGATCCGCCAGAAGCCCTGGGTCGAGCGCGCCGAGTCCTTCCGTGCGCTGCCGTTCGGGAACGACCCAGAGCCGTATCACCCCGACCGCTCGCGCCTGACCGACCAGCAGTTACTGGCGCTGGCCACGAGCCCAATCGACGCTGAGCGCGGCCGAGGAGGCACGCTCCTGCTCACGACCTTCCATGTCGCTGGCGCGATAGGTACTCGCGGTCGGGACGTCGAACTTCTGCTGGCCGAAACCGGCATCAAGCACTTTCGCCAACAGAAGATGGCCGAGCCGCCCCCGATGGCTGCCGTGGATGTGCCGCGGGTCATATACGCCACCGTGGCGGTCCGGATGTCTGACCTGATGAGCCCGACGGCGCGGCTCCGCCTGGTCGACGCCTACCTCGCTCTCGGTGCCGACGGCGTGTGGGTGAAGATCTCCGGTTTTCATGAGAAGGCCGCTCCGGCGGGCATCCGCGCCGTCGGCGCGTTCTTCGCGGCGTTGCGCGAAGGACCGGTCCCGATCGTCTCATGTGGCGCCGGGCAACTTCATTTGGCGCTGCTCGCTGATGAGATCTCCGCGTCGATCGGCGTCGCCGAGAGCGAGCGTTTTGTTGTGCCGGCGACATGGAAGAAGAAGGCCAAGGACGGCAAGCGCAAGGGCCGTACACGCATGGCCTACCACCCGAGGCTGCATTGCTCTTTCCGAGTGGGATCGGAGAACGCGCGCAAGGCGTTCCGCCAGGCGCCGTGTGACTGCGGCGCCCACGCGGCCACGAAGCCGCCGACTGGCCTGTTGGTAGCCGAGCATGCGGCGATCCTTCGCGCCGACCAGGCGCGCGACGCGCTGGGAGGAGACACCGAGGAGCGTCGTGAGTGGGTGTTGGGCTCCGCTGTAAAGGCCTCCCTGGACAGCGGCTGACGCCGACATTCCGGGCATGCACACCTCGATCGCAAAGTACCAGGCGTTGTTCGAGGGTCTCGACGTGCTCAGCGACGACATCGCGCCCGGCGAGCAGGCCGAGTTGTAGCTGCTCAGGCGCCCGCTGACTTTGCTAGGAGGACGCGGAAGGCCCACTCAGCCATCGTGCGCCCCGAGATCAGCGCAGCCGTCTCCCAGGACAATGCGGTGTAGGGCGCCACGCTGGATGACGACGTTGGCGTCATTCGGCGTGAGGATGTGGCGGGTAGCGAAAAGCCCGGCGCTGGGCCGGGCTTGACGCGCTGCGGGGTGTTGACCGGCGCGGGC
>Ga0136614_10000781_pt1 | contig 17234 bp, 13 predicted proteins | sample AntDrymUQ2792106_2_FD_106643 | JGI IMG/M metagenome (GOLD analysis project Ga0136614, IMG submission 106643) | Polar desert sand microbial communities from Dry Valleys, Antarctica - metaG UQ279 (21.06) | ecosystem: Environmental > Terrestrial > Soil > Desert | place: Antarctica: Dry Valley... | reverse complement strand
CTCCCGCCCGCCGCAGCCCGCCCACGTTAATTCTCGCAGCCCGGCCCGTACCCGTACTCGGCAGCGTCAGAGCGTGAGCACCCGACGCTGGACGATCGCCGCCACGACGGCATCCACGAGCGTGTCGTCGGCCCGCGCCGGCTCGCCCGCGCGAGGTGGGTCGACGGATCCGTCCAGGGCGGCGATGACGAGCTCACCGTGCGTGGTCAACCGTCCTGAAGGGCGCTCGAGCGCCAGCGTCTCCGACCATACGTCTTGCTCCGCGGGCAGCAGGAGTGACTCCCAAGCAGACTCGACGCGAGACGGCGCGGGGGACGGCGCGGACAGGATCGGGCATTCGACCCGGTGCGGCTCGACGACGACCAGTCCGATCCGCAGGGCGCCGAGCAGCGCGCACACGCGATCCGTGTGGTCGCCGTGACCGCCGCGCACGCGCGCGCCTGGGCGCAACCCCCCGAGGAGCGCGGCGCACGCCACTCGCCGGCTGCGCTGATCGACCTGCCGCGCATTCAGCTCGGTGCCTGCGTGGGACAACAACGCCGCATCCGGGCCCGCCTCCACCGCGGCTTCCAACACCGCAGTGACCGACAGGCTCATCTCGCGAATCACCCCGGCGCGTACGCGCCCTCGGGGGCGTCGATCCGGCTGAGCGCGACGTACGTCGCCGCCATGTCCTCAACCTACAGACGAATGCCCCGACGATCGACCATGAGGCGACCGTACCGACTCATCCGCTCCAGGTAGGCGAGGACCTCCGGCTGCGCGCACGCTGTACGTAGCGACACCCCGGTGCGCTCCTCGAACAGCCGAGCGCTCATGCCGTCGACCGTCGTCAGCGCCTGGGACAAGAAGTGCGCCGTCATCGATGGTGACGCCGCAGGCATGTCGACGTCGAAGACAGCGGGGTTCTCGTTGAACTGGTGGATCCGCCCCTTCGTCGTCGCGAGGTAGCGGTGACCGACCAGCGAGTTGGCCCCCGAGCCGAACCCCACCCAGTCCATCTTCAGCTGGTAGTAGGCTTCGTCGGAGAGACAGTGGGGCGACCCGAAGTACGACATCGCGTACTCCGGGTGCCCACGGGCCTCCAGCATGGTGCGGGCCGTGCGGTAAGCGCGTAGCTGTTCGTCCAGCTCCGGGTGGCCGGCCTTGCGATCCGCCTGCCGGCGCAGCACCGTCCCGGGACTCGCTCGGTACGGGTAGACCGAGAAATGGTTGACTGGAAGTGTCGCAGCCGCCCGGACCGACTCCTCCACCTCACTCTCGCTCTCGTCGGGGAACCCGACGATCAGGTCGATGTTCACGTTGTCGAAGCCGGCCTCCCGTGCGTGGCGCACACTCCGGACGGCCTGCTCCGCGTTGTGGGAACGACCGATGCAACGGAGACGCTCGTTGTCCAGGGACTGCACACCGATGCTGATCCTGTTGAAGCCGAGCCGCCGGAGCAGTCGCAGTTTCTCCAGGTCGAGCGACTCCGGACTGCCCTCGATCGTCGCCTCGACGACGTCGGAGAGGTCGACTGCGGTGGAGAGCGCGCCGAATAGAGCTTCGATCTCCGCGACGGTGAGGATACTGGCGGTGCCGCCGCCCCAGTAGACGATTCGCGGCCGGTAGCCTGCATCTCGCAGTCGAGGTGCGAGGGCATGGATCTGCTCACCGACCGCGCGAAGGTAACGCACCCGACCTGACGAGACCGGCGTCAGCCGCAAATCCCTGACCGGTACCTGCGCCACCCAGTCACAGAAGTGGCACTTGGAGTTGCAGAACGGGACGTTGAGGTAGACGAGCAACGGGCGCTGCCGCACAGCGTCGGATGCGGTACTCATGGTGCTCCTCCTCGAGCTCACGCCCGTCGCACGCTGACAGGCAGCTGCTTCGGCCCGTACATAGGGTCCTCGTAGAACTCGACCTCGGCATCGGCCACCGGACGGACCTCGGGGAACCGTCGGAACAGAAGCTCCAACGCAACCCGGGCCTCGACGCGCGCCAACGGCGCGCCGAAACAGAAATGAATGCCATGGCCAAACGCGTACTGGCGGTTCGGTGTGCGCGATGGGTTGAACGTCTCGGGGTCCGGGAACTGTCGCTCGTCATAGTTTGCCGAAAGCAGCCAGTTGATCATCAAGGAGTTGGCCACTACAGGTACGCCGCGCACCTCGACGTCGCGGGTGGCGATACGGGCCGCCTGCGTCAGCGGCGGCATGCGTCGGAGCACCTCCTCGAACGCAGCCGGAATCAGCTCGGGATCGGCTCGCAGCGCTGTCTCGGCTACCGGATCTTCCTGGAGGCATAGGATCGCATTGCCGAGCGCCATCGTGCTCGTGATCTGTCCGGCGAGGAGCAACAGACAGGATGAGTTGACGATCTGGTCGTCACGCAGACGCTCGCCATCGACCTCCGCCTCCACGAGCTTGCCGATCAGATCGTCTCGCGGGTGCGCTCGCCGATCCACCACGTGCGCGTGGAGGTAGGCGCCCATCTCGGCCATCGCCTCGCCGACCACCCGCGGAATGTCGGCGTCGGGCGCAGCGGGGTTGCTGACATGCAGAGCGACAAGGCGGTCTGCCCATCCGCGGAACAACGCCCGATCGTCGACCGGCACCCCGAGAAGCTCGCCGATGACCATGACCGGGAGCGGGTGGGCGAATGCACCGACGAAGTCGAACTCGTCTCCGTCGATCTCATCGAGCAGCTGCTCGGTCAGCTCGATGACCCGAGGAACCATCGCGGCGGACGTGCGGGGGGTGAACGCCTGGCTGAGCAGTGATCGCAACTTCCGGTGCTCGGGCGGGTCGGTGAGCATGAGGCTGCTGCTGCCAGCGTAAGGACTGCCACCCGATTGCAGCCGGTTGATGTCGGAGGAGAAGGTCGCGCAGTCGGACAGCACCGACTGCACATCAGCGTAGCGGAACGTATGCGTCACCCCGTGCGGGTCCACCCACACCGGGTGATCTCGCTGCATCCTCCGGAGCCATTGAATGAGTTCCCGGCCCCGATCGATCTGGATCGACGGCGCCAAGCCGGGTTCGGTGCAGTTCCCGTCCTGCATGTTGATTCGGTCGACGGTCTCGGTCATCGCGCGCTCCTCGGCATCAATCCTGTGGTCAGGTCAGTGGCATCACGGGCACGGGTCGGCACCTACATGGACCCCGTGGGTTGCGTCCGGGGGCGTGACGGTGTCGAAGGACAAGCCAGCGCCGACGACATCGGCCATGTCGGGGCGGTCGGTGACGAACGCCTCCAATTCGAACCATGTGATGGAATCGGCGCGGCGACCGACGGGTCCCGTCCGTCCGTCTGGTAGTCGCGGGACGTTCTCGGGCCCGAGGACATCGGGATGCTGCACAAGATAGACGGCCCCCCACAGCCGCCGACGCTCGTCCGAGAACCACGCCTTGAATCGCAGTCCGGACAGCCGGGCATAGTCGTCGGCCGCTCGGTTCGCCACCCAGGCGCGCAGTTCGGCGAACGACACCGGCGAGTCCTTCAGATCGAACGCCACGATCGCGACGTACATCGGCTCTCCTCTGCTCAGGGGAACGGGTGCGGGTCCGGGTTCAACTCGTGCGCCTGCAGCGGGCGGGACCGATACCCGAGCTGGTGCGGCACGGTGAGCGGGCGGGTGAGCCCATCGGTCCGCCGGTGTGCGTGGCCGAAGGTCATCGAGAGAGCTCCCGGAACGAGGACCTTCACACATCGGAAACCGCCCGCGAGCTGTTCCTGCCCGGTCTGGTCGATGACAACGACGTCCATACCGGCGGCGAGGACACGCTGGACCGCTGCCAGCAGGTCGGCCGTGAGGTCGGCGTGGCCGAACATCCCTGAGACGCCGAGCTCGGCGACACTACGCAGCTCGCGGGACTGGACCAGGAAGTCCAAGCGCGCGGCCGCCCGGGGATCGCCGTAGAGGGTGGAATGGTCATGCATCGTCGTCACGAGGTCCGGGTCGTCGGCCATGCGACGGCCACGCTGAGCCTCGGCGGGCCATCGACGGACGAGGTCCTCCAGCAGCGGCCCCACCTCGCTCACTGCGTTCAGCACAGCGCGCTCGGGATCCGGATGCGCCCCCGCCGCGCACACCAGTGCAGGGCGTTCCGAGTCTCGTGCCTCAGGCGCCAGCGCGACGACCTGCACACACGGCACGCCGTGCTCCGGGGTCGTGTCGAACGCCAACACCTCGTACCCGGTGGCCAGCGTGATGGCGGCGGCCTGCAGCGGGACGGCCCGGTCCTCAGCGCTGGCGAGGTCGATGCGTGGGGCCGCCATTCGCGCGTACCAGGTGAGCAGGAACGCATCGCGCTCCAGCACCTCCAGCAGCCCGTGCAAGACGGCTTCCTCCAGGCAGCTGCCCAACGCGCAGCCGTTGGAGATTTCGTAGACGAACGGCTTTCCTTCCGGGCTGTCGTCGCGCAGGTAGTAGTAGGCGCAGGTTTCCGGCACGAGTACCGGACCACCCCTGGCGAACGAGTAGCCCCAGACCCACCGGCACACCGCGTCGGGGTGGTAGGCCCGGAACCCGAAGTCCGCTCGGGCATAGCTCTCCGGCGGGTGCTGCCCGAGCGACGCCGGGTCGAGCGCATCATCCGCCAGCTGGGCGTAGCTGCCCGTGACCACCGTCCGTGTACCGGCCGGCTCGGTACCGCCGTGCCGCTCCAGCGCCTCGAGCAGCGCCGTCGTCTCGCTGCTGCGGTAGTCGCGGGTGCGCCCGACCCCCGGTTCCGTGACGTCTCCGAAACGCAGCGGGAGAACGGCGCCTGCGACGATCAGCCCGCCCTGAGTGCCTCTCTTGAGCTCGCGGACCAGGCCGACCTCAGGGTCGACGTAGCAGTCGATGAGTTGCTCGAGCTCGTCGACGACGCGGCGTACCCGGTACGTCAGCCGGTCGGGCTTGGGCCTGGGCACGAATGCGAGCGCGGCTCGCTCGGCCGTGTCGTCGGGCAGGTCGCCGCAGCTCGCGCACAGCGGGTCGGGGAGGAACCAGTGACGCTCGACGGACAGGTCGGCGAGGTGGACCACGAGGATGCCCACTCGCTCCGGTGCGTCCTGACTCAGCTCGTGGGCGACGAGCTCGCCGACCAGGTCTTCGGCCGGACCGGTGATCCACGCCGATGGCCGGGCACGCAGCTGGTCCGCATGTCGGCGCAGGACTGCTCGACGACCGGGCGCGTCGGACCGGGTGCGGTCCTGACGGAGGGCGACGCACAGGCCGCAGCCGGGCACCTTGGGCCGCTCGACCGGTCCGACGACCAAGCGGCCCAGCTCGGCGCGCACACCCAGCCATGGCACGCCTGCTTCCGCGGCGAGCCGACGGGCCGCTGGCTGATCCGGGTCGGCCCAGCGGTCGTCGGCGACGACGAGCGCCTCGGCCTCAGCGCTCAGTGCGTCCAGGTTCTCGAGCCGGGGCACAGCGATGCGCTCGACTCGGCCACGCGAATCCAGTACGTCTGCGATGGCCTCGGCAAGCAGGCCCTCTCCGCTGACGACGACTCGTGTACCCGATGATTCAGCCACGCCAGACCACCACCGTCACCAGGAAAGGCACCAACCGGTGCAGCTCAGGGTCGGAATCGAGCGGGACGACCACGGGTTCAGCGCCCGTGCGGGCGAGGCGCTCGACGAGGTCGTCGACATCCAGCTCCGGTTCGACCGGCGCGGGTAACGTCTCGTGACTGAGCGCGCGGGCCGGTACCGCTGGGAGAACGGGCCGATATGCCGGCTCCCCGGCCCACCAGGACTGGCGGGCAAGCAGTCCACGCAGCAGGGCATCCCGCACGGCACCCGTCACGGAGGTCGACGACGCCGTCGCGACCGGCTCGCCGCGCACGGCCGCAACCGCCGTCGGGACGCCGAGCGCCCCACTCGCATCGTGCACCGTGACCTCCTCGCCGACGGCCTGCAGCATCGCCAGCACGTACTCGGTGTCGGGGTCCGCGGGCAAAGCTCGCAGATCGAGCCGAGCGGCACGACAGGCACCGCCCCGCATCGCGCTCAGCGCACGGACGCGACAGTGCTGCAGCAGCGCGTCGCGCAGCGCGGCCTTCCAGCTCAGCCCAGCTCCGGTACCGACCGGCGGTCGGTACTCACCGTCCCCGCGATTCGGCCGGACGGCGGGATGCACGGCCTCCACCGGAACGGTGCGTACCACGACGTCGCGTAGCCCCAGGCCGACGACCCGTGCCCCCGAATGCGCGAGGCGCAACCGGCGCAGCCCTTCCGTGACGTCGCCTGCGCTCGGCCACCACGGGCGTCCGGAGGGTGCGAGCAGACGGCGCGGGTCGACCGCGAGCGAGGCATACGTCGCAAGACCGCGCAAGGCCGCAGCCTGCCGCGCGGCGGCGAACTCGTGAGCGTCCCACCCGAAGGCGCGGGGCCGCGGCGCCGACCTTCCGAGCAGGCCCACGGGATCGGCGACGACGGCCCGCGCCACGCGAAGGGGCAGCTGCGCGAGGTCGCCTTCACCGACCTCGGCAACGAGCCCGGTCACGGGATCGACACATGCGGCGGCCCGCCTGGAGAAGGTCTCCGGCTCCATCTCCTCCGTCCTGGCGAGTTTCGCCACGAGTGCGCGGGGGTCGGGTGGCTCCACCGACGGAGAGGTGGGGCCGAGTGGGTGCCGAACGACACTGCTGCCCGCGACCTGTCCGACTGTTGCGCCGAATCGAACGACTCGCGCCCGGCCCTGGTCGCCTGCCGTCGCAGCGCTCGCCACATGGCGCAAGACGGTGGTCACGACTCGCCCCGCCATCGAGGCGACGACAGCGGGACGCGGCGCTCCGTCCTCGGTTGCCGGTTCAGCTGACAGACCGCGGGCGCGCAACAGAGCGTCGCCGAGGCCCGGACCTCCGGTACCGATCACGACGGGTCCCGCTGACCAGATCCCACCGTCCACCGGGACGACCTGCAGCACCGGAACGCCCGACTGGCGACTCAGCTGGTCGGTGCGCAAGGCGTCATCGGTGTCCCCGGTTACTGAGATCAGGAGCTCACAACCAGCCAGGTGCGCGCCAGGGTCCGTTGGCGCCGTGAGGACGTGCTGGTCCGGGTCCCGCCGCGCAGTCTCGACGAGCTGCAGTGGGATCGGCCCAGCGGCAACGATGCGCCGAGCACCCGCCCGCAAGAGGCCACGCAGGAGCGCATCGGCCAGCGGGACGAGCGACGCTCCCGCCCAGCGCAACCCGATCGTGGCGGCGCGCCATCGGGCAAACGCCCGGTCCCCGCCGAGCGCACCCAGGAGCGCGACCTCGGCGCGGTAAGTCCCCGCAAACCGTTCTTGATCGGGCTCGTCGTCCAGTATCCGAATGAGGTCACGCCCGGTGAGAGCGTCGACCAGGCACGTGACGAACTGCCGACGCGCGGGCGCCAGACCCGCGACGAGGTCATTGAGACTGCGTGTCCCGTCGAGCGCGGGGGCCAACCGGTCCAGCCAGTCGCTCACCCCGGCCCCCGCGATACCGACGGTGCCGTCGTGGGTGATGACGTGGCAGCCGTCGGGCGTGGGTGCCCAGTACGCATCATCCCGCAGAAGCAGGCGCCGACTGGCACGGCGGTCCATCGCGGTCACCTCCCGAGCTCCCAAACGGGCACGTTGCGGTGGCGGCTCCCGATGGCGAACTCGCCCACACCGCACTCATCGAGGGCGTCGCGGCCCAAAGCTTCAGCCAGCGCCCCGGGATCCCCGCTGCCCAGGCCGCAACCTGCGAGCCCCATGGCTGTCGCGGCCAGGTTGACCGTCTGATACAGCACGCCGACGTGCTTGAGGACCAGTGCGTAGGCCATAGCCTCGTACTTCCACATCACGCGTCCGACCCTCGCGGTGAGGAGGAGGAGGACCTGGGGCGGTCGCCACACGACGGTCGAGTGACCCGCGACGCGGAGCAATCGGCGCACGGCGGGATGGCTGAGCGACCGAACTCCGACGAGAGCATGCTCGTGCGAGTCATAGTGGTACAGGCCGGGCTCGACCCCCGCCGCCAGCCGGATCAGCGGGTAGACCTCCAGCTCGTAGGCCGAACCGCCGGACGGGTATGGCCTGCTCATGTACTCGAACCCGTCGGTCGTGCGTACGAGCCGGGTGCGGCACGTTCGGTACAGCAGCTCGCCGAGCTGCTCGGCAGTGATCGGAGAATCCTCGTCCTGATCGCGGATCGACTCGCGCTCCTCGAGCGCTGCGGTCAAGGTGGGATCGGTGGTCCGCAGAACCGCAGGGTCGGGCCGGTACAGCGGCACCACACGGCCAGGGTAAGAACGGGGGCGCGCCGGCGGCGGGTCGAACGTGCCGCGAGCCCAGAAGGTGCCGCCGAAGCGGTCACCGAGGTAACCGTGGCCGCCGAGACGGCTTCGCTGGTGGAACCAGAGCTCGTGGAGGGACCATTGCCGGGTCCGCATCTCCGCCGCTTCCCCACTGTCTTCCGATGCGGTGGTGGTGAAGCCGCCCCGGCGAAGGTCAGCTGTGAGCCGATCGACGACATCGGCGGGCAAGTCAATTTCGGGCTCGACGCCGCCGGCCAGCGCGGTGACCACGGCGGCGACCCGCGGGTCGTGCATCCGCAGCTCACACCATGCCAGCGGCGACTCGAGCACGGCGAGAACGTTCACCGCGGCGGGCTGCCCCGCCCCGCGATCGGGGCGCCGCAGCAAGGCGAACCGGGAGAGCACCACCTCGCCGAGGGGTGTCTGCTCTGCGGCCGGCGCAGGCTGCATCGGGTGGACGGTATAGAGCGGACGGTCGTCGAGAAATGCGGTTGTGGCCAACCAGCCGTCCGCGTCCAACCGGTCGAGCAGCCGGGCTGCCGGTGACGCGGGGTTGACGGCACCGAGCTCGCTACGGCTCCACGTCCTCTCGGTCAAACGCCGCAGGACTGCATCCTCCACACCACCCGCCACGCCGATCTCGATGGTCCGGGGCCATGCGAACAGCCGAAGCGCGCCATCAGGAGAGACCGCGCGGTACACGCCGTCGCGTAGGGTCGTACCGGTGCCGGTGCGCAGAGCGCGCCGGGTCGGAGCCGTCACCTCGGGGACCTCCGATTCGGGTCGAGTCGTGGGCTTCATCGCGCCACCAGCTCCGCCGCGGATACTCCGTAGGCGTCCTCGACCGCGTTCGCGACGCTGTGGCACAGCAAGAAGCGCTGAGCCGGCATCGCGCCGATCCGCGTCAGATGCAGGTAGGCGAAGTTGACGAGCACTCGGTAAACGCGGAACCAGGTGCTGGTGGGCAGGGTGGCCTGCCACCAGCTGCGACTCGCCAGCTCGCGGTGGAACGGGCTGACGTCACGCAACGCCGCCACCGGATCGTCGCTGCCCTGCCGTGTGGCGGGCAGCAGACCGAGTGGCGCGAGTGCGGTGGCGCGCGCCGCAATCGGACGCAGCGCCGCGAGCCAGCTCGCGACGGGCGACGGGATCCCGACACCTGCGTCGAGGGCGGTGACGAGGGCGCGCACCCGCTCGGCAAGAGCCGGGCCGTGCTCGGTTCGGTGCCGGTCCCACACCGGACGCAGGTGCCGACCCTCCGGTGTGCCCCAGCGGAACGCTTCGGCATGGGAGCGGAAAGCGATGAAGCCGTTGGTGATCCCATCGCGGGCGAAAGTGTGAGCGGTCGCGACCAGGAGGTCGAACCCGACAGCGCTCCCCGTGCCCGGACGCTCCAGCGCGGCGAATGCCGAGGCCGTCGTGCGAGCGTAGAAGTCGACGAGCAGATCCGCGGTGTGAGCTGAGCCGAGCAGTTCGATCCGGTCATCGTGGGGACGAGCGAGGACGTCCCCGTGCTCATACCACGGCAGCAGCTCACCCGGGTCCGACTCGACCTCGGCGAGCCTGCGATGCTCGGCCAGGTGCGCCCCGGGGTCGAGCGGGACTGGCGGGCGATGCTCGGCCAGATAGCCGCCGAGCACCTCGGTCGCGGACGGCAGGACCACCCGCTCGAATCGGTCCTGCGTCGTCTCGACAACGACCCGCACGTGCGGGCCACGCCGCCAGTGCGGGACGAAGTAGGCGCAGTCCACCGTCCCTGCGACGCGGTCCAACAGTGGCCGCACCGCGTGCAGGAGGAATTGGTTCCGGTCCGGGAGGTGGCAAGCGGCACGAACCTCCCAGCGTGGCCGACGGAAGCGCGTCTCGGCGATCACGATGCGATTCCCGCCCGGTCGACCAGGGCGCGCGCGGCCAGGAACCGCACGTGACATTCCTGGGCCGAGGTCAGCCCAAGCCGGTTGCACAGCAGGTGAGCACAGATGTCCAGCACCTCCAGTACCGAGTCCGCCGGCTCGTGCGAGTCGGCAAGTCCCTCCCAGCCCGGCCGGGCTGCCGGGTGGAACCGCCCCGACGCCAACGGCTGCATCAGCTCGTCGCGCAGCCCCCGCACGGACACCAACCACCGTGCCGTGAGCCGACCGTCATCGGCCAGCACTGGGGCGGCTGCTCGCTGCTGGGCATCGGCGAGCACTCGAAGCAGCGGCGCCTGCCGAGCGTGGTAGCGCTCGTCGAGGTCCGGAGGTGTGTCCACGCTGCTCGCGATGTCCCCGAATCGGCCCGCCCAAGCCTCGTACAGCCCAGTGGTCCAGCGCGCGAGTGCAGTCGGCTCGGGCTGCGCCGTGAGCCAGGCCAGGACAACCAGGGGGAAGCACGTGGAGATGCGGCGTCGCGGATCCGGGACGGCGCGCAGTACGTCGAGGGCGAGCCGGCTCGACTCGCCGAAGTGGCGCTCCACGGCGGCGAGGCTGCGTCCGTCACCGTAGCGCTGGTGTTCGGGAACGTAGGGGACGAAGGCGAACGTGTTGTTCGGTGCGAGCTTCGCCGGGACGTCGATGCGCTGCTCGCCGGCGGTGAAGAGGCGGGCCAACGCCCGGTAGTCGACCTCGTCGACCAGATCCGGCGACGGATGTGCGGACAGGTAGCTATGCAACACGGCGGCCGTGCGGTGCCGGACCTCAGCCCTCGCACCGTGGCGAGGACGCATCCGCAGGCGGAGATGGTTCCCACCCTCCCAGTAGCGAAGGAAGAACCAGTCGTCAACCAGCTCGTCGCTGCGCAGCGCCGTCACCAGTGGCGCGACCGTGGCGAGCAGCATCCCGTCGAGATCCGCGTGGTAGTAGGCGTGGACACTGACCCATTCCCCCGCCTGGGTCGATGACTCAGCCACCGTCCACCTCGTCGTCCGACAGCTCAACGAAGAACTCCACGACACGGTCACCGGTAGTCGATGGATCAGGCAGAGCTTCGTCGATGATCACGAGTGCGCTCCCGTTCGCGACCTGTTCGAAGACCGCCACGAGCAGCGGTGCGGCGAGGTCTACGTAGACCGGTTTCCGTGCCTTCGCCACGTCACCACGGATCTCGCCGCCCCAGGCGCGCACGAACATCCGAGGCGGGACGCCGAGCTCCCGCAGCGCACCTCCGAGTTCCACGAGATGCTCGAGATCCGGTGTACCGGGCCTGCGCCTCGGTAACGCGGCGGTCGGCAGCAGCCAGCGGGCCCGTTGCAGGACGACTCGTCCGACCTCGACGCGAGGGTGATGCACGGGCTCGGCGGGTGGCGCACCGTCGAGCAGTGGAATCAGCGGGGGCGCGGTGGGGTGAAGGAGCGACGCGGAGCCCAGCGCGCGCACCAGGAAGGCGGCCGCACGCGGGAGCGTGAAGTCCGAGGACATGCCGAGGTGCAGCGGCCGGACCCGGCGGCCGAGGCGGGTGGACGTCAGCCGCGCGTCATCGCGCTCCGGATCATGCTCAATGACAAGATCGGCGAGCGGCAGACGGTTGCGCGGTGGCGCGACGGGGACGCTGCCGGGGTACTCGATCTCGTAAGGGGCTCCCCGCTCGCGGACGTTCAGCCCGGAGGAGAGCAGCCCCCCGAGCTCGGCGGAAACCGGATCGGCACCGTCGTCCTGGAGTACGGGGGAATCCAGGTCCCCACCGGCACGCCGCCAGAGTTGCCGCAACCGGCTGGTGCCGCGGTCGTCTCCCCCATGTATGACGTTCAGGACGAGCCCACGATCCGATGGTTGGACGTAGCAGCCGCTTGAGGTGCCGGCGCCGAGCCAGTCGGGCCACTGGGCGATCTGCTGCGCGAGTACCAGCGGGTCGAGCCTGCGGACGCCGTCGCGATCGGGTTCGATCTCCGCGACCCCGGCTGCCGCTGCCCGAAGTCCGGCAAGCTCACGCAGCCGTGGGGTGACAACGCGCTCGAGCGGAGCGGACCACGGGACTGCGCCGGCGCCGAGTAGCTCCCGGAGGTCCAGGCCCACGTCGTCGCGTCGCGTGCCTTCCGCGAGTTCGTGCTGCACCGCCTCGTGCAGCGCGACGAACGGCACGCGGGCACCCGCGCCGAACCGGGCGCGGACCCAGGGACCGAGGAGAGCGCGCAACGCCAGTGCGGGGTCGAAGACGGGGATCCAGCGTCGAACCACATCGAGGTCGGCCAGCGCGGCGCGCCACGCGTCCGCACCGCATGTCCCGCGCATCCCGGGCGCCACCGCCGTCTCGTGCAGCGCTGCCGGAGGGGCGATCCCGAGGCGGTCGGCCAGTGATGCAGCCGCTCGCTGCACGGCGAAGCAGCGGGCCCGGTGAGCCGGCACGTCAGCGACCGGGACGTCGCGGGCGAGTTCGGCGTCCATCTCGTCGAGTAACTTGCACACCTCTGCGAGCTCGGAGTCCCGGTGGTCATGAAGCCAACCCGCGAGCTCTCTCCAGGGACGCGCGGCGTGATCAGGCACCGGAGGAGTCGCCTGCAGCAGGCCGGCGTCGGTCAGGCGTCCGACAAGCCGCTGCACGTCGGCGCGGCTGTGATTCAGGGTCGAGGCCAGCTCGCTCACGAGCCCGCCGAGAGTGCCCGCCCGGGCGGCACGATCGAGGCACACTTGCACGAGCGGGGTGACGGCGAGAGTCCACAGCGGCTCACCCGCCGCCGAGCCGAGGAATGTGATCTTACCGTCGATGACGGTGGCCGACGGGTTGACCGACAGCGCCGTGGTGTCGCGGAGCTGGGGGTCTTCAGCCAGTGCGGCACGCGTCCGGGCAAGGAAGGCACCGTCGGCATCGAGCACACCACGAGTGGGCACCACCGGCCCAGGATCGAACAATTCGCCGCCAGGAACCCACTGTGCGGGACTGCTGACGGTGAATGTGCTGAACGGGCTGGTCTTCGCCGCCGCCCGTGCCACGTACTTTGCCAACCGGACGAGCTTTTGGCGCTGCGGCCGTCGCCGCGGGTTGCGTATCCACTTCTCGACGGTGTCGAGTAGCGAGGGGCTCGCGAGCGCGAGTGCGCGCCGCATCATGGGATCCGACACCTGCTCGCATAAGTGATCCGGGACGGACGCGCCCGCCGCAGTGACAGCCTCCGCCAGCGCGGCATGGCCCGACGACCGGCGCTGCAGCGCGTCGAGGTACTCATCGAGCAGACGCAGTTCAGTGGCGGGCAATGCCGCACGGACGTCGACCCCGAGCAGCCGCTGAGCGGGCTGGGTGCGACCGTGCACGCATCGGCGGAGCCCGACGAGGAGCGATCGCAACGGACCGCTCCCCTCGCCGATCACCGTATGCAAGCGGGCTGCGAGCAGCACAGCACGACGGTGAACCTCGGCGTCCGTACTGAGAGCCTCATCGAGAAAGCGGTGCACGTCCGACGAGCGCAGAGCCCTCAATGCCGAGGACGGTAACCCGGCGGACCGGACGACCGGCGGCCGAGCGCGCCAGTGCCCCGCGAGCGAGCGGCCGCTCAATGCGTCCATGTCGATGGCGTCCTCCTCGGACCGGTTGGGGCTCACGTGGACGGCGCCCCGGCCTGGCCGGGGCGCCACCACGGGCTGCGTCAGGCGCTCGGAGCCGAGCAGGAGCAGCAGATGTAGCAGAAGCAGTTGCAGGACGCTCCGACCTCGGGCATGCCGTGACCGGCCGTCAGTGATTCGACCTCAGCACCGCTGTCGGTGAGCTCGAAAACGCTCATCGGCAGGTCGTCGAGATCGAATTCGAACTTATTCTCTGCGCTCATCAGACCTCCGGATAGAAAAGAAACGACCGACCGGCCGTCCCGCCCTTGCGACAACGGCGGTCGCCGCTCCGCGCTTCTAGGTCTAGTAGTTGCCCGCGATGATCGCAAGAGATCCTGTACGGATGACCGACTTGCTAATTCGGTCAACAGTCATGAACGCAGGACACCAAGAGGCCGAGCCAAGACATGATCTTTCCGATCGGGCGGCGGGGCAGGCGCCGGGGCAGGCGCCACGCCAACGAACAAGCGAAGCGGCAGAGCTACTGACTGGTCGAACGGGTCGAACTGGCGCTCAGCATCGCGACCTGACGATCGAAGAAGTCGTTGAACAACTCGATCACCTGGCGTGCAGCCTCGTCCACGGCGCCACGCGGCGGTAGCTCTTCGGGCTCGAAGGCACGCGTAATCGTATTCGCCAGCACGTCCCCGGCCGTTCTGGCTGCTGCCGGCGACGTCGGATCGAGACCGTCAGTCCACTGCATGACGAGACCAGTGGCCATCGCGTCCATCGCCGACATGACGAGCGCACACTCACAATCACGCCGGACGAGCTCGGCCTGGGCGAGGATCGTGAAGTAGTTCTCGTACACGCGGCGAATGTTGTCATAATAGGCCCGCAATGCGAGACATCCGCCAGCCAGCTTTCCGAGGACATCTCGATCACGTACGTAGAAGGCGCGGTACAATGGCTTGGCCATTACCGCGAGAAGCTGACGCCTGCCGATCGCGCTTAATCGGACCTCAGCAGGGTCGGCGCGCAGCGCTCCGATCACCTCGGCCATCACGGAAAGTGCGTCGCGCATCAACACCGCACTGAAGAGGTCGTCCTTTGTCTTCCAGTGCAGGTATACCGTTCCCTTGCCGATGCCCGCCCGACGGGCGATGTCTTCCACGGTGACTCGCTTGTAACCCCACCGCTCGAGGAGCACTGCGGCGCAGTCGAGCGTTCGCCGCACCCGCGCCTCGGCGTTGTCGTCGGGTATCGGCACGACCCCCCCAGTCATGGTCCGGACGTTACCCGAACGAGGGCACCCTGTCCCGTCATCGAGCGCATCCGTTCGAGTGACAGAGGACGCAGAGTAACCCTGACGCCGCCCGTCGGGTCAGGAACGGACCGCGTTCACCAGCAGCGGGAGCCGACGCGGTCCCAGGACCCCTGACTCGTAGAACTCGACGGGGTTGGAGGGGTCCGGCGCGAGCTCCGCGAAGCGTTCGAGGAGCACCTGCAGCACCACCGTCGCCTCCAGGCGCGCCAGCGGAGCGCCGAGGCAGAAGTGGATTCCGTGACCGAACGTCAGGTGCCGGCCATCCTGTCCGCGGTGGAGGTCGAAGCGATCAGGATGCAGATACCTGCGCTCGTCGTGGTTCGCCGACAGCAGCCAGGCCATGACGAACCGTCCAGCCGTGATCCGGCAGCCGCCCACGGTCACGTTCTCCGTACTGACCCGACTCGCGGAGGGGAACGACGGTCGGTAGCGCAGCGCTTCGTCGACCGCAGCCTCTGCCAGCGTGGGGTCGGCCCGCACCGCAGCGAGGGCGTCGGTCTCCGCCGTCAGCGCGGTGACGAGGTTTCCGATGAGGAGCGTCGTGGTGATGTGTCCGGCGAGCAACAGCAAGGCCGCAGTGTCGAGGACGTTGCGCTCGGTGAGACGCTCACCGTCCACCTCAGCAGCGAGAAGGTCGCTGAGCAGGTCGTCGCGGGGCGTGCGTCTGCGGTCAGCGCATTGCTCGGCCAGGTAACCGTCCATGCCCTGCAGCGTCTCCTGGACCTTGGCCATGAAGGCGGGGTCGCCAGGACTGTCGACCTGCATGGTGATGAGGCGATCCGCCCAGTCGCGGAAGCTCGCGCGATCGGTCACGGGGATGCCGAGCAGCTCGGCGATGAGGATCACCGGGAGCGGATGTGCGACCTGGTCGACCAGCTCGATCCGTCCATCGACTCCGTCGACCAGCTCGGCCGCCAGCTGCCGGATTCGCGGCTCCAGCCGTGAGATCCGGCGGGCGGTGAAAGCGCGGCCGACGAGTGTCCGAAGCTTTCGGTGTGCCGGGGGATCCGTCATGGTCAGCTTGCCTTCGCAGAACGACTCCATCCCAGGCATGAGGACGCTGAGGTCGGATGAGAAGCGCACAGGATCGGACAGCACCGCGAGGACGTCGTCGTGCCCGAACACCTGGTACATGCCGTACCCGCCCTCGAGCACCGGAGCCTGTGCCCGCATCCGGCCTAGCCAGGCGATTGCGGCCACGCCTCCGTCGGCGAACGGGCGCGGCGGCGCCGTCGCTTGGGGTTCCGGTACCTGCTGCGTAGCGCTCGGAACCGGCACGATCGGGCAGCGGGCGGGCGGTCACGCTGGAAACCTCCGGGAGTGGGGACCGATCGGTGGGACGACGTCGACCTTAGGCGGGTCGACGACGTTCCTTCAATCGACACATCACCACGCCCGCGAAGGGCGGGTGCGGCGCGGAGCCGCACCCGCCCTCGGGGAGAGTCGCGTCGGACCTACTTGCTGATCTTGACGACTCGGCCGGCGCCGACGGTGCGGCCGCCCTCGCGAATCGCGAACTTCAGACCCTCGTCCATCGCGATCGGCTGGATCAGCTTCACCGACATCTCGGTGTTGTCCCCCGGCATGACCATCTCGGTGCCCTCGGGGAGGGTCACCACGCCGGTCACATCGGTGGTACGGAAGTAGAACTGCGGTCGGTAGTTGTTGAAGAACGGGGTGTGACGGCCACCCTCGTCCTTCGACAGGATGTAGACTTGACCCTCGAAGTCCGTATGCGGTGTGGTGGTACCGGGCTTGATGATGACCTGACCGCGCTCCACCTGCTCGCGCTTGACGCCACGCAGCAGGAGCGCCGCGTTGTCCCCAGCGCGACCCTCGTCGAGGATCTTCTTGAACATTTCGACGCTCGTGACGGTCGTCTTCATCGCCTTCTCCTTGATGCCGACGACCTCCACCTCCTCGTTCACCTTGATGACACCCCGCTCGATGCGCCCGGTCACCACGGTGCCGCGGCCGGTGATCGTGAAGACGTCCTCGACTGGCATGAGGAACGGCTGATCAACAGCACGCTCCGGTTCCGGAACGTTCTCGTCGACCGCGTCGAGCAGCTCGAGGATCTTGGTGCCCCACTCGGCGTCGCCCTCGAGCGCCTTGAGCGCGGACACCCGCATGATCGGCAGGTCGTCACCCGGGAACTCGTAGTCCGAGAGGAGCTCGCGGACCTCGAGCTCGACGAGCTCCATGAT
>Ga0136614_10000779_pt1 | contig 17242 bp, 18 predicted proteins | sample AntDrymUQ2792106_2_FD_106643 | JGI IMG/M metagenome (GOLD analysis project Ga0136614, IMG submission 106643) | Polar desert sand microbial communities from Dry Valleys, Antarctica - metaG UQ279 (21.06) | ecosystem: Environmental > Terrestrial > Soil > Desert | place: Antarctica: Dry Valley... | reverse complement strand
GTCTGGTAGAGCAGGATGTCGCCGGCCATCAGCACCGGGTAGGTGAAGAGCCCGGCCGAGACGAACTCGTGCTGGTCGGACTTCTCCTTGAACTGGTGCATCCGGCGGAGCTCGCCGAAGCCGGCGGCCGAGCTCAGCAGCCAGGCGGCCTCGGCGTGCGCCGTCACGTGGCTCTGGGCGAAGACGGTCGAGCGGGCGGGGTCGAGCCCGGTCGCGAAGAGCGTCGCGGCGAGGTCGAGCGTCCGCTCGCGCAGGTCGGCCGGGTCGTACTCGACGGTGATCGAGTGCAGGTCGACGATGCAGAAGAAGGCGTCGCCGAGCTCCTGCGTGGCCGCGTACTGGCGGAAACCGCCGCTGTAGTTGCCGAAGTGCTTCGACCCGGTCGGCTGGATGCCGGAGAAGATCCTCATGGCTTCGATTGTGCCAGCGCCTCCGCCGGGTCCCCGAGGGCGGCGCGGAGCGAGCCGACGTACTCACGGAGCGCTTCGGGCCCGCCTTGCGCCACCTCGACCGCGCGAGACCCGACGACGACTCCGTCGGCGAGCTCGGCCGCCTGCGCGGCCTGCTCGGGAGTCGAGATGCCGAAACCGGCGTAGAGCGGCAGGTCGGTCACCTGTCGTGTTCGAGCGACGAGGCCGGCGAGCGCCGGGGAGAGCCGTTCGCGCGCCCCGGTGGTGCCCGTCAGGGTGACCAGGTAGAGCCAGCCGTCCGTCTGCTTGGCGGCGAGCCGCAGGCGCTCGTCCGTGGAGGTGGGAGCGACGAGCTGGACGCGGCGCAGCTCCGGCAGCTCTCCGGCCGGGAGGTCGGCGACGATCAGCGTCTCGGCCCCTGCTCCCCGCGCGTCCGCCGCGAAACGCTCATAACCGTAGGCCTCGAGGAGCGAGGCGTAGGTCATTGGAATGAGCGGCACGCCGACCCGCTCTCGGGTGCGCGCCAGACAGTCGAGGCATTCGCGGGTGCGCATGCCTTCTGCGAGCGCACGCTCGGCGGCCCGGCGGATGACCGGGCCGTCGGCGAGGGGGTCGGAGAACGGGAAGCCGAGCTCGACGACGTCCGCACCGCCCTCGACGGCGGCCTCGGCCAGCTCGGGAGTGTCCCGACCGGCCATCAGATAGACGACGAGCTTCGTCATTCCCCCGGCTCGACCTGGGCGAGATCCTTGTCGCCCCGGCCCGAGAGGCAGAGGAGAACGAGCTCGGCGACCAGATCCTCGACGCGGGCGAGTGCGTGAGCGGGCTCCAGGGCGGGGAGGAGACCCTCCGTGCGCGCAAGGCGGCGGAAGGCAGCAAGTGCCTCGTCGTCGGTCGCCGTCAGGTAGCGCGCGCGCCCCGAGTCGCGGAGAAAGGCGTGCTCGGGCCCCACCCCCGGATAATCCAATCCCGCGGAGATCGACTCGGCGTCGAGCACCTGTCCGTCCTCGTCCGCGAGCAGCGAGGAGCGCGCGCCGTGCAGGACGCCGGCCCGGCCGGAGCCCAGGCTCGCAGCGCCGGCGGCCTCGACGCCGATGAGCTCCACGTCGTCCTCCACGAAGCCCGCGAAGAGGCCGATCGCGTTCGACCCTCCTCCGACGCAGGCGATCGCGACATCGGGAAGACGGCCCTCGGCCTCGAGGATCTGCGCCCGCGCCTCCCGGCCGATGACGGCCTGAAGCTCACGGACGAGCTCCGGGTAGGGGTGCGGGCCGACGCAGGAGCCGAGGAGGTAGTGCGTCGTCTCGACGTTTGCAATCCAGTCGCGGATCGCCTCGCTCGTCGCCTCGCGCAGGGTGCGCGTTCCGTACTCGACCGGCATGACTTCGGCGCCCAGGAGGCGCATCCGCTCGACGTTCGGCCCCTGGCGGACCATGTCCTCGGCGCCCATGTAAACGACGCATTGGAACCCGAAGCGCGCGCAGACCGTGGCCGTCGCGACCCCGTGCTGGCCGGCTCCCGTCTCGGCGACGATCCGCTGCTTACCCAGCCGTCGGGCAAGGACGGCCTGGCCAAGCGCGTTGTTCAGCTTGTGCGAACCGGTGTGGAGGAGGTCTTCGCGCTTCAGGTAGAGGCGCTTGTCAGGGGCGAAGCGGTCGGCCAGGGTCAGCGGGGTGGGCCGGCCGCCGAAGGAGCGCCTGAGCTCGTCGAGCTCGGTCTCGAACGAACGATCGGCCTTCGCATCGTTCCAAGCCCCCTCCAGCTCGTCGAGTGCCGGGATCAGCGTCTCGGGGACGAAACGGCCGCCGTAGGCGCCATAGGTCAGCATCTCGCCGCCTTCACGAAGGCCTTGATCCGCCCGTGATCCTTGATCCCCGGCTCGACCTCGAGGCTCGAGCTCGCGTCGACGGCCCACGGCCGGACGGTCTCGATCGCCTCGGCGACGTTCTCGGGCGACAGGCCTCCGGCGAGGACGATCCGCCCGGCCGCAGCGGCGGCCGCGCTCAGATGCTCGGGATCCCGATCCTCCCAGGGCTGATCCAGCACAGTCGCGACCCGGCGGCCGGCGCGAAGGAGGGCGCCGTTTCGTGCCCGATGTCCGTTCTGACGCGCGTAGAGCTGGACGAGGTCTGCGCTCGTCTGCTTGAGCTCGCCGACGAGGACGGCGACCGAGAGCATCGTCTCCGGCGTGTCGAGAATCCGGTCGGCCCGGCGTGGGCTCTCCTTCGCCAGGATGAACCCGGCGAGGTCGGCGCCGGCCTCCACGGCGGCGTCGAGATCCTCCTGCCGTGTCAGGCCGCAGACCTTGACGAGGGGCCGGGCAAGGAGCGCCGCGAGCTTCGCGGCAGGGTCGTCGGCTCGCATCAACGTGGTGCCGACGAGGACGGCGTTCGCCCCTGCGAGCTCCGCCTCCGCCGCCTGGGCGCGGGAGGCGATACCGCTCTCCGCGATGACGATCCGGTCGCGCGGTGCGCTCGCGACCAGTTCCAGCTGGGCGACACGGTCGATGTGAAAGGTCCCGAGGTCTCGGGCGTTGAGGCCGATCGGATCTGCGCCGAGTGCGACGGCACGCTCGAGCTCCGCGGCGTCGTGCGCCTCGACGAGCGCATCGAGACCCAGTTTTAGAGCCGTTTCGAGCATGTGTGCAGCCGCTCTGTCATCCAGATCCCGGAGGAGGAGCAGGACGGCGTCGGCGCCCGCTTCCCGAAGCAGATCGAGATCCTGCTCGTCTCGGAAGAAGCCCTTCGCGAGTAGCGGCAACCGCGTGGCTTCGCGCGCCGCGCGCAGGTCGTCCACTGAGCCTGAGAAGCGTTCGTCCACCAGGATCGAGACCGCGGCTGCGCCGGCCCGCTCGAAGTCTGCGGCGAGGCGCGCCGGGTCGGCGTCGGGTCGGAGGCCGCCTGCGGACGGCGACCGGCGTTTTACCTCCGCGATCCCCGCGAGGCCCGGCCCTCCCAACGCCTCCCGAAACCGGCCCATCAGGCGATCGCTTCGGCGCGTGAGAACGCGATCAGGGCCTCGAGCCGCTCGCCCGCGAGCCCGGAGTCCAGGGCTTCCCGTCCAAGCTCGAAGCCGTCTCGAAGATCGCGGGCATGACCGGACGCCGCGATCGCGCCCGCCGCGTTCAGGAGGACGGCATTCCGGCGTCCGCCGTTCGCACCGGCGAAGATCTCCCGAATCGTGCGGGCGTTCTCGTCCGGGTCGCCGCCCTGCAGGTCGCCCGGTTCGCAGCGAGGGACGCCCAGCTCCACCGGGTCGAGCTCGCGGCGCCGGATCACGCCGTTCGCCACCTCGCAGACGAGGTTCGGCCCGGCCGGGGAGAGCTCGTCGACACCACCGGCCCCATGGACGACGAAGGCGCGGGTGGCGCCGAGCCGCAGCAGCACGTCCGCGATCGTCTGAACCAGGTCGGGCGCGTAGACGCCGACCACCTGCGCCCGCGCCCCGGCCGGGTTGGTCAGCGGGCCGAGGACGTTGAAGACCGTCCGGGCCGCGAGCTCCTTACGCACAGGCGCAGCGTGCCGCATGGCCGGATGGTGGGTCGGGGCGAACAGAAATCCGAATCCAAGCTCGTCGATGGAGCGCTCGATCCGCTCCGGCTCCAGCTCGAGGGAGAAGCCGAGCGCCTCGAGGACGTCGGCCGAGCCCGACGAGGACGACACGGCCCTGTTCCCGTGCTTCGCGACGCCTGCGCCGGCAGCCGCGGCGACGAGGGCCGCTGCGGTCGAGATGTTGAACGTTCGAGCGCCGTCGCCGCCGGTTCCCGCAGTGTCGACGAGATCCTCACGTCGCGGATTCACGGGGAGGACGTGCTCGCGCATGGCCTCGGCGCAGCCCGCGATCTCGTCCGCGGTCTCGCCCTTGAGCCGGAGCGCCACGAGGAACCCGCCGATCTGAGCCGGCGTCGCCTCGCCGCGCATGATCGAACCCATCACCTGTCTGGTTTCCTCCCGCGCGAGGTCGTGGCCGTCGAGGAGCCGTGCGAGGGCGTCCTGGATCACGTCGCCTCCAGGAAGTTGGGGGCGAGGTCGGGGCCGACCGGCGTGAGCACGGATCCCGGGTGGAACAGGACGCCCGACCGTCCCTTCTCGACCGACTCGAGGACGAAGGCGGCGGTTTCCGTCTCGCGCAGGCGCAGGTACCCCCCGAGCGGAGTGATCAGATCGGTTGGGTCGACGGTTCGAACGATCATCTCGGCAAACGAAAAGACCCTCCGGTGGAAGGTCTGCGAGCGGAACGGATTGTTGCCAAAAAGCCAGGTCAGGCAATGCTCCCGCACCGCTCGCGGCGCCACGACCAGGCCCAGCTGCGGGTGGCGGGAGTCATCGTCCTGAGCGTACGGGGGCGCGGCGTCCGCGTCAATACACTTGCCCCGCGATGGCCATGAACGGCTCGCCGGAGCTACTGATCGTCATGGGCCCGGCGGCGACGCCGGACCAGACGGAGCACGTTGTGGCACGGCTGGAGGAAGCCGGCGCGCAGGCGCGGATCTCATGCGAGTTCGCGCGGGAAGTTCGAGAACTGTTCGCCCTGATGGGCAAAGAGATCGGGTAGCGCGGTGCGTGTCGAGCCGGCGGCCGCCGTCGTCGGCCATATCGGCGTCCCCGGCGACAAGTCCATCTCGCACAGGGCCGTGCTGATCGGGTCGGTGTGCACGGGCGAGACGCGGATCGAAGGCTTCGGCCGGTCCGGGGACACCGAGTCCACCGTTTCCGCGGCGCGCGCCCTCGGCGTCGATGTGGTCGAGGAGGACGTCGACGTCCTGGTCGTGCAGGGCGCCGGCCTGCGGGGGCTGAAGGCGCCCTCAGAACCGATCGACTGCGGCAACGCGGGGACGCTGGTGCAGCTGCTGATGGGACTGCTCGCCGGGCAGGAGGGCGAGTTCGTCCTCTCCGGAGATGAGTCGCTCCGCTCACGGCCGGTCGAAGACCTTGCGGCGGCGCTCCGACTGATGGGCGCGAGGATCGAGACGACGGAGGGGCGGCCGCCGCTGCGGATCGAGGGCAGCGAGCTCCAGGCCGTCGACCATCGGCTGGCCCGCGCGAGTGCCCAGACGAAATCCGCGTTGCTCCTCGCAGGGATGCAGGTGAAGCAAGGGCGCACGGTTGTCTCGGAGCCGTTCTTCACTCGCGATCACACCGAGACGATGCTTCGTGCCGCCGGCGCATCGATCTCCCGCTCGGGCCGCACCGTGTCGATCGGGCCGGCGGAGGAGCTTCGCGTCGGCCGGGTAGAGGTTCCCGGCGACATCTCGTCCGCGGCCCCGTTCGTGACGGGGGCTACGCTCGTCGCAGGCTCCGAGCTCTCCATTCACGGGGTCGGCGTCAATCCGTTCAGGACGGCGTTGCTGGACGTGCTCGCCCGAATGGGCTCGAGGATTGCGATCTTCGATCGGCGGCGGCTCGGGGGCGAGGCGGTCGCGGACCTGGAGGTTCGCGCAGCGCCGCTGACGGCGACGACCGTGCGAAAGGCGGAGGTTCCGCGGATGATCGACGAGCTCCCGTTGTTTGCGCTCGCCGCTGGCATGGCACGAGGAGAGAGCGTCGTCCGCGGCGCGGCCCAGTTACGCGAACAGGAGACAGACAGAATCGAAACAGTGACGACTGTGCTGCGATCCCTTGGCATGCGGATCGAGGCGAGCGAGGATGGCTTCAGGGTGAGGGGGGTCCCCACCCGCCCTAAGGGCGGGGGTGCGGTCCAGAGCGGCGGCGACCACCGCGTCGCGATGCTGGCGGCCGTGGGCGGGCTCGTGTCGCGGGACGGCGTCGAAATCGAGGATCCCGAGAGCGTGGCAGTAAGCTTCCCCGGATTCTTCGACCTGCTCGAGTCCGTGACCCAGCGATGATCGTTGCTATCGACGGGCCCGCCGGAGCCGGGAAAAGCACCGTCGCCCGCCAACTGGCCGAGCGACTCGGCTTCCGGTATCTGGACACGGGCGCGATGTACCGGGCTGTGACCTGGCTCGCGGTCGAGCGATCCATCGAGCTGGAGGACACCGGGGCGCTGGGCCTGCTCGCCGAGGAGAACCCCGTCGACCTGGATGAGGACGGACGCGTATCGATCGCGGGCCACGACGTCACGACTGACATCCGCCTCGCGGAGATCGACCGGCTCGTCCCGACGGTCGCCCGTCACCCGGAGGTGCGAGAAGTGATGCGCCGCCGCCAGCGCGACCTCGCCGACCTCGGAAACGCCGTCATCGAGGGACGCGACATCGGCACGGTGGTCGCACCGGACGCCGACGTCAAGGTCTACTTGAATGCCGAGCCAGACGTTCGCGCGCAGCGACGCCAGGCCGAGCGGCCCGACATCGGCGGCGACGCGCTCGCGACCGACCTGCGTCTCCGTGACGAGAGCGACGCCGCCCGCATGCAGCCTGCGGAGGACGCGAATCGGATCGATACGACGGACCTCGACGTGCGCGACGTCGTCGATCGGATCGAGGAGCTCGTCCGGGCGCGGGTCGCATGAACGGGAACGAGCTCGTCTGGCAGGCCGGCCAGGTCACGATCGGCACGCTCGTCCGGACCCTCGCGCCGATGCGCGTCTACGGCGCCGAGCGCGTCCCGCAGCACGACGGCCTCGTCATGGCGTTCAACCATTTCTCCTGGCTCGACCCGCCGGCATTCGGCGCTGCAAGCCCGCGAAACCTCTTCTTCCTCGCCAAGGCCGAGCTCCACGAGGTGCCGGTCGTCGGGCCGCTGCTTCGCGTCTTCGGCACCTACGCCGTGCGCCGCGGCGAGTCGGACCGAGAGGCGGTCCGCCAGATGCGCCGCTGCGTCCACGACGGCAACGCGCTCGGAGTCTTCGCCGAGGGAACCCGCCAGCTATCCGGCCAGCCCGGCGAGGTCAAGCCCGGCGCCGCGATGGTGGCGGTACAGGAGCAGGTCCCCGTCGTCTGCGCCGCGATCCACGGGACACAGTTCTGGAAGCCCGGCAACTTTCACCCGATCTCCGTCGCCTGGGGTAGTGCGTTCGGCTTCGACGGCATGAAGCCGAACGGGAAGAACTATCGCGAGGCATCCGCCGAGATCGAGCGCCGGCTCCACGAGCTCTGGCGGTTCCTCGCGGACACGCACGCGCTCGGCCGGCCGCGGCACGCGGTTCCGCCGGAGTGAGTGAGCTCGTCGGGACGGCGGCGATCGTGGGCTTCCCCAACGTCGGGAAGTCCACTCTCGTGAACCGCCTGACGGCGACCCGCGCGGCGGTCGTCCATGAAACCCCGGGCGTCACGCGCGACCGCAAGGACATCGTCTGCGAGTGGCGCGGCAAGCGCTTCCTGCTCATCGACACCGGCGGAGTCGACCTCGCTGACAACTCCGAGATCACACGGCAGATCGCGGAGCAGGCGCGGGTCGCGATCGAGGAAGCTGACCTGGTGCTGTTCGTCGTCGACGCACGAGCGGGAGTCACGCCTGGCGACGAGGAGGTCGCCGCCCTCCTGCGAAAGTCGGCCCGGTCCGTGCTGCTGCTCGCGAACAAGATCGACGACCCGACCCGAACCGATCAGATCCACGAGTTCCACCGGCTCGGCCTGGGCGAGCCCGTTGCGATTTCGAGCCTTCACGGCCACGGGACGGGCGATCTGCTCGACGCCGTGCTCGAGCGCCTGCCTGGAACGTCCAAGCGGCACGGGGTCTCCGAAGATGCGATCCGGGTGGCGATCCTCGGACGACCGAACGTCGGCAAGTCGAGCCTCCTGAACGCGCTCGTCGGCGAGAAGCGCGTGATCGTCTCCGAGGTGCCGGGCACGACGCGGGACTCGATCGACACGGTCATCCAACGCGGTGACCGGACGTTCGTGCTCGTGGACACGGCGGGCATCCGGCGCAAGCGCCGGCAGCGCCAGGGAATCGAGTACTACTCGGAGCTGCGCGCGCTCCAGGCGGCCGAGCGGGCGGACGTCGCGCTCGTGCTCATCGACGCCTCCGAGGGTCTGGTCGACCAGGACCTCTCCGTCGCCGACATCGCGCGAAAGGCGCAGTGCTCCACGTTCGTCGTCCTGTCCAAGTGGGACATCACGCAAATCGGCATCGAAGACGTTCGCGGCCGCCTCGAGGCGCAGCTTCGCCAGCGACCGCAGATGATCACCGTCTCGGCAACGACCGGGCGAGGAATCCACCGGCTCTTCGAGCGTGTCGAGACCCTGTTCGAGAAGCACACAAGGCGGATCGCGACGGGTGAGCTGAATCGCTTCCTCCGCGAGCTCCGGGAGCAGCGAGAGGCGCCGTCGCGGCGCGGGAAGCGGCTGAATCTCCTCTACGGCACACAGACCACGGTCCGCCCGCCTAGGTTTCGCTTCTTCGTCAACGACCCGGGACTGATCACCCGGGATTACGGCTACTGGGTGGAGAACAAGCTTCGCGACCAGTACGACATGCAGGGAGTTCCCGTGTCCATCGACTTCGTCCGCCGCGCATGAAGACCGCTGTCATCGGCGCCGGCGCCTGGGGCACCGTCTTCGGCGGCGTCTTACGGGATCGCGGCCACGAGGTCGAGATCCTCGGCCGGGAGCGCTCGAACGGCGCCGTTCGGGAAGCCGAGCTCGTCGTCATCGCCGTGCCGAGCCGGTCGTTCGCCGACGTCGTGCGCGACCTTCCCGGCGACGCGCCGGTTCTCAGCCTCACGAAAGGCCTCGACCCCGACACCGGCGGTCGCCTGACGGCGCTCATCACGGGGCGGCCCGTCGCGGTTCTCTCGGGACCGAACATTGCGGCCGAGATCCGAGAAGGCCTCCCGACGGCGGCGGTCGTTGCCAGCGAGGATCCCGAGCTGGCCGTCACGCTTCAGCACGCGATCAACTCCACGACGTTCCGGGTCTACGTCAACGGCGACCCGGCCGGAGTGGAGTTCGCCGCAGCGGCGAAGAACGTGATCGCCCTCGCCGCCGGCGCGATGGACGGACTCGGACTGGGGGACAACGCGAAGGCGGCGCTGATCACACTCGGCCTCGCCGACATGCGCACCCTCGGCATGGCGACCGGCGCAAAGTCGGAGACGTTCGCAGGCCTCGCCGGCACCGGCGACCTCCTGACGACGTGCTGGAGCCGTCACAGCCGCAACCGGCGCGCCGGTGCGCTCATGGCGCGCGGCGCCAGCGCTGCGGACGCCATCCGCAAGGTCGGAACCGTCGAGGGCCTGACGACGGCGCCGATCCTGGACGACCTGGCGACGAGGATCGGGGCCGATCTCCCGATCACCCGCGCCGTCCGCGAAGTGCTGGACGGACGCCAGGTCGCAGAGGTGCTCGTCGAGTTCATGAGCCGTCCCCCAACCGGGGAGTAGCGGCAATCGCCGTTGGGCATACGATGAGGGCCATGCGTCCGCTTCTGCTTGCCCTGCTCTCCGGGCTCGTCCTGCTCGCTGCCGGCTGCGGCAGCGAGGACGTCGGTGTTGGCGGAGCGAACGCCGCCGAGATGCTCAAGGCCGGCGCGCTCGTCTACTGGGAGACCGAGAGCGACACGGATTCCGACCAGTGGCAGAAGATCGAGGAGCTGCTCGGCCGCTTTCCCGACAGCGACAAGTGGATTGCGGAGCTCAAGCAGGAACTCGAGAGCGAGGGGGGTGTGACCTGGGAGCGCGACGTCAAGCCGGCGCTCGGCGACCAGGTTGCCGTCGCGGTCTATGGCAAGTCGATCCAGGACGTGGGGTTCGTCGCGCTGACGAACCCCGAGGATGCGAAGAAGACGGTGGCGCTCGTGGAGAAGCTCAACGCCACCGACGACGCGGAGGACGACGCGGTGACCCGCGTCGTCGGTGACTGGATCTTCCTCTCTGACAAGCAGGCGTCCATCGATGCCGCGCTGGCTGGTGACGGCGTTCGGCTTCTCGCCGACGACGAGGGGTTCAAGAATGGGATGGCCGAGCTTCCCGACGACACCCTCAGCCGGGTGTGGTTCGACGTGGCCGCCGCGCTGCAGGCCTTCGGCGATGCCGACGCCGCTGCCGCAAAGAGTTTCCGCATGCTCGGCCTGGACAAGATCGATTTCGCGGGCGCCTGGGCGAAGGCCCGCGACGACGGCGCCGAGATCGCCGGAGCGCTTCGCGGCGAGGGCGCGGACAAGCTCCTCGGCGCCGCCGAGCCGTACAAGTCCGCGTTGCTCGAGCTCGTGCCGGCCGACGCGTTCGCGTTCACGTCGTTTCAGGGCGAGGGCACGACGGCGCAGTTCCAGGAGCTTCGCTCCAACCCTCTGTACGGGATGGCCCTCCAGGGTTTCGAGGAGGAACTCGGCATCGAGATCGACGACCTGATCCGCCTCTTCCGAGGCGAGGTGGCGTTCTACGCTGCGCCCGGGTCTCCGATTCCCGAGCTGACGCTGCTGCTCGAGGCCGACGACCCGGCGGAGGCACGCGAGACCGCCGACCGCCTTCTCCGCACCGTGGCTCAGCGCGCGGGAGGAGAGGTGACCGAGGACGGCGATGTCACGACCGCGGTGTTCCCCGGCTTCACCGTCAACCTCGCGACCGTCGAGAGCACGGTGGTCTTGACGACGGCCAGGGGCGCGATCGCAGAGATAGGGGAACCGGGCGGCAAGCTTGCCGACAGCGATCGGTACAAGCAGGCGCTCGAGGCCGCCGGCGTTCCGGCGGACTACACGGGTCTCGCGTACGTCGACCTTTCCGAGGCGATCAACCTGATCATGGGCTTCGCGAGCTCCTCCGGCGAGAATGTCCCGCCGGAGATCAGCCGCAACCTCGAACCGCTCAAGTCCCTCGTCGCGTACGGCGCGAAGGACGGAGATCTGGGGAAGTCGCTCCTCTTCGTCGAGATCGAGTAGGTAGTTTTCCGGCCGTATGGCCGCACGCGAATTCCTCTTCACGTCGGAGTCGGTGACCGAGGGTCACCCGGACAAGATCGCCGACCAGGTCTCCGACACCGTCCTCGACGCGGTGCTCAAGGACGACCCGGCCGGCCGCGTGGCCTGCGAGACGCTGATCACGACGGGGCTCGTCGTCGTGGCCGGCGAGATCTCGACCGAGACCTACGTCGACATCCCCTCGCTCGTCCGCAGGAAGATCGCGGAAATCGGCTACACGCAGTCGGAATGGGGCTTCGACGCCAACACCTGCGGTGTCATCGTGGCGATCGACGAGCAGTCGCCCGACATCGCGCAGGGCGTCGACAAGTCCTACGAGATCCAGCACGATCCGGGCGACGAGGACCCCCTCGACCGGGTCGGCGCCGGCGACCAGGGAATGATGTTCGGCTACGCCTCCAACGAGTCGCAGGAGCTGATGCCTCTCCCGATCATGCTCGCGCACAAGATCGCGCGCAGGCTCGCCGGGGTGCGGAAATCGGAGCAGCTCAAGTACCTCCGTCCGGACGGGAAAGCGCAGGTCACCGTGCGCTACGAGGTCGACGAGCGTGGCCGCCAGACGCCGGTGGAGATCGTCCGCCTCCTCGTCTCGACGCAGCACGCCGACAACGTCGACGCCCAGACGATCAAGGAGGACGTGATCGAGCACGTCCTGCACCCGATCCTCGACCCGCGCCTGTACGACGAGCAGAAGCTCCACAACGACCGCGACTTCGTCTACGTGAACCCGACCGGCAAGTTCGTCGTCGGCGGCCCGATGGGGGACACGGGCCTGACCGGACGAAAGATCATCGTCGATACCTACGGCGGTGCGGCGCGGCACGGCGGCGGGGCGTTCTCGGGCAAGGACCCGACGAAGGTCGACCGCTCGGCTGCGTACGCGGCCCGCTACGTGGCGAAGAACGTCGTGGCCGCCGACCTCGCAGACCGCTGTGAGGTGAACGTCGCCTACGCGATCGGCGTGGCGCGCCCGGTCTCGATCTCCGTTCGCACGTTCGAGTCGGAGAAGATCCCGGTCGCCCGGATCGAGGAGCTCATCAACGAGCATTTCGACCTTCGTCCCGGGGCGATCCTGCGCGACCTCGACCTCGCCCGCCCGATCTATGCGAAGACCGCTGCGTACGGCCATTTCGGCCGCGACGACCACGACTTCAGCTGGGAGCGGACGGACAAGGCGGATGCGCTCCGAGCCGCCGCGGGCATCGCCGAGAAGGCGTCCGTCTAGCCGAGCACGGACGCCGGCCCGGGCGCGGTCGGCGCTTGGTGAGCCGCCGGGGTCAGACCCCGTCTCGAAACACGCGCTTTCCGTCCACAGCTGAATGTCGCTCGCGGTCCGGTCCTCGTGATGGCTCAGTGGAAACCGCCCGCGGTCGCCTCATTTCGGTAACTCTTCTGTGACACTTTCGGCACGGGGTCTGACCCCACCGCCTAGCAGGAACCGTCCGCCGGTCTCCGAACGGAGAGGCTCCATGACGAAGCAGGCTGCACTCATCGCGTTGGCTCGCAACCGAGGCGAGCTCGATGCCGCCGCGCTCGCGAAGCTGCTGGCCGCAACCAGGCCGTAACCAGACTCGTCTCACCTCAGTGTGAGGCATTTGGTGTTCCTGCTTGCGCTTGTCGTCATACCGGCGGCCCTCGCCGGCCATCCAAGCGGCCCGTATGTCACCCGCAGGGCGAACCTCGACCGCGATCGTGCCGGCGAGAGCGCCGTCGGCTGGCTCTCTGTCGATTCCGGGCACACCTACTCGAGGTGGTCGGTGACCCTCGAGGATCGGTGCAGGCGGCGGCCGAAGCGCCTTTCGGTCTCAGCCGTCTGGAACGGCACTCTCGAGACTCTCCGCGTGCCGGAAGCCGACGGATTGGTGGGGCGACGCGAGGTCTATTACGTCCTTCGCGTTGGTCAGGCAAAGGGGGAGGTTGCAGTCGTGCAACTCGCTGACCGCCGCCCGTGTCCCGTACCGCGCTTCCTCTTCCACTACGTCGCCCCGAAGGACGTCCAGCTCGTCAGCTTCTCCGCGGAGCTCAAAGATTTCGATCCGCGCTCGAAGGGTCTGGAGCTTCGGCTGGAGGAACGATTCGTCACGACGAACCGGGCCCGCCTTTACCGGTACGACCGCCGTGCCGCGCGTTACGTGCTCTACCTGACTACGACGGCCTGACGAAGAGCCCGGCGGCCGCCTTCTCGGCGACCGTCTCTTCGCGGCCGTTCAGCTTGACCCGGAAGCTGCCGGCGGACGGGTCGGCCGCCGTCATCTGGAGCTCGCGGCCGGGCTCGAAGCCCTGGTCGTAGAACCAGTGGAGCAGGTCGCCGTCGTGCTCTGCCAGGCGAATGATCGTCGCCTTCGCGCCGGCGTCCAGCTCGGCGAGCGCGATGAGCTCCTCGTTCTCGGCGCGCTCCACGTCGGGCTCCACCGGCCAGCCATGCGGGCAGCGCTCCGGGTTTCCCAGCTTGGTGGCGATGCGCTCGACCATGTCGTCGTTGAACGTGTCGCCGAGCTCGTCCGCGTGGACGTGAGCCTCCGCCGCGCTGTAGCCCATGAAGTCCGTCAGGAGCCGTTCGATGATCCGGTGCTTCCGTACGACCCCTTCCGCGCGCGTCCGGCCGGAGGCGGTCAAGACTGCCTCTTTCTGCTCGCCGCGTTCGATCAGACCGTCGGCCTCCAGCCGCTTGAGCATCTCGCCGGCCGAAGCACGGGAGACCCCCAGCATCTCGGCCACGCGCGACGCGAGCGTGGGGGAGCCGGAGTTGAGCGGCCGATACTCCCCGATCGGGAAGGCGAGGAAGTAGATCGTCTCGAGGTATTCGTCGACGGAGTGCCCCTGCGCCACCGAAGCAGCCTACCCCGGAGGACCCGTTTCCGATCCCGACCGAACGCCGAGCAGGTAGACGATGGGCGCCGAAACCACGATCAAGGCAAGTGCCGGGAGTGCCGCCCGCGAGTACGAGGCGACCGAGGTGTACTTCCAGACCTCCGTCGCGAGCGTCTCGAAGCCGATCGGCCGCAGGAGCAGCGTGGCGGGCAGCTCCTTCATCGTGCTGAGGAACACGAGCGCTCCGCCCGCGAGCAGGCCCGGCGCGACGAGCGGCGCCGTCACTCGAGCGAAGACCTCGCCCGGCCTGCGCCCGAGTCCCCGGGCTGCCTCTTCGAGCCGCGGGCTGACGCGCACGAGCGCGGAGTGCGAGCCGGCGAGCGCCTGCGGGAAGAACCGTACGACGTAGGCGAAGACCAGCAAGGCAATCGTCTGGTAGATCGGCGTCGCGTAATTGGCCGCAAAGAAGACGAGCGCGAGCGCGATCACGATCCCGGGCAACGCGTTACCCGCGTACGAGAAGCGTTCGAGGACGGCCGTCCACGCGGACGGGTAGCGGACGGCGAGGATCGCGACCGGCAAGGTCGCCAGGACGGCCACGGCCGCGGCAAGCAACGACACACTCACGGAGCCAAGGACTGGTCCCCAGCTCCAGTCGACTGCCTCAGAGCGCCCGAACGCGCGCGTCGCCCAGTAGAGAAGAACCGCGATCGGTACGACGAGCGCGAACCCAACCGCCAGCGAGCAGAACCCGAGGGCGGGCCAGCGCCAACGGCCGAGGGCGACCCGACGGGGCCTCCGCGCGGCTGTCGTTCCGGTCCACCGGTAGCGGGCGAGCGCGCGTCCGCGCATCCGCAGCTCGAGGACGAGCACGAGGCCTGTGAGTACGACGAGCACGAGCGCGAGCACGGCCGCAGGAGTTCGATCGAAGAGGGAGCGGTACTGGACGAAGATCGCGCGGGTCAGCGAGTCGTACTGCATGAGCGAGACCGCGCCGAAGTCCGAGAGGACGTACAGCGCGACGAGCAGCGCGCCGGCGCCGAGCGACGGCCGGAGAACCGGAAGCGTCACCCGCCGGAAGGCGTCGAAAGGGGACCGGCCGAGCCCGCGCGCCGCGTCCTCGAGCGCCGGATCGAGCGAGCGGAGAGCCGAAGCGGCGAGGAGGAAGACGAAGGGGTAGGTCGAGAGGGTCAGCGCAAGCCAGGCCCCGGGCAGGCCGTAGATCTCGGGCGCTCGCTCCACTCCGAGCGGCTCCAGAATCCGCTGGAGCATCCCGCGCGGCCCGAACGCAGCCAACAGCACGAGCGCAGCGACGTAGCTCGGGACGACGAGAGGGAGCGCCGCCGCAGTGCCCCACAGCGCACTTCCTGGGAGATCCGTGCGAACCACGAGCCAGGCCAGCGGGACGCCGAGAGCGAGGGCGCTGATGGTCACGAGTGCCACCAGCACGCCCGTCTCCCAGATCAGCCGCGCGAGATTGCCGGAGACCAGGACATCCCAGGCGTCGCCGCTCGCGGCGCGGACGACGAGGTAGGCGAGCGGCAGCGAGAGGAGCCCGACGACGGCGACCCCGGTTGCCGCAAGAGCGACCGGAGGGTGGGCTCGCCGCGCCACGGTGGGGCTCATGTCGTGAGGCCGACCTCGTTCAACAGCTCGAGCGTCTTCTCCAGCTCGGAGCCGAACCGGCCAAGCTCGACGTCGGGCCCCTGAATCTTCTGGAGCGGCGGCAGCCCCTCCCTTGGCTCGATGCCTTCGATCAGCGGGTATTCGGCCTCCTCGGCGTCCTCGACGTAGAACCGCTGGCCCTCCTCCGAGAGGAGATACCTGACGAACCCCAGAGCCGCGTCGTCGTCGTCCGAGGCGTCGAGGATTGCGACTCCCGCGACGCTCACGAGCGCACCCGGATCGTTCGCCGAGAGGTACGAGTTCGAAACCGGCGCGTCAGGATGCTCCTCCTTCACGAGGCTGAGGTAGTAGTGATTGACGAGGCCGAGCTGGATTTCGCCGGCGGCCACCGCCTCGACGATCGGAGTGTTCTTCTCGTAGAGCTTGGCGCCGTTCGCCTTCATACCCTCGAGCCACTGGCGCGTCTTGTCCTCGCCGGTCGTCAACCGCATGGCCGTGACGAACGCCTGGAACGAGCCGTTCGTGGGCGCGATCCCGACCTTCCCGCTCCATTTCGGCTCGGTCAGCTCGAAGACCGACTCCGGGACTTCCTGCTCGGGTACCTCGTCCGTGTTGTAGGCGATCACCCGCACGCGGCCACTCGTCCCAACCCAGCTTGCGTCGGGATCCCGGTAGCGCTCGTCCACTCGATCGAGCACGTCCTCCGGTAGCTGCGCGAGCAGCCCCTCGCTCTCGACTGCGCCGAGGGATCCCGGATCCTGCGCGAAGAACACGTCGGCCGGCGTGTTGCCGCCTTCCTCTGCGATCGTCGCAGCCAGCTCCGCGCTCTCGCCGTACCGAACTTCGGCATCGACGCCGCTCGACTCTTCGAACTGCTCGATGAGGGGGGCGACGAGCTCTTCCTCGCGGCCGGAGTAGATCGTCAGCTTGCCCTCGCCGGTGCCCGAGCCGTCACCGCCGCCGCAGCCGGCCAGCGTGAGCGCGAGGGCGCCGAGGAGCATGCGAGATTTCATCCCTCTTCTGTTTGGTGACCCTGACACCGTGTGTAAGGGCGACCTTACAAGACCGCGAGGAGATCAGTCGAAGATGGCGACGCGTCCCGGATGGGGCACGACAGCGACCCGGTCGCCGAGGGAGACGCGCTCCGTCGAGGGCCGGTGAGAGCACAGCTCGCTTCCGTCGTCCAGGCGCACCCGGTAGAAGACGTCGTGCCCGCGAAACTCGCGGCCGACGACGCAGCCGGCGCCTGCGGGGTCGGGTCGCAGTTCGATTAGTTCCGGCCGGACGAGCACCTCCACCGCCGCATGGCCGTTGCCGCACTCGGCCGCGAAATCGCCGATCGCGGTCGCGACGTGGCCGCCCGCAAGGCGTCCGGCGACCAGGTTCGCCGCGCCGACGAACTCGGCGGCCCAGCGAGTGGCAGGCTCGAAGTAGATCTCCTCGGGCGAGCCGGACTGGACGATCATCCCGTTCTGCATCAGCGCGATCCGGTCGGCCAGCGAGAAAGCCTCCTCGCGCTCGTGGGTCACCAGCACGACGGTGACGTCGGCTGCTCTGAGAATCGAGCAGAGCTCGTCG